>MDTE01031123.1_pt1 | contig 13064 bp, 11 predicted proteins | sample 811231 | NCBI WGS metagenome assembly MDTE01 (sample SAMN05326651, study PRJNA326480) | marine metagenome | isolation source: seawater | place: Indian Ocean: Red Sea | collected 2010
CCCTCAAATCCAGAGGAGGATAAAACATTGCCTACTTATCTGGAAAAGAACTGCTCAAAGGCTATTGAAATGGTTCTTAAGAAATTTGATCAATCAAAAGATGAAAGAGATCTCGAACTTGAAAAAATAAAGCTTGAAGTTCAAGATAAGATTGAATCTTTAAAAGAAGATAATCAGTTAAAAGTTCTTACTTCAGAGAATGATAAACTTATACACTCTGATTTTAAAAAACTTACTAAAAAATTAATGAGGTCACAAATCATTAATGATGGGAAAAGAGTTGATGGGCGAAGTCTTGACGAAGTTAGAAAAATTTCAGCTAAAGCGGGGATTCTACCGAAAAGAGTACATGGCTCCGCATTATTTCAGAGAGGTCTAACTCAAGTTTTATCAACAACAACACTAGGTACTCCTAGTGATGCTCAAGAAATGGATGACTTAAATCCAAGTACTGAGAAAACTTATTTACATCACTATAATTTCCCCCCTTACTCAGTTGGAGAGACAAGACCCATGAGGACTCCAGGAAGAAGAGAGATCGGTCATGGAGCATTAGCAGAAAGAGCGATCATTCCTGTGCTACCTGGCAAAGAGACCTTTCCTTACGTGCTTAGGGTGGTCAGTGAGGTCTTAAGTTCAAATGGATCTACATCAATGGGGTCTGTATGTGGAAGTACTCTTTCATTACTAGACGCTGGTGTTCCTCTTAAAGCTCCTGTAAGCGGTACTGCTATGGGATTAATAAAAGAAGGTAAAGAAGTTCGAATTCTTACAGATATTCAAGGGATTGAAGATTTTCTCGGAGATATGGATTTTAAAGTTGCAGGTACCGAAAAAGGAATTACTGCATTGCAAATGGATATGAAAATTACAGGTCTTTCAGTTTCAGTAATTTCTGATGCTATAAAAAAAGCTAGGCCAGCAAGGCTTCATATCTTAGAAAAAATGCAAGAAGCAATTGATAAGCCTCAAGAGTCTTTATCGCCTCATGCTCCAAGACTTTTAAGCTTTAGAATTGATCCCGAACTTATTGGAACTGTTATCGGCCCAGGAGGAAGAACAATTAAAGGTATTACAGAAAGGACGAATACTAAAATAGATATAGAAGATGGCGGAATTGTCACAATAGCTTCTCATGATGGAGCGGCTGCAGAAGAAGCTCAAAAAATAATAGAGGGTCTAACTCGAAAAGTCCATGAGGGAGAAATTTTTTCTGGAGTTGTCACTAGGATAATCCCAATAGGAGCTTTTGTTGAGATTCTTCCCGGGAAGGAAGGAATGGTACATATATCCCAATTATCAGAGGCTAGGGTTGAAAGAGTTGAAGATGTAGTACGTCAGGGTGATGAAGTAACTGTTAGAGTTCGTGAAATTGATAGTAGAGGAAGAATAAATCTTACTTTGAGAGGAGTTTCACAAAATGAGGGGATGTCTTATCCACAGCCAACCCCTACACCAGTTGCACCGCTAAACTAAATCTAAAATTTTATAATATTATATTTTTTAATTATTTTCTTGATCTCACAGCAAATCATCTCCTGTGAATAGCGATTATTTGATGCAATAATTATTCCTCCTTGTTCATAATTTTTTTTGCCATAAGTAAGTTCCTCACAATTTATGTTCGAGATCCCTCCGCCAGCGGCCTTCAATATAGCTTCTGGAGCAGCGAAATCCCAGTCTTTTGGTGAACTTTTTTTAGGTAAACTTAAACATATATAAATGTCACTCTCCCCTCTTATAATTGATGCAATTTTGCAACCTATACTTCCCATAGTTATGACTCTTTTGAATTTTATATTTTCTATTAAATTCTGCAAAGTCTCATTTCTATGATTCTTACTAGTCACAAGAGTCATTTCATTAAGAACTTTATTTTTTGACAAATTCGGTTTAATCCTTGACCCATCTTTTCTCTCGCCCCAGACAAAATTTTCATGCGCAATCCATAATTCATCCTTTTCAGGTATAAGGACAACTCCAAGATAAGGTTTTCCCTTATAATTTAAAGCTAAATGCATTGCATAATTACTTGAACTTTGTATAAAATCTTTTGTTCCATCTAAAGGGTCAAGTATCCAAACCCAATCTTTTTTTGTATGTGAATTTTTTGGCAATAACTTTACACTTTCCTCACTTAAAATTTCCCAATCAATATTCATGTATTTTTTTTTAATACTTTTGATGATTATTTCGTTTACTTTTAAATCAGCTTGGGTTACAGGATCTTCCGGATTATCATTTTTTAAAATATTGCTTTTATTCTCTGAATCTTTTAATATTTGAGCGTAATAAGTTAGTGTTTTAGAGGCCTCCCAACTGATAATCCTTAAATCATTAATTAGTTCTTCAATATCAACATTAGATGGTAATTTAATCACTTAATGAATATTAAATCTTCATCATCTCACAAAAAGAAAGAACCTGAAAGTAGTGTTTTATATATTGTTGGGACACCTATAGGAAATTTGAACGATCTTTCGCCAAGAGCCTTAAACATCTTAGAAAATGTTTCATTTATTGCATGCGAAGATACTAGGCAAACAAAAAAAATAATGTCTAAATTTGAAATTAAAAATAATCTTATAAGTTTTAATCAACATAACTCTATAAATAAAATCCCCAAAATAATCGCTGATCTCAAATCAGGAAAATCAATTGCTCTGGTTAGTGATGCAGGTATGCCTAGTATATGTGATCCAGGCGAAGATCTTATCAAAAAAGTAAGATCAAGTGGTATGAGCATAATTTGCATACCCGGTCCATCTGCAATACTTACAGCTTTAGTAACTAGTGGCTTACCCTCATCAAAATTCACTTTTGAGGGTTTTCTTCCAAAAAAAAATTCAGAAAGAAAAAAAATTTTTTTGGAAATAGCAAATAGTCGTAAAACAACTGTTTTGTTTGAATCTCCGAATCGTCTTAAAAAATTATTAGTTGAACTACGGGAATACTTGGGGGGAGATAGAGAGATTCAAGTATCAAGAGAATTAACAAAAAAATTTGAAGAGCAAATTGGTAATAACATCGATGAAGTAATAGATCGTCTTGAAGATAAAAAAATATTAGGAGAGATAACTCTTGTAATTAAGGGTAAATACAAAAACAATCAAAATTCAGACTTTGACAAATTTAAATTAAAAAAAGAACTCAATGATCTAGTAAAGGCTGGATTAAGTCTATCCAAAGCCTCTAGTTACTTAGCAAAAAAGAATAGGCTCTTAAAAAAGGATATTTATAATTTATAGTAGACGTTAATGAATTAATAAACATGAATACAGCTCTTCAAAAAATTTTTTTTATAGTAACTTACAATTTAAGTCTTTTTGTTTTGTTAATTATTGGTATACAAAACAATAAAAATAAAAGCACTATAAATCTCTTAGGAATTAAAACAGTAAATCTACCAGTAAGTTTTATAATAGGTACAAGTTTTATTAGTGGATCTATAACCGGAGGCTTCCTTAATTTAAATTTTAAAAAAGAATAATTAATAAAAAACTAAAGTGCTATTAATGTTTTATCCCTAACTATTCTAGATATACCTTTAGACAATAAAAGAGGAGCAACAATTTTAAAGACATTCGTATTAGGCACTTTAATAACTTTCTGATCATTCTTACAAAATCTTTTTGCAATTTTTAAATCATCAAAAATTTCTATAGTGTTCCTATCCAAATCATTCTTAGATAAAAATTGCCAATCAGGATAATCTTTTAATTTTTTAGTTTCTAATTCAATTGTTTTATTTACAATCATAAATAAAACCTTAGGAAATTCTATCTCTGAAAGCTGGACAGAAGATAAATCTTTTTGTTCTTCAAATTGATATTCATCTTCAAGAGGTTTAATTTCATAAAAATTATCAGAACTATCAGTAAATAAAGGGGGGGAACTTTTTTGTTCCTGAAAATTAGATTTATTAGAAACAATTTCCTTTTTTTTCACAACTTTTTTATGCTTTTCATTTTTAAATAACACCTTAGAATTAAGTTTTTTATATTCGTCTGTCTTAATTAAGGTTTTTAATTGTCTGATAATTGTAGTTTCGGTAAATTTGAAATTTAAAGAAATTTCCTTTATACTTTTACCTTCATTAAAGCTTTTCAATATTTCTTTTTTCTCTCCTTCAGTGACTCTTCTAGCCATAAGGATTGTTCTTAACTAATTAACAATATACCTTTTATTAGATTTAAAGTCTGAATTTATAAATAATGTTTAAGAATAATTTTTAGTAATTAAAAAAAAGAAGAGTTTATTTTCAAAATTTTTAAAATTAAATATGAATGGAAAAAATTATTTTAAATATTAGATCCATCTCCTAATCGCCAGTAGTTAAGTTTAGCTTCCACTATACTTTCCCTTGATAATATAGCTCTACAATCAAATATCCATGCTGGGACTCTCATTAATTTACTTAATGAATTCCAATCAATATTTTTATAATCTTCCCAATCTGTTAAGAAAATAGCTGCATCAGAATTTATCAAGGATTCTCTAACAGATTTTGAATATTGCCAATATGCATTTTCTGTTTTCTGAATAAAATCTTTATCAGTAAAACAATTCTGTTTAATCTTTAATACCTCTTCAATTTGAGAGGCTGTAACTTTTGGATCATGTATGTAAAGCAATGCTCCCTCCTCAAGTAAGTCTTGAACAACTTTTATAGAGGGTGAATCTCTAGTGTCATTAGTATTCGCTTTGAATGAAAATCCAAAAATAGAAATTACTTTTCCGCTAACTGTTCCAAATAATTTTTCCACAACAACTTTAGAGATTCTATCTCTTTGCCAATTATTCAAATCGATAACACTTTCCCAATAATTAGCAACTTCAGGTAAACCAAAGTGTCTTGACAAATATGCAAGATTGAGTAAATCTTTTCTAAAACAACTCCCCCCAAAGCCAGGACCAGCATTAAGAAATTTATTGCCAATTCTTGTATCTGCTCCTATTGCGTGAGCTACCTCTGAAATATTCGCGCCTGTCAATTCACATAGTGCACCTATAGAATTTATGGAACTTATTCTTTGAGCTAAAAAAGCGTTAGCTGCAAGTTTTGATAATTCACTACTCCATAAATTTGTTTTAATTATTTTTTCAGGATTTACCCAATTAGCATAAAGACTTGAGAGTAAGTCAATCGAATCTTTATCATCTCCTCCAATAAGAACTCTATCTGGATTCTCTAGATCGTTTATTGCAGTACCTTCAGCAAGAAATTCTGGATTAGACAATACCGAAAATGATTTAGTTTTGTAAGAATTAATTTCGGCGGCACTTAATATATCTTTTATAGTTTCTGCAGTCCTAACTGGCATAGTACTTTTTTCTACAACAATAGTAAAGCCTTTAGCATTTTTAGCTATCTCTCGAGCAGAGACTTCAACCCATTTAATATCACTAGCTTGTCCTGCTCCTAAACCTTTTTCTTTTGTAGGTGTATTTACAGATATAAAAACCATATCTGCATTAGATATACTTTGTTGAAGATCTGAAGTAAAGAAAAGATTCTCTCCTCTGGTTTTTCTAATTATTTTTTCAAGGCCAGGTTCAAATACAGGAAGTGATTTTGCGTTTTCACTATTCCATCCATTTATGCGATCTTTATTTTTATCTACGACTACAAACTTTATATTTGGACATTTGTCTGCGAAAACAGCCATAGTAGGTCCACCTACATAACCTGCGCCAATGCAACAGACATTTCTGATTTTAAGATTACTCTTCATCTGGTTAATAATTCCTAAAATAATTAATTGTTTTTTCCAAGCCTAAATTTAAATTAATTTTAGGCATCCAAGCTAATTCTTTTATTGCTAGGCCTATATTAGGTTTTCTTTTAAAAGGATCATCATTAGGTAAAGGATAAAAATCAAATTTTAATTTAGGATTGATCTTTTTAATAATTAATTCAGCTAATTCTAGAATATTTACTTCGAAAGGATTACCAATATTAATAGGTTTATAATAATTATTATCCATTAATAGAATTAATCCATTAATTAGATCATCAACATAACAAAAAGATCTAGTTTGAGAACCATCGCCATAAATTGTCAAATTTTCACCATTTAAAGCTTGATTTATAAAATTAGATATTACTCTGCCATCATTTTTTGACATTCTAGTTCCATAAGTATTGAAAATTCTTGCAATCCTTATATCAGTTTCATACATACGCAAATAGTCACTACAGAGAGATTCCGCTATTCTTTTTCCTTCATCGTAGCAAGATCTTACTCCGATAGGATTTACATTCCCTAGATAAGATTCTGGTTGTGGATGTAATTTTGGATTGCCATATATTTCACTTGAGCTTGCAAATAAAAATCTTGCATTAAATTTAGAAGCTAAGTTAAGCAAATTATATGTTCCCAAAAAATTTGTTTTAGATGTTTTAATTGGATTCTCTTGAAAAAAAATAGGAGAAGCAGGAGATGCTAAGTGCCATATCCTGTCGGCTGCCACGTTTAAAGGTTCGGTAACATCATGATGAATTAATTCAAAATTAGGATGTTCAATTAAATGTAATATATTTTTTTTTCTACCTGTAAAAAAATTATCGAGACAAATAACCTTTTCATTATTATTTATTAATCTATCAACCAGATGTGAACCAATGAATCCAGCCCCTCCGGCAACTAAATTAATTCTCAACTCAGATTTTTTTTTCATATTTTGCCTAAAAAAATTTAAAACTATTAGTTAATTGATAAAATTCTTATAATTCCACTCTGGAATAATTTCTTTTATTATTTTTAATGCATTTTCCAAATTTCTTAAAGAAATAAATTTCTTTAACATATCAATTTTTAAGAATAATTTATCCTCAGAAATACTTCCTTCTCTCGCTTTTAAAATCCTTGGGTGAACAGTAATTTGACTTTTACCCTCAATAAGTAATTCCTCAAATAATTTCTCTCCTTCCCTAAGGCCAGTAAATATAATCTCAATGTCTCCATTTTTATTTTTTTTATCTTTTACGCTTAAACCACTAAGATTAATCATTTGCTTTGCTAAGTCTATAATTTTAATAGGATCTCCCATATCAAGAATAAGAATATCTCCACCTTTGGCTATAACGGAAGATTGAATTACTAATTCTGCTGCCTCTGGTATAGTCATAAAGAATCTGATTACATCTTTATGAGTTACAGTTAAAGGGCCTCCATTTTTTATTTGTTTTTTAAAAAGTGGAACCACAGAACCAGAAGAATCAAGCACATTACCAAACCTAACCATTGCAAAAATTGTATTTTTAGAAAAATTAGTACTTTTATTATTAATTGATCTTTTTGCATAAGTCTGCCAAAGCAACTCTGAAATTCTTTTTGTCGCACCCATTACATTTGTTGGTCTTACGGCTTTATCTGAAGAAATAAGAATTGCTTTATCAATATTAAATTCTTCAGCTACTTTACAAATTGAAAGCGATGACAAAACATTATTTTCAATACCTGAAAGTTTATTATTTTCAATAAGTGGTACATGTTTATAAGCAGCCGCATGAAATAAAATATTCACATCAAACTCTGAGAAAACAGCCCTTAAAAGTTTAATGTCAGCTGCATTACCTAATATTGGAGTAATTAGTAAATTGTTGGTAGGATCTTTTATTTGGTTTAATTCTTGATTTATTTTGTATAAATTTTCTTCACTTGAATCAAAAAGTAATAAAGTTTTAGGTCTCAATTTTAAAAGTTGCCTACATATTTCAGAACCAATTGAACCTCCTGCACCTGTAACAAATACGACAGAGTTAGTTATTCCTGGACCAAGTAATTTTTTGTCCGGATTCACCCTTTTTCTTCCTAAAAGTTCCTCGATATTTATTGGGCTTAGTTCATTAATAGAGGCTCCTCTATTAAGAAGGTCGTCAATTGAAGGTATCTGCAAAATAGGTATTTCAAGATCTTTCAAGAATGAAAATATTCTTTTTTTTCTTAAAAGATCAATAGACGGAATAGCAAAAAGAATCAAGTCAATCTGATTTTTTAATTTATATATATCTTTCGGAGATATTATATTTACTCCATATATACTTCTTCCCCATAAAGAAGAGTTATCGTCAATAAAAGTTTTAATAATAAATGTTTTGTTAACTCTTAGCGATATAGCCAACTGTCCACCAGCCTCTCCTGCCCCATAAATAGCTACTCTTTTTATTTTTTTATTACTTTGAAATTTCAATTCAAGCAAAATATCTCTTAAAGTTAACCGCAAATATCCTGTAAAAGAATTAATGAGCAACCAAAGTATTACCCAAAACCTGATATCGAAAATATAAACATTAAATATAAAACCTAAGATTATTGTCATTACTATCATGACTAAATTTCTAAGCGTTAAAAAGTATAAAGAAGAACTTCCTACATATCTCGTTAAAGCCCTATATTGTCCTGAAAAACAATAGATCAAAAGACCAATTAAGGTTAGAAAAATATAGATAAAAATATTATTTTGAGAAGAAATTAAATTATTTCTAAATATTGTAAGACTTAAAAATATTGATAGATTAAAGATTATAGAATCTAGTATTAATAATAGTAATCTTCTATATTTAGGCTTAATTATACTTAAAAGTTTATAAATATAATTATTAACCATGAAATATATATTTTAAAAATATTATATTACTTAAAATATTTTAAAACAAATTAATCGAATTAAAAATTTAATAAATTAATAAAAGATAATATAATTATTTGTCTAAAGATTTATTTAATTTTCTTGAAGCTAAAGAAAAAGGATAAGCAAATTTATTATCTATTACAAACCCAAGTATTAATATTAAAAATGCTACTAAAATAGTGTTTTGAAGACTTAGATAAAGATAAGATAAAGAAATAACAAAACAACTAAAGATATAGACAAGTGAAATATGATTATGTTTCCATCCATTCATAAATAATCTCTGATATAAATGCAAATTATGAGCTTCAAATATATTTTGACCATTCAAATACCTAAGTAATATACATATCGAAGCATCTGCAATTAAAGGAGTTGACATAAGTAAATAACCTAAAAGATCATTATTTGAATTTGATTTTGTCAAAGTAAAAACGAATAACGCTCCTAAATATGTACTGCCAATATCGCCCATAAAAAGTTTAGCCGGAGGCCAATTCCATATAAAGAATCCAAAAACCGACCCAACTACTGACCAAAATATGGGATCTAGAGTAATTGAAATTACAGAAAAAATAACAATCATACAGCCTGCAACTAATCCGTCTACCCCATCCATAAAATTTATAAAGTTTATAACTCCTACAGAAGCAATTAACAACGCAAGCAAAATTATATTATTAAATATCTCAATCTCAAAAATCTTCAAGTTAAACAAATTCTCTATTGAGAAAAGCATCATTACAGTAATGAATTGAATTGCAAATCTTAATTTTGGACTAATATTTATTAAATCATCAACAAAACCTACTAAAGCCAAAGGTAATAAAAAAATAATTTTCCATTTGCCAACAAAGACAAAATATATTGTACTTACTAAGAAAAAAGAAATACCTCCTCCTCTTGGTATGGGTTTTTTGTGAGAACTTCTTAAATTTGGCTTATCAAGCAAAATTTTTTCAAAGGAAGATATCTTTAATTTCAAAATAATCCAACTCATAACAAGTGATATAAAGAAAATTAAAAAACTATTATTTGTTATCATCATTTTTGATTATTAGATGCATACCAATCACAAGTTAATTTTAATCCATGCTTTTGATCATATTTAGGTTCCCAATTAAGAATTTTCTTACTTTTTTTGATGTCAATTTCTAAAGAATCTGACAATTTAAAAAATTGACTTTCTTTACCGATAATTTTTAAAAAAATTTTTAAAAATACTTTAGGTATTGAAAATTGAAAATCTTTATTATTTAAAAACTTTTTTAGAAAACTAATTAGTTCTGTAAATGATATATCATCATTATCTGAGATCATAAAAGTGTTACTTACAGAATATTCTTTACTTAGAAGATTTTCTACAAAATCAGTCAAATTTCCAATAAATAATAATGATCTTTTATTTTTAAATGACCTAAAAGGTAGTGGAAAACTTGTGTTAACTAACTTTAATAACTTTAGAAAATTACCTTTAACGCCAGGTCCATAAATCAAAGGGGGTCTTATTATCGTAACTATTAAATTACTATTTTTAGCAATTTTCATGAGATATTTTTCTGTTTTTAATTTTACTCTTCCATAGAGATCTTGAGGATTAGTTTTAGTAAGTTCATCAAATTTATAACCTTTTATTGTTTTTTCACCGATCACCTTAACTGAACTTAAAAAAATAAATTTCTTTACATTATTTTTAGCACATTGTTTTGCAAGATTTATTGTTCCATCAAAATTTCTATTTATAAATTTTTTTTCTTCTTTATAAGACTTAGATACAGGTTTATGAGCAGTATTAGCAAGATGTATCACTACATCTATATTTAATAAGATTTTGTTCCAATCAGTATTTTCATTAATCTCTCCAATACATTTTGTACCTTCTTGTTCTTTTTTCTTACTTCTAAGTAATCTAATAACATTAAAAGAATTATCTTCTAAATTTTCAGAGAGATATTTCCCTATAAAACCATCTGCCCCAGTTATTAATATATTCATAATTATAAATTAAAAAAGTAATTAAATAATTTTTAATTAAAGGTTAAATTCTATTCATCATTTATTCTATCAATTAGATATTAGGATATTACTCTTTTCTTTCTTGAATGCCATTTCCATGCATGTTTAATTATGCTTTCAAGTTCGGGATATTTCGGTTCCCAGTTTAAATGTTTTTTTATTTTTTTTGTACATGCTATTAAAACTGGAGGATCAAATGGTCTTCTTTCAACAATATTTTTTTTCAAATTTATTCCTACAATCTTTTCTATATTATCTATAACTTCTTTAACAGAGTAACCTTTTCCATTTCCTAAATTAAAGATATTAGTTTTACATTTGTTATTTCTGGAGACTTCTTGATTCATTAAATAGTCCAAAGCTTTAATATGTGCATTTGCTAAATCAATTACATGAATAAAATCTCTTATACAAGTTCCGTCTTTTGTTTCATAATTACCACCATATATATTGATTACATTTTGATTCCTGATTATTGTTTCTAATATCTTTGGAATAAGGTGAGTTTCCGGATCATGTTCTTCTCCTATCTCGCCATCAATATCGGCACCAGCTGCATTAAAAAATCTAAAAATTATACTCCTTAAACCATAAGATTTTCCAAAATCGTTTAACATCTGTTCTGCAAAAAATTTGCTTTTACCATAAGGATTAATAGGATTTATTGGATTTGTTTCATTAATCGGTAATTGTTTGGGTTCTCCATAGACTGCACAAGTACTAGAGAAAACCAAGGGGATATCCTTTTTCATCTTTCTATTTTCCTCTACAATGGCCTCAAAAAAACTTAAAGATGCAAATGCATTATTTGCATAGTATTTAAGAGGTTCATTGCAACTTTCAGCTACATCAATATATGCCGCCAAATGCAAAATGCCCGTGATAGATCTTTTTAAGGATTTAGGATGAGAACCATTTAATATTTGGCGTACTAAATTTTTATCACCCACATCTCCACTGATATATGTAATTTCTAAATTATCAAGAATTTTTTTTGAGTTTAATCTAATATTTTTATCTAAAACAATACAATCTAAATCTAAATTTTTTAGAGCTTTTACAATGTGCATTCCTATATAACCAGCACCACCCGTTACTAAAATACACACAGCTTTAATATTCTCCTAAAATTATATCTTTAAGAATAATTAGATTATATTTTATATTAAATCAAAAGTATTAATATATTAATTTACTTCTGAGTAAATTTTGTAATGAGCATTTATTACAATATCTATAGAAAATTTTTCTACAGCTAACTTTCTCGAGGCAAGTGACATTTTATTCAAGTTAAAATCATTAGAAAGCATTTTTTTTACAGCTATTGACAATTCAGTATGATCTTTCACCTTAACAAGAAGTCCGTTTATATTTGGAATAATCGCATCTCTACATCCAGGAACATCTGTAGTAATAATGGGGCGTCCACATGCAGATGCCTCCATTAAAACTTTTGGAAAACCTTCTCTATATGATGGGAGTACAACTATTGAACACTTTGAGAAAGTATAAGACATATTTTCTGAAAACCCCCAATATTCAACTACATCAGATTTAACCCATTTAAATAATTCTTCTTTAGATATACAATCTGGATTATCTTCATCAAATTGTCCAGAAATAACAAATCTTGCTTGATCTTTTAAAACTTTTGCACATTTAATAAATTCTAGTATACCTTTACTTATTAATAATCTTGCTGGGAAAAGTACGACAGGATTTGATGGTAATTTTGAATAAGAAAAATCCTCCAAAATTATCCCAGAACCTGGAATAATTACAGTTTTTGCATAATTTATTTTTGAAATTTTTATAATCAATTTTTGGTCATCTTTATTTTGAAAAATAACACATATATTCTTATGAGAAAGAGAAATTCTATACAAAAGAGAGACTAGATATCTTTTGATTTTTCCAAAAAGACTATTAGCTATGAAAACATGTCCCAAACCAGAAACTGAAAAAACTGAGTAAGGTTTTCTTCTCAATAATTTCAATGCTAATCCCCCAAAAAGAATTGGTTTAATACTAATAAAATGAACAATATCAGGGCTTATAATTTCAATTATTTTTTTTATCTCTAAAATATTTGTAAATGCATCTAATAGACTGAAAGATTTACGATCTATGTTCAAATCATGAGTTTTAAAACCTAAACTATTAAAATAATTTTTTTTTGAAGAAAAATTGCAAGCAATATGTATCTCATAACCTTTTTTTTGCATTACCTTTGCAATAGGAAGTCGATGAGAGACAAAAAACCAATCAACATTCACAATAAAAAGTAATTTTTTCAATATTTAATATCCATAAAGATAAAAGAAAATTGATTAAATACAAAAACGGAGTTAATCTAAACAATAATAGTAATCTATATTAATTCAAAAATGTTTTTAAGCATTATTTTAATA
>MDTE01032787.1_pt1 | contig 13064 bp, 7 predicted proteins | sample 811231 | NCBI WGS metagenome assembly MDTE01 (sample SAMN05326651, study PRJNA326480) | marine metagenome | isolation source: seawater | place: Indian Ocean: Red Sea | collected 2010
AAGGGAGCGACGACTCCGCGCACGGCTGCGCGGAAGCGACGTCGGACGTCTTGACGTGAACTCCCCACGGTCCATCGCGCGCGACGAGGGCTTCGTCCGCCGCCGCCGCGCGACGCCTTCGACGCGCGCGCCTCTCCTCCCTCTGTTCGTCGTGATTCGTCGTCGTCGTCGCGTCGCCGACCCACGGCGGGATCGTCGAGGAATGATTCCACGCGCCGACAGCCCCGAACGCGTCCCCGACGCCGCCCGCTCCGCCGCCGCCGCTCGCGCCCACGTCCGCCGGCCACGACTCCCCCGTCCAGAGCGCCTCGTGGTCCAGCACGAACCACCGGCGCCGCCAGCTGTGCGCGGTGGCGACGCCGAGCGCGGGGGGCGCGGTGGTCAGCGTCCCGGCGAGGAGCGCCGGGAGCGGCAGGGTGTGCCTGACGAGCCTGAGGGACGACGCGTACACGGGCCTCGCGCCGGACGCTTGCGCGCAGCATATGTACATCGCGGCGGCGGTCTGGAGCTCGTCCGCGCTCGTCGGCGCGGACTCGGATCCAAGGGGCGTCTGATTTGAATCCGACGCGTGGTGCTCGGGTTTGGACGTCCCTCCGTTCGACGACGCGTGTTCGGACCTTTCTCCTCGCGGGTCCCGTCCCCCGTGCCCCCGCGCGCGCTCCGACAGCGCGTACATGATCGTCCCGAGGTTGTACACCGCGCGATGGAACCCCGGATCCCGCCGTATGGCCTCCCGAAACCGCCCGACCGCCGCCAGGAGTCGACGCTCGCGCGCCCCCGGATCTCGCTCCAGCGTCGCCATCTGCTGGAGCGCGAGCCCCCAGTTGTTCAGCGCCTGCGTGCTCTGCGTCCGCGACGCGTCGCACTCCACCGCGGCTCGGTACTTCTCGCACGCCTGTCTCCACATCGCCCTCGCCTCCACCGCGTCGCCCGAGTCCCCCTTGAGCCTCGCGCGGTCGCCCAGCGCGATGCCCCAGTTGTACAGCGTGGAGATGGAGTTGGCGCGGAGGTCGCGAGCCTTGGCGTACTTGGCGCACGCGTCGATTAATATCGCGTCCCGGCGGTTCGGGTCCATTCCGCTCTGCTCCGCGCGCTCCGCCTGCTCCTGCAACACCAGCGCCCAGGAGTAGTGCGCGTCGAAGTCGGTCGGGTCCGCGCGCGCCGCGTCCGCGTGCCTCTCGGCTCTCAGATCCAGGAGCTTGTCGTGGCCCGATCGACCTCCCCCGCCGGTGGAGACGTCGGTACCCAGCCGGGTCTTGATCTCGACGCCGCTGATGAAGGACGACGACGATGAACCCGCGCCGGGGGCGTCGCCCGGTGCCCCGGAGTCGGCAGCCATGAACACTCCGCCACGATCGACAGTGACCCACGAGTTCACAATTACACGCTTTTCACGATAAAACGTCACTGGACGATCGGTCCCTCTGAATTCCACATCCCACCCGGAGCGTCACCGGGCGTCAGGTACACCGCGTCCGCGCCTACGCTCAGCACCGTCCGGCCCCGTCCCAACACGTCCAGGCCCACCGTCATGAAAGGGCTCGCCGTCGCGCCGAGGCTCGCGAACGCGGGCAGGTCCCCGACGCAGCACTCGCCCTTGTACTCGCTCCGCAGCCCGCCCCCGTCCCCGGGTGCCGACTTTCCGTCCCCGCACACCTCCAGGTCGAACGGCGCCGTGGACATCGCCATCGGGCGGCCATCCACGCCCACGGCCGTCATGGCGGCGTTCTTGACGACGGGGTTATCCGGCCCGACGCCGGCCTTCGCGGCGGCCATCCAGTTGCACACCGAGAAGAACGAACCCATGTCCAAGATCCCCGGGAAGGGCTCGCAGCCGTTCAGCCTGCACGACACCGTCCTGAGTCCCGTGGGATGCCGCGCCAGGGGAACGGCGACGAGGGACTCCACGTCGAGCGCGCCCGTCGCGACCGACCCGATCGGGTGAAAGCGCATCGCCTTGTCCGCGAAGTCGAGCTCCAGCTCGAACCGCGTCAAGAAATCCAGCCCGAGCATCCCGCCGACGACGGAGGGCAGGCCCGACGCGGCGAGGTCGGTGACGACCGCGTCGAGCGCGCCGAGCTCCAACGCACCCACGCTCGCGCCGGAGATTGTCACCTTCTGCCGCACCGTCTCGCCCCCCGCGCCCAACCCTCGGATTGGCGCGCCGTCGACGGCGGACGCGCCGAGCAACTCCCTCAGCTGCGGCGAGATGAGCGCGGTGGTGGCGCCGCTGTCGATGAGGAAATCGACGAACCCGGCCTCGCCGACGTCCAGGGTGACGACGACGTACCCGGCTCGGGGGTTTCCCGGCATCCCGACGAGCTGTCGCAGGGGCAGAGTCACCGTTCCTTTGAGTTTCTCCCCCCACGCGTTCGCCAGAGCCCTCGCGAGCTCCTCCTTTTCGAACAGATCCTTGGAGCTCACGCCTAGAGACGCGAGCTTGACCTTGATATTTTTGGCGCGCATGGACATGGCGCGTCGCATGAGGTTGGCGGGGGAGCGCGGGTCGTCCTCGGGTCCCTGCGAGGGCGCCGCGTCGTCGTCATCTTTTTCCGCACGAAGAAGAAGGGTGCCGAAGCGACTTCGACTTCTGCGGTGCGCGATGCGACGCGTCGCGGCACCGAGACCGCGGGGAGGGCCGGGTACCGCACCGCGCGTGGCGATAGACGTCGCCATCGTGGCGGATGACATCGAGGCTGTTCGAACTCCACGGCCTTCGAACCCAAAGTGCAGTTGGTCATCTCGGAGCGAGCCGACAAAACACCCACAGGGACTGACGGAAAAGTGGATTTCGCGCCGAGCCAGCCCTCATTCGAACGCGTCCGACCAGGCGGGCCGAACAGATGACGCGCATCGCCGCGCTCGCGGGCGCGTCCGCGCGCTCGGCGCCGATACATCTCCGCGTCACCGGCGCCGATCGCGCGCGTTCGACCGGTTCGCGCGCGTTCGACCGGTTCGCGCGCCGATACCCGGGCGACAATCGGGGCATTCGCGGTCTCGCCCCGCCCGAATCCACCGCCACGGATCAGCTCTCCGGCACCCCTCCGCCGCCCTCGGTGGCCGACAGACCCCCGCCGCCGAAGCGCGTCAAGCTCCACCGCCTGAACAAGACCGCGGACCTACCCAACGGGATGACCGTCCACTACGTCTCCCCGCCGGACGTCCAATTCCTCTACGGGGAGATATTCGAGGAGCACTGCTACGTGCGCAACGGGATAACGCTCGGCTCGGGGGACACCGTGATCGACGTCGGCGGTAACATCGGCCTGTTCGCTATGTACGCCGCGAAACGGTGCGTCCGCGGCAAGGTCTTCACCCTCGAGCCCATCCCGTCCGTGTACAGAGCCATGGTTCGGAACCTTTGCGAGAACCTGTCGCCCGAGCGGACCGACGGCTCGTGCGAACTCGAGGCGATCGCGCAACCGCGCACCCCAGCCTCCGTGGCGATCGGCAACCGCGGGAACAACTCCATGGACGACGCGGACTTCGGCGACGTCTTCGGCCGACAGCTGCCGTCGCGCGACTACCCCGAGGCGAACGCGTGGTGGGATCCAGACGCCTCCGGAGCCTCCGTGGGAGCCTCCGTGGGAGCCTCCGGCGACGGCGGCGGCGACGGCGGCGACTGCGTCTTCCTGGAGAACGATATCGACGGGTTCCGATCGACGGGCGGGGTGATGAGCTGCGGGAACCAGGCGGGGGCGGTGTGGGCGTACAACTGCGGCGTCGGCGACGGGCAAACGCACTCGGGCAAGTTTACGTTTTATCCGAGAGCCGCGGGGTGGTCGACGATGGTACCGGACGATCTGGAAACTTCCACGAACGTCCGGAAGTTCGTGGAGCACGCGCTGGGTCATCGCGCCGGGCGTCGCGGGGGTACGCGGGCCGAGTCGTCGAGCGGCGACGACGACGACGAGAACGCGGAGGCGGACGCGGCGGCGGGGACCAAACTCGCGAGGGGCAACCCGCTCGCCGCGTTCGGCGGCTGGCTCCTCTCCCTCACCGAGGAGACGCGGGGAGGGGACGGGGGTTCGGGTGTTGCTTCGTCCCGTCGGGGCGGACTGGTGGACGCCGTCTTCACGCCCGTGCGACACGTCGCGCGCGCGGTGTTCCAGTTTGTGCTGGGCGCCGTGCTCAAGTTTATGCTCGGGAACAAGTACGAGTTCGAGTGTCCGCTGGTGACAGTCTCCGACGTCGTCGACTCGCACGAGCTCGACGAGATCGACTTACTCAAAGTCGACGTGGAGCGTTCGGAGCTCGCGGTGCTTAAAGGGGTACGTCCCGAGCACTGGGCGATGGTGCGACAGGTGGCGATGGAGGTGCACGACAGCGCGGGAGGGACGAAGGAGCTCGAGGAGTGCAGGAGACTCTTGCGCGACGTCGGCTCGTTTGACGAGAAAAGGATCGTCGCGGAACAGCCGGACGACCTGGAGGGCAGCACGCTGTGGAACCTGTACGCGAGCAGGGCGTGAGGGGGTCGGAGGGGGGGGTTTCTTCGGCTGGGCGGCGGCCAGCGCTTCGCGCTGGCCGAGCCACTCGGGTTGGTTGACACAACGTCGTCGGCAGGAAATGTAACTGTACGGGATATGAATTTGAGTTTTCTGAACTTTATCCAGCATGAACTGCTTGTCGCCTTCTCCGAGCGCGAAAGGTCCACCACCCTCTCACCATGCGCGCGGGTCGCCCGTCGAGGACCGCGCTGTAATAATCTCGTCTCTCGTCGGTATTACATGTGACGATAATAAAAGGAGGCGAACTCGCCGTGGGTTCGTCGAATACTCTACATACGGCGGCACGGGGCTGTTACAGTTTCGTTTGGCCGATTTTTAATAAGGTCGGCGTTCACGCGGCGGAGAGCGCGGCCTCAGCCTTGGGCATCTCGTACTTGGGCACGCTCACGCCGTACTTGGCGCCGAAGTTCTCCACGACGTAGTCCACGTCCTTGTCGCCGCGGCCGGAGAGGTTCACCAGGATTGTCTCCGTCTTGGGCAGCGTCTTGGCGAGCTTGATCGCGTGCGCAACCGCGTGCGACGACTCTAACGCGGGGATGATGCCCTGGTCCCTCGCGAGGGACATGAACGCGTCGACGCACTCGACGTCCGTCGCCGTCTCGTACTTGACCCTGCCGATATCCTTGAGGTAGCAGTGCTCGGGACCCACGCCCGGGTAGTCCAGACCGGACGCGCAGGTGTTCACCGCGGCGGGCTCGCCGGCTTCGTCCTGGAGGAGGACGCACTTGAACCCGTGGATGACGCCCGGGGTGCCGAGCGTGAGCGTCGCCGCGTGCTTGCCCACCGTCTTGAGGTCCGTGCCGGAGGGTTCCACGCCGAACATCTTGACCTTCTCGTCGCCGAGGAACGCGGTGAAGAGGCCGATGGCGTTGCAGCCGCCGCCCACGCACGCCACGAGGTTATCCGGGAGCTTGCCGCCGGTGAGCTCCTTGAACTGCTCTTTGGCCTCGCGTCCCACGACGGCCTGGAAATCGCGAACCATCGCCGGAAACGGGTGCGGACCGACGACGGAACCGATGGCGTAGAACTGGGTGACCGGGTCCTCCATGTACGCGCCGAACGCGGCGTCCACCGCCTCCTTCAGGGTCTTGAGCCCGTGCGAGGCGGGGATGACGTTGGCGCCCAGGATCTTCATGCGCACGACGTTGGGCCGCTCCTTGGCCATGTCGACCTCGCCCATGTAGATGTCGCACTCGAGGCCGACGAGCGCCGCGGCGGTGGCGAGCGCGACGCCGTGCTGGCCCGCGCCCGTCTCCGCGATGAGCTTCTTCTTGCCCATTTTCTTCGCGAGCAGCGCCTCGCCGAGGCAGTGGTTGATCTTGTGCGCGCCGGTGTGGTTGAGGTCTTCGCGCTTGAGGTAAATCTGCGCGCCGCCGATCTTCTCGCTGAGCCTCTCGCAGTGGAGGATGGGGGACGGCCTGCCGGTGAAGTGCTTCTCGAGGAGCCTGAGCTCGGCCCAGAACGAAGGGTCCTCCTTGAGCTCGTTGTACTTGGCTTTGATCTCGTCGATTATCGGGACGAGCGGCGGGGGGAGGAAGGCGCCTCCGTAAACGCCGAAATAGCCGTCGGTGTTGGGCAGGATGGCGGGGTCGAGGCGCTCATCCTTGGGCTTGGAGAATGTAGCGCCCTGACAAGGCCCGCCGAAGCCCCCGCCGAAGATAGGAGGGAATCCCATGGTTGTAAGGGGCTGCGGGGAGCGGGGGAAGCAATTTTAGTTGGAACGATGACAATGGGATTGTGTTGAAAAAAGTCACGGAACGAAATCACGAGACGTGCGCGAGGGAGCGAGAGAGGCGCGACGATGGGCGCGGAACGGCTCGGGAGAGTGTGTGGAGGACTCACGTTGGAGGGTTTGTGGTTGGGGGTCGGGTACACACTCGAAGGTGCGGGCGATTGTGACGATTGCGCGAGCGAGTTTCCCGAGAAAAAGCGTTCTTTTTCTGAGATATTTTTGGTTCCGTGCGTCAGCGTGCGTCAGCAAATCCGCTTTGGATTTTGAATCGTATTTAGGAATTTTCTTTCACATGCAAACAGATACAATCGGTTCCTGCTGACGTGCTATTTGCTAAACCATCGCATTACATCGTATGAAAATCACACATCAGACTAAAGAGTTTGGCAACATCCCCCTCCTGGCGCGAAATTCACTGACAGTATCCGTTGGTTATCGGCTTAGACGACGGTTGGCCCACGCAGAGGCCTTCAACCTGGCTCACAGGAGGATCGCGCGGCGCAAGCAGGGCCCGCGGACCAACCGGAGTCCAGGAACCTCGCGGGAGCGTTTCTGCTGCACCGACGCTTTCCATCGGATACCCCGCGCCACCCGCGTTCAGCAGCGAACCGTTGCATCCGCAGAAAACTCCGACATGGTACTCGGACTGAACTTCGACCTGCTGGACCAGCTGAGCTTCTACGGCGCCTACCACAGGCATCCCGTGAACAAGGCCATCCACCTGGTCTTCGTCCCGTGCATCATCTGGAGCGCCCTGGTGTGGATGGCGGGGTACGTGCCGGAAGCGGCGGAGGGTGTGTCGCTCGCGGGCGCGTTCAGAGCCATCGGGGTGCCGCGATTCCTCGCGTCCGCCGCGGTCCCGAACCTCGGCGCGCTCGCGCTCATCGCGTACTCCGCGTACTACGTCGCCCTGGAGCCCATCGCGGGCACCTCATGGTTCGTGATGTGCGGCCTGCCGATGTGGCTGAGCGCGTCGTGGTTCGAGAGCGCGGTGGGGTGGGACGCGGCGTGGCGATGGGCGCTGGCGTTGCATCTGCTCGCCTGGTACGCGCAGCTCCACCCGGGGCACGTCGTGTTCGAGAAGTGTCGGCCCGCGCTGCTGGACAGTTTGGCGCAGAGCCTGGTGCTCGCGCCGCTGTTCGTGTGGATGGAGGTGATGTTCGCGTGCGGATACCGGCCGGGTCTGCGGAGCGACGTCGACCGAAGGGTCAAGCGCGCGGTGGAGGAGCGGGAGCGGGGAGGAGCAAAGGACGATTGACGCCGGACGATGGATTGAATTGATTGTGCCAAGGACGTCGGTCGACGGATTGAGTTGATTGAATCGACGACGCACGTCACGTGCAGCGTGCGACGACGATGTTCGAGACGTAATATAAAAAATAGACGGAGAGACGGCCGCCGCCGGAGATTGGATTCGGCCAAGTTCAATCTGCTACGATACATCGTCGCCGTCGTCTCCGCGCTCAAAGCCCGTCGTCCTCAGTCATCGTGGCGGAGTCCACCAAGGCCCCCGCCATCGCCAGGAACGACTCCTTACCCACCGTTCGAAGCGGCTCCGGCTGCTTAAAATCGGCGCAAAACTGATCGTGCACGTTGCGCACCGGCTTCAGCCTGCCGCTCGTTATGACATCCGCCGGGATCAGCTCGCGGCATCCCTGCGGGTGGCACTCGCTGCACCACTCCGGCGCCGACTTCATCGCGACGTTCGTGACGCGCGCGTTGAACTCCCTCGCCGCGCGTTGCGTGGTGAATCCCGCGAACCGCGGCATCTCGCCGGTGAGTTTCAGCAGAGGAACGTCGCGCAGTTTGCCCAGCGCGTCGACGACGACGGCGGAATCGGCACCCACGGGAAGCGTCACTCCCCTGCCCCCGCCGGCCGTTACGACCGTTACTCCCCCGCCCGCGTCCGCGTTCTCCTTGAACTCCACGCGCACCGCGCCGAAGTCGTCGCCGCCGAACTCGTACGGCGCCCTCCTCAGCTCCTCTAGGGCGACGAAGGCCACTCCGCTCTCGCGCAGCTTGGCGGGAGACACGAAATGGTCCATCGGGCACGGGCCCGGGATGTGGCCGCTGTCCTTGCTGCCCGGGTAGTGGCAGTTGAAGTTGAAGATGTTGTCGTGCCCGCCCCACACCTTATCGCAGAAACACGTGAATCGAGGGACGGCGAGCGTGCGGTTGGTGAGCTGCGCCATCGCGATCGCGTCGCGCAGGAGCTCGAGCTGCCAACCGCCGGCTTCCAGGTGCGACCCTATGTTTGGAACCGACTCGTCTATGCCTCTCGTCGCCACGGCGGGGTCCCAGGTCAAAACTCGCGGCACGCCGCCCGCGTGGAACGTCGCGTCGTCCGCCTCGACGCCACCCAGACCCACCTGCGCGTCGTCCGCGGACGGATCCCACAACCCCGCCTCGGCGAAACGTAGCCTCTTTGCCGACGACGTGGAGCCGTCAAACGTGTACGTGGCGTGGACGCCGTACGGGCCGTTAAAGTCGGACAAAACCTCTTTTACCCTCTGCAGAAATGCCACGTGACCGGGCTGGAACAGCGCCACCGGCAAAACCCCCAGATTGAACGCCTCGCCGTTCGGTAGACCGTTTCCGACGAGCACCCTCGTTACGGGGAACCCGTCGGGAAGTGCCTTCAGCTCGAGGCCCGGCCAGTGACCCTCGCGACGGACCATCGCGTTGAACACCTGCTGATCGGACGTCAGGGGCGCGAACCTGCCTTCGTCCTGGTTCAGGTTATCGTTCCAAGCCTCCGCGAAAGCCTTGGCGTTTTTAGTGTGCTTGAGGAACACGACGCCCGTGTTGAATATCCCGCCCCTGGCGTACGCGGCGCCTTCGTTTTTGTCCGTCAGCGGCGAGAGGTTATCGCTGGATACCATGACGTCCGCGGCGCTCACGCCCATGCAGTCGTCCACGCCCCGGCCATGCTTCCTCAGGAACATGGCCTGCTCGTCGGGGGACTCGCCGCCCTCCATCTCCACCGCGTCCCTCTCCCATTTCTCCAACGCGTCTCCCGTTTCTCCCGCCGCGCCTAATTTCCCCGCGTCTTTTTCCCCAGCGCCTTTTCCCGTCCGGCCCGCCCACGGATGGTCGTAGCCGCACTGCAAGAACGGCCGAGGGTCCTTGGTCCAGACCACGTCCACGTCGCTCATCAAGACGTCGAACCCCATCCGGAGCAGCGCGCTAACCTGCGATATGCGCAGTCGCGCGAAAGCCTTCCACGATTTGGACTTGTGAGAACTCGACCCGTCCAGGTCGGCGTAAGGTAGGTCGTACACCGCCGTGGGTGCCCCGAGCCGTCTGAGGAGCTGAAGCATGTTCTTGTCCAGGGCACCCACGACGTGGGGCACAGCGGCGTCGCGCAGGTGCGTCGCCCAGTTCACCGTGAGCGCCGCGAATTCGCTATCCGCGAAGGTGACGGCGACGAGTTCACCCCTCGGCAGTGCCAGATCGTGCATGAGCGTCGCGAGTGCTCGAGCGTCGGGGTAGGCCGCCGGGTCGATGTCGTTCGCGGGCCCCCGGCGCAGGTTCACGGCGGGCGCGCCCCGTCCCCTGGCCTCGGCGACTTTCGCCTTGAGCGCGTCACCGCCCGGCGTGAACGTGCCGCCCTTCTCGAACAACGCGTGCCGATCGTCTCCTACGTGTTTCGCGAGTGCGTCGCTCGCCGCCTCGCGCGCGGCAGCCTCGCGATGATGCGGACGGGAGAGGTCCAGTTCGCGCGTGGGTCGGGCCCGAGTCCCGTCGCGGGCGGCGCCGGCGAAGGAGCTCGGGGTCGGGTCGGCGACGGCGACGGTGGGGACGCGCGTCGGGATGGCGCCGTCGAGTCGAATGCCCGTCGTCGTCGTCGGACCTTCGTCGCGCGCGCTCCCGTTACCGGAGAGGTAGATCCAGCCGAAGAGGAGGCAGAGCGCGGCGCCGGCGAGCGATGCGCCGAGCTTCCCCCGCACGGGGCGTCTGCCTCGCCGCATGTCGTCGAACAGCGGCCGCGGTCCCCCTCTCATAGTGGCACCCCTCGTGCGGTTTTTCCGCGATTATCGGCTCGAACAACAATAACATCGCGTCGTGCTGACCACACGGGCACAAGGGCGCGGGCACTGCACGTGCGAGAGGAACGACGACGCCGGGAGTCGCGACGATGACCGCGGCGGGGGCGACCTTGGGCATCGCGGGGGGGCTGGTGAGGACCGGCGCTCGGGCCATCGGCCCTCCGCGCCCCAATCTACCCGCCGCCGCCGCGCGAGGCCTCGGACGGAGGCTTCGCGCCGGCGCGTCGACCTCGTCGGCGACGAACGAGGCCCGCGCGGGCGAGGACGACGGCGACGCCCCGCACGTGCCCGTGCTGATGCGCCAGGTCCTCGACGCCTTCGACGGCCGGTCCTTGCGATGCTACGTGGACGGCACGATGGGCGCGGGCGGTCACGCGTCCGCCATCATCCGCGCGCATCCCGAGCTTCGCACGTTCGTCGGCTTCGACGTCGACCCGCTCGCGCACTCCATCGCCCGGCCCCGTTTGGAGGCCGCCGCGACCGAGTCGTGCGCCTCAACCTCCGGCCGCGACGGCGAATCCCCCCCCACGCCGCCGCCGCCGCCGCTGCGCATCCACACGGTGCAGTCCAACTTTCGGCACATGCGCGAGCGACTGGCGGAGCTCGACCTCGCCGACGGGGGCGTCGACGCGATACTGATGGACCTCGGCGTGAGCTCGATGCACCTGGACACTCCGGAGAGAGGGTTCTCGTTCATGAACGACGGTCCGTTGGACATGCGCATGGGCCCGTCCGCCAAGATGTCCGCCGCGGACGTCGTCAACGAGTGGCCCGAGGAGGAGATTGCTCGCGTCATTCGCGACTACGGCGAGGAGAAACACTGGCGGCTGTTGGCTCGCAGGATCTGTGCCGCGCGGGGGGTCGCGCCCATCGAGACGACGCGGCAGCTGGTCGACGCCCTCGGCAGGATCCCGGGCGTCAAGAAGGGCAGGAGCGGGGGTATTCACCCGGCTACGCGAACGTTCCAGGGGATTCGCATCGCGGTGAACGAGGAGTTGGCGGTGGTGGAGGAGGCCATCCCGGCGGCGGTGGACGCCCTCGCGCCGGGCGGACGTCTGGCGATCATCACCTTCCACTCGCTCGAGGATAAGCTCGTGAAGCGGGCGTTTCGTACGTTCGCCGGGATCGCGCCCGCGAGCGACAGGCCGCTGTCCGCATGGGAGCCGCAGCCCGAGGCTCCGCCGAAAATCGTCAAGCTGGTCACGCGCAAGCCCATCGTCGCGGACGACGACGAGGTTGGGGGCAACGCGCGGAGCAGGAGCGCCAAACTCAGGGTGTGCGAGAAGCTCTAGAAGCTCTGAATCGAATCGATCGTCACGTAAAGGCGTCGTTCGTTACGAGCGACTTTTATTGCGCCGCGTCGTCGGTCCCGCCCGCCGCCGCCGCCGCCGCCGCGGCTTCCGCTTCCTTCCTCGCGGCTTCCTCCCGCTGCCACTGCTCCTCCTCCAACCTCTCCCGTTCCTCCTCCTCCGCCTGCAGCCGCGCCGCCTCCTCCGCCTCCGCGATCTCCTTGAGCACCTGCGCCACGTCCTCGATGGCGAGAAGATCCTCGAGCTCCTTGCTCTTGCCCTCGAACAGCGCTCGTTGCTCCTCTCGCTCCTTCTCCACCCCTTCCCTGAACGCGATCTCATTCGCCAATGCCTCCTCCAGCTGCGCGACCTTGTCGCGAAGGTCCGATTCCCTCTGCGCGCCCTCCGCCGCCTCCTTGATGTACCTGGCGAGCTCGCCGTCGATCGCCGCCTTCATCGCCTGCCCGCTTCCCGGTGACTCGAGCTCCCGGATGAGATGCGCGATGGCGCCGCCCTGGAGCTTCGCGAGCATCATTCGATCCGCCGCGCCCCTCGGCCTGAGGTGGGAGATCTGCGAGAACCACTGCTTCAGGCCGGGATGCAGGACCATCTTGGGCGGACCTCCGCTGGGGTCGACGTCGAATCGCATGGTGTTCGTGCCGGGATGCGCGGCGTCCAGGCTCGTCCACGTGTACGCGCCGAAGGCTTTAGGAGCGGACGGGTCCTTCTCCAGTCCGTGCGCCAACGGCGAATCGATCCTGAACGGCGACTTCTCCGAGTGGTACGGGTCGATGATCTCGTCGTAGACGACGGATTTGTACTTGGCGTGGTCGACGTGGGTGTACGGCGCCGACTGCGTGTCCTGCTCGGCGACGACGTCGAAGGTTGCGCGCGCGAACGGGGCGGGCCCCATGCCCTCGCGGCCCTGCTCGTCGACGGGGAAGCGCTCGAGATGGAACCTGGTGGCGAGCTCGGGCGCCGCCTGCGTCGCGGTTGAATCGTAAGCGCGATCCTCGGAGACGTAGTACTCCCCGGTGGCCTCGTCGCGCTCGAGCACGGGCTTGGCGAACGGGGGCAGCGCCGCGGAGCCCTTGGTTTTGTTTATCGGATCTACGTAATCGAGCCCCTGGCGGTTGAGACCGGTGTTCTCGTCGACGTGGAGACGCGGGGGCGGCGCGTAGGACTCCTTGGCCTTCGCCGCGACGGCCTGCTTGGCCGCGGTGAGCTTTTCGAAGTAGGTCGGCATGGCGTCGTGCGTCGACGGGCCGCGCTCCCGAGGCTATGATGGAGGCCCCGGACGTAAAATTTATGCTCGGGCCTAATTTGGCACCAGTTTTGGCAACGACCGACCGGTTTGTTGTTGTTACCTTCGTAAAAGTTATCATCCCGTCGTGCTACCTTCGCGCTCTAGCTTCTATTACCTACCTCCCATCGCACCCAACGCTGCGCGGTCCTCCCTCTTGCGCCTCAGCTCCAGCGCGCGCAG
>MDTE01049776.1_pt1 | contig 13064 bp, 13 predicted proteins | sample 811231 | NCBI WGS metagenome assembly MDTE01 (sample SAMN05326651, study PRJNA326480) | marine metagenome | isolation source: seawater | place: Indian Ocean: Red Sea | collected 2010
GGCGGCGCTGGCGCACCTGGCCGATTTCTTCGATCAATCCGGTGAACATTTGTATCTGACCCTGGCGGTGTAGAGTAGATCGGGCCCCAGGCGTCGGGTTTGCACTTCTTCAAGCCCCAGAGCATCTTCTATTTTTATAATACCCAGGTCGGCGATTCCCGCAATACCCCGCCCGAGAATTCGCGGCGCGACGAAGACCATCACCTGGTCCACGATGCGGTCTCGCAGGGCGGCGGCAGCCAGTTCGCCACCACCCTCGAGCATGAGGCTCGTCATGCCCTCTTGAGCCGCTGTTTCCAGGGGGCGGCGCAGATCAATGCGGCCTTGCGGCGCCTCATAGGGCCAGATTTCAACGCCGGCGTCCACAAAGGGGGCCAGGGTTCTGGGTGGATGGTCGGCAGCCGTGACCAGCACCGCTCCAGGGCGCTGAAATACCCGGGCCCGAGGCGATACCCGCAAGCGGCCGTCTACCACCAGGGGTCGCGGATTTCGACCTTTGACGTGGCGCACAGTCAATTGTGGGTCATCGGCCGCAACGGTGGCGGCACCGACCAGAACGCCGTCGACCCAGCTGCGCCAGCGGTGGGCGTACTTGCGGGCTCTGGGACCGGTGATCCAGCGCGAGTCGCCAGTGCGGGTGGCGATCTGGCCATCCAGAGTTTGAGCGAGTTTAAGGATGACCAGGGGGCGGCCGGTTTGCCGGTGTTTGAGGTAGGCGGCATTCTGGCGCTCGGCTTCGTCGCCGAGCAGGCCGACTTCCACTTTTAGGCCAGCTTCCCGGAGCTGCTTCAGGCCGGTGCCATGGACCCGAGAATCCGGATCCTCCAGGGCACAGACCACGCGTTTGATGCCGGCGTTGATGAGGGCAGTACTGCAGGGTGGGGTGCGGCCCTGGTGCGAACACGGCTCCAGGGTTACGTAAAGATCGGCTCCTCTGGCCTGGTCGCCGGCCTGTTCGAGGGCATGCACTTCGGCGTGTGGCCCTCCTAACTGCAGATGGGCACCTTCGCCTACAACGCGGCCCTGGCGTACGATTAGGGCTCCGACCAGGGGATTGGGGCTGACCCGTCCTCTGCCTTTCTGGGCTTGTTGCAGAGCCCGGCGCATGTAAATAGTATCGTCTTTCACGCGGTCCGGGGAGGTGAAAGAAACCTTGGGGCAGAACCAGTTAAGGGGCCTGGTGTAAAGTGACAGACCCCATTCCAGAAAACAGAAAAATTAGGCTGTGGAGATTGAAAAGTCAAGGTAGACGACCCACTTTTGCGCCCTGCCGGAGGTCTTGACAAAACGTGGTTGGCGAGTCTTTTTTAATTTTGGTCTGGTAAAAATATCTCGCTATTATTAAAAAAACGCTACACGCGCCGAGAAGGAGTTTCTTTGTACGAAGCTTATTGGGGATTGAAGGAAAAACCCTTTGAAAACACGCCCGATCCTCGCTTCTTGTACCAATTCAAAGATGGCGACGATGTCTTTACCCGCTTGCTCTATACCCTGAAAGGCAACCGCGGGGCCGCTTTGCTAACTGGCGAGTCCGGTTGCGGCAAGACCCTAATGGCCCGGGCCCTGGTTCGGGAGTTAGATCCCGTAAATACTGAAATCGCTCTGCTCACCAACCCATCCTGGAGTGCCGAAGAGTTTCTCAGGGAAGTCCTCTACCAGCTGGGAGAGGATAGCTCACTGGAGACGCGCTCTCAGATCGTCCACCGGCTCCACGAAATACTTTATTCGAACTACGAAGCCGGCAAGGAAACTCTGGTGCTAATTGACGAAGGCCAATTGATCCCCGATGCGGCCGTCTTCGAAGAAATTCGCCTGGTCTTGAATTTTCAACTCAACGATGCATTTCTAATAACCTTGCTGCTGGTGGGGCAGCCGGCTCTGGCACAGCGGGTGCAGGACTATGAGCCGTTGGAGCAGCGGATTGCCACCCGCGGGGTGCTCAGGCCATTGCCGCAGGAAGAGGTAAATAACTATATAGTGCATCGCCTGCAGATAGCCGGTCGTGAAGAAGCTATTTTTTCTCCCGATGCCATTGAACTGGTCTACCGGTATTCGGGCGGTATCCCGCGCAAGGTCAACAATATTTGCGATATTGCTCTGGTCATAGGCTATAGCTCTAAACTAAATTGCATCGATAGTGATTTGATCGAACGTCTGATTCAGTCCGAGAGTGGCAATGGTACTTAGGATGAGCCAGATGCTGCGCTCTTCCGTCACAAAGCGCAACGCCACCGTCCCCGAGGAGAATATCCTATCCGCACCCTCGGGTGCAGATGCAGCGCGGGGCCTCGGATCTCCGCAAGAGGATGGAGCGGTCGCAGAGCAAGCGGTTATTGCCGTGCCCGATTTTCCCGTGGACACAGCCTCGATAGATGAGGGCGTTTACCCTCTGGAGGCAGCGGAGCGGGAAGAAATTCCGGCGCCCACAGCAAGCCTCGGAGAAATCGGGCAGATATACCGGCAAATGGTCGAAGCCGCCACCGCGATATTCGATGCGGCAGCAAAAAAAATGGTGCCGGACAGCGTTGCCATTATCGGTGCAGTACGGCAGGCATATGTGCAGCTCAGGCAAGGCGACGAACTCCTGGCCGAGATCGTGCGGCAGCGCCGAGATTTTCGCTCCTGGCCGGAGCGGGCGGCCAACGTTGCGATTCTCTCCATGCGGTTGGGTATGGAAATGGAGACCGATAAGCGTCGCTGCCTGGCCCTGGGGTTATGCGGACTGATGCACGATGTCGGCATGCTGACGATTCCTCCCGCAGTACTCGACAAATTCAAACTTTCATCTAAGCAGCTCAAGTTGTTGCACCAGCATCCGGTCAGATCCCAGCAGATAATACAGGGTTTCGGTGCATCTTTCGCCTGGATAGGAAATATTGTGGTACAGGTGCATGAGCGCTGCAATGGTCTGGGATATCCGCGCGGTTTGAAAGGCGAAAAAATCCACGAGGTAGCGCGAATTCTGGGGCTGGCCGATGCCTACGAAGCCATGGCCCACCCGCGTCCCGACCGCAAGGCGCAAGCCATGTACAATGCGGTAAAGGAAATCATCGACCAGCGCAACGCGCAATTCGATCGCCGCATCATCAAGGCTCTGATTCACATTGTGTCGATTTTTCCCCTGGGCAGTCTGGTCAGACTGAACAACGGCAAAATCGGTCGCGTGATCGCCGTCAGCAGAATCCACCCCACGCGTCCAACCGTCGAGATTATGGTCGATTCTCAAGGGCAGCACCTGGCCGCACCAGAGGTGCTCGTCCTGGAGGATGAGCCCATGATTTACATTGTGAACCCAGCGATAGAAGAGGAAGCATTAAAAAGATAGAAGGGAAACATGTTAGGCAACCTACTGGGCAAGGTGAAAAATGGACTGGCAAAGACCCGCACTGCCATGACCGAAAGTATTGTGGCGGTAGTGCGGGGGGGAACTCGCCTCGACGACGATATGGTCGACGAAATTGAAGCCATTCTGATTCAGGCGGATGTCGGGCTGGAAACTTCGATGGAAATCGTCGACGAGTTGCGCCAGCGCATGCGAGAGGAAAAAATTGACGGTGGTGCCGAGGAGGTTTTGCGACTGCTCAAGAGAGAACTTGCACAGAAAGTAGCGCTGGATAAAGGACTCCAATTCGAGGGCCCCCTGCCCGGACGACCCTGGGTGATCCTGGTCGTCGGGGTAAACGGAGCGGGCAAGACCACGACGGTGGGAAAATTGGCCAAACGCTATGTAGATTCTGGCCATAAGGTGATGGTGGCCGCCTGCGATACCTTTCGGGCAGCAGCCATTCCGCAACTCGAAGTATGGGCAGAGCGGGCGGGTGTAGATATGGTGCGGCCCCAGCAGGGGGCGGATCCTGCCGCGGTTGCCTTTGATGCCATGGCTGCTGCAAGGGCCCGTGGTGTCGATGTGTTGCTGGTGGATACGGCCGGGCGGCTCCACAACAAGGTCAATTTGATGGAGGAGCTCAAGAAAATTCGCCGTTCACTCAACAAACAGGCCCCCGAGGCCCCGCACGAGACCTTGCTGGTGCTAGATGCCACGACCGGGCAGAACACGCTGGTACAGGCACGCGAATTCAACCAGGCTACCGAGCTCAGCGGCCTGGTGCTTACCAAATTGGATGGCACAGCGCGGGGTGGCATAGTTCTGGCTTTGCGGCGGGAACTGGATCTGCCGGTAAAATTAATCGGGGTGGGCGAGGGGCAGGACGATCTGCAACCCTTTGATGGCGAAGTTTTTGTCGAGGCCTTGTTCGATTAATTAAGCATACTCAGGGCGTGCTGAATTTCTTCTAGCACGGTGGGTTCCCCTTCTGATTCGAGTGCTTTTAAAAGAGTAGTGCGTGCATCCGCGCCCCCGATCGCGCCCAGGGCCCAGGCTACGTGGCCGCGGATCAGAGGCTCGGGGTCTTGCAGGGCCCTGGTCAGTGCGGGTACTGCAGCTACGTCGCCGCTATTGCCCAGGGCCACTGCCACGTTGCGCAGCAGACCGGCGCGTTTGGGGCGCTTGGCGGGATTGCGGCGGAACTGCTCGTTGAATGTTTGCCGATCCATTTCGAGCAGGCGGATCAGGGAGGGCCGATCCAGGCCGGGGCGGGTCCGGAAGGCCTTCTCGGCGGCTTTTTCAGCGCGCTTGTTCCAGGGGCAAACATCCTGACATACATCGCAGCCGAAAATCCACTGGCCCATCCCCGGTCGCAGGGGGCGTGGAATCGGGCCTTTGAGCTCGATTGTCAGGTAGGAGATGCAGCGACTCGAATCCAGCACGTAGGGATCGGGGAAGGCGTCGGTGGGGCAGGCATCGAGACAGCGGGTGCAGGTGCCGCAGTGGTCCACGGCCGGCTCGTCGTATTCCAGTTCCAGATCCGTTATGATCTCGGCGAGAAAAAAAAAGGATCCTTTTTTCTTGTCGATCAGGCAGGTATTCTTGCCCCACCAGCCCAGGCCCGCCCGCTGTGCCAGTTCGCGCTCGAGGACGGGAGCAGTATCCACATAAACCCGACCCTGGGTCGTTTCTCCGCTCGTCTCCCGAATCCAGTTCCACAAGACCCAAAGCCGTTTTTTGATGAGATCGTGGTAGTCGTCGCCGCGGGCATAACAGGCGATTTTTCCACTGAGCGGGTGGGCGGTTGACGGCGTTTCCTGGTAGTAATTCATGCCCAGGCAGATCACCGAGCGGGCACCTGGCACCATTTTGGCGGGAGCGGCGCGCTTGTCCAGGTTGCGCTTGAGGTAGTTCATTTCTCCGGCGAAACCCAGGGCTACCCAGCGGGCGTAAAAGCGGGCGCCCTGGAGGGGATCGGCCGGGGTGAAACCAACAAGATCAAAACCCAATTCTCGGGCTTTAGAGCGAATGTTTTTGCTGAGGCTCATGTGCAGGGAGAGCGAAGGGCGTTCTCCGGGACTTATTGAAAAAAATCTGCGATGTGGTGGAAGACCATCTGGTTCAGGTCGTTGAAGGTGACCAGAACCATGAGGCTCAACATTATGGCCAGACCGATCTGTTGCGAGAGTTCGCGTTGGCGCAGCGACAGGGGCCGGCCCATAATGGCTTCGAGGGTCAGGAAGGTCAGGTGCCCACCGTCGAGGACGGGGATGGGCAACAGGTTGATAATGGCCAGATTGACGCTGAGCATAGCCAAAAAGTAGACGAAGGGAGAAAATCCCTGTTCGGCAGTTTTCTGGGCGATCTGGGCAATTCGCAGAGGTCCGCCCAACTCTTCGGTGGAGCGATTGCCCTGGGAGAGCTCGGCGAGAAAATCCAGAATGAGCCACGAAGCATTGTATACCCCCTCAGCACCCAGGACCACGGCTTCCCCCAACCCGACAGGGGTGCGAAAGGTGTGCGGGCCGATGCCGATCATGCCTATGGTTTTGTCGCCCCGGATTCGTTCCACCGGGGCGATTTCCGCCTGCATGGGCATGCCTTCGCGTTCCCATGCAATGGTGATGAGCTGGCCGGGGTAGCGGCGAATGACGGTGCTCATCTGGTCCCAGTTGTGCACCGGTTCACCAGCTACCGTAGTGATGCGGTCACCCTGCCGAAGGCCGATTTGCTCAGCTGGCAAGCCCGGTTCTAAAGAGCCCACCAGCGCCGGTGCCAGAATTTTCAGGCCATACCCCTTCTCGCCGACCGGCGGCAGCTCGAGCAGAAGTATCTGACCATCCCGTTCTAGCTCCACCTGAGCGCCCGAGATGCTGCTGGCCCCCAAGGCTTTCCAGAGCTCTTGACCGTTTTGTACAGGAGTGCCGTCGACACTCAGAATCCGGTCTCTTTCCCGAATGCCGGCGGCTGCGCTAAGGGAATCTTGCATCGGGGCGACTGTGGTGCTTTCAACGGTGTCGATGCCGAAGTAGAGGAAAATGAAGGCATAGGCGAAAAAAGCAAAAATGAAATTCATCAGGGGGCCGGCAAAAATTACTGCCATGCGCACCCAGATTGGCTTGGAGGGGAATTCCCACGGTTCACCCGTTGCCGCATCGGCGCCGACGTCGGCCATACCGGCGACTTTGACGTAGCCGCCGAAGGGAATCCAGGAAAGGCAGTATTCGGTTTCGCCGATCTGGATCCCGAACATCTTGGGAGGAAAGCCCAGGGAGAAACGCTCGACCCGGATGCCGGCCTTTTTGGCTACCAGGAAGTGCCCCAGTTCGTGCACGAAGACGAGTATGCCCAGGGCAATGATGAAATAGAGCGGAAAATTGACAATGGTTTCGAGCATGATAGGCACCGCGTTTAGAGTGTCAAAAAAAGCCGATGGCCATTAAATATAAATAGACCAGCGGAAAGGCAAAGAAATAAGAGTCGAAACGATCCAGGGCACCTCCGTGGCCAGGAATCAGGGGTGGTGTATCCTTGACTCCAAAATCGCGCTTTATAGCCGATTCGACCAGGTCGCCCAGTTGTCCACCAAGGCCGGCCAGCACGAGCAGGCCCAGCAGTTCTAAAGGCGCGAGGCAGGGCACGAAACCATGGAGCAGCAGGGGTAACAGGCTGCCGCCGATACCGCCGATAAATCCCACTACAGTTTTGCCCGGGCTGATGGTGGGCGTCAGCTTTTTTTTGCCCCAGCGACGACCGCAAAAATAGGCGGCGGAATCGGCGAGCCAGATAGCGAGGAATATCGCAACCAGCACGCGGGTCACTTCGGCACTGCAAGCGGGGCCGATGGCGCGGTAAATCAGCAGCGGGGCACTGCCCAGTAAACCCAGATAAATCACGCCGCCCAGGGTCAGCAGTGCATTGGCCGCATAGCGTTCGGTGCCCGATCTCAAGGCCGCTGCCGGGCAGATAAGAGCAGCGAGAATGAGGCTCGGAACGAGTCCTTCTAAACCAGCAAAATAAGTCTGCAAACAAAGCCCCATAGCCAGGAGCATCCCAAGGTTGCCGGCGGGGCGATAGCCCGCATCTTTGGCCAGGTGAAAAAATTCCCAGCTGCAGCGTCCGACCACGAGCAGGACCAAGGCCAACAGTGCCCAACTCCCCAGCAGGACCAGGGCTAGAACCACGGGAACAAAGACGCAGGCGGATACGGTGCGCAGAAACAGGTTCCGTGCGTCGCTCATAAATCAAGCACCGCCAAAACGCCGATGGCGTTGCTGGTAGGCCTTGATAGCTTCGTATAAATGCTGGCGGCGAAAATCGGGCCAGTACACCGAGGTAAACCAGAATTCGGTATAGGCGGTCTGCCAGGTCAGGAAATTGCTCAAACGCATTTCACCGCTGGTGCGGATCAGTAGATCAGGATCCAGAATGTTGGCGGTGTAAAGGGCATCCGCTATCGTTTCCTCGTCTATTTTCTGGGGGTCCAGAAGACCTTTCTGGATCTGGGAAGCCAGGTTTTTAAAGGCGTCGACCAATTCGCTCCGGCCACCGTAATTTAGGGCCAGGTTGAGCAGTAAACCAGTGTTGCCCGCGGTCCGATTAAGGGCGTTGCGCAACGCCAGTTGCACGGATTTGGACAGTCCCTGTATTCGACCGATGGCGTTGAGGCGCACGTTGTTGGCATCTAGTTCGGGAATTTCGTCGCGCAGGGACTCGCGCAGCCAGCGCATCAGGGTCTGGACTTCGTTTCTGGAGCGGCTCCAGTTTTCTGTAGAAAATGAGTAAAGGGTGAGGACTTCGATTCCCAACTCACCGGAGGCGCGCACGATGTCGCGAACCGATTCGCGGCCGAAGCGATGTCCTTCGGTTTTGGGAAGATCGCGTTCCAGGGCCCAGCGCCGGTCGCCGTCCATGATGATGGCTATATGGCGCGGCAGATTGCCATCATCTTTGAGCTTTTGCTGAATGAGCGCGTCTTCCTGGGGGTCCAATTTAGTTCCATCAAAGAGCTTGGGTAGGCTTCTTAAAGCAGTCGCTTGGGAAAACTCGTCCTGGCAGCCGCGCTTTGGGCTCACCGGAAGTTGATTGAGCCTATATGAAATTGAATCTATGGTTTGCCATCGAATTAGTCAAGCAAGCCCTTCGGTGCGAGCGCAAGGGAGACAAAGACTTGACACCTTTGCAGGCATCGCGTATTTTGCCCGCTATGGAGCGGTCGCTCAAAGCCTCGAAGGCGTGCTTGCGGGCTCGGTGTTTGAGCCGTAGAAAGACGCTGTCGCCGGAGTGCGCAGCAGCTGCTAGCCGGGGAATTTTACAGCGCCTGAGAGCACTTGATGAATACGCGCACGCGCACGGGTTGCACACTTATGTATCCAGGGACGGCGAGGTCGATACCCACGCGTTGATCCGCCTCGGCCTGGCAAGGGGCAAACGGGTGGTCGTTCCGGTAGTGCAGCGTGGCAGCCGGGTGCTAGAACACGCGGAAATTCAAACTCTGGAACAGTTGCAGACGGGACCTTGGGGACTGCTCCAGCCAGCCTTAGAAGATACAAATCGGTTTGCAGATCTGGCAAAAATCGATCTGGTGGTAGTTCCTGGTTTGGCCTTTGACGAACGCGGTTTTCGCCTGGGGTTGGGGGGGGGCTACTACGATCGGTTTTTAGCGCGGATCGAGGTTCCCAAGATTGGTTTGACCTATAGCTCGCTGTTTTTTCGGGAGCTTCCCGTAGAGCGCCACGACGTCCGCGTGGACATCGTACTGACTGAGTCTAAAACCTACAGAGGAGGAGCATCGTGATCTACGAACTGCGCATTTACCGCTTTCACCCAGGTGCCAAGGAGAAATTCCTGGAGAACTTCAAGAAGGCCCGCAGTTTTATGAAGAAATACGGGATTACCCTTGTGGCGGCCTGGGAAAATCTGGAAAGGGAAGACGAGTTTATCTGGATTCGCTCGTTTCCATCCACCAAGGCGCGCGACAAGGCCACAGAGGCCTATTACAGCAGTCCGGAGTGGTTGAAGATCGTCGATGATATTCGCCCGACTATAAGGCGCCGCGAAGTGCGTATCATGAAGGCGCTGCCCAACTCGGCGCCGCGTCCCCGTTAGGACTGCGAGCGCGACGGTTTTCACAAGCGCCGGAAGATGGGCCGGGTTTTGGTCATGGCGTTTGTTGTGATTTTTGCAGAATGTATTTTATCCAATTACTTTTGATGAGGGAATCTCCGTGCTCAAAATCGGCCCTGTCGAGGTAAGTCCAGGTATCCTGCTGGCCCCGATGGAAGATATTTCCGATCTGCCTTTCAGGTTGATTTGCAAGAGTATGGGGGCAGATATTGTCTATACCGAGTTTGTCAATGCCGAAGGCCTGGTGCGCGCGGCTCCGCGCACCAGACAGAAGCTGAAGTTCTGCGCGGCCGAGCGCCCCTTCGGCATTCAGATCTATGGGGCTTCCGAGCTGTCGATGGAACGGGCCGCGCAGATCGCCACCGCCCAGGAACCGGATATCATCGACGTAAACTGTGGCTGCTGGGTCAGCAACGTGGCCCTGCGCGGCGCCGGTGCCGGTTTGTTGAGGGATCTGCCGCGGATGCGGGAAGTAGTGAGCAGAGTGGTGCGCTCTACTCATCTGCCGGTTACGGTGAAGACCCGTCTGGGCTGGGATGCGGAGAGCATTCGCATCGTCGAAGTGGCGCAGATGCTCGAGGAACTTGGGGTGCGAGCTCTGACCGTGCATTGCCGCACCCGGGCCCAGGGACACAAAGGCGCGGTCGATTATTCCTGGATTCCGCGAATTAAAGCTGCAGTTACAATGCCCGTAGTTCTCAACGGTGACGTGCGGAGTCCCGAAGACGTAGAGCGCGTTTTTGCAGCGAGTGGCTGTGACGCGGTGATGATAGGTCGCCGCGCCATTCAGCATCCCTGGATCTTCCGCGAGGCCCGACACTACCTGGAGACGGGAGAAGTGCTGCCCCAACCCAGTCTGAAAGATCGTGCTGAATTGTGTTTGCGGCACCTGCAGCTGTCCCTGGAGCACAAGGGCGAGCGCCAGAGCCTCATCGGCATGCGGCGGCACTATGGCGGCTATTTCAGGGATATGCCCGGGGCGGCGCAATTGCGCGCCGAGTTGGCCAGTTGCAAAGATGTAGGACTATTGGAGGAGCACTTGAGCAGGTTGAAAAACTCGCCTCCCGGACGTCTTGCAAATATTGCCGCTTGAGATGAACCAACCCAGGCCTTTTGAACCACTCTGTCGGCGCTGGGTCGCCAGAGTGAAATTTCCTCCCTATCGCCATTTGCCGGGCGAGACACCACATCCACGCATTCACCCCGAGGGCCACAGCTACGGCGTCGCAGAATTCCCTGCGGGGGAATGCCTGTCAGCCGAGACCTGGTGGGAGAACGAGGTCTACCTTTTTGGCGTTGACCTCTATAATTATGCCTACTGGTGGGAAGCCCACGAGCAGTGGGAGGGGTTGTGGCGTCTGGCTGGTGCAAAAAGTTTGTGCGGCCTCTATTTGCAGGGCTTGATCCAGGTTGGGGCGGCGTTGATAAAATGGCACCAGGGCAATCGACGGGGGGCAGGCCAACTCGCGGCAAAGGGGTGCGGCAAGTTGGAGAGGGTGTGCGGGGTCGTTAGTGAGGGACTCTATATGGGTTTGGATTTGGGGGATTTTTTGCAGCGGCTGGAGGCCCTCCAGGAGATTATTTCCACCAGTGAGGAGAGCGCTGCAATATATTCCGATCCGGCGCTGATGCCGCTAATTCACCTGTTGCGAGAGGAACCCATTTCCGGGCCATAGGTCAAATCGAAAAGATCGTGGATCTGGAAGAGTTACTGATTGGACACGCGGGGAAGATTTCGAGAGAGCTACACAGAGGGGCGTGGGAGCGAGAGGAGCCGCCGGCCGCCATTGACCTTCTGCGGCGCTGTGCTTTACTTATAAAATTGTCCTCGCGCTAGTTGCCAGGTTCGCATCTGAGCTAGGGGTGAATTAATTTCGGAAGGGGCTCTAAGCTCTTTCCCCCAACGGAGAAAATCATGGATAAACCCGAAAAAATTAAAGAGCCCGAAGGCAAACTGGGGGTGTTGATCCCCGGTATGGGTGCTGTGGCCACGACCTTTATTGCCGGCGTGGAAGCTATCAAAGCCGGGCTCGGCGAGCCGGTTGGGTCGCTGACCCAGATGGGTACCATCCGCCTGGGCAAACGCACTGACGACCGCTCTCCACTGATCAAGGACTTTGTGGACTTGGCCGCGCTCGACGATCTGGTTTTCGGCGGTTGGGACGTATTTGAAGACGATTGCTACGAAGCAGCCACCCATGCAGGGGTCCTGAAGCAGGAAACGCTGGATACCCTGCGCCAACCTCTTGCTGCGATCAAACCCTGGAAGGCGATTTTCGATCGCAACTACGTGCGCCGTCTCGAAGGGCCCCACGTCAAAGCAGGTTCCAACAAGTGGGATCTGGCACAGATGGTGCGCGAAGATATCAACAGTTTTAAAGCCCGACACGGATTGGAGCGGCTGGTCATGATCTGGTGCGGTAGCACTGAAATTTTCATGGAGCCGAATCCGGTGCACGATAGCATCGAGGCCTTTGAAAAAGGTCTCAGGGAAAACAGTCCGGCCATTGCACCCAGTATGATCTACGCCTATGCAGCCTTGCAGGAGGGGATTCCCTATCTCAATGGCGCTCCCAATCTGACAGTGGATATGCCGGTCATGGGCGAGCTGGCGCGGCAAGGTGGTGCCCCCATCGCCGGTAAGGATTTCAAGACCGGTCAGACGCTGATGAAAACTCTGCTGGCGCCCGGCTTTAAAGCCCGCATGCTAGGGGTGCAGGGTTGGTTTTCAACCAATATTCTGGGTAACCGCGACGGCGAGATCCTGGACGATCCCCATTCCTTCAAAACTAAGGAGGAAAGCAAGCTTGGAGTCCTCGATTATATTTTGCAGCCGCATCTCTACCCGAAGCTCTACGAGAATCTCTATCACAAGGTGAGGATCAACTACTATCCGCCCCGGGGCGATGAAAAAGAGGGCTGGGACAATATAGATATCTTCGGCTGGCTGGGTTACCCCATGCAAATCAAGGTGGATTTCTTATGTCGCGATAGCATTCTGGCTGCGCCTCTGGTATTGGATCTGGTTTTATTTGCGGATTTAGCCAAGCGCGCTGGTTTGCACGGCATCCAGGAGTGGCTCTCCTTTTACTTCAAAAGTCCCATGACGGCACCGGATCTCTATCCCGAACACGATTTATTCATCCAGCTGATGAAACTCAAAAATACGCTGCGGTTTTTGCAGGGTGAAGAGTTGATCACTCATCTGGGGCAAGAGTATTACGACTGAAGAACTGCGGGGCGAGGCCGTGGATCTTCCCAAATCCTTTATTTAAAGTTGCTCTGCCAGTTCCTCGGCTGGATAGGTTATGATTTCGGCCAGGGTCGGGTGGTAGTGGGGGATCTGCTCCAGGTCCCGCACGGTGCCGTGGAAGTACATGACCGTGGCCAACTCGTGAATCAACTCCCCGGCCTCGGGGCCGACGATATGAGCGCCGATCAATTCGCCACTGCGCGGGTCGCAGAGCAACTTGACGTGGCCGTACAATTCTCCCAGGCACATTGATTTGCCAAGATCATCGAAAGGGTAGGACGCCCTTAGGTAGGGAATATTCGCTTCCCTGCAGGCCTTTTCACTCAGGCCGACGCTGGCCACCTGGGGATCGCTGAAGAC
>MDTE01030209.1_pt1 | contig 13063 bp, 12 predicted proteins | sample 811231 | NCBI WGS metagenome assembly MDTE01 (sample SAMN05326651, study PRJNA326480) | marine metagenome | isolation source: seawater | place: Indian Ocean: Red Sea | collected 2010
CAAAAATGGATTACAAAATTATACAAATTTTCACCCACACTTCATTTAGAAGTAATGCTTGAAAAGACCCATTTAGACAAATAAAACTTAATAAGGGATTATTTAAAAAAATTTCAATCTATGGGAAAAGTTGGAGATAATATAAAATCTACAATTGGAGCGTTTAGTTTCTCTGGAAATGTGCATAAAAATTTTGAAAAACACGTTGAAAAATCTGTTCCATTTTATGATGAAGGTCATAATCTTATTTGTAAACTGAGTAGTTTCTTTCTAGTTAATAAATCTAAAATTTATGATTTAGGCTGTTCTACAGGAAAACTTTTAAGAGATATTTCTGATTATAATAAAGACCTAGATATTAAATTATGCGGTTTAGACGCAGAGGCTAAAATGATACAGCATTCAAAAAAACTACTGAACAAAAATTCAAAAAAAAGAATTTCTTTTAAAAAAAGTGATCTACTGAATTTAAAACTACAGAAATCAGATTTTATTACCAGTTATTATACTATACAATTTGTTAAGCCAAAATTTAGACAAAAAATTTTTGATAAAATTTATAAAAGTTTAAATCATGGAGGAGCCTTTGTTTTATTTGAAAAAGTTAGAGGTCCTGATGCAAGGTTTCAAGATATATTTAATCAAATTTATCACGAATTTAAGTTTGATAAAGGTTTTTCAAAAGAGCAAATTTATAACAAAGCCACTTCAATTAGAGGTGTTCTGGAGCCATTTACCTCCAAGGCAAATATTGACTATATGAAAAGAGCTGGCTTTGAAGACATTACCCCAATATTAAAATATTGCAACTTTGAGGGATTTTTGGCTATTAAGTAAAATTTAAAACGTCATTTAGTTAATCGATGTTTTTAAAATGTTACTAATCAATGTTCAATTCAATTATAAAAATTTTTTCACTAGGCAAGCTTTATTACAAAAGCAAAAATAACACAAAGTCAGTTTTGATATTTGATCATGCAACATCAAACTTATTAGAAAATTACTTAGACAAAGATGAGATTGACTATTTTTATTCTAGAAGGGAAAAATTTGAAATAGGAGTTTTTTTTTCAACCCTTTTTCAAAAAGGATTAAAAGATTTTGGAAAGAGATATTTTTTAAATTTTTTAAAAAAATATAAACCAAAATATTTGATTTCACTTTGGTTTGTTAATAGTCTTATTTATGAAGTAAAAAAAAATTTTCCTGAAATTAAAATAATTATTATTCAAAGTCACATATTTTCCAAACCTAATTTTAATTATATTAAAAAATTCGATTCGAGTTCTATAGATTATATTTATGTTTGGAGAAATTATGAAAAAAATATTTTTCAAAAATTTTTTCATAAATCAAAAATAATTGTAATTGGATCAATAAAAAATAATCATTTTTATAAACATAAAGAAAAATTAATAAAGAAATTTCTTTATTTTTCTGAGTATAAAGTTTCAAGGATTTCATACAACGAAGAGACAACTTTAAGTATTCTAGATGAATTTTGCAAGAATCATAAAATTAAATTTGATATTCAAATAAGATATAAAAAAATTTCAAAGGAATATAATAAATTTCTTAAATCAAAAAATTTTCAATCTTTAGATAAAGTTTTAACTAAGGAAGATCAAGGGACGCCATACAAAAATTCAAATTATTATGAATTTCTTGTTTTAAATTCATCAAGTTTAGTGGACGAGTTTTTAGCAAACCTTAAAAAAGTAGCAGTAATAGAGTCCTTTGATAACTTTGATGAAAAAGATTATTTTGATATTAATAAAGGTAAAACTACGGACGATTTCACTAGTAATCCTATGTTTAAAGAGACTAACGCTAATTATTTTTGGACTACAAATATTGACAAATTAAAAGTAGATAAAGTGTTGAGTAATTTAATTTATTCAACTAAAGAGCAATATGATACTGAAATCAAAAAATATGATAGTAAAGTATTTTACAATCAAAATAATCAAATACTCAAAGAAAGTTTATCAAAAATTGGATTACCAGTTTTACTTGATAAAAAATTAATACAAAAAAATGATAATTAATCAAACATTTAAAAAATTTTTAATGGGTAACAATGATGCTTTTCTTTTGAAATTAGTGTTAAGGATTGGATTGATCATTTAAATTGAAAAATAATAAATGAGACATATTAAGCAACTAATAAAAAAAATAATAAAAATTTTAGTTAATTTTTTATTTAAATTAGACAATAATTTAAGTGTTGGTAATATCTTTTTTAGTTTACTCCATGATAAAGTTAAAAAAATTTCTTATAATAATATTGATTTAACATTTTATACTCCAAATAAACTTATAAATTATAGAGTTAAAACATTTAAATCAAAAGAGCCTGAGATTTTACGTTGGATTAACGATTTTAAAAACGATTCTGTCTTTTTTGATGTAGGTGCAAATATAGGTTTGTACAGTTGTTATGCATCAAAAAAAAAAGATTGTAAGACTTTTAGCTTTGAACCTTCAGTCTTTAATTTGGAAAACTTGGCAAAAAACATCCACATAAACGATCTATCAAATAAAGTTACTATTATCCCAAACCCGTTGTATAAAAATAAAATTATCTCTAAAATGAAAATGTCTAGTACTAATATAGGTGGTGCTATTTCAACATTTGCAGAGGACTATACTTTTGATGGAAGTAAAATTGATACGGTTTTTTCATATAATCTTCCAGGAATAAGCTTGGATGAGTTAATTAGTGAGTTTTCATTGCCAGCCCCTGACTATTTAAAGATAGATGTAGATGGTATAGAGCATCTTATTTTACAAGGTGCAATGAAAAATTTAAAAAATTTAAAGAGTATTTTTATAGAAGTAAGTGATAATTTTACAAAACAAAAAAATGAAGTTGATCATATTTTAAAATCTAATGATTTTATATTCGACTCTAAATATAGTGATCAATCCATAAAATCAGAAAAGTTCAAAGATTGTTACAACCAAATATGGTTTAAAAAGTCATAATAATGTTAAAAAATAAAAATAATGTTGGAATAAATATTATGGGTCACGATGCTTCTTTAAGTTATTATGATGGAGAAAATATTTTTGCGATTGATGAGGAAAGATTAACACGCTTCAAACACGATGGAACATCTATAAAAAAGAGTTTGGAATGTTTATCTAAATATCAACATATAGATAAAAATAATATAAGCTTTTCACTATGCTATGAGGATGAAAATTATTTCTCAAATCCAAAGTTTGTTTTGAAAAAAAAAATTGAAAAAAAAATAAGAAAAGTTTTCAAATTAACAGAAATTAAACAGCAAAAAGAAATTTTAGGTAGGGGCAAAATTAATTTTTTTTCTAAATTGCTTTTTAAAATTCCATATTCAATAGATATTATTTATTTAATAATTGAGTATCTGTTATTTAAAAAATTTAAAAAAAAAAATTTTAGAAGTACAATAAAAAATTATCTGGAAAATGATTTTAAAAAAGAAAAACTTGATATAAACAATTTAAATTTTTATGACCATCATACAACTCATTGTGTGGGGGCATACTTTCTTTCATCATTTGAAAAATGTTTAAGTATATCTTTAGATTTAGTTGGGGATAGACATTTTTCAAAGGTTTTTTTATGTGAAGCAGAAAATATAAAAGAAATAGCGTCATCAAAGATACTCTTGAATAAAAGAAATGAGGTAATTTCGATTGGCAGAATATATGTTTTTTTTACTGCTTATTTAGGTTTTATGCCAAATTCAGATGAAGGAAAAGTCGAGGCATTGGCAGCATATGGTTCAAAAAAAAATAACAAGTTGTATGACTATTTAATTAAATCAACCATAGTATCAAAAGATAATCAGATAATAATTGATGAAAATATAATTGATTTTCTTGAAAAGAATATTTCAAAATTTGAATTGGAGATTGGCAGAGAAAATATTGCTGCTGCTGTTCAAGGGTATTTAGAAGATTCAGTTTTGACTTATGTAAAACAACTAATTAATCAATATAAAATTAAAGATATTTGTTTGTCGGGGGGTAATTTTGCAAATGTTAAATTAAACATGAAATTATACGAAGAAGCTGGAATTAGAAATTTATATATTATACCCGCTATGACAGATAGTGGTGCTGGACTTGGTGCCTTGATTCTTAACCTAAGAAAAAAAAAATTAATAAACTACAAAACTTTTAAAGACGAAAAATATGTAATGCCTTATTGGGGCCCTCATTTTAGTAATGATGAGATAAAAAAATCTTTTAAAAAATTTGAAGATAAAATTGTTATAAGCGATGAAACAAATCATTTATGGCAAAAAAATTTTGCAAAATTAATAACTAATGGAAAAATAGGAGGTCTATTTCAAGGTAGAATGGAATTTGGACCAAGGGCTCTTGGCAACAGAAGTATTATAGGTGATGCAAGAAGCTTAAAAACTAAGGAAAGAATAAATAGTGTTGTTAAGGGCAGGCCAAACTTTCAACCTTTTTGTCCTTCCATTTTAGAGGAAGAAAGGGAAAAACTTTTTGAAAAATCATATAAAAACAAACATATGACTTGTGCCTTTAGAATGAAAAAAGAGTTTACAACTATTTTACCATCTGCAGTTCATATAGACAATACAGCCAGACCGCAATTTGTTGAAGAAAAAGATAACGTAAATTATTATAAAATTTTAAGAGAAATTAAAAAAATTACCGGTTACGGAGTAGTCGTGAATACTTCATTTAATAAACATGGTAGAACAATGGTAACGAATCCAGAGGATGCCTTAAATGATTTTTTAGACTCAAAGTTGGACTTTATATGTTTTCAGGGAATATTCGTTTTTAAGAAAAACAACTAATGAAACTTATTTATAGAACAGATTGGCAAAAGATTAAAGAAAGAGATCAATCAAAATTATGGATTGATAAAAACGAAAATAGTGATGAAATTTTGAATAGAATTAATTTTAATTATTTAAAGAATGTCGATCATAAAAGCATATTTGCTTATCCTGATTTAGGAAGATTGTATAAGTCTTTAGCAAAATTCTTAAAATTAAAAATTGATAATATTATGTTAAGCGCTGGGGCAGATGGTGCAATCAAAAGTGTATTTGAGAATTTTACCAAAAAAGGTGATGGGATTTTAAGGTTTGAACCTACATTTGCCATGTATTCAATATATCCTAAAATTTATGGCTTAAAAGATATCGTCATTAATTATACTAAAAGTAAAAATGGACCCTACCTAGATCAAGAGGTTTTTCTCAAAAAAATAAAAAAATCAAAACCTAAATTAATTTGTATTGCAAACCCCAATAGTCCTACTGGCACGATACTTAAGAAAAATGAAATGATAAAAGTTTTTCGTTTAGCTAAACAAATGAAAAGTATAATTTTACTAGATGAAGCTTATTACCCTTATTATAAACATACTTATAAATCATTAATAAATAAGTTTGATAATTTAGTTATTGTAAGAACAACAAAAAGTTTTGGTATGTCAGGCATGAGAGTTGGTTATTTAATATCTAATAAAAAAATAGTTCAATTTTTAAAACAATCTAGACAACTCTATGAAATAAATAACCTAGGAGCAAAATTGTTTCTTCATTTAATTAAGAATTATAAATTTGTTAAAGCTTCTATAAAAAGACTTGAAAATGGCAAAAATTATTTTATTTCAGAAATGAAAAAATTGAATTTTGATCTACTACCGGGTAATGCAAATTTTTTGCATGTAAATTTTGGTAAAAAAAGAGGAAAAATTTTAAAAAATTTAAGAAAAATTTCTTATATAAGAGAAATAGAAAGTCATCCCTCACTAAAAAATTATTCAAGAATAACTCTTACAAGTAAATCAAACTTTAAAAAAATTGTAAAACAAGTAAAAAATGCCATCAAAAAAAGATATAATTAATAAACTAGCATTTCCTACTGATGCAGTAAGCATGGATATTGAAACTGCTATTTTGTATGGACTGGATTGGGAAATAAAAAATTATGAATTTAAGAGATTATTTGGGAAAAGGCTACCTGACTTAAATTATGAAGATATTTTTTATGCTAAAAAAAATATAGATAAGTATAAAGTAAATATTTGTTCTTTATCACCAGGTTTTTTTAAAGAAGAATTAGAATCCGATCAGACCAAAAGTGAAATCAGTAAAATTGAGAAAATTATTGAAATGTCTGAAGAATTACAAGTAGACAGGATAATTGTTTTTGGTTTCAAAGTAACAGAAAATGTTAATGAAAAAAATATTGAAATCATATCAAAAAAAATAATTCCAATTTATGAAAAAATTCTAAATTTATTTGAAAAAAAGAAAATTACATTACTTATTGAAAATGAACGAAATAATTTTATGAATTATTATCAAATCATTCAGGATGTTTTCAAAAACATTGATTCAAGGTACTTAAAAATTAACTGGGATCCATGCAATATCATAAATGAAAAACATCAAATAAATGCTTATCCAGATTTTTATAACAAAATTTCGAGCTATATTGGACATATGCATATTAAAGATGGATGTATTATTAATGGAGAATTTGAAAATAAAATGATTGGTGATGGTATTATAGATTGGAAAAAACAATTTAAAGATTTGATAAGTAAAAATTATGAAGGCTATTTTGTTGTTGAACCACATTTTGGTCACAGAATTCATAGTACTAATAAGCATTTAGAAAATCTAAAAAAAATAATAAATAAAGTTGAAGAATAGTGGCTAAAATTCTTAATGTAGCAATAATAGGTTTGGGAAGGATAGCTAAGCACCATATTGATGAAATTACTAATAATAAAAATTATAAGTTAGTTTCTGTATCAGACTTAAACTTCAAAAGATTAAAGGAAATTAAAAACAAATATCGGGTTGAAGGATACAGAGATTTTGATGAAATGCTGAGTATTCATCATAATATTGATCTTGTTTCTATAATGACACCGTCAGGTATGCATTATGAACATGCAAAAAAAATAATTACAAAATTTAAAAAAAATATTGTTTTAGAAAAACCAACATGTTTAAAAATCAAACATCTGGAAAATCTATACTATTTTGCTAAAAAATATAAAACTAGAATATTCCCAGTTTTTCAAAATAGATACAACTTATCAGTTCAAAGAGTAAAAAAATCAATTACATCTGGTGAAATTGGAAAAATAAGAATTGTTTCTGTGGCAGTGAGATGGTGTCGACCGCAAAGATATTATAATTTGTCAAAATGGAGGGGAACTTTTTCGCATGATGGTGGAGCGTTAACAAATCAAGGTATACACCACATTGATTTAATTAGATATCTCGGGGGTGAAATAAAGAACATATCATGTAAAATGTCTACTTTAGGGGCAAAAATTGAGGTCGAAGATACAGTTGTTGGTCATTTTGAGTTTAAAAAAAATAATGCTGTTGGAAGTCTTGAGATTACCACATGTGCAAGGCCAATTGATTTCGAAGCAACAATATCGGTTATTGGCTCAAAAGGAATAGCTAAGATTAGCGGTATTGCAGCAAATAAACTTGATTTTTTTAGTTTAAATCAGAAAGAGTGTAAAAAAAATAGTGAGTTTTTTTATAATGTTTATGGGAATGGTCATAAAAAATTTTACATTGATTTAGAAAAAAGCATAAATAAGAATATAAAATTTCCAGTTTCTGAAAAAGATTGTGTTAATACGATAAAATTCTTACATTCCTTTTATCTTTCAAACCATAAATCAAAAAAAATTTCTTTTGCTAAGGTACATGATTTTTATCGACTTGGTGAAAAAAATGAGAAAATTTCTAAATTATACAGGTATCAGAAATGAAAAAAATTATTGGAATAGTTCCTGCAAGGTTAGCGGCGACAAGATTTCCAAATAAACCATTAAAAAATATATGTGGTGTCCCTATGTTACAGCACGTGTTTGAAAGATCTAAACTCTACAAAAACTGGACATATCTTGCAATTGCTACATGTGATAAAAAAATTCATGATTTTTCAAAAAAAAATAGATACCCATCAATTCAAACCTCAAACAAACATACCAGATGTTTAGATAGGGTTTACGAAGCAACAAAAAAAATACAAAAAAGATTAAAAATTCACAATAATGATATAATTGTATGTGTTCAAGGTGATGAACCTATGTTGAAGCCTCAAATGATAAATAGTGTAGTAAAACCGATTTTAAAAAATTCAAAGATTAATGCGACTGTTCTTGGAGTAGAAATTATTTCTCCAGAACAGTTTTATGATAAAAATATTGTTAAAATTGTTCACGATATGAAAAATCAAGTTCTCTATACATCACGATCACCAGTACCATTTTGTGATAAATTCAGTAAAAAAATAAAAGCTAAAAGAGTTGGTGGAATATTTGCCTTTCAATGGAAATTTTTAAAAAACTTTTTTAATACCCCAGAATCTAATCTTGAGAAAATTGAAGCCTGTGATTCTAATAGAATTTGTGACAATGGGGGTGGTCAATATTTATCTTATTTCAAAAATCTACCTTACTTTTCTGTTGATACTAAGAAAGATTTAGCAAAAGTATCTAGATACATGAAAAAAGATAAAATTTTTAAAAAAATATTTAAAAAATAAATAAGTTGAATATTAAAAAAAAATCATTTTGGAGCCAAAAAAAAATAATTAAGATTTACAATGAAGATAGGAAAAATTTGAAGGATTTATATTATGCAGAAAAAATTTTTTTAAAAAATTGTTTGTTCGAAAATTGTTCAATATTAGACATAGGTTGTGCTCAAGGAGGTTTTAACTCAATTATTAAAAAATTTATTAACAAGTTTAGCTATACTGGTTTAGATGAAAGTTTAGAAATGATCAATATTGCAAAATCAAAATTTCCAGGATCTAAATTTATATTGGTAAATAAAAAAGATTTATATAAAATTAAAAGAAAATACGATATCGTTATAATATTGGGAATTTTACACTTAAATAAAAAATGGGAAAAAATTCTTAAATTTGCACTACAATTATCAAAGAAATATATACTATTTGATTTAAGAGTATCTGATAATCCATCAATTGAAAATATTAATAAATCATATTTAAAATATGATAAAAAACTTACTTTTAAGCTTCCCTATAATATAATTAATGAATCAATTCTTATTAAAAAAATTGACAAAATTTTTCCAAATAAAAAAATCTTTAATATTAGATATAAAGGAAAACCATCCAAATTTTCAAAAACACCGATAAAAAAAATTGTATTTTCTAATTTTTTAATAGACTTAAGATGAAAAAAAAAAAAATTAACGTTGGTATCATTGGAAATGGTGTAGTCGGAAAACGTCGAGCAAAGTTTATTAAGCAAAATAAAAATTATTCTCTAAAATACATATCTGATATTTCATTTAAAAAAGATAGTCAGAAAAATGAATTATATTTATTTAAAAATTATAATAAAATTATAAACCTTAAACCTGATGCAGTTTTTGTTACGTTGCCCAACTATTTAGCAGCAAAAGTAACAAAAAAACTTTTAATGAATGGTATTCATGTTTTTTGTGAAAAGCCTCCCGGTAAAAACCTATCTGATATAAGGTCAGTAAGAAAGGTAGAAAAAAAAAACAAAAATTTAAAGTTAAAGTATGGATTTAATCATAGATATCATGGATCAGTAAAACTTGCTAAAAAAATTTTAAACAAAGGAACTTATGGAAAAATATTAAATATTCGAGCGGTATATGGAAAAAGTAAAATTGTTTCTTTTGAAAAAAATGAATGGAGATCAAAAAAAAAATTTTCTGGTGGTGGAATACTATTAGATCAAGGTATTCATCTTTTGGACTTGATTAGTTATTTACACGGTGAATTTGTTGAATTTAAAAGTTTTATTTCTAATAAATATTGGAAATATGATGTTGAAGATAATGCTTTTGCACTTATGAGAGATAAAAAAGGTATTGTAGCTTCAATACATTCTACTGCCACACAATGGCAACATAAATTTAATATTGAGATAACACTTGAGAGGTGCCTTATGACCTTATCTGGAATACTTTCGGGCACAAAGACATATGGAGAAGAAAAATTAGTTATAACACTTAACAACAAAAATATTAACAAAAAACCAAAGATAAAAATTTTTAAATTTAAAACAGATAATTCATGGAGAGACGAAGTGGATGAATTTGCAAATATAATATTAAAAGATAAAAAAATAGAAACAGGGAATACTAATCAAGCATTAGAAGTTATGACTATGATTGATAAGATTTATAAAAATGATAAAAAGTGGAAAAATTAAAAAATGAAAAATAAAAATATTATTAATAAAATCTATAAATCTTCAAAAAATTTTGCAGGGTTTTCATTAAATTACTTTGATTATTTACAAAATGTTTTTAAAAATATTAATCAAAAATCAATTAATAAAATTGAAAATGATTTTAATCAATTGCGATTAAATAAAAGAACAATTTTTGTAGCTGGTAATGGTGGTGGGGCAGCGACAGCTATCACAATGTCTAATGACTTAGGTTTTGATATTTTAAAAAAAACAAAAACTAAAAAAACATTTAGAGTTTTGTGTTTGAATGACAATAATTCTGTAATTACAGCAATTGCTAACGATACAGGTTACGAAAATATATTTATAAATCAGTTGAAAATCCATTATCAAAAAGGAGACGCTTTGGTAATTTTTTCAGCATCTGGAAATTCTCCAAATTTGATTAAAGCGGCTAAGTGGGTTAGGGACCAAAAAGGTAAGGTTATTGGCATTTTGGGATTTTCCGGTGGAAAAGTTAAAAAGTATTGTAGCACTTTAATTCACATTAAGACAAATAAGGGAGAATATGGGCCTGTAGAAGATTTACAATTGATTTTTAATCATTTATTAGCCCACTGGTTCCAAAACAAGATCAAAAAATAAAAATATTTTATTCTTTTTAATGGAGTATCTCTTAATCCAAAAAAAAAAAAAAATTGTAAAAAGAATTGAATTAAAAAAATTTATCGAAGAAAACTCGGTATTCTTAAAGAATGATTATCTTCATTACCTCAATTTACTTGAAAATATTAAAATTGATAAAAAAAAAATTAGAGAAAGTTATTTATATAAAAAAAATTATTCTCTTTGGGAGATGGGTGTATTCTCTGAAAAAAATATTTATAAATATGAAAGTATTTCTGATGTGGTCAAATTCCTTGCTTTAGTAAAAATCTGTGAAAAGTATGAAAAATCTGAGATTTATCTTCATAATTTAGATGATAAATTTGCAAAAAAATTGAGTAAAAGTTTATATTTAAGTAAGAAAAAAATTTTTTTTGAAAATATTAATAAAACAAATTTTTTTGACAGAAAAAATATAAAAAAATTTATTTTATCAAATATTGTCTTTAGTATTTTATTTTTTTTAAAAAATTTAAAGTTTAATTTTTGTTTTAAAAATCAAAAAAAAATTCTTCAAAATTTAAAGCACAAAGATATTTTTGTTATTTCTTATTTTACACATTACGATCAAACTAAATTTAAAAAAGGGATTTTTTATCCTTTACAATGGGGAAGATTATTTAAAAAAAAGAATGTATCATTTAATGTTTTTCAAATTTTTATTGCTTCAAAAATTTTTAAAAGGTTTTCTTATTTAAATACATATCTTAACAAAAAAAATATTCATGGTTTAAGTAAAAACCATTTTATTAATAATTTTGTTGATTTTAAAATGGTTTTCTCTGTTATTAATGATTTTTTTTTAATTAGAAACAGATTGAAAATAAACAGATATAAAAGAGAAATTAATAATCCTATCTTAAAAGATATTTTTAACATTCAATCATCAGACTTTAAAATTTCATTAGGTGGTGCCTTTTTATTAGAGCATTTGTTATGGATTAATATTTTTGATAAAATTTTTAAAGAAATACCTAAACAAAAATTAGGTCTTTTCTTGTATGAAAATCAACCATGGGAACATGCGTTTATAAGAGCATGGAGGCTAAATGGGCATGGAAAAATAATAGGCTATACACCTACAACAGTTAACTTTTGGCATTTAAATTATTTTAATCATAAATCATCAAATAAACTTAAATTTGAAAATGAAAAAAATTCTCCTGATTTAATAGCATGTTCGAGTGGAGTAGCTTATAATTTTTTTAAAAATTTTAATATCCCTATTCAAAAGTTAAGAAAAGTTGAGTCATTAAGATATAATGAAATTAAGAAACTAAATCATAAAAAAAATGCAAAAAAAAATTTTCTTATTTTGGGAGACTATAGTCATGAAATAAATAAAAATATGTTAAAAATCTTGGACAAAACGATAAACAAATTTAAACTTTATGATAAATATAATTTTTATTATAAACCTCATCCAGCAACTTTCGTTCCTAAAAACTTACCAAAAAACTTAATTGTAAAAAATGACTATGATCTGGGTTTTCTTTTGAAAAGATGCAAAAATGTAATTTGTTCAAATTCAACATCAGCATTAATTGAATGTTATGAATATGGAAATAAGGTTTTTCTGTTTAATGACATAAAAACTTTAGATTTTTCCCCAATAAAAAGTATTAAAGTATTTGATTTTATAAAAAGTTTTTCTAATTCAGATGAGCTTTATAAAATTATAAATTTAAAATCATCTCAAAATAGAATTAAAAATTTTTTTTATAAAGGAGGAAAATTACCTAAGTGGACAAAAATTTTACACCAGTTTCTTTCTTAAAATTAATATTAGAATTTTTATAGTAATTTTCTACAATAGATCTTAATTCATCTTGATTATATTCTCTCAACGCTATTTTAGAAAATAAAAGAGTCTTAATTTTTTCTTTTAAAAATTTCGGAATAAATTTTTTTATCCCCAGTTTCTTAAAAAGATTACCTAAAAAAATTGTTATTGAGTTTTCAACAAGTATTTGGTTCTTATCACTTACATTTAAAAAATTTAGTTTATTTCGACCCGATAATATTTTTGTCTCTGAGCTATCTATCTCGAAAATTTTGGACAAATTTAAAAAAAAATCTTGAGGATCATTTTTAAAATTTTCATATTCCAAAATTTCAATATTTTCTTTTCCAAAAATTTTTTTTAACTCATCGAAAATTTTAAAATAATCA
>MDTE01076415.1_pt1 | contig 13063 bp, 9 predicted proteins | sample 811231 | NCBI WGS metagenome assembly MDTE01 (sample SAMN05326651, study PRJNA326480) | marine metagenome | isolation source: seawater | place: Indian Ocean: Red Sea | collected 2010
ATACGCTTATGACAGTCATTACTGTTGCCCGCCAAATCGGCAGCCGCGGCGACTGGATCGCCGAACGAGTCGCCTCTGAGCTCGGCTATGAACTGGTCGACCGTCACCTAATCGAAGAAATCGCCAGTATTACCGATACCTCGGTCGAAGAAGTCGAACACTACGACGAGAAGGGTGAAGGCCGACTAAAATTCTTCCTCAAAAAACTATTGGTTCCCGAAGTAGCACCGGGGACCTTCCCTCTTTCGGCAGCAGCCTACGCGCCCGAATTCGGACTTGAGTTCTCCTATGTGCGCGAAAACGACAGCAGCAGCAACACCTATCTCGACCGCGGCACGTACCAATTGCTGATCACCACTCTGGTGCAGGACTTCGGCCAGACCGGTAAGGCGGTTCTGGTCGGTCGGGCCAGTCAGGTCATTCTCGCCGATCATCCAGATGCTTGTCATATCAAGATCGTCGCTCCGCTCGAGATGCGGGTCAACGAGGTAATCCAACACCGCGACGTCAGTACCGAGCAAGCGCAAAAACTCGTCGAGCAACACGACGAGTGGCGACAAAACTATCTGCGCAATTTTCATCAGGTCGACTGGGATGATCCTTTGCTCTACGACCTGACGATTAATACGGAAAAAGTAGACCCAGAAGCTGCAGTCAAACTCCTCGTCAACCTCGTACGCGACGAAGGATAAACCCGCGCATAAGACCCAGGCCCTACCACAATAAATGATGCAAACCCAACCCCTCGAGCACTAAGCGCGTACCAACGGTGCGCCTTCCCACCCCCTAGTTCAACGTATCTCCAAGTGTGGGCATACCACCAACTACCGGTACGTGCACCAGAGCCGGAACCCGCTCAGTCAAACCTCGGCGCAAGATCTCTTCGAGTTCGTCAGCCCGCTCCACTCGGGTGCCCACAGCTCCAAGCCCACGCGCGACCTCGGCAAATTCCACCGGCCCCAACGTACTGCTCATCACCTGACCATAGCGCTCTCGGTGACCCACCTCGGTAATACCCCAACTCTGGTCGTCGGCAACGATCATCAAAAAGGGCAACTCCTGCCGAGCAGCACATTCCAAATCGGTCAAGTTAAAAGTCGCAGACCCGTCTCCACTTAGCAGCACCACTCTCCGCCGGGGATAGAGCAAGCGCGCAGCCATAGCACCGCCGATACCGTAACCCACCACGCCGCTGGCACCACAACTCAACCAGTGGCCTGGGTAACGACGTCGCGCTAGCGTCTGATGGAACCACTGACCAATATTGCCGCCATCGACAACCACGACGTCCTGCGGATCGAGAATCGCATCCAGAGCACGAATGATATCCAATGCGTGCAGCCCGTCCTCTTGTTCGGCACCGGGCTCTTTCCACATCAGCGCGCAACACTCATCCCGCCGCCGCTTCGCCTCGTCGAGCCGGGCCTCGAAACCGCGTAACTGCGCTTCGATGCACGCATCCTCCAAGTGCGCCAAAAAAAGTCCCGGATCGGCCGCGACCTCCAAATCCACCCGCCGTAACTGAGTCCGGCGCCCCGGATCCAGATCCACTCGTATAATTCGGGCCTCACCCTGCAAATACCCCACGCGATAATCCGCCGCCGCACCCAATACGATCAGCAGATCCGCATCGCGCAAAAAATCCGGTCCTCCACTAGCCGCACCAACGACCCCAAGATATTCGTCCATCGGCCCCGGAACCGCTCCCCGATCCCAGATAGGCACGCAGACCGGTACGGCAAAGGCTGCGGCAAATTCGGCCAAGTGCTCTTCGCCACCCGCGTAAAACACACCACTCCCCGCCACGATCAGGGGGCGCTCAGACGCCGCCAGTAATTCGGCTGCCCGCCTCAGGTCCACAAGAGTGGGCAGCGGTGCAGCACAACCTCTGGTACAAGGAACGAGCAACGGATTATCGAGACCGGGCGGCCCCAGACGTTCATCTACCTCAGCCGTCTGCAGATCCATGGGAAAACTCAGATGCACCGGACCTGGCCGCCCCATCAGCGCAGCCTCCCAGGCTGCGTGCAGATCATCGAGAATTCTTTCGGGCGCACTCAGGGTCCGGGCGTATTTGCAAATCGGCGCTGCCAGTTCCACCTGATCGAAGTCCTGGAAATGCCCCATCCCGGCCGTCGCCAGAGGGCCGCACCCGGTCAAAAGCAGGATCGGCGCCCCATCGAAGTGAGCATTGAGCACACCGGTCAGCGCATTCGCGTGAGCCACACCGCTACTTATGGCACAAACCCCAACCCGGCCAGTGAGTCGGCCGGCACACTCAGCCATATAGGCCGCCGTCTGCTCGTTGCGCACATCAACGAGCCGCAAACCCGCCCTTAAACAGGCGGCATAAATCTCGTTGAGACCATGACCACAGAGGGTACTGACCCACTCCACTCCCCGGGCTTTGAGGCCTTGAGCAAAAAGATCGGCCCCGTTCATTTCAGCAGACGATCCGCTTTTATCGCAGCCACCACCGATCCTTGCGGGTCCTGGACACCAGATCGGGCGCACGCGACACTTCTTCTTTCCCTATTTCTACGGCCTCCTGGTCCTCGTCTACCAGAGGCCAACCCATACAACACCCAACTCGAGAGCCAAAATTTCACCACCGTTACTGCTAAACACCCTTTTGAAATGATCATATCAACCTCCGGTCTTTCGCACAAAAAGCCGCAGAGGCCCAATCGTGTCAAGTGCACAATAAGATCAGCGATACGAATCGGGCCCCGCATCCCAGTAGCGCTGCAAAATGGTTCGTCCCACCCCTCCTCCACGTTCCACCTCTGCGCGCAATTCTTCTACCGCTCCCAACCGCACCGCCTCTTCTGCGCCGTGTGCTACCACCGCCTGTCCGTACGCCTTCAACGCGTCTTCTTCCCGTCCTTGTGCCAAAAGTACCAAACCCAAATTAAACGCCGCAGCACTCTGCGGTCCGAGCGCCAAAGCTTGGCGAAATTGTTCTTCCGCCTGGGCAGGACGTCCCTTGAGGTAGAGAGTCCAACCATAATTCGTCCGTGCAATTGCATTGGCAGAATCCAATTCGATCGCCCGCTGATAGGCTTGAGAAGATTCCTCGACATGCCCTTGCACATACTCTACCATCCCCAGCGCAATGTAGGTCTCAGCACCCGGTGCGAGATCGATTGCCAGACGATACGTCGTAGTCGCATGGGATAGATAGCCCAGATCCTGCATCTGGCCGCCAACCAGCACAAAGGAGTTCGCCATCTGATGCCGCAATCCCGATTCGAGTTTCGCAGCCCATTGGGCTCCATGGCGCAATACAGCCAGCGACACATCGGGCAATCCGGCGACTAGCAGCGTTGTGCTCGTCGCCCAGGGGAAGAGATCGGGAACCTGCTGAACTCGTTCTAAATAGCGACCCATCGCCTGCCGTTCCCCATCGACATCACCCAGATGGTGGCATACCGTAGCTTCGATAAAATAAAGGCTGTACTGGTCCGGATATTGTTGGCGTAGATTGCGAATTGCCGCCAGTACCTCTGGCCAATCACCAGTGTGAAAAAGATCGCCCACTGCCCCAAGCGCCGCATCGGCACAGCGCGGATCGCGTACCACTTCCCGCTGCCAATCCGCCCAGACTGCGACCGCATCTTCACGTCGACGGAAAACTGACACCGCCGGATGGTCGTAGCCCAGAAACGAAGGCTCGGCCGCATCATCTGCAAAACGCAACCCCCAAAAGTGCGGATAGACCTTGAAGCGCTGGACTCGCTCAAAGCCGAGTGTCCGATCCCAGAGTCGGCGATAGAACGCACTCGCCACCGGCGAGACTTCAGGTGCATCTCTGAACTGTCTATAGCGATTCACATCTACAACGGCGATATAATCCATCATCAGCACGCGTTCGGCGAGGAAATTCGCTGCAGCCGCACAACCTAAATAACCCCGAGTGGCAAAGAGCGTACTCATATTGAGGCCAGTACGAGTAAACTCTCGCGCCGAGATAAGCGAGTGCATTGAAAAACCTCCTGACTCCACCCCAATACTCGATCCGGCCTGAATTTCTGCCGCGATCCAGCGTCCGGCCTGGATCCGACTGTCCTCGTCCCGATAGATGGCGCTAAAGGCCAAACCGAAATACACCGTGTACCCTAACAGCAGTGCTACCCCCACCCCTCCAACCAAACGCTGCCGACTCCACAGTACCCGACACAAATCCGCAGCAAAGAGACTCAAGAAGGGCAACAGAGGCAAGAGGTAGCGAACGTGTTTGGTGTGCAGACCGCCCACCAACGCAAAATACACCAAGCACCAGACCAGCATCGGATCAACCCGACGACGCCACAGCGCCAAAAGCAATCCCCCGGCGAAGAAACACGTCAGCGGCCAACCCGCACTCTGCGGCCACAGGTGGGTCCAGTAATGCGCAAAGGGCACAGTGTGTAGATCCACCAGGGACCAAGGCCGCAGTACTTCTCCCTGTGCCACCTGCAAAGAATACGCGAAGTCGTTGGTCGTATGCACGCGCGTGAGGCGACCCGGATCCAGCAGCAGATAGGGCTGCAGGAGCAAAAGCACACCGAGTGCCCCACCCACCGCTAACCAGAGTCTGGGATCTCTCAACCGCGTCGGTACTTGCCGCCAATCCATGGCGCAATGCCCCACCACCAGCATCAGCCCCAGCAGTACTCCATTCAATCGCACCGCCGCCGCGGCGCCGATGATCAGACCAACCAGCAGATAACGAACGCGGGTCGGCCGCTCTAGCGCCCAACTCAACGCACAGAAAAATGCCAGTGCGAAAAAAGCGAATATTCCATCGACGGTGAAGAAATGCGCCTGCTGTATAGCCAGCGGAGTAAAGGCCGTAAAACTTGCGGCCAGAAGCGCCGGCCCCGGCCCCATACCCCTCCGACCCAACCAGAACACCATAGCCGGCAAAGCGCACGATAGCAACGCTGCCAGCAGGCGTACCCGCAGGTAGATTCTCGACCGAGCTGCCGGATCTGTATCGAGCGTCCGTTCTCCATATAGAGCCGCGCGGGCCAAATAGAGCGAGAGCAGACCGTAGGCAGTTAGCGGTGGATCAATAGGGCTGCGCCAATCCAGGGCCAGCGCCGCATTGATCAGTGTCTGCTCGTCGGGATGAAATGCGTAAAATGCAGAATTCACCCCCTCGTTGCTTGCCTCGGGCAGAACAAAATCGCTGGTCCCCCGCGTCAGTCCGACGAAACGCAACCCCACCCCAAGCAGCAGGCAGAGTACTAGCGCCGCCCGATACAATGCTCCCGTATTCATCGCATTTCAGAGGTCGAAAGAGCGGGGCACTGGCCGACCCTGTCCCCCGTGCAGAAAGGCATCCTCAGGACTCGGCCAGCGCATTCCATACTGGCGAGTGCGCTGGCGGCGGTAGCCGGCGTTGTAGTAGGTACTGGAGGCCAACCAGCGCAACAGGTAGGACAATAATTGGTTCTTCAATTCCAGGTCTTCAGAGCTGTCCCAGAGATTCCATAACTCGTGGGGATCGCGCTCTAGATCGTACAATTCGCCCGCTTCCTGACCGATATAGTAGACGAGCTTGTACCGTTCACCGCGCATCATCACCTGATAGTTATCCTCGCAAAACACCCACTCCCGTGGCGCAACACTCGCGTCCGCACCTTCTAGATAGGGCATCAATGAACGTCCCTCCAGATAACTCGGCACCTCGATTCCCGCCGCCGCCAGGATCGTCGGCCCCAGGTCCATCAGCGAAACCAGATCTTGCACTTCCTGACCGGCTGAATCCTCATGGCGGCTATCGCGCACGATCAGTGGAATATGCACGATCGGATCGTACATCAGCCACTTGTAGGCCAACGTATGATCTCCCAACAACTCGCCGTGATCGGAGCAGAAAATCAGCAGGCTATTTTCGAGTAAACCCCGTTCTTCCAGTGCCTCGACGATCTGCCCCAGCTGCTCATCTACGGTGGTGATCTTGGCATAGTAGTGCCGCCGCATCCGAGCGATATCCTCTTCGCTCGGCGAGTACATATCGATCACCGACTCGTGTTCGGTCGTCGCATGCATCTCCTTATGAGCCGCATGCTGAGGCGGCTTGTCCTCCAGCTCTCCTTCACGGAAAATCCGTGGCGGCATCTCCCGCCCCTCGTAGAGGTCCAAATGCCTGGGCAATGGATCCCAGGGCTCGTGTGGACCAGTGAAACCCACCTGCAGAAAGAACGGTCCCCGACCGCGATAATCGCGGATCCAACTCAGCGCCGAATCGCCGATAAAGACGTCCGAGTGGAAACGCTCTTCCAGATGCCAGGGCACGCCCTGATATTTTTCTAGCCACGCAGGATCGGTCTTATTCCGATCGTTGGGCCGTTGCTGATCGTGAATCCGCAAGAAACGACCCCAATCGTCGTCGGCTCCACCGAGGTCGAGATGCTTGGAAGTCGGATTCTCGACGATGACCCGCTCGTGGAAACCCCCGGACACATCGCGCGGGCTAAAGTGCATCTTGCCCATATTGACGCAATGATAACCAGCGTCGTTGAGATCCTGCACCCAGTTGCGGTGATCGGCCCAGTGATCAAAGCTGTAAACGCCGGTGTTGTGCGGATACATACCAGTAAAAATAGCCGCACGCGAGGCCACTCAGGTCGCCCCGGGACAAAAAGCGCGGCGAAAGGAGAGTCCTTCCCCCGCCAAACGATCGAGAGCCGGAGTCGTCATATAGTCATAACCCCAGGCGCCGATGGTATCAAAGCGCTGCTGATCGGTCATTATCAGCACGATATTCGGACACTCGACCATCTTATTCCTCTCCCAGCCCGGCCTCCTCCAACGCTCCCAATAAGAACGGAACGCCAAAGAAAATTAGACTCAGCGCAGTGGGATGCATTTCCACCGCACCGCGATAGTCGGGATTGTCGCTCCAATTCTGACGTTCGATCAGATTGGCCAGTACTTTCTGGCCCACCTCGAGATAATTCCGTTCGCCTGTCAGTCGCCAGGCGTAGGCCAACTCGCCGCAGAGCACTCCATGATAGCTCTGCGCACAAGCGAAGTCCGCGTCGAAAACCTCCTTACCGCCACAAAACCAATCGACTGCCCGCAGATAAACTTCGGCCACGTCCTCTCGCCCGGTCAGCCGGTGCAACCGCTCTAATCCTATCATCAAATAATGCGTCTGATAGCCCTTCTGTTCTTCGTAGGGCAAAATCCGCTTTAGTTGGCCAAAACTGCCACCCAGCGCCATATACTCTTCGTCGCTAAACGGAGCCGCGGTACCCATCTCCACCGCTGTCGTCGTGCCTTCGGTGGCCATGCCATAGGGACCCTGATCGGGCAGTTTGTCCTCCGTGCTTATCTGAAAGCGCTTATGCCAACTGCCGTCCTCACTTTGACCGCGAGCGATAGCGTCGTAGACCTCCTCTGCACGGCGGATGAAGCGATCTTCCGCCGTCAGTTCATAGAGATAGATCAGGCCCCGCAGCACATTGCCGATCGAGCGAAGACTGAAACTATAGCGCGGGTCTTCGCTCCAGCGATAGCGCAGAAAAAACTCCCCCGCTTCGCACAGCACTTCGAATGCTCGCTCATCTCCGCTCAGATAGTAATAGTCCATCCAGTTATCGATGAAGGTGTGAGAAGCACAGGGTTCATCGCCGAAGTGATCCATGCTATGGCGAAAAGAGCCGCCAACCATATAGGGTCTGAACGGATGATAATGGCAGGTATCGACATCCAACGAATGGCGCGTCATCGCCTCGCCGAGGTCGTAGTAGTGCCCCGCACCGGTGCGCAGATACTGCAACCACACGCCGTGCCGGGGATCCCATTCGCTATTGCACCAACCCCAGCGCCCCTTGAAGCGCCACCCGCCGGCCGCTTCTTCCCAAGTGGCCATCACATCGCCCCAATCGAAGAAGCCATTCCAGCGATAGCGTTCGATATGCCCCTTCATCCACGCCACAAAGCCCCGCAGCATGCGATCTGATTTGGGGAAACTCGCGTCAGTCGCCAACTCACCGACCGCTCTGCTCTGCGCCACCCAGGCCGGATCTACACTGATCTGGGGTTGGTGCAAAAGCGCCTGCAATTGCTCTCCATCGGCCTTGCCCGCGTGAAAAAAATCGACGAAGAACTCACTGCTCTTGGCCGTTCCAGTGCCATCGGCATAGACTCCCTCGCCTTCGTGCCAGGCCACTTCCTCCGCATAGCGCTTCATGCTCAACCGCTCGCCGTACGGATCGCGCCACAGGTAGATATCGATCCCCTTGGCCCCCACACCCAGCGCCTTGGGGTACTCTTCGGCCATATAGCGCAAGGCCACCCCAACTCCAGCACGGCCATTCTCCGCACAAATCCATCCGCCGGCTCGCTCCCCTTCCGCGCGCACCGCGCGCTCGACCCCCTCGTATTCCTCCAAGCAGAAATGATTATCCAATCGTTGCGACAAAAGTGCATAGCGACCCGGCGTCAACGCCCCTTCCATCACCCGCCCCGCCTGCAGCAGACAACGTCCTTCCTCCTCCGTCACCAGCGGCACTCTCAGTCCCAATTCCTCCACTTCGGTTTCACGCGGATTGGAACTGACAATGACTGTATGCACCACCCGCACCTGCGATTTTCCAGCATAGGCGTAAATCCGGGTTCTAAAGCGCAGTGGCCGATAACCCGCATAGTGATGCATCGGCGCTGTCGATTCATACGCTCCCCTACAGCAGACCACAACCTTAAGCGGTCCAGCCTCTTCTACCTCCACTGCGTATTCCTCTACCCCTGCGGAAGCCAGACACTCCCCCCCCATTCCATAGATACGACGCTGGGTCCCACCGAGAAATTCCGACTCCGAAACTCGCGCCCAGGCATCTCCTCCACCCCGGGCCACAACCTCCACCTCGGGGACAAATCGCCCCTCGTCCCGCTGGCCCAACTCTGCTCCATCGAAAAGTGCAAAGGTCTTTTTGCCAATGCCAAAACGCAGCGGCCCCGTGCATACTTCGATGCGATCCCCATCCTCTGAAATCTCCACGCCACCAAACTCCAAAGACTCTTTACCAACATCGTATCTCAACCTGTAGACCGCCTCTCCACCCGCTTCCACATCTCCCTGAAAATCCACCAGGACCCATTTAACACTCCCATCCGGCCAGCGTCCCAGCACCTTGAATTGAGCCGCCGTCACCTTCTCTGCACCGTCCGCCAGCCACAGACCCGAGATATCCATCACGGCTCCTTGTGCCAGTGGCACACCTCTGGTCAACGGCCAAGCCACACGGCCGATGCCCTCTTCCTCTTTCAATCTGATCTCGATGCCCTCTTCCACTATGCTCATACGATATCACCTTTGGTTTTTCCAAGATCTGCGGTCCGCCAGGACTATCCCACGAACCACTCTCAACTTCCATAATTTCACTCAGGACCTGCAGCGAATATGAGGCGAAGGCAATAGTAAGCACCGGGGGATAGACCCTGGTAGACACCAATCGCCAGATTCGCTGCAAAAACTAACAAACCATCTCACCACTAACCACTATTAGATCCATTATTGACCTCAACCATTACCCATCCTATCTTTCCGCACTATTGACAAAGGAGCAAAAAAGTGAAACCAGACCGTCACCTCAAGGCCAAGAAACTTCTTCCCGCCATAGACAAGTTCCTCGATCTCACCGCCGCCAAAATCCTCGACCTCGACAAGAAATGGAATCCCGACCACGGCACCCCGGTCTTCACACAGAAAGGCCGTTATACCACCCGCGGCTGGACCGAGTGGACACAGGGCTTCCAATACGGCTCTGCGATCTTGCAATACGACATGACCGACGACCAGCGCTTCCTCGAACTGGGCCGCGAGCGCACCATCGCTCAGATGGCGCCCCATGTCTCGCATGTCGGCGTCCACGATCACGGCTTCAACAACCTTTCCACCTACGGCAATCTGCGCCGCCTGATCCTCGAAGGTCGGATCCCCCACGACCAGCGCGAACTCGAGTTCTACGAACTGGCCATCAAGCTCTCAGGCGCGGTACAGGCTGCCCGCTGGACCGAAACCGCCTATGGCACCGGTTTCATTCACTCTTTCAACGGCCCGCATTCCCTCTTCTCCGACACCATGCGCTCGCTGCGGATCCTGGGCACCGCGCACCAACTCGGTCATGTGCTGATGGGAGAGGGCGACAAGGCCATCAGTCTTCTCGGCCGCCTGGTCGAACACGCCATTACCAACGCCCGTTTCAACGTCTATTACGGCGAGGGGCGCGACGTCTGGGACGTCCCTGGACGCGTAGTCCACGAATCGATTTTCAATACCCACGATGGCCAGTACCGCTGCCCCAGCACCCAACAGGGTTATACCCCGTTCTCGACCTGGACCCGCGGCCTATCTTGGGTGCTCACAGGCTACGCCGAACAACTCGAATACTTCACCGTACTAAAAGACTCCGAACTCAAACCCTTCGGCTCCAAGCGCACGCTGGTCAAGATGATGGAAAAGGCAGCTATCGCCACTGCCGAATTCCACATCGCCGAGAGCTTCGCCGACGGCATCCCCTTCTGGGACACCGGTGCGCCCGGAGTGGCCTCATTCGGCAAAATAACCAGCAAGCCCTCCGACCCCTACAACGACATAGAGCCACTCGACAGCTCGGCCGCCGCCATCTCCGGCCAGGGCTACCTGCGCCTGGGCAATTACTTCCTGGCCAAAGGCGATAAGGCCAGAGGCAATCGCTACCGCGCCGCGGCCTTCACTATCGCCCGCGCGCTCCTGGCCGAGCCCTATATGTCAACCGACCCCAAACACCAGGGCATCACCCTCCACGCGATCTATCACCGCCCCAATGGCTGGGACTATATCCCCAGGGGACGCAAGATCCCCTGCGGCGAGTCGGCAATGTGGGGCGACTACCATACCATGGAGTTGATGTGCCTGGTTAAACGCGAGGCGGAAGGCAAACCCTATCCGCAGTTTTTTGCCTGAATCCGAAATGGCACTTTACCCGTTACCGCAGCGACTGGCAAGATCACCGGCAATAATCACTCGCCGCTCAATAGCCAGCAGGTAGTTCTTGACAAGATTCAGTATCCGTTCCAGAATCTGGGCGCGAGTGTGAGCCTCTATCTCACCGCCCCCAACCTGCGGCCTCACCCCAGAAAGGGCAGCCATGAAAATAACCGCCATCACCCCCATTATAGCCCGCTTCGGCAATCGCCCCCGCGTTCTGGTCAAAGTCGAAACCGACGAGGGCATCACCGGCTGGGGCGAGACCTATTCGATCGGCCCCGACCTAGCCGTCGGTCCCACAGTCGACTACTGTTTCGAACTGATCAAGGGCATCGATCCTCGGCGCATAGAATTCATCATGATGAAGCTGCACCAGCAGTTCCGCTTCCCACCTGGCGGGATCGGTCTCTCAGCCATCTCCGGCATCGATCACGCGCTCTGGGATATCGCCGGTAAAGCCGCGGGCGTCCCCGTCTACCAACTTCTCGGCGGGAATGCCCGCGACAAGATCCGCGTCTACCGCGGTATCGGCGGGCGCAACGGCGTGGAAGCCGCTGATCAGGCCAGACGGCTCAATGAGGAATACGGCTTCACCGCCTTCAAAACCAGCCCCTACCAACTCGACCCCGACGCCCATCGCTGGGGCCGGGTCTGTGCCGAGGCGAGCAAATACTTCGAGGAATTGCGCCTCAACTGCCCCGACGACTGGGAATTCGCCTTCGACCCACACGCCAAAATCTTCGAACCAATCCGCGCACTGCAATTGGCCAACGCCTTAGCACCCTATGATCCCCTCTTCTACGAGGAGCCGCTGCGCCCCGAACACATCCCGGCCTGGGCCAGCCTTAAATCGCAAATGCAGGTGCCGCTGGCCACCGGTGAGAGTCTCTACGCACGCTTCGAATTCCTCAACCTGATGAGCAACCAGGGTGCCGACATTATCCAACCCGATATCTGCGTCTGCGGCGGCCTGCTCGAGATGCGCAAGATCAACGCCATCGCCGAAGCCCATTATATCAGTATCGCCCCGCACAACCCCATGGGGCCGCTGGCCACCGCGGTCAACCTCCATTTCTGCGCTTCGGCGCCCAACTTCAAGATTCTCGAGTACCTGCTGCCCACCGAATCCGAGTGGAACGACTGGGTCGACGAGCCCTACCTGCCCAAAGACGGTTATCTCGAGCTGCGACCTGACCGTCCCGGCCTGGGGGTAGAAATCAACGAAGAGGCGATCGCCGGCAACGAATACATCCACTGGGAGCGCTCCAGCCCAACCCGGCCCGACGGCGCAACCGGCTATATCTAATGCTCGAACGCCAACAAAGCGCGCTGGTCCTAATCGACATCCAGAGCAAGCTGGCAGGGCTGATGGACGAGCGCGAGACGCTCTACCGTCAGCTGCAAATCCTCATCAAGGGCGCCCAGATACTGCACTTGCCAATCCTGTGGCTCGAACAATATCCCAAGGGACTCGGACCGACGGTGCCCGAAGTCGCCGAGCTCTTGCCCGACCAGCAGCCGCTGGCCAAAACCTGCTTCAGCGCCTGTGGCCTCGATGCGTTCCAGACGCACTTGCGTCAATGCGGCCGCCGGCAGATCCTGGTAGCCGGCATCGAGAGCCATATCTGCGTCTACCAGACTGCCCGCGACCTTCTCACACAGGGTTACCACGTCGAAGTCGTCGCCGACGCCGTCTCCTCGCGCACAGCGGAAAACAAGAAACTTGGCTTGGAGAAGATGAGGCGGGCCGGTGCCGAGATCACTGGAGTGGAAATGTGTCTCTTTGAATTATTGCGCAAAGCAGGTACAGCGGAGTTTAAAGAGATCGCCACACTGGTCAAATGACGGACAGTATTTGCGATCAGGGCGTCGCAACGCCCTGATCGCAAATATGATTCCAAAGGGTGAATCGACAATCAACAGAGAGTGCGATAATCCGTTGACAGGGAATTGGCTGACGAACTAAGGCCTCACCTCGTCAGCCAACTCGTAGGCCACCTGGGCATGTCTCGCGCGGCCCTGTCCTTGCAGCACCTCGGCAATTTCGCTGTACGAATCAGCCATCGCCCACCGCACCGGTCCCGGCGTCGGATATTC
>MDTE01113868.1_pt1 | contig 13063 bp, 12 predicted proteins | sample 811231 | NCBI WGS metagenome assembly MDTE01 (sample SAMN05326651, study PRJNA326480) | marine metagenome | isolation source: seawater | place: Indian Ocean: Red Sea | collected 2010
ACGGAGCTGGCCGCCGACCGGGCGGCGTTCGAGGTCGACTGGTCGGACGGGGTCCCCGCACTGGGAGGCCGCGCGGCCGAGGCCCGGGGCGAGTTGGGTGTGCTGCGGGCCGCCGTGGCCCAGGCCGACACCGAGCGCCGGCGGGGGGCCGATCGTCTGGCCGCACTGGAGGAGGCCGCCGACCGGCTGGAAGTGGAGGCTGGACGCCTGCGAGACGACCTGTCTACCGGCGAGACGGCCGAGGAGCCGCTGGTTGCCGAGGTGGCCGCCGCCGAGTCCCGGGCGCACGACGCGGCGGTCGCCCGCAATGCTGCTTGGGAGCGGGTGGTGGCCGCCGAGGCCGAGGCCCGCACGGCGACGGCCAGCGTCGAGGCCCTCGCCCTGGCCCTCGACGAGGCCCGGTCGCGGGCCGGTGCCGAGCACCTGGCCGGCGTGGATGGGGTGCTGGGCACGCTGCTGGACCTGGTCGAAGTGGACGAGGGCTTCGAGGCCGCCTTCGAGGCGGCGGCCGGCTCAGCGCTGGACGCCGTGGTGGTCGACGGGATCGGCGCTGCCCGCCAGGCCCTGGAGGCCCTCGAGGAGGGACGCCTGTCGGCTGCCATCCTGGCCCTCGGTTCGGGGACCGCCGTGGCCCGCCCCGGGCCGGTGGGAGAGTCGATCCGACCCCACGTCCGACCACGGATTGGAGCCGACGCCGGAGTCGACCGCCTGTTGGATCGTCTCCTCGGAGGCGCGGTGGTCGTCGATGCCCCACTGGCCGATCTGGTTGATCTGGCCGTCGGCCACCCTGAGGCGGTCTTGGTGACCCGCGGCGGCGACCGCTTCGGTCCTACCGGGTGGCGGGTAGGGGGCGACGGCCGGGGCGCGACCGGAGCGGCGCTGGCCGCGGCGGAGGGCCGCCTCGCCGCGGCGGAGGGCGAGCGAGTGGACGCCGCCGCGGCGTTCGACGTCGCCGAGGCGGCCACGTCGGCAGCCGACGACCAGGTGGCCCGTGGCAACCGGGCGCTGGACGAGCACGACGGCCGATTCACCGCGGCCACCGAGGCCCTGCAGCGCCTTCAGGTGGAACGTCGCGACCTGACCAACGAGGCCGAAGGCCTGCGGACCCGGCTCGGAGAGTTGGGCCAGCGGGTAGCCGATGACAGTCGTCGGGTGGCCGAGTTGGAGGACCGTCTTCCGACGCTGGAGGCTGACGAGGAGGCCTCGCTGGAGGCTGGCCGTCGCATGAACGCGGCCCGTAACGACCTGGAGGAGCGGGCGGCCGGCATCGGCGCCCGCCGCACCGGCCACGACGTCCGGGTGGCCGACGTGACCGGTCGCCTGACCGTGGTACGGGCCCGCGTCGTCGAGGTCCGGGCCCGGCTCGAGCAGTTGGCTGACGAGCGGATCGCCGTGGCGGCCCAGCGGGACGACCTGGAGGGCCGCGAGGTGGCCACCCGGGCCCTGGTGGACGCCGTGGACGCCCGCATGGCCGTCGTCGACGCCCGCCTAGACGCCCTCCGCGAGCACCGCCGTCGCCAGTCCGAGCGGGTGCGGGCCGTGGCCGCCCGCCTCGACAGCCTCCGCCGTGACCGCACTGCGTCCGAGACGGCGCTCCGAGAGGCCCGGGAGCGCTCGTCGCGGCTTGAGGTGGAACGGGCCGAGACCCGCATGCGGATCGAGGGCATCACAGAGACCATCCGCTCCGAGTTCGACCGAGAGCCCGAGGCGGCACTCGAGGCACCATGCCCGGAGTTGGCCGAGGGCGTGACGCCGGCCGGACGCATCGCCGAGCTGGAACGCGAACTGAAGCTGATGGGACCCATCAACCCACTGGCCCTGGCCGAATTCGACTCGCTGCGGGAGCGCCACGAGTTCCTTCAGGAGCAGATGGACGACATCCGTGCCACCCGCAAGGAACTTCGCAAGGTCATCCGGTCGGTCGACGAGGAGATCGTCTCGGTCTTCGCCTCGGCCTTCGCCGAGGTGTCCAGTCACTTCGAGGGCCTCTTCGAATCGCTGTTCCCGGGCGGGCAGGGACGGCTCCGCCTCACTACCCCGGACGACCTGCTGGAGACCGGCCTGGAGGTCGAGGCCCGCCCGTCGGGCAAGAACGTGAAGAAGTTGTCCCTGCTTTCCGGTGGCGAGCGTTCCCTGACCGCCCTGGCCTTCCTGTTCGCCGTGTTCCGCAGTCGGCCGTCGCCCTTCTACGTGATGGACGAGGTCGAGGCTGCCCTCGACGACGTCAACCTCCACCGGTTCCTTGGCCTGGTCGACCAGTTCCGAGACGATGCCCAGTTGGTAATCGTCAGCCACCAGAAGCGGACTATGGAGGCTGCCGACTGTCTCTACGGGGTGTCGATGGCCCCCGGCGGGTCGTCGAAGGTAGTCAGCGAACGGGTCGGGGCCGAGCGGCTGGCCGAACGCCAGGGCGTCCTCACCAACGGCTGATCCCGTCGTCGCGGCGGGCACCGGTGACGGGCCGCCGCGGCCCCTGCCGCCGGGTGGACGGGTACCGTCGTCGGCGTGCGCATCCTCGTGGTTGACGACGAGGCCGACCTGGTCGACGCTCTGGCTCGGGGCCTCCGGCGGGAGGGCTACGCCGTGGACACGGCCACAGACGGCGAAGAAGCCCTCGCCAAGGCCTCGTGGACTCCCTACGACCTCATCTGCCTCGACCTGACCATGCCCGGGATCGACGGCCTCGAGGTGTGCGAGCGGCTCCGTGCCGAGCCGCCCGAGGGGGTGGCCCCCCGAGTCCTGATGCTCACCGCCCGCGACACCCTCGAGGACCGGATCCAGGGGCTCGACGTCGGTGCCGACGACTATCTGGTCAAGCCGTTCGCCTTCGACGAGTTGTCGGCCCGCATCCGCTCGCTGCTTCGGCGGGACCCCGGGCGCTCGGGGGCGGTCCTGCGGGTTGGGGACGTGGAGGTGGACACGGCCCGACACCGGGCGATACGGGGCGATCGGGCGCTGGACCTGACGGCCAAGGAGTTCGCCCTGCTGAGGTACTTCATGAGCCACCCCGGCGAGGTGATCTCCCAGGAACGGCTGCTGGACCACGTGTGGGACGAGCACGCCGACCCGTTCACCAACACGGTCCGGGTCACGGTGGGGACGCTGCGACGCAAGCTGAGCGTCGACGACGAGGCACCCCTGTTGGAGACGGTGGTCGGCTCCGGCTATCGGCTGGTCGAGCCATCGGATGGTGGACCAGGAGCCGACGGGAGCGTGAGGTGAAGCGGACCGGCCTCCGCCTGGCCGACCGGATGCCAGACCGGTTCGGCAGCCTCCGGACCCGCCTGGCCCTGTTGTACTCGACCGTCCTGTTCGTGCTCGCCGCGGTGATGGTCGGCGGGATCTACCTGGGCCTCTCCCGGGCCCTGTCCGACGAGCCCACCTCCCGGCTGGCCCGCTTCGAACAGTTGGCCGCGGAGACCCCGGCCGCCACCGGGGGATCGGCCGAGGGCGAGGTCTCCTTCGTGCCCGAGCAGCGGCCCGACCGGCCGTGGCTGGTCGTCTTCGAGGAGGAGGTCAACCGCCGGGCCCTGGAGCGACTCCGGGCTTACTCGTTCACGGCCCTGGCCGGCCTGTTCCTGGGAAGCCTCCTGGTGGGGTGGTACGTGGCCGGCCTGGTGCTGCGGCCCATCGGTCGGATCACCGGGGTGGCCCGGGAGATCACCGCCACGGACCTGTCGCGGCGCATCGACCTCGGGGGGCCGTCCGACGAACTCCAGGACCTGGCCGACACCTTCGACGACATGCTGGGCCGCCTCGACGAGGCCTTCGAAGGGCAGCGGCGGTTCGTGGCCGAGGCCTCGCACGAGTTGCGCAACCCGCTGGCCGTGCTACGGACCAACCTCGACGTGGTGATGGCCGACGACGACGCGGCGCCCGACGACTTCCGGGCGGCGGGGACGGTCGCCCTGCGGGCCGCCGAGCGCATGTCGGTGCTGGTCGACGACCTACTGCTGTCGGCCCACCACGAACGTCCCGACGCGGAGCGCCGTCCGATGGACCTGGCCAGGGTGGTGGCCGAGACCGTCGAGGACTTCGGTGCCGCGGCGGCCACCGCGGGCGTGTCCCTCGAACACCGTCCCGGGTCGGGGCTGTCGGTGGTCGGCGACCCGGCGGCGCTCCGGCGGGCGGTGGCCAACCTGTTGAGCAACGCCATCCGGGTCTCGGACGCCGGTGGGATGGTCCGGGTCGACACCGGCGGGGACGACGACCGGGTCTGGGCCTCGGTGGTCGACCACGGGCCGGGCATCGGCGCGGACCACCTCGAGGATGTCTTCCAGCGGTTCTGGCGGGGCGACCGTGCGTCGGCCCGAGAGGCTGGCCGCTCCGGCCTCGGCCTGGCCATCGTCCGCCAGATCGCCGAGGGCCACGGCGGCCGGGCCACCGTTCGGTCCACGCTGGGGGAGGGCTCCACCTTCACGGTGTGGCTGCCCCGACTCGTGCCCTGACCGGTCCGGCGTCGTGAAACGACCGGAACCGGCCTAACTTTTGCGGCCATGGTCGACTTGCCCGACGCTGACGGGGGAACGCCTCGTTCGGTGGAGCGGAGCAGCATCGAGGTCGGGTCCCCCCGCCTCCGGTCGCAATCCGATTCCAGCACCGAGCCCTCGTCCACCCCGCCAGGGCTGCGGGAGGAGCCGTCCGAGCCGACGTCTTTCCCCGGTCTGCTCCCGGCCCCGGTGAAGCCGATCGACCCGCCGGTGGCGGTCAGCGGTCGCCTCGTGGCCGGGGTGGCTGGCATGGCTGGCCTTGTGGTGGCCCTGATGGTGGGCCTGGCCGCTGGTTGGCTGCTCCGGGGCGACGGTTCAACCGACGATGGAGGCGATCTGACGGCGACCGAGGTGGTGCGGCTCATGGACGAACTGGCCGACGCCGACGAGGTCCGTGCCCTGGTCGACGAGGCGGTGGCCGAGGCGCTGTCCGGGGCGGAGCCCGGGCTCTCCCGGACGGAGGTCGAGGCCCTCGTTGCCTCGGGGATCGACGACCTTCCCGACTCCGGAGAGGTCGGCCTCAGCGCCGAGGAGGTCACGGCCATCGTGGCTTCGGTGCTCGACGAGTCCTCCGGTCTCGATGAGGCCGACGTCGAGGCGCTGGTGGGTCGCCTGGTGGAGGAGTCCGCCGGCCTGGACGCCGCCGAGGTCGAGTCTCTGGTGGCCCGGCTGTTCGCCGACGCCCCGGTGGCCGATTCGGGCGACGAGCCGGTGGTGGCTGTCGCCGAGGCGCTCCGTGACACCGTGGTCCTCGTCTCGGTGCCCGACGAGGGGCACGGCTCGGGGATCGTCATGGACCAGGGCCGGATCGTGACTAACGCCCACGTGGTGGACGGTGCCGACGAGGTGGTGGTCAGCCTCCCCAACGGACGCGAGGTGTTGGCCGAGATCGTCGGCGTGGACGTCCGCCGTGACGTGGCCGTCCTGGACCTGGCCGAAGAAGTCGAGGGCCTGGTGCCCGCCGTGTTCGCCTTCACCGAGGACCTCCGGGTCGGCCAGCTGGCCGTAGCCCTTGGGAGCCCGTTCGACCTGGACCGCACGGTCACCAGCGGCATCGTGTCCGCACTGGGTCGTGTCATCGACTCGTACGGCTGCGAGAACGGCCCCGGCGCTGACTGCGCCGGCGTGGCCATGATCCAGACCGACGCCCCGATCAACCCGGGCAATTCGGGTGGCCCACTGGCTGACCGCCAGGGTCGCGTCATCGGCATGAACACCTCGATCCGCAGCGGTGGGGTCTTCGCCGGCGGCAACATCGGCCTGGGCTTCGCCATCCCCAGCGACACCGTGGTGCTGGTCGCCCAGCGACTCATCGACGGGGAGCCGGTGGGGACTGCATGGCTGGGGATCCGCGGCCAGTCGCCCACCGACGGCAGTCCGGGCGCCCTGGTCGTCGAGGTCGTCGAGGGCTCGCCGGCCCACGCCGCCGGCCTCCGGGTGGACGACCGTGTCTTCCGTTCCGACGGCCGTCCCATCCGCGACATGCCGGCCCTGCGGGCCGACATCCAGATCCGCCTTCCCGGCTCCTCGGTCACCCTGGAGGTGGACCGCGGCGGCGAGATTCTCCGCCTCGAGGTCGACCTCGGCGCCTTCGACGACCAGTTCGTCGAGCCGCCGGATCGCGGGGGCGAGGACGACGACGGAGAAGGCGCCGGCGAGGACGCTGACGACGGGGAGTGACCGTCGGCGCCCGATCGGCGCCGGGACCCCACCGGTAGGCTGCCGGCGCCATGGGACTCCGCTCACGACTCGGTCGCGCACGCGACGCCTGGGTGGACCGGATGGCAGTCGTCCGGGCCGCCGATGTGGTCGACGACGCCTCCTGGGAGGACCTGTCCGACGCCCTGCTGCTGGCCGACGTGGGGGTGGCCACTGCCGACGAGATGGTGGCCGAGGTGCGACTTCGGGTGGGGCGCGACGGCCTGCCCGGAGGGGGAAGCGCCGGGGACGGCGTCGTCGAGATGCTCAAGGAGGTCCTAGTCGAGCGACTCGGCGGGGTCGACCGGTCGCTGGCCCTCGGAGGTTCACCGTCAGTCTGGCTGTTCGTGGGCGTGAACGGGGTCGGCAAGACGACCACAATCGGCAAGCTGGCCCGCCGTGAGGCCGACGCCGGCCGGAGTCTCGTGCTGGGCGCGGGCGACACCTTTCGGGCCGCGGCCGCCGACCAGTTGGCCATGTGGGCCGACCGGGCCGACGTGCCCGTAGTGCGGGGCGCCGAGGGGGCCGACCCCAGCTCGGTGGTCTTCGACGCCGTGGAGCACGCTGCGGCACGTGGTGCCGACCTGGTGTTGGCCGACACGGCGGGACGGGTCCACACCCGGAGCAACCTGATGGACGAACTGGCCAAGGTCCGCCGGGTGGCCGAGAAGGGTGCCGGCACGGTCACCGAGACGCTCCTTGTCGTGGACGCCACCACCGGCCAGAACGGCCTCGTCCAGGCTCGGCAGTTCGCCGAGGCGGCCCAGGTCACCGGCATCGTGCTGACCAAGCTGGACGGCTCGGCCAAGGGGGGCATCGTGGTGGCCGTCCAGGAGGATCTGGGCATCCCGGTCAAGCTGGTGGGCGTCGGGGAGGGCGTGGACGACCTCTTGGAGTTTGATCCCGCCGACTTCGTGGACGCCCTGTTCGCCCCCGACGTGGCGGCCTGAGCCTGGGAGGTTCGAGACGGTGTTCGAGGGTTTGAGCAGTCGGTTCGAAGGGATCCTGAAGCGGGTCCGCGGCAAGGGCCGGCTCAGCGAGCAGGACGTCGACGAGTTCCTCGCCGAACTGCGGGTGGCCCTGCTGGAGGCCGATGTCCACCTGTCGGTCGTCCGGTCGTTCCGCGACCGGGTGCGGGAGCGAGCGGTCGGCGTCGAGGTCAGCGGAGCGCTGAACCCGGGCCAGCAGGTCGTCAAGATCGTCCTCGAGGAGCTGACCGGTGTCCTGGGGGGCGAGACGCACCGGCTGACCTTCGCCGCCAAGCCGCCGACGGTCATCCTGCTGGCCGGCCTGCAGGGCTCGGGCAAGACGACCACCGCGGCCAAGCTGGCCCGCCTGCTCAAGGCTCAGGGCCGCAACCCGCTGATGGTCGGGGCTGACCTGCAGCGTCCGGCCGCCGTCGAACAACTCCGGACCCTGGGTGGCCGCATCGACGTGCCCGTCTTCAGCGAGGCCACCGATCCGGTGGAGGTCGCCCGGGCCGGCCTGGCCGAGGCCCGGCGCCTGGGTCGGGACGTGGTGGTGTGCGACACGGCCGGCCGCCTGGCCATCGACGACGACCTGATGGCCGAGGTAGCCGAGGTGTCGGCGGTGCTCGAGCCGCACCACACCTTCCTGGTGGTCGACGCCATGACCGGCCAGGACGCGGTGAACGTGGCCGAGGCCTTCCACGCCCGGCTCGAGCTGGACGCCGTGGTTCTCACCAAGTTGGACGGCGATGCCCGGGGCGGTGCGGCTCTCAGCGTGCGCGAGGTGGTGGGCCGGCCCATCGCCTACGCGTCGACCGGTGAGGGGCTCGAGGACTTCGACGCCTTCCATCCCGACCGCCTGGCCAGCCGAATCCTCGGCATGGGCGACGTGGAGACCCTGATCGAGAAGGCCGAGGAGACCTTCGAGCAGGAGAAGGCTGAGGCGGCCGCCGCCCGCCTGCTGGAGGGAACGTTCACCCTCGACGACTTCCTCGAGCAGCTGAAGGCGCTCCGCAAGATGGGTCCGATCAGCAACCTGATGGGCATGGTGCCCGGTATGGCCCAGCAGATGAAGGACGTGGACACCGAGGTCGACGAGCGCCGCATCGACCGCATCGAGGGGATCATCAACTCCATGACCCCGGCCGAGCGGGCCGATCCGGACGTGATCGACGGCTCCCGCCGCTCCCGGATCGCCGCGGGCAGCGGGACCCAGCCCGGCGAGATCAACCAGCTGGTCCGACAGTTCCGCGAGATGCGGAAGATGATGAAGCAGATGGGCAATGGTCCGGGTCGGAAGGGCGCGAAGGCCCGTGGCGGGAAGAAGGGCCGCAAGGGCCGGGGAGGTCGGACCACGGACCGTGGCCCCGTCCTCGTGGACAAGAAGAAGGGCCTGTCCCTGCCCGGTCTGGGCGACCTGCCGTCTGGGCTCGGAGGCTCCGGCGGTGGCCTGTCACTGGACTGAGTTTCGGAGGAACCGGGGTCGTCGGACGGGGCCTGCGCCATCGGATCGTGCCCCGATCGGCGGCGGGGGCTGGAAATCGGGCCGGATCCCGGCAGACTGGGCGACCGAACGGGCGCATCCTTCGACGCGCCCGCCCCGCCAGGAGGTGTGGGGCCCGGACCGGCGACCTGACCGGTCGGGGAGACCTGACGTGACAGCTAGGCCAGACGGCCTGATGAGACAGAGAGTGGTATCGACGTGGCCGTGAAGCTCCGCCTGATGCGGATGGGCAAGAAGAAGCAGCCGACCTACCGGGTGGTCGCCGCCGACTCGCGCAAGGCGCGCAACGGTCGGATCATCGAGGCGGTCGGCTTCTACGACCCCCGCCGTGACCCGTCCGTGATCGAGATCGACAACGAGAAGGCGGTGGGCTGGCTGCGCAACGGCGCCCAGCCGACCGAGCGAGTCGAGAAGCTCCTGAAGATCACCGGCGCCTGGGACGAGTTCAAGGGCCAGCCGGCCGGCACGAGCGCCACGGCGCCGCCCGCCCCGAAGGCCGAGGCCTCGGCCCCCGATCCCGTTGCTGAGGAGGCCCCCGCTAAGGAGGCCGCTGAGGCAGAGGCCGCTGCCGAGGAGGCTGCTGTGGAAGAGGCCGTTGCTGAGGAGGCCCCCGCTAAGGAGGCCGCTGAGGCAGAGGCCGCTGCCGAGGAGGCTGCTGTGGAAGAGGCCGTTACTGAGGAGGCCCCCGCTGAGGAGGCCGCCGAAGAGGACGCGGAGGACGAGTCGTGAGCGCCGAGGCCCCCATCGCCGAGGGCGTCCTCGAGTACCTGATCAAGTCGATCGTCGAGCAGCCCGACGAGGTCCGAATCGAGACCTCGGGCGACGAGCGGTGCACCTTCTCGGTCACCGTGGCCGACGGCGACATGGGCCGGGTCATCGGCCGACGTGGCCGGGTGGCCAACGCCATCCGCACCATCGTCCGAGCCGCCGCGGTCCGCGACGAGACCGAGATCGACGTCGACTTCGTCGACTGACCGTCCCATGGACGGTCGGCCGGGCCCTGACGCGCCGGCCCTTCTCGAGGTCGGGCGGATCGACAAGCCCCACGGCGTCCGTGGGGAGGTTGTGGTCAGCCTTACCACCCATCGCCTGGAGCGCCTGGTGCCCGGTTCGGTCCTGCAGACCGACCGGGGCGAGCTAGTAGTCGAGACAAGCCGCCCGCACCAGCACCGCCACCTGGTCCGCTTCGACGCCATCGAGGACCGCGACGCCGCGGAGGGGTGGCGGGGCGTCGTGCTGTCGGCACCGCCCATCGACGACGCCGACGACGACACCCTGTGGGTCCACCACCTAGTAGGTGCCGTGGTGGTCGACCAGCACGGCACCGAACACGGCGAGGTGGTGGCCCTGGTGGAGAACCCGGCCAGCGACCTGCTGGAGCTGGCCGACGGCCGTCTCGTCCCGCTGGCCTTTCTCGTTGACCACGAGCCCGGAGTCCGCATCGACGTCGACGTGCCCGTCGGGCTCTTGGATGATGGGGACGACGCCGAAGACGAGGGTCCCACCGGAGGGCAGCGGTGAGCCTCCGCGTTGACGTCTTCACGATCTTCCCCGACATCGTCGAGGTCTATGCCGCCGAGAGTGTCCTGGGTCGCGCCGCGACCGCCGGCCTACTCGACGTGCGGGCCCACGACCTGCGCATGGCGGCCACCGACGTGCACCGGACCGTCGACGACAGCCCGTTCGGCGGGGGCGCTGGCATGGTGATGATGCCCGAGCCGGCGTTCGCCGCCGTGGAGGCGGTCGATCCCCCCCGGCCGCTGATCCTGATGGGACCGGCCGGTCGCCCGTTCGACCAGTCGGTGGCCGCCGAACTGGCCGACCTTGACGGCTTCTCCCTCCTCTGCGGGCGCTACGAGGGCGTCGACGAGCGCATCCGGACCGACCTGTGCGATGACGAGGTCTCCCTCGGCGACTTCGTGCTGGCCGGCGGCGAGCTGGCAGCCCTCGCCGTGGTGGAGGCCGTGGCCCGGCTCCGCCCCGGGGTGCTCGGAAACTCGGCGTCGTCGGACGACGAGTCGTTCGCCGACGGCCTACTGGAGTACCCGCACTGGACCCGCCCGGCTGAGTTTCGAGGCCTCCAGGTCCCTGAGGTGCTGCGGTCGGGCGACCACGCACGGGTGGAGCGCTTCCGACGGGCCGCCGCGCTGGCCCGGACCGTGGAGCGCCGCCCGGACCTGTTAGAGCGGCGGGGCGGCTTGGCCGACGAGGACCGGCGCCTGTTGAGCGAGTTCGGCTTCGATTCCGACGCCTGAGGCTGCAGTCCTCTGGCCGGTGAGGCGGACGGCACAGTTGTGCCCGGTGGCCGCCCGGTGTCGTCCCCGGGCGGTGGCCGTATGCTTTCCGACTGGACCGATCCCAACCTGGGATCCGGCTACGGAGGTCCGATCCCGCCTGACGGACCCAACGAATCTCCGAGGACGACCCATGCAGCCCACCGATCTCGTCGACCAGCAGAATCTCCGCGATGACGTCCCTGACTTCGGCGCCGGCGACACTCTGAAGGTGCACGTCCGCGTAGTCGAGGGCAACCGCCAGCGCGTCCAGCTCTTCGAGGGCGTGGTCGTCAAGCGCCAGGGCAGTGGCGTCCGCGAGACCTTCACCGTTCGCAAGCTCAGCTTCGGCGTCGGCGTGGAACGGACCTTCCCGGTCCACTCGCCGATCATCGACCGTATCGAGATCGCCGCCCGTGGCGACGTCCGCCGGGCCAAGCTGTACTACCTGCGCGACCGGGTTGGGAAGCGGGCCAAGGTCAAGGAGAAGCGGGAGTTCTGATCCCGCGACGGCTGGCCGGACCGCCGGAGGCCGTCGCAGCCCATCCGCAGCGTCGTCCTGGCGACGAACGGGAACCGCACCACCGCAGCCGGTCGATCGGCGCGCCCTGCACCCCATCTCGCTCTCGGCGGGTGGCCGTAACGGGTCGCCACCCACCGCTACGAGCGCGACGGCTACCGAGTGCTCGATCGCAACTGGCGGTGCCCTTCCGGCGAGCTCGACCTGGTGGTGTCCCGCGACGGGGTCGTCGCCTTCTGCGAGGTCGAGACCCGTCGGGCGTCGGCCTACGGGCTCCCCGCTGAGGCGGCCGACGGTCGGCGACAGCGACGTCTGCGGGCCGCGGCCGCCCAGTGGCTCTGGGAGCACGGCACCTGGTTCGGGGAGGTCCGGTTCGATGTGGCGTCGGTGCTCCCCGGCCGGGTGGAACGGATCCAGGAGGCGTTCTGCCCGCCGTGGCCCGTCCAGTCCCTGCGGCGGTGGGGCAGGTAGGTCAGCGCTTCCGGCGTCCGGTCCAGCAGCCCCGGTGCCAGTGCCGGCGCAGGTCGGGCGCCTCGACGGGCACGATGACCACATGGCCGAGGCCCGGGGGGATTTCCCGCTGGCAGCCAGGGCACAGGTAGGCCTTGGTGGCCCGATACGGCTGGATGAATCGTTCCTCCAACTCGCCGAGCACCTCGGGGTTGTCCACCGGTCAGCCTTTACGCATGGCGGTTGGCCGGTTCACGACAGGACCGCCCAGGCGACCAGCAGGAGCCCAGCCACGATCGCCGCACCGACGTAGAGGACGTCGCTGGGTCGGCGCCGGTGCGGGCGCTGGGGGTCGAATCCCATTGTGTCAGTATCGTCGGCGCCCGATGTCGAGACACCCCTTGCCGCACCTCCTCGTCACCGTCGTCGCGGTGGTGTTCGTGGGTTCCGGTTGTGCCGGATCGCCACCGGACGTCCCCGGCGCCTCTGACGGCACAGCCGATCCGCTCTTAGTGCGGGGGCGCGAGGTCTGGTCCCGGTCGTGTTCATCGTGCCATGCCCCCGATGGCTCGGGCGGGCGGGGGCCCTCGGTCTGGGACGTAGAGGCCCGGTATCCGACAGTCGCCGACCAGATTGAACTGGTCGGCGAGGGTCGTGGCTCAATGCCCGGATTCGGCGGCCGTTATTCGTCCGAGGAACTCGAGGCCGTCGTCCGGTACACCCGCGAGGTGCTCTAAGCGCCGGCGGTATTTGGGTATTGGATTGTGGACAGTCTCTGGGCCGCGGCCTATTTTCTCCGAAATGCCTCAATTTCGCTCGAGTAACGAAGGAGTCAGGGGATGAGGATCCAGGGACGAAGGAACCTCCTCAGAACGGTCCTGCTGGCGGGTCTGGTCACCGTCATGGTGCCGACCGCTGCCGTGGCTCAGGACTTCGGTGGTGGCGGTGGTGGTGGCTTCGGCGGCGGCGGTGGCGGCGGCTTTGATCCCGGTCCGGCCTTTGATCCCGGTCCGGCCCCGCAGCCCGTCTTCGAGGCTCCGCCGGTTGATGCCGGTGGCGCGGCTGGTGGCGGTGAGGCTCCGCCGGTTGATGCCGGTGGCGCGGCTGGTGGCGGTGAGGCTCCGCCGGTTGATGCCGGTGGCGCGGCTGGTGGCGGTGAG
>MDTE01121895.1_pt1 | contig 13062 bp, 4 predicted proteins | sample 811231 | NCBI WGS metagenome assembly MDTE01 (sample SAMN05326651, study PRJNA326480) | marine metagenome | isolation source: seawater | place: Indian Ocean: Red Sea | collected 2010
GAATGGAGGAAAGGATGTTAAAATTGGGCACGATAAACGCCCAGTATCCGTAGTACCATCAGATGAGCAACCGCTATACAATATACAAAGTGGTGAAATACTAACTGATGAATATGGTAATCCACTTATAACCGAGGTTGATCAATTTTTTCTTGGTGACGCATCAAAGGAAAGAGCAACCTCAGTAGTTTTTCCTTCAGGTTCAAAAGACAAATATAAACAAACTAAAATCACAAAAGTTGGAGTTTCAACTGCAACTTATGGTGTTGATTTTGATGTCAACCTTGCTGTAATCAATACTGGATTTACTACAGAGGCACTTCCTGTTTTGCAAGTTGGTGGTGGCATTATTGGAATAGGAACAACTACTCCTGGTCAACTACCCAACGTATCATTAGCTAATACTACGACAACAGTTAATTTCACACCATCTTTAAATCATGTTGAAGTTAAACTGGTTGAACCAAGACCAATTGATAACGGAAAAAATAGTTTATATTTTCCCGATGAAGACCTATCATATATTTCAGGAGTTACTGTTGGTAATAAAGTATCTGGACATAATATCCCACCTGGAAGTTTCGTTGTAGATAAGAAGCATAATAAGGTTGTCATTTCTGGTGATGTAACGTCTGGAATTACAACGGAAAAAGTTACTTTCTTTAATACAACAAGACCAACATATGAAGCAGATAATGTATTAAAAATTCAAGAACAATTTGCAGAGACAAGTGAAGTTAGTACAACATTACTTGGTGTAAATCGTGCAGAAACACAGTTAAGTTTATTTTCAAATGTTTCTTCTTATGGAATAAACAATGATGATTGGGAAACTTTTACATATAATACTGGTACAAGTAAAGTAGCTTGGGAACATAGAAATAATAAAATTTATGGTAAAAGATATTTGGCTAGAGTTGAAGAAGAAACACAAGAATCGGCAATTAAATTATCCGTATTTCCTGCTCCGTATTCTTTCCCTTTTGGCCCTAATTTTGCAAAAATTGGATTATATAGATCTACAGATTATGATCAATACAAGGACTTTATAACATTAGGAAATGATGCCTATAATTATTTTTCAAACACATCAGGTTATAGTTCTACTTTTGCAGATCAATTTTTAAATCCTGGTGATGCTAAAATTGTAGCTGGTGATGTTGTTTATGGAGTGGCACCATCTCAAGTTCTTAACTCTGAAAAAAAGTTTGATTATGCATTTGCAAAGATAGATACTTGGACTGACACATGGAGATCTTTAACAAAAGGAATTTATGATCCTGTAACTGGTAGTCCTTTAACCTTTGCAACTTTAAAGAATATTTTAGCAGATAGTGGATATGCAACAAAAGCATTAGATGGAAGTAATACAAAACCAGGATATGATACCACTCATACTAGATACAGTGCGATTCAATCGAGAAGAGTATTTAGATATCAACCAGGTAGAATAAGTGGATTTACATTCGGATTGAGATCATCTATAGAACCAGTTGGTGGAGTTGTTTTGGAGTGGGGAATTGCAAATGAGACAGACGCATATATGTTTAAAATATATGGTGGTATATTATCTATTGTTCGTAGAAGCACAACAAAATTAGAGGATTCAGTATTACTAAGAAATGGATTAGATCCAGTTGAAACGCCACCTATTCAAATTAACGGAAAAGTATATCAGGAAGTTCAACCACAAATACCTAGTGGTGATCCTTTTGATGTAGAGGATGAAAATGGGCCTCTTAATGCTGACGATTTACCATTTGCAGAAGCAGCAAGAGCAAGAAAATATCATACAATTGAAATACCAAGAGACAATTTTAACGGTGATCCACTAAATGGAAATGGGCCATCTGGTTATACAATTGAACCAGATAAAGTTACTATGTGGAAGATAGAATTTGGTTGGTATGGTGCAATTGGTGCAAGATTTTATGCTTATATTCCTGCTGGTGCAGGTGAAGCAAGATGGGTTGTTGTTCATACACTAGTAATTGAAAACTCTTTAGGAGAACCATGTTTAAGAGATTCTTACTTCAGGTTTAAATATTCAATTAATGTCTTTGATAATATAGATATCAGAACTCCACAATTTTTGTATAAGTATGGTGCTTCATATTATATTGATGGTGGTGATGAAGGAACATCTGAAATATATTCAGTAAGTACTGGATTGCAACCTAAACAAATTAACCCAACAAGTGAAACGACATTATTTGGATTTAGACCAAAGGATGTGATTTATAGTGGAACAGCAAATTACACTAATATATTTGATGCTGTTGATAATAAAAAATTAATGATACCAACTAAATTTAATGTATCATCAAATACTTTAACAGAATTAAAAGTGAAAACTTGTAAAGGTTGTGCAGGTCATGGTCACGTATTTACACCTGGTGTGGGGACTACAATATCTGGAAGAGAAATCGATATAGAATTTGCAGGTGGAAATACAATTAATATTGTCGGTTCTGGGGCAAGTTTTACTGAAAATGATATTGGTGCGAAGTTAATTGCTCCATCAATTTTTAATGCTTACATTACTGAGTTAACGGATGAAACTTCGTATCCAAGTGGTTTTAAGAGTTATTCAAGTGCAAAAATATATGGATGGGGGCCAGGATTAGATGGTTATCCTAATTATAATACATCTAATAGGGCAATAGCAGGCCCTCTTGTCAAAGATTATTCCACTCAAGTTGGTGATACTGGTATAACAACTGCCATAGGTATTGGTACTGCATATCCACATAAAGTTCGTTTAAGTAATTATGACGTTCATTTTGCATCAGACTTTCCACTGACAGGAACTGAAATAAAAATTCAGTTCATGAATCCAGACAATAGAGATGGTATTTCCTCATACAGAGGTGGTACACATTTTACTGACATCATGATTGGAGTTACCGATAGAAAACCATCCGTGACTGGAGCAAACACTTTACTTGGATGGAGTAATCAATTAGTTCCTTGGAAGGATTATGGTAATGCACCATCATATAATGGTGTTGGTAATACATCAATTCTTCCAGAATCAGAAATTTTATTTGGAGAACATACACATAGTTTTGCAAGTTTAGATGAAGATGGTGTAGAAACAGGAGAGTCGTGGGCTCCTAGTAATTTTAGAGTTAGAATGGGAGAGGATATAAGAATACCAAGAATTACTTCTCAGAGTGGTGGACAGTGTTCAACTGTATTTGTCAAGGTTAATAAAGAGGAAAATTTAGCAACTGATGTATTACAAGTGTATCTTCAAAATGCAACTCCTGATCCTGGAATTTCAACTACAGGAAATAGATATTTTTTAATTAAACCTGAAGGAGGTTTTAGTGGAGGAATTACTGATTGGAAAGGTGGACAAGTGGTTTACGCAGATGGAGATGATATAAATGGAGAACCAGCATTTTCATCTGCAAAGTTTGCTCAAAATACACCAACAAACTTTGAATACCAAGGATCTCCTGCACAATTTATTGAGATAACCGATTCAGTAAAACAAACAAATAGGTATGATGCTGCGAATGGTGTTATATCAGATCCAAATGGAAATGATTCTGGTTTGATAATAAAAGGAAGAACAGTGCAACTAAGAGCATCCGTAATCGGGCCTCCCAAAGTTAAACTTTTTACCTATGGTGTTTATCCTTTGTATCTCGTTGGAAAATTAATGGATAATGCAAAAATAAATAATATAGTTATTAATGAAGAGTCATTAACTTTTAAAAAAGCAACTTCACCTAAATTATATTTTACACAAAATTCAAATGGTTTTATCGATGATGTCAGCAGCGATGCTACTAATACTAATGATCCCCCAACTAATTTTGTTGGAATTGATAGGTTAGCATCAGCGTCTGTTGATACACAAAATGAAAGAAAATTAAGAGATACTTTGACAAAAGATATTTTTTATGTTGGTGAAAATCAAACAAAAGAGGTTGATATGACAAAGGTATTTGGAGTTGACAGAAATGTAATTACACCAGATAACAATAATATTGAGGCAACATTTATTACTGCAAAACAACTTGGAAGTGGTAGTAGTAAATTTATACAAGGAAGTATAAACTTTAGAGAACAATAATGGCACTTACTAACCCCAGACTATTTGGTTTAAATATTAACAGTCTTCTCACTGACGTTGAGAAAAAAAATACTGCCATACAAAATCTTGGAATCAATCCTCTTGATTTAGATATCATAAGAGGATCGAAAGATGCAGCGATGGATCGTTTTGATTGGATTAGTTTTTCTCGTTTAAAAAGCCCAATATATAAAACCTTAGATCGTTTTAGTAATGAGTCAACCACCTTTGTTGGCATCTTACTTAATCGTGCAGGCACGGATCAAACTCTATTTGGTAATTTAGATATTAATGGATCTCTGAGTGGTAGTGCAATTAGATATCGTTATCGTGATTTTAAACAAGGTAGTTTTAGAATTGCGGACATATCAACATCAAGAGTAAGTGCATGGAGTTCCTCTGATTCAAGAGCTAATAATCAAGATTTAAGTGTACAAAAATTAGCAAGAATTTCTTATGGTGCGAGAGTTGGTATTATTGATGGTGGTAAATTACAGTTTGGCCCACAGTCAACTGCAACTAAAGCATTAGGTAATGCATCTAATGCTACTTTTGATCAAGGAGTTGCTGGCCCTGCAGGTCAAACAAGATTACAAACAACAATAGTTCCAGAAGCAAAAGAATTTCCCTCTGAACTTCCAACATCCACAATAAGATGTAAAATTGGAAATGATATCGTAAGATTATATGCGATGAAAGGAATACCTTTAGTCTTTAAAGGATTCTTTAGAAATTTAGACGCAGAGATTAAGTTTAATTACATTAATATTGGTGGAGAAAATATCAAAGCAAGTTGGAAGATAGTTGAAACTGGAAATGCTAATTTATACACAAATTATCTTAATAAAGGAACCAATACTTCAACAGTTAATTATAGATCACCAGTATCAAGAGAAAGATTTATCAAATTTTATTATAATCCAAATAAAATTACCTCAATACAGATTAGAAATGCAAATATCAAAGAACTTCCAGCTGTTAGGTTATCCAATCTCTGTGAAACTTTAGACTTTGCATACAATAACATAAAAACATTTCCTAATTTTGATTTCATCGCACCCAATTTACTTACTTTAAAAACTATGAGAAATCAGTTTTATCTAAGTGATATTGAGGGTGAAAGGTCATTTAACACTGCTGTTTTAAATAAAATTCCACAGTCTCTTAGAACTTTAGAATTTGAAGGATCTTTTTATGGATCAATTGTGAGAAATATTATTTCAGCAAGACTCCCAAATCTTATTAGTTTTAATTGCGGTAGAGGTGGTGGAGTTGCTTTCAACCAAGATTCTAGACCAACAGGATCCACTAGGGTTAAGTTGAATAATACTCTCACAACAGGAAATAATGCTGGTTCAGATTCATTTTGTCCAGATGTTCCAAGAGGAGTAACATATTACCATATTGGATCTAATGATTTTAGAAGTGTTGATGTAAATGACATAGGTGATGGTGAAACTATTGATGGAATCAAATATGATAGTGGGTCATGTAGTTTTAAAAAATTACCAGCTCTACAATATTTGTATGTAGGTGGAAATTATTATTTAAATGATGGTAAGTCGGGTGGAGATTATTCATTAGCAAGTGGAGTTCCTAATAACACAATTATTGAAATTGATTACAGTACTACTGCCCTCAAGATGCCCACTAACTTAGCTGGTTGTCCTAGTTTAACCAAATATTTTGCATCTTATAATCGGGATCATGCTAATCAACTTTTAGTTGGAACTGCCTATAAATTTGCTGGATGTGTTAACTTAAAACAATTGAGATTTTATGCAACAAATTTAGGGTTGATAAATTTTCCTAATTTCACTAATGAACTTTTAGAAGTATTGGATTTGAGATATACTAGTATTAAAGGTGGTGCACCAGGTTTATCAGATGGATTGCAAACAAGTGTAATTACTGCAAATACTTTTAAGGATGCAACAGCATTAAAGGATTTGAGAATAAATTCTGGAAATCTTGGATCTGGATTTGCGACTGATAAGAAAGTAATAGACGCACTTGCTTTTAATTTTAATACAAATTTGGAGACACTTGAAATTAATTCTGGTGGAGCTTTGAGAGGAGGTATTTCATCATTATTCAATAACAATCCTAATTTGAGGTACCTCAACTTAACAAATAATAGTTTTACTGGATCACCTCCTAATTTTTTAAATAATTCTAATTTAACTTACGTAAATTTATCATCTAATCAACTTGATGGAACTATACCATCTTACACAGGAGCTATTCAACAACTTTATCTTCAAAACAATCAATTGGTACAAATTAATACACCAGGTACCCTTTCCAGCTTGAGCACTTATCAGGCACATAATAATGCTATCGCAGGAGACATTCCAGATTTTTCTGGTTGTACAAATCTAAGAAGTTTAACTTTAAATAATAATAAATTTACTAATTATAAAATTGGTGCATTTGTTTCTCTTTATAAAATAAATTATATAGATTTATCATTTAATCATTTAAGTTCAATTGCACTAGATAATATACTCGTTGATTTACTGGATAATTGGAAATCTGTAAAACGTGGTGGAGTCACAATTAATTTAAAAAACCAAAGAAGTGAGACAAATCCAGACATCAGATTCCGTCCAAGTGAAACTGGTTATGCAGCTGCTAGAGAACTAGTAAATAATGGTTGGAGTATTGGTCTTACTTTTGGTATACCAGACGAACCAGAAGAAGAAGTATTGTAAGGAGGTAAAACATGCCAGTAATTAGTAACCAAGGATATCGTAGAGATTTAAATCTATCAGAAACTGAAAATGAGGAAAAAGCAATCTCCAATTTAATGGGGATAGGTATAGATGTTGACCTAAGATATCTCCAGAATAATTTAAGAAATGTATCTAAAATTCCTTTTAACAATGTTGACTCAGCTGGATTTTTCTCATTTGCTGAAGATAAAACTTTATCAATTCAAACTATAACATCAGAACAGATTACTGGTCAAAATAATAGTCGTGTTAGAGTTACTCTAACTGAACCTTATCTTTTAAAACCAGGAAATTTAGTTGAACTTACAGGTATAAGTGAATCTGGAGCAACTGCCTTAAACGGACAATACACCATCCAAACAGTTTCTACTGATTCGAAAATTATCACTCTAAAGAAAAATAATTTAATCTATGTCAATAATAGTGTGTCAATTAGTGGAGTTACCTTTATTCATAAAGCTGAAAATATATTTACTTATACTCAAGATGATGTTGTAAATGTTAGTGTGCAGACGACTTTCACAGTAGGCACATCTAGCACAGTTTTAAGTCCTAACACTGATTATTTTGTAACTGATTCAAATGGAATTAACAAATTTAAATTATCTTATACTGCATCAGATTCAGCAATTGGAGTTACTACAATAGCAATTCCACATGATATTAGTTTACCAACTATTTTGAGCACTCCTTCTGGTGCATCTCAGTTTGAATTTATTCGAAAAGATCCCGTTCACAGAGATCAAATAATTTTCTTTAAATATCCTCAAGTACAAGATACTGATGAGTTTTCTTATCTTGGTAATAATAGTATTAATGATACTCTCATTTCATCTCAATCGAATATTGAAAGTGCAGAATATTTTACTCTTAAAAAATATCGAGGAGATAAAGGTTTAGTTTCTACTGATGAATCGATTAAGTATGAGGGTAGTGTCGTTTTGAACGATCCTGATAATTATAATAGTACTTCTGATAATGTCTTAAACGTGGGTGTAGAGGGATCACCTGCACCTGGAATTTACATCGGTGGTACTCGTGCGTTTTCAAGTGATAATAATCCTTGGGATAAAGAGGGAGCAGCAGGTGCAGTTGGATCAGCTTTGACAACATCTTCAGAGGAAGTATCGATTGGTGAACTTACATTTTTAGATGGAAGTTTACTCAGTAATACTGAAGAGGGGTCTATGATTATTGAAGGTATTGATAGTGATGTAGAAGATGCATCAGTAATTGCAAGTTCGTTCACACATAAAGTACCGATCAAAATTGAAGATGCGAATGGTAATCAAGAATCTTATTTTCTACTTGTCTCTAATAGTTAAAACCAAAATTGACTTTTAATTCCAAAAAAGTCGCAAAAAAAATTTCGGCAAAAATTTCACCGAAAACCTTTTTTGGAATTTATCTGACTAACCACTCTTCAACAGAGTCAGAAATATCTCTCATCTTGATCCATCGAGTTCCAGTCTGCTGACCCTTGCGAATACGAAGTTTACCAACCATACCAATTGCATCCCATTCTTGACGTTCTGCCCTTGGTGTATAAACTTTTGTAGAATCGTAAGATGGATTTAATTGACGATGACCGTTAGAATCGAGTATATAATTATTAAAATCATCTTTTAAATATTTTTCTGCCCATTTATTCCAAGCACCATCACCAACAACAGCTGGATTTCCTGATACAACTCCAATAATATTATCAGTAGAATCAGATGATGTTGCTACTTTGACTTTATTACCATCTAATACGACAGTCATACCTCTACGGTCTTCATTTGCTGAGTTACCATCAGACCATTCAAAATATTCAGCATAGTCAGCAGGTGTTGAGAATGTTGTTCCACCATCTTGGAACGCATTACCGTCTCCTCTGAATATAAATTCATTATCAGCAGCACCACCACTTTTGTAAATTGCAAAGTTGTATGATGAACTGCCACTTCTTGCCACTCTTACATCAATCAAGTTTGAACCATAACTGCCGTCAGATCCATATATGAGGACACAAGATGCATCATTATCTGTTTGACCAAATACTGCTGCAGCAGTTCCATCATATCCCGCAGTTGCACCACCTCTTACAGTCATGACTTGTGGCCCAAATCCCATGTCTATACTACCAGTAGTTCCCATCAAAAATTTATCTTCAACTTTCATATGCTTGACTTGCATCATACCATTATAAGAGGAACCAGTAGCCTTCATGTCAAGTTCGTGGTCTACCTGTTGAGAACTTGTATCCTTAGTCAGAGTTGTTTGGAAGTTTGGCACACTATCATTCGAGATCATCTGAATATACATTGAAAAGTATGCAGGATTACTTGCGTACAAGTAAACTTGAACTAGACCAGTTTTAGTAACTCTTGCTTTTTCAATATTAAGATAATTTGAATTTGGATTATAACAATAATGAAGGCAATTGATCGTTGATTTACGACTATTATCATAACCATTACATACGGTGATAAGTGCTGAACTATGTGCGTTAGTACCAATCCAGAACATATACACTCCATCACTTATGTCCATGATTGTATACCATCCACTCTCATAAGGACTCGAAGGACTTAAATTAGATGCGTTCCATTCATAAGATCTTCCTCTCGGAATCATATTATACGCACTACCACCTGTATTACCTTTTTGAGGTTTTGCATCTAAAAATCCACCCTGAGTAAGTTGCATTTTGATAGTAGATGATGATGCACCGTCATCTTTCGTCCAGAATCTAAGTCTTCCACCAGCACTATTACCAAAGATATCCAAATCATCTCCATTATGTTCAACTTGAAATTGCCAAGTAGCACTATTTGAGGAATTTATTATGCCGAAACCACTATATGAACCAGAATTTGTATTTCCAGCCTTCACGTTTACATAGTTTCTAGCGTTAGAACTACCACCATTGAAATAAGTAGGAGAATTATTATTTCCTTGATTGAACTGAAATCCACCTGTAGGGCCAACAGTGATTTGTGCACTACCACCAGCATAAAGTTGTAACGGATGACCTGCTGAAGTACCACCAAGTCTTATTTCACTATCTTGAACTGTCTGCATAGCTGCCTTTGTTGAGGCATTTGAAGAATGAACTGCAATAGATGAATGTGCTATAGTAGGTATAGTTTTAACGACTAAAGTGTTTGCTGGATTATTATCTCCAATACCAACTTTACCATCATGTGTGATTCTCATCCTTTCAGTAATACCTGAAGCTGTATTAGTCTTTGATCCACCACCATCTGTTCCAAATATTAAATTACCATTATATCCACTGCTTCCAGTACAAACTATACCTCCATGAGTCCATGTTCCAGCACCGCTAGTATTATCAGTAAAAATAATACCTTGAGCAAAATTAACAGTTCCATCAGCACTATTATTTTGTATAGTTAACCTTGCTGGCCCATTAAATTGGTTGTAACCTGTGCTGATTGAACTACCAATTTGCAATCGGCCTTCTTCATCTATGCGAACTCTTTCAGTTCCAGTTGTCCCATCCACAGCAGCAGTAGTTAAGAATCTTATCTTAGTTACTGCATTATAAGCACTAGTTCCTCCACCAAAGGAAATCTGATTCATATTAGCTTCATTTTCTGCGATGTATAATACAACATCTTGTTCATTAGTATCATAAGAGGGTGTTGTAAGAATAGCAAGTTTATTCTGATTATTACCTGCTCTAAGTCCTGTATGTTTAAGATATCCAGAACTTGTGATGCGAAGTCTTTCTGTGAAATTAGACGCTGCGTTATCTCGTGCACCAGTTCCATCTGTTGCAAATATTAAATTACCATTATATCCACCGCTTCCCGTAGAAACTATGGCAGCTTGAGTCCAAGTTCCTTCATTGCTGTCATTGTTAGTAAATACAATACCCTGAGTGTAATCAACAGTTCCATCAGGATTGTTATTATTTAAATTTAAAAGTCCTATTCCATCAAAATCATTATATCCAGTATCATTTGTGCTTCCTATTTGTATTCGACCAACATTGTCGATGCGAAGTCTTTCATTAGCACCAGCAGTCGCAAATGCTAATGTATTAGTTGCTGGTTTATAAATTGTTGCCTGTACACTAGCATCAAGAGTGCTGTTAGAACCAATAGTAAACTGTGTGTCAGTATGAGTTCTTCCATTTACAGTTAATTCTGCCCCACTTGCTGGTGATGATGTTTTTATACAAACTTGATTAGTACCAGCATTCACATAAAACATGTGTGTTTGTGCTGGAGTTCTTACTCTAAAATCTGTATCTGCTCCAGTACTATTGAAAGTTGTTTCATCTCCGTCTAGTTGTAATCTTTCAACATTACCAGTATCAAATGATATTGTATTATCTCCAAACTCCATAAATGTATCAGTATCATCTATATGTCTTAATAAACCATCAATATCAATAGCTTTATTGCTGCCCTGAACTACCATCGCAGTTCCACCACTCGTTGAATTGCGGAAAACAGTAGCACCACCATTCGCATGACTGATGTAGTTAGTACCAGTGTTGTTATAATTTAAGTGTGTTGTATAAGCAGAATTGTTTGAGGGTGTAATTTGAAGTTCATTTGTAAATGTTGAAAAACCAACGACTTTTAGACTTCCATTTACATGTAATGTTGAAGTTGGATTATTAGTTCCGATACCAAAGTTTCTTGTAGTGCTATCTGTGGTTACACCAACAAAACTATTTCCATTTGACCACAACTTAACTGAATCAGCAGTGTTTTTTAAATCACGAATTATAAATGTATTACCAACATGACCACCAGAGGCATGTGACCTAAGTTGAATTCCATTAATTCTTCCAGTAGGGTCAGCTCGGTCAAAATGCCAATTTGCAATATAACGATTAATTTTACTTGTTACTCGATAGGTCGGTGATGAAGATCCATCATTATCAGCAACTAATATATCATTAAGAGAAGTATTATAATCTGCAAGTTTTCCAAGTTTAAGTGCAATTGCCTCAGTTCCATCTTCATCAGGATAAATCCAAGCAGCACCAAGACCAATATCTAACTTATTTGCTGGATTAGTGCTATTGATACCAACTTTCTTTGTGTTATTATTAATAGTAAACCAGTAATTACCTCCATTCATTCCACGAAATTCATTTAACTGATTACCACTTCTATAAAAATCAAATAAATTTCCACCACCAGCATAAGAATCATTTTGTGCTTGTATTCTTAAAATTTGAGTATTTGCACCAGTTAGAACCCAATTTCTATTGTTTGCTGCCTGATTCGAATCTGTTAACAGTATATCAGGGCCAGTAGACCAAATATGAAGTCGAGAATTTGGATTATCAGTTCCGATACCAACATTACCATCTGATGCGATAGTTAATTTTTCTGTGCTACTTCCATTAGTAAAGAAGTTTAATGAGTCATTAGTATGTTGATATGATATAGAACCTCTATTATTAGAATCATGATCACCAAATCTTATTATTGACTTTCCAAGTCTACCCCCAAGGATAGTCATATCAACAGAATTACTATTTCCTGATAGATTTGCAACTGCAAGTTGAGTTGAAGCACTAAAACTCGGTACATATTGACTATTACCAAGAATTGTAGTTCCATCAACATATAATGCGTGACCAGAACCTGATTGTGTAATTATACCTGCTATCGCACCACTATCTGATTCAACTCTTAGTAATTCTACTTCTCTTAGAGTTGTGTTTAAGGTTGTAAAATCTCCGTTTGCTGTTAAGTTTCCACCAACAACTAAATTACCACTTATATCTCCGTTTCCGTTTACATCTAAACTTGTTGCAGTTACAATACCTGCATTGAAATCTCCACCAGCACCAGTAATTGGCCCAATAAACTTTGTAGCAGTAATGATTCCAGATGAGTTTATATTATGGCTATGAATATTCGATAACGTATGAATACCAGCACCAACGACTTTCGTGAACGCCATATAACTTTGACTTTTTTACTATTTAGTGTATAATAAATAAGATACCGCTATTATTTAACCATGATGGAACCTGATAAAATGTTAAACGAATTGAATTTAAAAAAACAGACGCTAGAAGATCAACTAGTGGAGTTAGAAAAAACTTTTAATCAAAAGAAAGAGCAATATTTAAAAATATTAGGTGCAATCGAGGCATTAGAAGCAATTGATTCACCAGTTCCAAAAGAATGATAAATAGATAAAGACTTATATAAGTCATTTCTGGTAAATACCCAATATAATAAATGGCAACACCTTTTA
>MDTE01022339.1_pt1 | contig 13061 bp, 13 predicted proteins | sample 811231 | NCBI WGS metagenome assembly MDTE01 (sample SAMN05326651, study PRJNA326480) | marine metagenome | isolation source: seawater | place: Indian Ocean: Red Sea | collected 2010
ATCTGTATTTATTTATTAAATTCAGAGATTTGATAGGAAGTTCTGGAACAATTCCAGTTTCTTCTCATCTAGTCTCTTCTGTTCAACTAATTTATTTATAGTTTTTTTGGTCTCCTTAATCGTCTCTTCGACGACTTCTTCAGGCTCTTTTTCAATGACTGCAACGGTTTCTTCAACTGTTGCTTCCTTGATTGAAGTCTGTGCTTTCAAAAGACCAGCGTCCCAAATCCACTCAACTCCTTCCATGATTCCGTTGACGAAAGCGTCAGGAGCAGAAGGATCTGCGACAATATCAGCAGCAGTAGCAAGCATGAAGTCTTCGCCCACTACCTTGTAACCTTCGTTTGTATCACGTAGACTTCCCATTCCTCTGGAAGAAACTCCCAGTTGAACACCCTCATCAATTAATGATTGAGCAATTTTGCCCATAGGTGTATCGAGGAGTTTAGCCTTTCCGATAAAATTGGTTCCTTCCTTATGGAGATCTACAATCTTATGGGAAACCCTATCAAGATTTACCGTTGGACCATCGGGATGACCAAGCTCACCAAGAGCACGACCCTTAGAAATGAAAGACTCGGTATATCTGTTTACTTCTTTTTCAAGAGTTTCAACAGGATAGAAACGACCATTTCTATTCTTCAGGTTTCCTTGAAGGAAAATACCCTCAATAAACATAGATTTCTTGCCGTCTTTTTCTTCGACAAGAACCTTAGCTGATTCGATTTCTTCGGTAATAAGTTTCATTCTTCCTCTGGTTCCTCGGCAGGTTCTTCAACTTCTGCAGATGCCTCAACTTCTGGTGGTGCTTCGCCTTCTACAGGTTCTACAGCATCGGAAGTTTCTGGTTCTGCATCATCTAATTGATCAACCCAAGGATTGGGACCACCAAACATATCAGCCGTGATGGCTGGGCGAATGGTTTCGATATTCTCAGCAGACTTTGCAAAAAGAACATCTTTGATCTTAGAATGAATTTCCGTAGGAGATTCGTTCTTCACAATCAAATCAATAAGATCATCCATGACAGCTAAATTTAATACAAACTAGTAGTATTTATATTTCCCCTCCCTTGGGCATCTCCATCGATGATCCATCAGCTTCTACAGCAGAACCATCAATGCCTGGTTCTGTTATTGGAGCACCAAGATCTTCACCGCCTCCAAGACCCATTTCTAGTTGTTGCATCTCCATTGGATCCATCAACTTACCATCTTTAATTTCTTTCTTGATCTGTTTATCAATCTCGATAATTTCCTCATCCTTCTGTTTGAGGATATTTCTTCTGACATATTCAAGAGAGAAATACTTACCGAGATATGGATCAACTGCAGCAGCAGTTCCGAGTCTCTCATTGAGAAGTTCGGTTTCCTTTAGTTCGGAAAAATGATTATCGTATACAAAATCATATTGGATATGATCAGAAAGGATCTCCCAATCTTCTGGAGTGACAATATTTTTGAGGATTAACTGAGTCTTTAGCATATCGCTAAACACACCAGAGAATCTCTTTCTCATTCTACCAACAAATTTGGTGAACTTGATTTCATCTCTTAGGATTTCAGAAGAACGACCAAGATTAAATCCTTCTCCAGATCCAGCAATACGAGATTCGGGAACACCCAATGCTCTGTATAGTTTCTTCTGGAAGTATTCAATATCGGAAAGTTCACCTAGGTTTTGACCACCAGGAAGAGTAGTGATTTCTGTTCCTCTACCACCTTCACGACGAGGAAGCCAGAAGTCTTCTAGCATACTCATGTGTTTACGGTCATCTCTGACCTCACCAGTTCCAGCATCGTAAACAAGTTTGTTACGATAACGGCTCATCACATCTTTCAGATATTGTTCCGCTTTAATCTTGGGAAGATTGCCCACATCAATGTAGAAAATTCTTCTTTCTGGAGCACGCGACAATCTATAGATAACAAGACTATCCTCAATCATACGAAGTTGATTGAGTGCTTTAATAGACTTGTGTAGATATGAAAGAATCGTTTGCTTATTTCTATCTACTAGACCAGAGTGACAGAATGTAACTGCATCAATAGCAATTCTTACTGGTTTAGTTGTATTTTTGAAAGCTGGTTGTCCAATAGCTCCGACATTATTCTTTGCTGCCTGAGTATTTGGATCATAAAGATAATACTCCTCAATTTCTGGAGTGAGTGGATTATCTTGATTTTGAATTCTTGCAACAGTTTGTTGTACGTTATCCTTTTTCTTCAGTTTTCTAACGTACTTAATTTTCAGTGGATCAATATATCTTACTTCCTGAATACCTTCTTCTGGTTTTTTGAGATCAATCACTTTGTGGTAGAAGATTCTTCCATCGACATACCAGTTACGAAGGATTTCATGGCACTTCTTATCAAAGTCCATGACTTCTTTGATCTTCTTAAACTCTTCTCTGATAAGATCTTTGAGTTTTTCCGAACCAGGGAGATTCGATAGATCAATTTGAACGGGGGAATCGTTCTGATCCGAGACAATCGCCTCATTTATAATATCTTCAATGGCACTATCCACTTCTGGATGCAGAGCCATTTCTCGATATCTTTTAATTAAGTCAAATTCTGACTTATAGACACCATCAATATCTACGTACTGACCATAAAAGCCGCTGCTAACATAAAAGTCCGACGAATCCTCATCGGACTTTGGAACGGGAGAAACGATACTCTTTGAAGTATCGTCTCCCTTATCAATTTTAAAACCAAACAACCTAGCCATTTAGATTCACTTGAGGCATAATCAAATATATTTATTCAATGAGAATTAAGCAGTCTGAGAATCAGGTGCCTGGATTGGTTGTTCTTCTGTACCAAACAGATTAACGTTTTCAGCAGTGTAAGCATCCCACCACTGAACCTGCATATCTACGGTAAACTCTTCGATAGTGTCGGAGTTATCGTAAGATAGTTCAATAGAACTTACGTTGGTTGGGAATAGTCCGTGGAATACATACTTCTTAAGGACTGGATACTTGTCAGAAGCACTGAGAGTTGCATCCGCAATAGTGGTTGGGAATCCACTTGTGGATTTTCTTGTGTTTCTGCCTAATTGATAGACAACTGCGTCTTTTTGATATTGAGTTGGGTTGATGGCACCAGTAGCATTGTCATGCTTATTGATACCGTTCATCCATTGCTCAAACGCATTTCTTAGATCGAAAGAAATATCATTGATGACTGTAATAGTCCAGACATCAAATGTTCTATCACCAGCGATCTTGAGATTTCTTCCTCGGAAAGGAACGTCAATGACGTTGATGTTGGATGCTGGTAATTGAGCAGCCTTGATCAAGAATCTAGAGTTGGCAACGGAATCCGTAGGGATTTGGACATAGCTTGGAAAAGCAAGTTCAACCTCAAATAAATTGGGGCGTGCAGCCCCTCCAGAAAGTCGAGCCTTGAAATCCTCAATAGTCCTATCCCCTACCTGAGGTGGATTAAATGACTTGGAAACTGGCATGGCTAGTTAACTCCTTATACGGTTATTTAGTGAGATGGATCAAACATTACCAACTACTTCATCAAAGCTGACGCCCGAGCGAGTTGCAACGAATGTCAGACCAATGAAGTTGATTGATCTATTTGGTTTTACGAAGATATCAGCCTTAAACTGATTTCCGTCAACAACATCTGGTGTGTTGTTAGACTCATCACAGATAACAACGAAATCAACGATACCTCTCTTCGCCTTAACATCGCGGAGATATGGTTCAACGATATTCAAGAAGTTAGTTCTTGTAAGAATGTCATTGAACTCAAAGAGTTGTGCTCTTGCAGCTCTTTCGATTGTTTGTTCAATAGTGAGGAACAGACGACGAACGTTAATTCTGTCGAATGCAGATGCCTCCTTGAGAGCAGTCTTATCACCATAGAGGACCATTCCAGAACCAGGAGAGAAGATAACTGGGTTAATTCTCTTAGGATAAAGAAGATCTCTTTGTGCTTGGGATGGATTGTATGCAAGTTTAACTGCATTATTAATCGTGCCTCTCTGGGATCCTGCGGGAGAGAACCATGGGAAAGCATTAACAGAAGTTCTTGCCATCAGACCAGCAATATCACCATTCAGAGGAATGTATCTGAATGTATTGTTGAATCTATCGAATGTATACTTATAACCAGAGTCAAATACAGCATAGGAACTAGACTTCAGACTATCATAGAACTGAATGATATTGTTTGTCTGTTGGTCAGATTGAGTTACTCCAACAACTCCTGGCTTATATGGGGAGATGCAAGCAACACAGTCCTTACGAGTATCTGCAATTGCAATTAGTTTGTTTGCTTTTGCCTGTGCCTCATAGATATTGTCTCCAGAGGAAGGACCCTGAATAATGTAGTTTACAGTATACTCTGCAGGATTATCTAGAACAGAATAGGAACTAATGACATCCGCTAGTTCGCAGTTGTAGACTCCAACACCACCGTAATCATTACCACCACCAAGTGCATACGTCTGAGCACCAGAACCATTGAAGCTTACACCTTGTGCAAGTTGTCCCCATGTACCAGATGCATCTAGAGTATATCCACCAAGCATGGTGAACTTCATTGCAGCACCAGTTTGTGCAGCACCAACAAAAATGTTATCCGAGTATTGTGCAATATAGTTCTTATAGAAGATATCTGCACTTGGAGAAATCTTAGCATCAGAAGCCTTAGAAAGACCGACCCACTTCTCTACGATGTTTCCTGCACTACCAGTTACTTTACCAGTGTCATCAACGACAACAACATGAACCTCATCAAACCTTGAACTTCTGTCTGCAGCATATGCAGATGTTGCAGGTCTCTCTGCAAGAGACTTCCAATAGATTGTTTGGTTATCGAGACCCAAAGTCTGTAGATTGTACCAATCTTCTGCCGTGTTTCCTTGTCTTAGAGTAAGTCCAGTGGTTGTAGCAGACTTAACAATGAAGTCTGTACTAGCGAATGCAACAGAAGCTGCAGTGTCCATGATGACAGCCTGTTGAGGAGCGCCATCTGTAGTAAATCCAATGACGTTTCCAGTGTATGTTCCGTTAATGGATTTGATTTGGTCGCCAATAGAGACTTTCAGGGTGTTTAGATCATCCCCAAATTCTACCATTGTAGATCCTAGACCAACATTTGCTTGGAATCTAGTTCTCTCAATTCTTTGTTCTGCACCAGCATTATCAAAGATTTTGTATAGGTTTGGATTGTTGAATCCAGCAGTGGTAGTGATACCAGTAACAAATTGTTCAACCCCAGCGTCATATCCAAGGAAAGATTTTGTAGAACTTCCTTCCTGATAATCAATTTCAGACCAAGTATCTGTAGTAACGTTGTGTTGAGAAAGAATCTTAACATCAACGGATCCTGCGTTAATTTTGGTGATAACAGCTTTGATGTATCCAGTTTCAATACCGACCGTTCCATCGTCAGCTGCTACTGATGTTGTGAAACCAGCAGTAACTGCATAACCAACCACTAGACCATCTGTACCAATTGCTAATCTTTGGTCAGCAGCAGAGTCAATGGTGCAAATCTTAAGATCGTTTGCCCAAGAACCTGGGTTTCTGGATGCATACATCCAGTTGATGTCATCTAAGTGATTGTTGTAGTAATCCTCAGAGGAATCAACTTGTAGGTTCGATAGAGAACCACCTGCAACTGCGACGTTAGCGTTAGCTAGATCAGGGTGAGAAGATCTAATGACTCTTAGAATACCACCGTAAGAAAGATACGATGATGCACTCATCCAGTACTCATACTGAGAGTCGGTAGAAAGTGGCTTACCAAACGTTTGTAAAAGATCGTTTTCTGTTTCAATTAGAAGTGGTACATTAACTGGTCCTCTTTCAAAAGGTCCAGCAATGGCGCCCACTTGATCATTAATATCGTCAATACGTCCAATAGTTAAGTCAACTTCTCTTACTTTAACGCCTGGGGAGACTAAATTTAATGACATTGTTAGTTCCTCTTGAAGAAGTCCATTTTTTATCTGTTATTATTTAGAATTTGCTCGTTTTCAAGTGGGGAAACAATGCATGAACTCCCTACCAGTCTGGATATATGGATTTGTCTTTTGGTTCCTCAACCCTAGACTTCATTACTCTTTTTTTAGTGCAATCCTTACACTCATAAGAATATGCAGAAGCAGTAGTTCTATTTCTTCTAGTTCTATAAAAGTCTGTTAGTAAATTTTTTATTTCTCCACAAGATCTACATTTTCTCTCTTGTAAGAGCAGATGATTTAAAACAAACTCGTCATCTAAGTCCATTATTTTTCCGCTGCATACAATGCGAAAGTTGATGTTGTGATAACAGTCATCATATTAGCAATGTGTTGTTTAACATCCGAATCACATGATTTAGCTCCAGGAAGGAAACAACCAACTATTGTTGCTCCCACTATTCCTAACTGAAATAGGATTACAACTCTTATGAGATTTATGACTTTACTTTTTGTGTCCATTACTGCCAATCCCACATGTATGACATATCACCATATTCATCTGTATGCCACCTGTCTCCAGAACTGTCTACAAATGATGTTTCTTCTGTGATACCGTCACTCACAAATCCAAATGGTGCCATATCTTGTTCAATCTGGTCTCTTTGATCATCATAGATCCTTTTTCTAATGTCATCATCTGACATCTCTTTGAAGTATTCCTGTTGAACCAACCAGGCAAAAATAACGAGACACATTGCAAGGTCATCATTACAACCTTCTTCTGCTTCAAAGGAGTTATTTTTCTGAATGAATGTAGTAAGTTCTGCAATAATATGATAATCCGATATCAATAACTTATCAGATTCGATCATTGTTTTAAGATTCAATGCTCCAATTTTTTTGACAGTCTTGGACATCTTCACACCTAACTGTGTCTTCTTTCCAGAAAACCCCTGACCGACTAATTGACCAGCACGACCTCTCATCGAACACATGAGAAGATTCTGATACTCTAAATCATATTGAATTGTTGCAGCAATTTGATCTCCAATATCATTTACTTCACATAAGATATATGCATCATTATACGCTTTTGCAAATTCCCAAATGATGTTTGGGAACAACATTGGTTTGATGGAATTGTTTCTATATTTTGCAACTACTTTGTATGGGAACTCCGTAGTATCAAATACAATGAAAGCGGAATAATCTTTTTCTACACCTCTTGCAACGTCAACGGTTATAACATAATTATGTTTCTCTATTGGATGTGCATAAATTTCTCCACCATTCTTGGCGGTATTGATTGGTTCATCATATACCATTGACTTAAGCTTTGATGGAGCAATCAAAGTATCAACAGATCCTAAGAACTCGCATTCAAACTCAACTCGGAACTGAGCTTCTGATGTGTTCTTAATTGTCTGTTCTTTCCAAGCGTCATCACGACCAGGAACTTCTGACCAGTGAACCTCAGTATTTACATATTCATTTCTACCAAGTTCCGAGTCATGCCACAATCGATAGAAATGATTCATACCCTTGGGGGTAGAAACGATAATTACCTTTGTAGATTTACCAGATGAAATGGTAGGATATACAGAACTAAAGAACTCATCTGCAATATGATTTGGGATGAATGCAAATTCGTCCAAGAAAATAATGTTGAACGACATACCACGAACAGCAGATGCAGATGTCGATGCAGCGATAATCTTTGACTTATTCTCTAGTTCCATGGAACCTTTGTTCCAAGCAACGATACCCTGTTGCATCCAATGAGGTAGTGCCTCATATGCAGTCTGGAGTCTACCTAATAGTTCTCTGGCAGTTGCAGCTTTGTTTGCAAGTATACCAATAGTAACGCTATCGTTGAATAGTGCGTAATGGAGGAGATACGAAACAACAGTTGTTGACTTTCCTGACTGTCGAGGCATCTTACAGATGTTAAATCTGTTCTCATGGAAATTTCTGACAAGCTTTTCCTGAAAATCATACATCTTGAAAGGAACCAAACCTTCATCAAGACTGATGATTTTTACATAATTAACTGCAAAATATAATGGATCTTCTTTACATCTCAAATACTCTTGAACCTGTTCTTGAGTCCACTGAATAGCAACGTTGGACTTTTTTAGATTAGGATTACCAAGATATATATTATCACTCATAACTAACTCAGGGGTTTACCATAAAAAGGGGTTCACTGGGGTTCTTAACTGCAGGATAGAAGTAAATTACCTTCGCTCCAGGATATACTTTCTCTACTTCTGCCTGGACATCTTTCTTCATTGGTCTTCCTCTCTGTGGGAAGAACATTTGAATCGTTCTGGTAGATCCTCTGAAGACTAGAGAGATCGCATAATAGTTTCCATACTGAGCAATTCTTTCCACACCTTCACCTAGAAATTTTTGAAATGATTTCATGTCCCAGAGGCATCGATATACTTATTTAGATTGATTGTCCTTAGATGCCTGTTTTAACATTTTTTGTAGATCGGCTGTACTTCCCACAAATAAAGCATTGTTAGTGACATTAGTTGGACCTTTCTTTGATTCCTCATTAACATCTTTTAATTTCTTCTGCAGATCCATCAACTTATCTGTAGTATCTGCAACGTTCTTAATTAATTGTCCAGCAACTTCATATGCTCTTGGGGAATCTGACTGTTGAGATAACTCAAGAATTCCATCAATTGCTTCCTGTCCTTTCTCAATCAAAGAATACAAGTGACCTCTTGTATATTCATAGTCTCGGTCAATATCTGGTTTTTGTTCCCTTACAGGCTTCTTTTTGACTACAGGTTTCTCCTCAGGCAATACTTCCGAAGGAGTAATGTCTAGGGATTCGTCAATACTATCAAAGTTCTTACTCATAAGTCGGAATCTCTACTCTGACTGATACTATAGATTTGTCCATCTTGATATTCGGTTCTGGTTTCGCCAAATCCAAAATCATCATCGTCTAGATTTGCTTCAACATATGCATCATCTTGTACTGTGATTGCATTAATAGGAATATCAATGTCATGTGGAACAGCTACCGTTCCATATTCTCCTCTTTCAACATGAAGTCTTTGACCACTCTTAGATTTAATTCTCATAACTTCATCATCAATTTGAATATAACTATTGACGACAAATGGAGCTGTATCGGAGACAGTAAATGCCGTTACAATCTCATCAAAGACTTCTGATGTTCTTGCAGTATCATCCTTATCATAGTCTTTGATAGCAACAGGAACCGCAGTATATCTGAGTTGTCTATTTGGAGTCTTGAGATTTTCAGTTCCTTGCATGTAATCGACCTGAACTTTTTTGATAAGTCCATCCGTAGTAGGATTGATAGGTCCGTAGAGATATGCCTTGCAAGTGAAGTTTAATGTATAGATAAGAGCTCTCCTGGTTAAAAAATCTCCTTCATAATTATCATCCATTTGAATCCCTTCTAATGTAATTGGAATATCCCTAGCTTCTCCAATTACATCAGTTAGATTTACTGTTAGATTGAATGATGGTTGAAAATATGGTAAGATCTGTTCTAAGATCTGTAGAGCATCCTCATTAAGCTTGGTAAGGATACTCAACTGCATATTAATATTATAAGGGACAGGCATATATCCCTTGATCAGTTTGTTAGTTTCTTTATTGACTGCCTTGAATGTTTGCATAGTAGAAACTTTTCTACTAGCATCATATGTCACCCCAATCATCTCGAATGACATTCTTGGCAATGTCAATGCACCAGCAGGTTTGCCAGGAGATCTTAAGTCTCTACTTTGTTCCAATCTTGCCAGGAACTTCTGTGTTGGTCCGTAAGAAATGGGAACATTAATGACACTGAAAGTCTTGTCATTTTTATCTTGATGCTTGATCTCGATCCCATTAAAAAGGGTTCCGAAGGAGATAATTACCTTCCTGATTATTTCGTGATAAAAATGAGAGCTTAACATAATACAGTATTTTTAACTATTTAGACTTCTCCAAAAGGATTCTTTTCGGTAAAATCAATGATCTTGTCCGCTTCAAATTCAATGTCTTCATTTGAAGCATAGTCAGTATTTTCAAAGGATTCTTTGACAACTGCAACCGTGTAACTTGCAGCTGCACCAACAATAGACTCACCATATGCAAAGTTACCTGTTGCATTTCCAAGTTTCAGAATTCTGTTACCAGCATCCCAAGAAGCAACAATTGCACTAGTACCACTAGAAACTCCTCTTACAGACTCACCAATTACAAAATCACCAAAGACTGGGTTTGTAACTTCTTCGATATCCACCACTGGAGTAACCGCAGTGTACCCAGTTCCTGCATTTGAGAATCTGATCTTAGCAATACTGGAAGACGTGCTAACAACCGATTCTGCTTGTGCATTTTTAATCAAGTCTGTCTTATCAATAGACTGAGGAATAAACACTGAAGTGATTCCTACAGTTGGTTTGAAGTTATATCCAAATCCAGCAGTATTAATTCCAACTGGTCCAAGTACACCAGTTGATACTATAGCAGTAGCAATGGCTACTGATGTTGGTTTACCACCTCTAAAAGTGACAGATGGTGGAGTTGTATATCCAGTTCCTGGGTTGTTTAGTAAAATTCTATCAATCGACTTATTAGGAACTCCAGTTCTACTAGTCATGATAGCAACCGCCGTTGCCTGTTGACCAAGATCTGGTTGTTCAATAGTCATTAGTGGATCAGAAATATATCCACTACCACCATAAACAATTTGTAGACCAGATACTTCTCTATCGGCATTAAGAGAAGCATATACTTCTGGATATTCATTATTCAAGTTCTCAACGAACTGAGATGTCTTAGACGTTGGTGTATCTATTTCTTGTTCTGAGGTTGTGGTTGGAACAAGAGATTCACTAGCAGTTCTGAAAGAAGTGTCTCCAGTGAGATTAAGAGTTACATGATCGAGATATCCAATATATCCATCTCTGATTGTGTTTAGTTTGCCTAGACCAGAAGCATCAGCACCATAGTGTAGTTGATTGTTCGCAAAGAACATGATTGGGTCTGCATTACTATATTCGGATCCAGGATTACCATTTACACAAAGTTTGGCATTAGAACCATGCTGTTCAATTCTAATAAAGTTCCATGCATTCAATGTAAGTGGATTTGGATTTTCAATGGCAGTAGATCCAGAAGCAAAAACTACAGTTCCAGAATCTCTATGATATAGTTTGATTCTATCAGACCACAAAATAACTCCACCATAACTTGGATTTGGAGTAAACGTTGTTGGATAGAACCACATACTAAAGGACAACCTTCCATCCTCAGTATCTCTAGAGTCAATGTTTGTTGGGAACTCAAACCTTGATTGTTCCGTATCCTGAGCGTTGTCATGATAAAGGGAGTTATTTCCAAACTTTATTTGTGTTGCTACTGTTCTATTTGGTGGTGTGAAAGTTACTTGTGGAATCTGAATATAATTTGTTCCACCAAAGTTAATACTTAAATCTTTTACACGTCCATTGACTGCTGTAGCAATACCAGTTGCTTGTTTACCTCTAGTTGGTTTTGAAATGTATACTGTTGGAGTTCCTTTATAGTTACCATCATCAAACAGTTGTACGTATTGTACTGACTTTGTACCGAAAATGGTAGAAGCAAGAGATACGGATGCAGTTGCATTGGAATAAGTATCTTTAGCCAATTGCAATGTTACTAGTTGACCACCACCCATGCCGATGGGTTCCATAACCTCATCACCATTTACACCAGCAAGAGTATCTGGGAGATCGATGACCTCATCTTCATACTCAAAGATCTCACATCTCAATTCATACATATAGAGATCATTGAGTTGGTAGAAAGGAACTTTTGTCTCTACAAACTTAATCTCAAATAATGCATTATCTAGAGGAAGATAGATTAGATCTCCTTCCTGAGGTCTAGTAGCAACTTTAATCTCATCCTCTGGCCACAACTTCAATAAAGGAGAAATGAAATCATCATACCTCTCCTTTGAAATAACTAATTGAATTTCATCTTGTGATCTAACACCAAACTTTGTTAGAATTTCGGAAGGACTTCCAAATCCATCAAAGTTTACTAAGTATGCTTCGAGTCGAAAACTATCATCAAATCTAGATGCAGTTATTTCTTTAATAACTGTTTGTTCATTAACAATCCTCCGAGGCATATACAAAACGTCCTGACCGAACATTTTCAAATGCTCGTTAACCAAGTCCTGAACTAGTCTTTGTTCACTTGGTGAACCGTGGAGAAAAAATGGATTTAAGGGCATTATCCTATCATGTCTAGAGGTGGCATGGCATATTCGGTCATCAGTCTCTGTTCGTGATCCTCAATTTCTCTTTGAGCATCATCAAACAGTTGTCTACCGTTCATCTCAAGTCCGCCAGGAAGTTTAACGCCTTGGAACTTGATGAGGTTCTGACCCCACTGTCTCTTGATTAAAGACGTTGTGTATCTCTTGACCCATGGGTCATTGTATACGGCAGTCTCACTTTCTGGATCTACAATCCTATAACAATCTAAGAGTAAGTAGTGATTGCTTTGTAGATCATTTAGAGTAATATCTAGATAAAGTCTATTGTTTTTCTTATTAAATCTTACCTGTGCATCTGGGTTGATTAGATAATCAAGACTTTCTAAGTATGACTTGACCATCGCATAGTTCAATAAATCAACCGCTCCATAGTAGTATAAATCATTAAGGAAGAGTTGATATTTAATATTGAACAATCCATCGGACACCGAGGAAGAGTCGATCTTAAATACCTTATTGACTCCAATGACAGATTCTGGAAGAGGAAGATAGTTCGCACCTTCCTCGTATTCCATCATAGAAACACCACCGTGGCTGCTTGTACCTGTAGTTGTACTAGCAATTCCCACTAATGTTTGTTTTTCTGTCTCTAGAAGTTTATGCTTAAGAAATACTCGATCTATTCCCTCTCCATGTCTTTCATGGTATAATTGGATTGCATCGTCAATCAGATCTTCGATTTGATCATCATCGACGTTGACTTCTAATACTGGCTTTCCGAGTTTCCTGAGGCAATATTGCTTCAACTCTTCTCTGCTGGAGGGCTTAGCCATTCCTAATAATAATAGGGTTCTCAACATATTTATGTCTCATG
>MDTE01038304.1_pt1 | contig 13060 bp, 14 predicted proteins | sample 811231 | NCBI WGS metagenome assembly MDTE01 (sample SAMN05326651, study PRJNA326480) | marine metagenome | isolation source: seawater | place: Indian Ocean: Red Sea | collected 2010
CAGAATTAGTAAGAGACACTATAACAAGTATAGGAGCTGATGGGCAAAAGGTTTTTCAAAGATCAGTGCAAAACATGTCACCTAAAAATGACATGTATAAAAAAATTGAAAAGGTGCAAAATCATTTAAATTTTGCCAGAGGCAGGTCATCGTTTATTTCTGCAATAGATTCAGATATATCTTCAATAATGAAATCTATTCAGTCCGGAGAAGTAAAGCTTACTTCAGACGAGCAAAGAGTAGCATTGTCTTTGGATGTTTTAGCCGATGCAGTAGTCGAAAGTGAAAGCAAAAGTGAACAAACAGTATCATCTGTCTCCGAGAGGCGAGTGTCATCAGTACGAAGCTCATTAGATGAAAGAGCAGGAGAATCGACAAAATTAACATCTTTAGTAACAACTGTTAAGTATGTTGTTGGCCAAGGTATCAAAAAGCCTAAGTTACCAAATATGGTGGAACATCACCAGAAATATATTAAGTTGTGGTTGAGGCCTGAACTCTCCAAAGAGACTATTAATTCTTTATTTAAAAAGAGAGCACAAATAGAGAGACTTGATTATCAAATAAAAGAACTGGAAAGAAAGATATCTCAAATGCGACCATTCAATGCCCCCGAAGGAACGGAAGAAGAAATCGAAAATTATTGGATAAATGCAATGGGCTTTGATGAAGATAGAGAAATTAGAAAGCGTTATACGATAGACTATCCATATGGTACTATTGATCCAATACACTATAAGTATGAATATCTCCCCGGGGCAAGCAACATTGTCGGTTCGTCTGGCATTGGAACCGATTACACTTGGGGAAGTGGCTACGGCAAAACATCCAACCCTAGAACGCGAAAACGATATGGATATAGAATGACTTCAACAGGATATGGATATAATTTTTCATATAGAAATAAAGGAGACACCAAGGCATTCTCAAAGTCTAATAGAGAATATACACAAACTAATATTCCACTTGTCTCTATACGAACTCCAGCGGTCTTAAGGATGGCAATCGATACTACTGAAGAGATGATAAGGTATGCTCGAAAAGAAATAGTACCAAGTGCTACAAATTTTAGTGCTATTAATTTTCTATATCCAGCCGGCGTTCGTAAGTTTCGTCGACGTAAAAAATTTGCTCGTGACTTAATTAGAATATACAAGCAAGCAATCAACCTCATGAAAAAGATGGAGGGTCTCACGGCTGCGTTTTATACAGCCGTAAAAGAAGCGAGCAAAGGAACTTCGCCTGAGGAAATATTTAATAGAATTGAGAACCCCAAAACAAATCTAGACTATAGGCTAAATTATATAGCATATGGCAAATACTGAAACAATACTTGACATATCTAAAATATTTTGATAAACTTATAATACAATAACTGTTCATGGAGAATAAATGAGATTTGCTCATATCGCGGATACCCATATCCGAAATTTAAAATATCACTTCGAATACAAAGAAGTATTTAAACAACTTTACAAATCATTAAAAGAAGAAAAAGTGGATTACATTATTCACTGTGGAGATATCGCACATACCAAGACACAGATTTCACCAGAGTTTGTGGATATGTGCAGAGACTTCTTTGAGAATCTTGCAGCTATCGCACCAACTTATATCATATTAGGTAACCACGACGGCAACCTACGCAACGGGTCAAGACAAGATGCCTTATCCCCTATTGCAAAAGCAATCAACAACTCCAATCTTATCCTGCTAAAAAACGCTGGAGAAGTAAAAATCAATGATAAGTTCTGCTTGAACGTTTTATCTGTATTTGATGAAGAAAATTGGGTGGAACCCTCAGACTACAATGCTATCAATATTGCTTTATATCATGGTGCCATTGACAAATCAAAAACAGATAGTAATTGGACGCTTGGCGGAGATCACAGCATTGAGATTTTTGAAGAGTTTGACTTTGGTTTCCTCGGAGATATACATAAAACTCAGCAGCTAGATAAAGAAGGTCGCATTTGGTATGCAGGATCAACAGTTCAACAAAATTTTGGAGAGACTTTAGATAAAGGTTACTTGCTTTGGGATATTGAGAGTAAGGACCAGTTTACTACCAAACTCATCACCTTTGATAACCCAAGGCCTTTTATAACACTTAAATTAACTGAAAAGGGTAATCTGCCCAGAGCAAAGCCACCAGAAGGAGCTAGGCTTCGTATTGTGTCTGAAAGTAATGTCTCTTTAGATAAAGTCAGAAAAGCCGTAGACATTGCAAAGTATAGGTACAGCCCAGAGTCGGTAACTTATCTCAACAGAGCAGCTGGTAAGCAAATCAAGGTAGCTGCACCTGAAGGTTTAGAAAAGCAAGACCTGCGCGATCTGAAAACCCAAGAAGCTCTAATAGCCGAGTACTTAAAGGAATACGAAGCAACAGAGGAGGTGTTGGAAAAAGTTTACGAACTAAACAAACAATTCAACAAACAAATCGAAGAGAATGAAGATGTTATGAGAAACGTCAACTGGTCCCTACAGAGCTTGGAGTGGGATAATTTATTCAATTACGGAGAAGGAAACACCATTGACTTTACAAAATTAGAAGGGATTGTTGGTATTTTCGGAAAGAATTATTCCGGAAAGTCTTCTATTGTAGATACTCTATTGTATTCTATGTATAACTCTACATCAAAATCTATTCGTAAAAACTTGAACATTATTAACCAAAATAAAAATGATTGTACTGCGACAGCAACAATCAAAGTAGACGGTACAGACTACATCATTGAGCGCAAGTCTAATAAATACACAAAGCGCTTAAAGGGTGTTGAGACTCAAGAAGCAACAACTGATTTAGAATTTTACTCACAAGATGCCATTGGCAACTGCACAGGTTTAAATGGCACTTCTAGACAAGACACAGATAAGAATGTAAGAAAGTATTTTGGCACCCTACCAGACTTTCTAGCGACTTCAATGGCTTCTCAATTAGACTCTCTTTCATTTATTAACGAAGGCTCAACCAAGAGAAAGGAATTTCTTGCAAAGTTTTTAGATCTAGAAATTTTTGATAAGAAGTTCAAGATGGCCAAAGAAGCTTCGGCTGATATAAAGGTAGCATTAAGACGCCTAGAGGGCATTGACTTCGAAGCAAACATCAAAGACATTAAGGCAGAGATCACTAAAAGTGAGCTTGCCATTGAAAAAAACAAAGCAATTTGTCTCTCCCTAAAGGAAGAAATGATAGGTCTAAAACAAGAGATCAGTCTCTTGAAAGATAAGATATCTTCTGTCCCCGCAGAAATTATTGATCCTGTAATGACGGCCAATAAGATAACACAAAAAGAAAAAGCCATTTTGCAGATAAATGCTAAGAAAACGGATGCACAAAAAAACATCGATGAAAATAAAACTAAGTATGAAAACATTGAAGACTTCTTAAAAGACTTTGAAATTGAAAAATATAAGAAAAAGAAAGAGTCCTTTACAAAAGTTAAAGACGAATTAAATGGTTTAATTTTACTTTTAGAAAATCTATCCACACAAAAGAGCCTGCTGGTGACGGAACAGGATAAAGTTTGCACAAGTTGTCATCCATTGATCGGAGAAACTATCGAATCAAAAACTAAACAAATATCTTCAGTTGTACAAAAAATTAACACTATTGGAGGAGAGATCTCTCAGGAAGAAATGACAAAGGTAGATAAATATATAGAACAATATGAGGCACTAATTCAGAAAAGAGACAGTCTCGCAAACTCAATAACTACTAGCAATTTAATTATTGAACGCGCTGACAGCATGCTGTTCAAAGAACAAGTTGAGCTTGACGATCTCAAAAGTAAAGCAACTGAGTACGAAGAAAACAAAGAGGCAATTGAAAATTTAAAACAATTAATATCAGACAAGGAGAACTTAGAAAAACAGTCCGAAGATAAAGAACAAGAAATGAATTTGTGTGAACAAAAGATTATGCAATTACATAAAAAGCATGGATCGTTTGAGCAGAAGTTATCATACACACAAGAGCAGCAGCAAGACTTTCGAGAACTAGAACAAGACTTTGCAGCTTATCACCTTTTTATGGTTTGTTGTCATCCTAATGGGGTTTCTTATGAAATTATTAAAGAAAGACTACCTTACATCAATCAGGAAATTTCTAAGATATTAACCAATATTGTAGAGTTTGAGGTGTTTATTTCCAACAATGAGGACAAGTTAGATATTTTTATTAAGCACCCTAGTCATGACCCACGGCCCCTGGAAATGGGGTCCGGCGCCGAAAAGACTATTGCAAGCATGGCTATTCGCCTTGCATTCTTGACAGTGTCCAGTTTACCAAAGTCTGACCTATTTATACTTGATGAGCCAGGAACTGCTCTCGATGAAGAGAACATGGAAGGCTTTGTTCGTATTTTAGATATGGTTAAGGGCTATTTTAAGACTGTATTACTTATTTCGCATTTGGACAGTTTAAAAGATTGTGTAGATATGCAGATAAATATTGAGAAAAGAAACGGATACGCCCACGTAAACATTTAGGAGGATAAGATGGTGACAGCGATAAGAGCATTTGCAGACAAGTACACAGAAAGATTTATTTCACGTAAGTTTCTCGCATGGATAACTGCTACTGGCCTATGCGCTTATGGGACGGTAACAAGTGGCGACTGGGTTGCAGTAACACTAGCCTACATTGGTTCACAGGCTCTTGTGGATCTTGCAGTGCAGTGGAAGCATGGTCCTAGAGAATGAGCTGGTTAGCTACGAAGCTTTTCATACAGAAGTCTTGGCTTTTTATAAAGGAGCACTGGAAGATCTTCGCTCTTGGTGTTTGGTCCGTTTTTATTTGGGTAATTTCTAGAAGAAACTCTAAGGCAGCTATCGATGCAATGGTAGCAAGCAGAAAGTCTTATGAAGCTAGAATAAAGTCATTAAAAGAACAACACATTATAGAAGTAAAAAAAAGAGAGGAACTGCACTTAAAATATCAGGAAACTCTTGATAAAATAGAGAAGAAGTATAAAAAGAAAGAAAAAGATTTATCTGTTTTAGAAAAGAAAAAAATAAAAGAAATAGTAAAAAAAGCAAAGGACGAGCCGAATGAAATTAATGAAAAAATTGAGGCCCTTTTTGGTTTTACTTCTGATTCTTAGTTTTGTATCTGTATCGGTTGCTTCACCGGGCAAATACGCACGACTCAACGAAGGCGAGGTTTTGCCATGGGATGGTTGGTGCTTTGATGGTAATGCCATGGCAGAAATAGTCGCAGATAAAGAATTAGAACAGCAAAGATGTGAGCTTACTGTACTAAAGCGTTTAGAGGAGCAGCAAGCAAAATTCGACCTTCAGATTGGTCAATTGAATGCCACAATGGAATACGAGATCCAAACCAGAGACACAGCGATCAGATCCTTACAACAAGAAAATTTAAAAATAGAAGAAGCACTATTGCATCAAAATAAGTTTGGATGGATCGCACCAGCATCCTTTGGTGTGATTATTGGAGCGTTAACGATTTTTTTGGTGACACTATGATAGAGAAAGACTTAAACAAGGTAGCAAAAATTGAAAAAGCTATAAAAGAAAAGTACGGTGAAGAAGCAATTCAAAACCCTAAAGGCACATGGAACAAAGAAAAGGAAACTAAATACCTAGAGGAGCTTAAGAAGTTTTACAAAACTACTAATCGTACTAAACAAATAAAACAAGGAAACGGTTTCACAATAAAGTCTAGGGAAACAAAGCACAAACAAGAACGAGTATGCCCAGTGTGTGGATCATATTCAATGTCAGCACAGGACGATTTGTATATGACAAAGTTCGACTGCTGCTTTCAGTGTTATATACAGTATGTTGAAGACAGGGAAGAACGTTGGAAAACAGGCTGGAGACCAAACAGCTAACTATTTATTACTAGCGATACAGATTGCAAAAGAGGATTAAAACATTATGGCAACAACTTTAGAAATTATTAATGGTATCTCGCAGGTACTTGCTAACTCATACGACGGTGCGCTTGATGAATCAGGAGAGCCAGTTAAAATTGGCCTGAGAAGGGAGGAGGGAAATCCTTTAGTCGACCACAGAATTATGGACGGCTTCGGCGCGCATATTAGTGGCAATCGGCTACATATTAAATATCACGCTGAAATTCCACTAAAGGAGGTTCACTCTAATGGTTTTGAAGGAGAGATGGAATCGATGGTGGAAAAGGTTAAATCTTTTATCCAAAAGGAATACAATAAGGTAACAAAGTCTTCTCTTTCCCTTTCCGATCCAAGTGAGGTAGATGTGCTTGTAGAATATATTTCCCGCATTAGGTGCAGCGTGAAGGTCCACAAGTGTTATGCTATTGGAGGCACTCAAGTAGAAGACAGGGTGGAGATAGACCAGGAGCGCCCAACTGATCCAGCTTTTGAAAAGATGGTTAAGCTCGGCGGTCTTAAGTAAGAGGGCGCATGCCAATAAAGCTTACCAAACAAGAAATCATGAGGGAGATTGTCCGTTGCGGCAAGAAACCAGAGTATTTCATTCACACATATGCAAAAATAACTCACCCAATGAAAGGGCTGATACCTTTTCATCTTTATCCATTTCAGGAAAAGTTGTTAGAAGACTTTGAAGACCATCGATTCAATGTTATATTGAAGGCACGCCAACTTGGTATTTCTACTATAACAGCAGCTTATGTTGCGTGGATGATGATGTTTCACAGGGAAAAGAATGTTTTGGTTATAGCTACCAAGTTTAACACCGCTGCAAATTTGGTTAAAAAAGTAAAAGCTATAATAAAGAACCTACCAGCATGGTTGAGGATATCAAATGTTGAGATTGATAATAGAACTTCTTTTGTTTTGGAAAACGGCTCACAAATAAAAGCTTCATCAACTTCTGGAGACGCTGGTCGATCTGAGGCATTGTCTTTACTGGTAATTGATGAAGCAGCGCATGTTGAAGGTCTTGACGAGTTGTGGATGGGTCTGTACCCAACCCTATCAACCGGTGGTCGCTGTATTGCCTTGTCTACTCCAAATGGGGTTGGCAATTGGTTTCATAAAATATATTCAGAAGCGGAAAATAAAGCGAATGATTTTTTCCCAACAAAATTACCCTGGGATGTTCACCCTGACAGGGATGACTCTTGGTTTGAAAAAGAAACAAGAAACATGTCTCGTAGGGAAATTGCGCAAGAACTCGAATGCAACTTTAACATGTCAGGCGAAACGGTCTTTGCAGCAGAAGACTTAGAGATGTATTATAATATGGTTCAAGAGCCAAAATACCGAACCGGTTTTGACAGAAATTTGTGGATATGGGAAGAGAGAAATCCAGAAAACACTTATCTTATCTCCGCAGATGTTGCCCGCGGAGATGGAAAGGACTATTCTGTTTGCCATGTGATCAAACTAGAATCTATGGAAATGGTGGCAGAGTATCAAGGTAAGGTAACGCCTGACATATTTTCTAGAGTTCTTTTCGATGTCGGTCAAGAATATGGAAATGGTCTGCTGGTTGTAGAAAATAACTCAGTAGGTTTTGCCGTTCTAGATAAACTAAAAGAAATGAGATATCCAAACTTATATCATTCGGTTAAGTCTACACATGAATTTGTAGAGGAGTATCAGGCAGATAATATGTCAAACGCTGTAGCGGGTTTTTCCACTACATCAAAAACAAGGCCACTAATAGTTGCTAAGATGGAAGAATTCATTCGAAACAATCTAATTAAAATATATTCAACGCGTTTGTTATCTGAAATGAAAACGTTTGTTTGGAATAATGGAAGAGCAGAGGCGATGCGCTCTTACAACGATGACCTGATTATGTCCTGCGCTGTAGCATGTTGGGTCAGAGACACGGCATTGGCAGTAAATCAGAGGGATGCGGAATATAATAGAGCTTTTATTGGAGCGATTACTAGGTCGTCGAGCGAACTAGATACTCGGATAAAAGGCATGATAGGAACTAGAAAAAACAAATTGAACGATGAGCTAAGAAATCATCACAAAACTGCTATGGATTTTCCATGGTTATTTAAAGGTTAAAAAATGGCTAAAAATAGTAAGAATAAGAACAATACAAGAAATCCACAAAGTTTATTATTTAGAAGGTTGACCAGGTTATTATCAGGTCCCTTAACACAATATAGGACACAGAATAATCATAGACTAAGAAGAATAGAACTTGATAAGTATGCAAGTAAATTCACTTCAGCATCGGGAAAAGACTTTAAAAAGACTGCTTATAATCCTTATGATAACCTTCAAGCAAGCTACATGGCCTCTCAGCAAAGAACTGAAAGGTATGTAGACTTTGATCAAATGGAATATACTCCGGAAATAGCATCTGCACTTGACATTTATGCAGACGAAATGACCACTTATTCATCAATCAACCCGATGCTTAATGTTGAATGTGACAACCAGGAAATAAAAGCTATTCTGGAATCTTTATACCATAACGTACTTAATATAGAACATAATTTGTTTTCCTGGTGCAGAACCATGTGCAAATATGGAGACTTTTTTCTGTATCTTGACATAGACGAAAAGATGGGTATTACTTCTGTTATTGGGCTTCCAACTCAAGAATTAGAGAGAATGGAAGGTGAAGATAAAACAAACCCTAACTATGTGCAATTTCAATGGAACTCAGCTGGCATGACATTTGAAAATTGGCAAGTTGGGCACTTTAGAATACTCGGGCAAGATAAGTACAACCCTTACGGAACATCAGTGCTAGAGGCAGCACGCCGCATCTGGCGCCAATTAACTTTGCTGGAAGACGCAATGATGGCTTATAGAATCGTTAGATCACCAGATAGGAGAGCTTTCTATATTGATGTTGGTAATATTCCCCCACAAGATGTTGAACAATACATGCAAAAAGTTATGACAACAATGAAGAGAAACCAAGTGGTGGATCCTAATACTGGACGCGTAGACTTAAGATACAACCCCCTATCAATTGAAGAGGATTATTTTATTCCAGTGCGCGGTCAAAGTAACACCAAGATAGAACCAGTTGGCGGAGGCAAGTATACAGGAGATATTGAGGACGTAAAGTACCTAAGAGACAAGTTGTTTTCAGCCCTTAAGATTCCGTCAGCGTACATCTCTTCTGATGGAGAGAAATCAGTAGAAGATAAAACAACTTTAGCACAAAAAGATGTTCGATTTGCCAGAACGATACAAAGATTGCAGCGATCAATTGTTACGGAGCTTGAAAAGATTGGGATAATTCATTTGTATACTCTCGGGTACAGAGAAGAAGATTTGGTGTCCTTTCGCTGCCACTTAAATAATCCATCAAAAATTGCTGAGATGCAAGAATTGGAACACTGGAAAACTAAGTTTGAAATCGTTGGTGCTGCCACCGAAGGTTTCTTTTCAAAGCAGTGGCTTGCAAAAACACTTTTTGGTATGTCAAATGAAGATTTTATCAGGAACAGAAGAGAGATGTTCTATGACAAGCGCTTTGAAGCTGCTCTAGAGACTGTAGCAGAAGCTGAGCAAGCAGAAATGACAGCAGGCTTAGATGCCGGCGTAGATAATTTAGATGCAGGAGGGGACTTAGGTGTTCCCGGCGGCACCGGCGCAGTAGGAGATGAGCCAGAAATAGCATCACCACCTGGCGCAGACGAGACTCCGGCAGCTGATGCACCTGCCGCAGATGCACCTGCCGCAGAGGAAGGTGGTTTATTGGCTGCACCACCCGGTAAAAGAGATGACTCAGTGGAGATAAAGAAGGGTGGTGATACCTATACGACCACGGCAAAATCAAAGGGTAAGCTTCACCGCAAAAAGCCATTTGACGGTAGACCAGCCGGTAAACGTAGGCAGCACATAACACAAAAGAAAGAGTTTGGCACAACTAGGTCAACTTTACCTGGAATGAACGATCTTAAAGGTTTAGTTAATATGTCTAGTATTTATGAAGATAAAAATACTAATTATAAGAAAGAGGAGTTGAAGATTCTAAAAGAACAAAAAGAACTGGAAACTCTCTTTGAAAGTTTAAAAGCGAGGGACAAAAAAGATGAGACTGAAGCATAACAAAAAAAGAAACACTGCGTTTGTTTACGAAGCTCTTGTTAGGGAGTTAACTGAGTCTGTTGTCAAGAACAATAGAAATAAGCAAAATAAGATAACCTCTATTATAAAAGAGCATTTTGGTACCGATTCGGTCTTAAAGAAAGAACTTGATCTTTATAAGTCTATTTACGAAACCAGACACATCGAAAAGAATATAGCGGAAAAAATTGTTGTTCAAGTAAAAGAGAGTCATGACTCTCTAGATAAGAAAAGGTTGTTTCAGGAACAGAGTGCCTTAATAAACAAAATTAGCAGAACATTGTCGAATAAAGTGTATAACAACTTTGTGCCAAATTACAAGACAATAGCATCTGTTTACTCGATATTTCAAAATGCTTTGCCAGTAAAGGATAGAGTGTTGTTGGAAGAAAACATTGTAGATCAAATGTCAGCATCAGTTGACGCCCCAGAAGAAACGCTGCAGCCTATAGATTCATTAGTTTACAGCACATTTGTTGATAGCTTTAACAAAGAATACTCAAGTGCACTAAATGAAAACCAAAAATCATTATTAAATAATTATATTTCTTCTTTTGCCGACAATGGTGTTGAGTTAAAAATTTATCTTAACGAAGAGATAGGTAGAATTAAGAAGAGTCTTGAGGGCATTAAAATTAATAAAGTAATTCTTAGTGATAAAACACTTAAAGAAAAAGTAGAAAAAGTTTATTCTATTTTAGATGAGACAAAATTAAAACAAATTGATATCAAAACTATAGAGATAGTCTTAAATGCACAAGAGTTGATAGAAGAGTTAGAGCAAAATGGCGATTGATGTAACTATAAAACTAGATCCTAGAATAGAGCTTAAAGTTCGTAGAACCTTAGATGGGAGTATACTAATATTGGACCATGAAGATATGGATATAGTTGTTATGCCAGATAAATCAAAGTGTGTTGCATTTCCCAAAAACGAAATGTCAGATAGAGTTTATGATGCACAGAGCAGAATGTTTGAATTTTTGGCTAAGCGCGGTTTAGTTAATCGTTCATCCATTAGGGGTGGTAATGTTTTTGGATCTTTAGAAGCAGAGATGTTGGAGTCAAAAATTCCAGGCGTTAATAGAGATCAAGCAGTTTTATATTCAATTCACGAATACATGACGGATGAAAAACCTTTCTTTAGAACAGCTGATGAGTATGACGATGAAAGGTTGACAGCAATGCTAAGACCTTCCCCGGAAGATTCTACTGAGCTTGGCGATGTACCGCAGAAAGCTAAGAAGGGTTCCAATGACCCCTCTGTCCGGCCTTACGGTTTTATGTATAATTACTCCCTTGTCAGAGAGGGTGAAGGTGAGGATTAGTGACATTTATCTGGTTCTGCCTTATTTCATATGGCCTCACACAAATAATTGTATACGGAAAAATATTCGACTCAATCCGCCCAAAGTCAGGAAAGTTAGGGCAATTGCTTAGCTGCCCTATGTGCACAGGCTTTTGGGTAGGTATATTTTTATGGTTCGTAAGACACCACACAGAACTATTTATTTTTGATGATTCGCTCATCACAGGCTTATTGTTGGGCTTTGCAGCTTCGGCTGCAGCATATGTGGGCAACATGGTTTTTGGCGATGAGGGTATAAAGTTGGACAAAAAAGTCCTATTAGAGAGGAAAGAAAATGAGACCACTAACTAAAATTCGATGGATGATTAGACCAGTTGCAAATTGTTGCAAGGGATCATAGATGATGCGGGTGACCCCCGCAAAGAGGAAAGACATGAAACTTATAAGAGAATATTTTGAACTGTGTGAAGGCGGCGTATGTCAAGATCTTTTGACAGAAGCAGATAAAAAATTTGTAGCAGACGGCGGCCTAATGCTTTCAGGGCTAATGCAAATGGCAGAAACTAAAAATGGTAATGGCAGAGTCTATCCACAAAAAATATTAGAACGAGAAGTTAAAAACTACGCAAAACTTTGCTCCAAGAATCGTGCCCTAGGGGAACTGGATCACCCAGACAGTTCTGTTATAAACTTAGCTAATGCTTCTCACATGGTAACTAAGATATGGATGGAGGGCAATAAGTGTATGGGAACTATAAGAGTTCTTAACACGCCATCCGGTAAAATACTGAGATCTCTTGTAGAGGATGGGTGTACACTAGGTATCTCCTCCAGGGGGATGGGGTCTGTAAAGGAGCAAAACGGAATAACAATGGTGGAAGATGACTTCCAACTTATTTGTTTTGATATGGTGTCTGATCCTTCGACCCCTGGTGCTTTTATGTTAAAAGAAGCAAAGGAGCTGGCTAACAGTATTAGCAGAGAAGATAAGCTTAATAGGACTTTGAATAATTTTATATTCAAATTCGGTGAAGAATGAAGAGATCAGAATTGAAAAAGATTGTAAAAGAATGTGTAAAAGAAATTCTTTTTGATGAAGGTGTTCTCTCTAGTTTGGTAGCAGAAGTTGCTGTAGGTATAACTCGGGCACAAAACACTCTAGTTGAAAAGCAGCAGCCAAATCAAGAAAGCATAGCTTTAAAAGAGGCAAAAGAACAAGAGAAAGAAAGTAGGAGAAAAAAGCTGCTAGAAACAAAAAGAAAAATGCTAGATGCAATAGGTAATTCAAAGATGGCTAATGTGTTTGAAGGCACAGAACCATTAAGGGAAGGTGGCAATCCAGGGAAGACTAGTGCACAATCCCCATTGTCTGGTAGAGACCCCACCGATGCAGGGGTTGATATAAGCGGTTTGTTTAGTTTAGCAGGACAAAAGTGGAACGCTCTAAAGTAAAGGAGAAACGATGAGCAAAGGAAAACCATGTCACGTTGAAATCGTGATTCACGATCAAAATCACGTTGAGAGAATGATCAAGAAGTTTACAAGAAAATGCAAGAAACAAGGCCTTTTCGAAGAATTGAGGGAAAGAAGATACTTCAAGAAGAAGTCTCAAAAAATGAAAGAAAAACGGGAAAATAAAAAGCGGTTGTCCCAAAAATCAACCCAAAAGCATAAAGACAAGTTTAATAAATTTGATTAGGAGAATGTAAAATGTCGACAGGATTTA
>MDTE01143540.1_pt1 | contig 13060 bp, 9 predicted proteins | sample 811231 | NCBI WGS metagenome assembly MDTE01 (sample SAMN05326651, study PRJNA326480) | marine metagenome | isolation source: seawater | place: Indian Ocean: Red Sea | collected 2010
AATCTGTAAATCAATGCTAGGTAAGGCACATACTGTCATGGCTGAAGGTGGTGCAGCAGCCGCATTGGGTAACAAAGATCCCAGAGACACATGGGAAATTCATTTCCGTGATACAATGAAGGGCGGTAAATATCTCAATGATTGGCGTATGGCAGAGATTCATGCTAAGGAATCACCCGATAGAATTCGTGAATTAGAACAATGGGGTGCAATTTTTGATAGAACGCCTGAAGGGTTAACGAACCAACGTAATTTTGGTGGTCATACTTACCCACGCCTTGCTCATATAGGGGATGCAACAGGACTTGAAATGATTCGCACTTTGCAAGAAAGAGGTATCCATAGTGGGATGGAAGTTTTCATGGAATATACTGTTAGAAGGATATTTACTAATGGTGACAAAGTTACTGGTTGTTTTGCTTACAATAGGACTGATGGTAGTTTACATGTTTTCAAAGCAAAGTCGATTGTTTTGGCAACCGGTGGTATTACTCGTTGTTGGGCGGTATGTTCTGGTTCTTGGGAATATTCTGGAGAAGGGCATGCTCTTGCATATTGGGCGGGGGCTGAAATGGGTGACATGGAATTTGTGCAATTCCACCCAACTGGAATGATTTGGCCCCCCAGTGTCCGTGGAATATTAGTTACTGAAGGAGTCAGAGGTGAAGGTGGTATGTTAACTAATTCTGAAGGTGAGAGATTTATGTTCAATTATGTTCCTGAAATGTATCGTGAAGAATTTGCTGATTCAGAGGGTGAGGCTATGGATTGGGTAAATTCGATTGTTGCTGATGAAACTCCTACTGCACGCCGCCCCCCTGAATTACTAACTAGGGATGTAGTTGCTAAAGCAATTAATTCTGAACGTGAAGCAGGTAGGGCAAGTGAACATGGGGGTGCTTATCTTGATATTTCGTGGAGGCCAGAAGAACAGGTCAGAAAGAAATTACCTGGGATGTATCATCAATTCATGGAGTTGGCTGCAGTTGACATTACTAAGGAAAAAATGGAAGTTGGCCCAACAGCTCATTATGTGATGGGCGGAGTCAAGGTTGATCCAATTACTCAAGAATCAACAATATCAGGTTTATTTGCTGCAGGTGAGGCGGCTACTGGATTACATGGTGCAAACCGTCTAGGTGGTAATTCGCTATCTGATTTGGTTACATTTGGAAAAAGAGCAGGACAATATGCAGCCCAAAAGGCTTCTTCAGTGAATGAATTTGAAGAAATACCAGCAAATGAAATTGATCAAGTAGTTACTGAAACTCTTGCTCCTTTAGGGAGAAAAGGTGGTGAAAACCCCGCCAAGGTTGTTGAAGATTTACGAAATATGATGCAAGAAAAGGTTGGTATAATTCGTCAAGGAACTCAACTTCAAGAAGCATTAGATGAATTGGAAGGATTTCGTTTAAGGGAGGCAACAACTTCCCCGGGGGGTACTAGAATTTACAATCCTGGTTGGCACCAATCGCTAGAGATTGGGGCTATGATTGACATTAGTAAGATGTGTGCCATGGCTGCTTTATCTAGAGAAGAAAGTCGTGGAGGTCACACACGTCTAGATTTCCCTACGCCTGATTATGGGTATTGGGGTAAGGTCAATAGCGTAATTGTAATGGATTCTAATGGTGGAATGAATTTGTCACATATCAAATATCCTCCAATTCCACAACATCTCAAGGACTTGCTCGATGCCGATGATTTACATGAGGAGGAATAAATTTGTCAGATGATGTAACATTCCGTGTATTTAGAGGTGAACCTAATGATGAAGGTATTCCTATCGGTGAAATGGTTGATTACACGGTGGAAATGGATGAAGGAATGGTGGTGTTAGATGTCATCCATAGTATTCAAGCAGAGCATGCGCCTGATTTATCATGTCGTTGGAATTGTAAAGCAGGTAAATGTGGCTCCTGTGGGGCTGAAGTAAATGGCAAGCCTAGATTGATGTGTATGACTAGGATGGAAGATATCCTAGAAGAAACACCTGATGGTTCCCCAGTAGTAGTTAAACCAATGCAAGCTTTTCCTTTAACGAAGGATTTAGTTGCCGATGTTCAATGGTCTTATGACTTAAATAAAACAATTCCACCATTACAAGGTCCAGATGAAGTTGATTGGAAATTTAACCAAAATGAAGCAAACCGTATCCAAGAATTTCGTTCATGCATTGAATGTTTACTTTGTGTAAACACTTGCCATGTAATGAGGGAACACCATTTATTCGATGAGTTTGCTGGTCCACGCTTTTTTGTTCGTTTAGCTAATTTAGAAATGCACCCAATGGATCAAGGAAATAGGTTGAGTAAGATTAAGGATGAATATGGGATTGGTTATTGTAACATAACTCGTTGTTGTACCGAAGTATGTCCTGCTGGAATTAATATTACAGATAATGCAATTATTCCTTTGAAGGAGAGAGTGGTAACAGAATACTACGATCCCCTAGCATGGGTCGCGAAGAAAATAGGTCTACGCAAATAATTAATCAAATTTATTTTGATTTATATGGCTTGTACTATTTTTGTATAATGTTTGAATTAGTTAAGGTGGTCAACACGTATTTTCTTTACATTAGCTTTCCAAACTTTGTCAGGTAACCATTCAGGCCCATTGTCGGGTTTCCTAACTTGCTCCCTCCATCCTGTGAACACGTGCACGCGTCCTTTTCCTCCGCGCTCGCGCAGATGAATATCTTTCTCTCCACGACTTGCAGCCTTCAGGGCAGCGCCCCTTGGTTGCTTACTCGCAAATACTTGGCTCGTATCTTTACCGCCCTTCATTAGGACGAAATATCTCTTACTCATTTTGGATAGCCTCCGTGTTACTTGCGTATTTGTAGGTTATTTAATCATTTCTTGCAAAAAGCGGCGTACTGCACTACATTTTGAGGAAAAACGGCTTAACGATAATTTCAATCAGGTATGAAAAATGTAACTTTCATTAAACTATAATTCTGCGCCTGCAAGGGTTTTTGTATCGTTGACTCCTTCTATTGATCTAATTTTTTCAACCACTGCTGCAGCAATTTCGCCCATTGATTCAGAACACATTTTTGCTAGTAAATCATAATCACCGAATAACAAAGTAGCATCTTCAACCATGTCTAATTCTTTTACAATTTCATATACATCCATTTCTGAACCAGGTTTAACATTGATGAGTACGTAACCTACAGCCATGAATATCCGACTAGTATTCAACATTCAATCCTTTTGCAATGTTCATTCTTCTTCACTGTTTAAAATTTGATTTACATCTGGAACCAATTCTTCGTTAATTACTTGGTCCTCTAATAATCCCATTGCCATTTCAATCAAAGCAATATTTTGTTCACCTTCTAATCGTGAATCACTAGGTGCAGCCCATTCAGTATTATCATGCAAGCCATCAGTAATCACATCTAATTCATTCTCTTTTGATTGATACAGCATAAACAGAATAGTGGTGATAATTATTATGAGCATGGTGCTAGAAATTCCTATCACCATAGTAATAATTAGTTTTGACTTAGGTTCTGAAGATATATCATTTACGATTATAGATTGATTTGAGTTGTTACTATGATTATTGTTGGTGTTTGGAATAATATTATTTTTCGTGTGAGCTACTTGGTGGCCTTGTGCATCTGTACAACCAATGGTTGATGAAAATGGTGCTCCGCTAACTGGTGGCATCCAATTCGTAGAAAACACGCCATTGCTATCTAAAGGCCCCTCAGATTCCATAACTGTTGTACCATTAGTATCAATTATCACATAGGTACAGTGAGTTCCTTGGTGTCCATCGGTATCAATTACGAAAGCTCCCATGGGGCTGATTTCACCAACTGTAAAATTCCCATATTGTTCAATTATCCTTGGTTGTGAGAAAATTATCTCTATACTGAATTCTCCAATCCCCCTCAACCCATCAATATCTGTGGCAATAATTTGTAGTGTCGAATCACCTGATGTGAAACTATTATCAGCATTGAGGATAAATCTCCAATAAGTGTTGTTGGTCGAGTTAGGGGTTTTACAATCATGCCAATTGAAATTACTAGATTGCATGGACTTAATGTTACCTAATTGTGCTAAATTGAATGTAACTTCATCAATTATTCGATTTTGCTCAATAATTACCCAACCACGTACATCTGCTCCTCGCGTCAAAGGGATTTCTTCAGAATTACAAAATTCAATTCCTTCAATAATTGGTGGTTGTAGTTGTATTGGCCAGTTCTTCTGTATTGTAATTGTGACTCCTCCCTCTGAAGAATCGGTAATTTGTAGTTCTATTTCGAGGTCCCCGTAGACTAGTCCAGATTCAGGGGGTGGTAACATCACTGAGTGGTTGTAAAACAAGGACCCCTTTGATTCAACAGAACCTTCAACATAATTTTCTAAGTGCCCAGGCCATTTGTATTTCATGTGATAATTATAGTTTGATAGGAAATCATCTGGGTCTGATAAGGAAATAATAATTTTCTCATTAACACTTTTAGCTAGATATTTAGTATTTCCATCCAAGTCAGAAAGTGTGATTTCAGATTTGAATGGTTCATTTATTATAGGGACCATTCTAGTTGAAAATAAAATTCCTTGTGAGTCATAAAGGTAAATTGTAGCATCATTATTGCTATTACTACCCCATTCAATATGCCAAATTGCTCTGTAACAAGAAATATCTGTGAATTGGCTTTCAATTTGTTGAACTGCTGATACATTCCCCAAATCTGAAATTATCATAGGGTATTCACTTTGTGGGTCATGGTCTGGATCTACAACACAGGCTTTCAAAATTATATCAGTCCCCCTCTTTACTCCACTGGGTGCTATGCTAGGCAAACCAATTGCGCCACTCCATAATTCATAGTCAACACCTTCAATATGGACTCCATGCCAATTATGTGGGGAATTGGTGATAGTAATGGCGCCATTTAATTGTAACAAAGAAACTTGAGTTTGCTCATCTTTGACTTCAGAAATTAAATCCAATTTGCCTAATTCTATTGATGGTGGGATTGTTAGACTAGAATACCAATCGATGTAATCACTACTACTTGAGTTAATGAATGTCCAATTATCTCCACTTTCATTCAACCTCCAACCTAAACGAACTTGAGTAACTTGAAAATCATCTTCAACAGTAGTGGTGCAACCAACAGTCCCTCCTCTATGTATGGACCAAGATGAACAAGTCAGTCCCAATACATTTGGTGGCCCATTTATTTGTGTGTTAATTACAGCAATATTATTATTTTCATTTCTTTCTGGATTTAGCCAATTATTAGATGAATAACGAATTACGTATTCATTAAACCCAACCCGCTGAGGCGTCAGGTTGATTGAAATCATTCTTCTCGAATCATAATCATTCCCGCTAGGCATTTGTAGTGATACATTTGCTAAGACAGAATTTCCATTTCGATCTATCACTTCTACATAGCCATCTACTAAACCGGGTCCAATATTTTGTAATATTACATCGATGCTTCCATTAATTCCAATTGATAGAGTCCCATTGGTTCTAACTCCTTCTATTTCCACATCATGGACTAAATCAGAATAAGGAGCCATTTTTGGGTCACCTACAACAGTACCCATCCAAGAGATCATGGGATTTGCAGCATAGTTTACTTCTGCGAAATTATATCCGTTAGCGTAGTAAGGTAGTAAAATATCAGGGTCGCCTATTGCTGTTAGGTAAGGCTCGTAAACATATCCTTTAACTCCTGAAACTCCATCTTCAAGTAAATCTGCAACCAAACTTTGTCCATAACTGGAATTAAAAATGAATGTTCGTCCGCTAGTGCTCACAGCTGTTTCAGCAATGCTTCCATTTAGCCACGTAAAATGTGGTCTTATCGGGTACAGTTTTAATGTGTCAAAGAAAATTGAACCATTGTATGTTCCGTCAGTTAATTCTGCAACTTGGCGAATAGAAAAACTAGTCGCGAGCGAATGTGGTCGGAATCGTAGTTGGCGACTCTGCCAACTATCTGAAAAATCTAGTCGTTCAGAAGAATTCAGTGAGATAGTAGTTCCATTTGAATCATATGATTCAACTTCCAACCACCATTCACCTTCGATCCACCCTTCTCTCATAGAATAGCCATCGAGAACCCAAGCATGGTTTGGGTCAATAGGGTCGCCAGAATTCAAAAGAGTGACATTTTGTTCTACATAAGTTACAGTGTTGTTGGTAGTATTGAAACTAGGGCAAATCCATACGATTTCATCATTTACTTCTTCCACTTCAGAACTTGTTAGTGCGGCATCCCAAATTTGCACATCATCAATGGATCCTGTGAAAAACGTGTTGCCTGCGCGATTTACACCAAATTTGTATATCTCTATGCTGTTTACTGTTCCATTAGGGACACTTTGATTTAGAACTTCTATAGCATCGAGATAGAGTGTGACTCTGTCATTCTCAAAAGTGGCAACTAGATGCTGCCAACTAGTAGAATCAACTGCTCCAAAAATGTATGAATTATTGTGGTATAATTCCCAGTTCCCTGGGCTTCCTCCTCCAGTTTGAATTTGGAAGGAATTGTCATCCCCTGCTACATCATTTACAGCAATTGCTGACGAATGGCGTGCTTGGCCGGTATGATTAGCTTGAACCCAAAGACTGACTGTGAAATCAGTTACAGAATCTTCAATATCAATTCTTGCCTCATCATCTATGCCATCGAAAAAGGCGCAATTACCTAGCACACAACTTCGCCATTGACTTCCATTGGTACCTGTAAAGTTTAGGTGTGCAGTTCCTATAGAATCGTTGGCAACATCTCCGCTGGTTTCATCAAATTCCCAATGATGAATCAAATCAGATTCACGAACGGGGATACTACTGCCTCGGGTTAAGACATTAGTTGGTACAGTTTGTTTGGAAATACCTGGTCCTTCCCATTTTAGTTCTAAACCAGCATATCCACCGTGTTCAAAAAATTCAGTTCGTAACCTATGTTCTCCTGCACTTAACCAAACAACTCCTGAACGTTCTTGCATTGCATGATGTCCTTGATTATCAACAATTTCTACATCATCAATCCACAGTTTGGAGCCATCATCACTTCGTAGATAGAATGTCCAATTACCATCAGTTGGAATATGGATTATTCCTGTATGCCTTGCGCTCCAGTATTCAAGAAAACGACTGTCCAATCCAGTCCATGCATTTTGAGTTGATGGCCAGTCAATATTGGGTTCATGACGAATAAAATCAGGTGTTCTACCAGATAGATTAACCATCGTGCTCACATTGTATGTGATTCCATTATTGTCAAAATATTCGGCAAGTAAACCGTTAGTTGTCGAGGCATCATTGGCGCCACAAGGTGCATCTTCAAGACGCCCTTCCATGGCCGCATTCCCATTCTTTTTTGTTTCGGTTTGTCTAGTCCACCACCATTGTTCCCCAGGTGAAAGGGAGGGTCCAATACCATCCCAATATCTTGCACCGGTCGACCAACTACCATCCGATGTATCGTAACCAGAATTGGGCAATAGATTTCCAGCCCACGAACCATCATTACTCCCCCAACTCGCATACATTGAAACATTATCCATATTGGTTACATAAGTCCCATTTTGATTAAAGTGAACAGGGAGCCCCATTCCAGACATGGTCTCATTTGTCGTGTAGAGTAAGTCATTCCACCATTTGTATCCTGAACCATTTCGGTTTGTGGCTAAATCTAATACAGTTAACCCATGTTCTCCAAAACTATTGTTCGCTTTGGTAATTAAGCCCAACGCGGTATCAACATCATATCCTGTTAAACGGGTGACAAGATAGAAACCCTCTTCTTGTCTAGAAAATTGTTTCATTTCTTCGCCTGCTCCGGGGCCATAAGTATGGCTTGCCCACCAATTTTGGTGTATTGTAGAATTGAAAGCCCCATTAATCAGGCCAATTTCTGAATCAAAAGAAGCTTTCCCGTTGCCCGGTCCATTTATTCTTAGGGGGATGCCTTTTGTAGTAACCAAATAATTTAATTCTGTAGTTAAATTTCTATCTGAAATCATTTGTCGTAATGGATCTGCAAAATAAGTATCAAATTGACCGGGGTTAATTGTTTCTTCAGTGGGCGTGCTTTCATTATCAAAAAGAAAAATCTTCTCAACTGAAATATTTCTTGCTGCTACAAATGCATAGCCAATGGCTTTACTATCTTCGCTTTGATTATTGATTAGAATTCCTACATCAGAATAATCAGTATAAGATAGGAAGGTGAAATTTTCAGGGACTGCAATGTTTCTTAATGGTGATTCATTCCAGATATCAGTGCTAGATGAAGCGCTTTCATTAGCATTGATTGTCACCTCTGGTTGGTGAAGGCCGGCCCAAGGCATAATGACAAATAGCATTGCAATGAATAGGCCACTGCGAACTCTTTGCACATTAATTGAAGCGTCTGCATTATTCAATATATTATCGGAATCGTGTGGTGGAAAAATTATTCAAAAAACACCACTTTTTTTATTTTATAGCGTTGGGTATATTGCCGACGGCCTCACCTGCCCATTCCATGGCGGATGTATTTCTAGCACGTCAATGTAAAAATGGCTTGGTAAAAGTCATCATTGGCGACATTACAAAAAGTGATGCAGACGTATTGGTTACTACTGCAAATAACCGCCTAGCAGGGAGGGAAGGGATTGATGCGAAGATTCATACTAAAGCAGGTGCTTCTTTAAGAGAAGCATGTGATAACATTGCAGTTGAGAGGCGCAAGGATAATCTGCAGCCTTGCCCTGTTGGCACTGCTGTTGTAACAGATTCATTTGAACTTGAGGCAAAGAAATTACTTCATGTGGTGGGTCCAGATTGCCGCCGTCCTACTCAAGATGAATCACGTCGTAGTTTATTGAAAAAGGCGTATGAAGCAATGTTTGAGAAGTTAGCTGACTTGGACGAAGTTCAATTGGTTGCAACTCCTCCATTGTCAATGGATGTATTTGCTTACCCTCATCGCGAGGGTGCACGAATGACTATGGAAATTGTTCTTGGTTGGATGGACACATCTGAGGATATAGGTGTAAAAGAATTTCAAATTATAACCCAAGAAATGAATTGGATTAATAATCTAAGGACTGTATATCGTGAGTCAGAAGACCAATTTGCTGGAAAAGACATTACTCGTGAATATCGCTAATTCACTCTTCTTCACTAAAGGAAGTGGTTCCTCCTCCTCTTCTGACATTTTTCCACTGCTTACCCACATTGACTGCCTTTTCACTTGGCTCCCATTTGTCACGCTTTCTTTCGTTTCTAAAAGGTAGGCGATGCATGACTCTTCCGTCATTAGTTGTGACTTTTTTCAGCATTCTTTTACCAAATAAAAAGTATATGATTTTTCTTTTCCAATCTGGCCTGAATAAATTAGCAATATAGGGCAAGCCGTCTTGTTTTTTCTTTTGATCCTTATACCAATTTACTGCAATCCGTTTGAAAGTTCTATCGCCTACACGATTCATGAGCCACCTATTAGAAACACTGGTTTTTACAGTTGGAAGGATCTTTTTTCGTACCTCTTCATCGTATGTTAATTCTCCTAGTATATCTTTAGCAGCAAATACTCCACTAGTTATAGCGTATCTCATTCCGAATCCCCACATGAAATCTTGTAGTCCACCAGCTTCGCCAACATAATGCCGTCCTTGAAATGTATATTCCTGATTAATGGTGAAATCACCTTTCCCCCCAACTCTTTTTATTGGCTTTCTTTTTAAATCGGGATAATGTTGGTCATACCAAGCAATTGTTTCATTAAGAAAACGCTCGCTTTTTCTTTGTTTTCTCCAAAGACAAGTGCAAATTAGTCCTATGCCTTCTATCACAATAAGATAAGCGTATGCGCCAGGAGCTAATTTGTCATTAAAATGAAAAGTTACATGGTTTGGATGATTTGTTTCAAATATTTCTCCAAAAGCTATTGCGGATGTGTCTTTTGGTCCGGCTGCAACAATTTGACATTCTTCTGGTGCAATTTTTGTATTGTAATGTATTGTTGCTCCTGCCGCTATTGCTTGTCTTTTCAAACCTTGATCAATAGTATGATGTGCAGTCCCTCTTTCAACCACTCTAAATGCTATCTCAGGGCTCCAAGCCCTAGTAATTTCATCATCAGGATGTATTACATCTACTTCATGGAAGGGGGTTACTCTAAACTCATCAGGGTCAATTCCCCATCCACGCAATTCATCGATAAAATCATCTTCGCTTGTCCAATTCTCTAGGCCTTGGAAATCCCCATCAAAACGAGCACCAGAATCTTCGCGAATATCGTAGACATGAACCTCTTTTCCTGATTTGGCAAGAATTATTGCTGCGGCTAGCCCAGATAGTCCGGCGCCCATGATTTTGATAGTTCCCCCATCGTCTCCGGCGCCCCCCATGTGGCTTACGAAGCACTCTTCAACCATCAAAGGTTCGCTGGGGCGAATTTAATGAAGGGGGGGTCTTTCCTACAATTAAGATGCCCGATAATCCCCGCGTAGTCGTAATCCCTGCACCAGATGATTTGAATTCAGATCATGTAATGAGCAAATTATCAATGGATGGTTGCGGTAGTGTCGTATCTTTTCTAGGAATTACTCGTGGCCAAGATGATGGTGTTAAAGTGGAGGGCTTGGAGTTCGATGCTTGGGAAGAAAAATTACCAATTGTTCTAAGGAATTTAGGGGAAAATGCAATATCAAAATTTGGGGTTTATTCTGTGGCAATGGCCCATAGAGTTGGCCATGTAGGAGTGGGTGAGCCAATAGTTGCCATTCATGTAGCTAGCCCTCATCGTTCAGAAGGTTTTGAGGCTTGCAGGTGGTTGATAGACGAATTAAAAGAGCAAGCGCCTTTATGGAAAAAAGAAATACGTGCTGACGGCGTCGTTTGGAAAGGTGGTTTGGGTTGAGCGAAGGTATTGATGCTATAGTGCCAGTGGGGCACAAACCAATTGTAAGTAGGGATGCGGTTGCCTCGGGTTTACTCCACCTTTCTGAATCTTCTTCTGGTGCAATTATTGATGGCCTTGTAGCAAAGGGCGATGTATTAGAGGCATCCACAATTGCAGCAATTCAAGCCGTTAAAGAAACACCTAGGATAATACCTCATTGTCATGTGATTCCAATTGAAGGGTGTAATGTTTCATGGTCTTGGGAAGGAACCTCTCTACGTTGTACGGTTGCTGTTTCAGCCCATTGGAAAACGGGTGTTGAGATGGAAGCCCTTGCAGGGGTGACTTCAGGGCTATTATGCGCTTGGGATATGGTCAAATCAATGGAAAAAGATGAAGATGGTCAGTACCCTAATACAAGAATAGATTCCATTGAAGTAATTGAGAAGGTAAAGGGCGGATAACCGTAGTATTGAGAACTAAGACCCTCTCGCAAGTACATGGCGAAGACCAGTGATTTGACTTCTCACTTTGTATCAGCAACTGAAAAGGCGGCAATTGCCGCATCTGAATGGCGGGGTCGTGGCGATGGAAAATTGGCAGATGCAGCGGCCGTTGAGGCAATGCGTGAGGTGTTTGATGGCGTACCTTTTGATGGCCGTGTGGCTATAGGGGAGGGGGAGAGAGACGACGCTCCTATGTTGTGGATAGGCGAGCCCCTTGGTTCACTACAAGGTGTTGCGGGGGCGTTACAAATCGATATAGCAGTAGATCCGTTAGAATGCACGAATCATGTTGCCAAAGATTTGCCAAATGCTATTGCAGTACTAGCAGCAGCGCCTCGTGGTTCGCTACTTCACGCACCTGATTGTTATATGGATAAGTTGGCCGGTCCTGCTGAAGTAGTTGGAGAAGTTTCACTTGAAGCAGATGTTGCCTATAATGTAGAAGCAGCAGCAGCAGCATTAGACAAATCAGTAAATGAGTTGAAAGTTGTTGTCATGGATCGTGATAGGCATAAGGAATTAATCAAAACACTCAGAAACCTCGATGTGTCTGTTCCTTTAATTGGTGATGGTGATGTATCTGCTGCATTAGATGCTGCAAGCCCACATAGCGATATCGATTTATTGATGGGTGTTGGTGCAGCTCCGGAAGGGGTCATAACAGCAACAGCAATGAGAGGTTTAGGTGCCCATTTTGAAGGCCGCCTAGTTACTACGAATGAAGATCACGAACGTCGTGCTCGAGATATGTTAGGTGATGATATTTACAGATTATGGGGGCGTGACGATTTATGTTCAAGTTCTGATGCATTGTTTGTTGCTAGTGGTGTTTGTTCTGGATATCTCCCCGGTGTTGAAGATCTCGGCGATAGGGTTGCAGTCCATTCAGAAGTAATTGATGTTAGTGTGGGGACTCGTAAGTTCATTAGTGCTGAATACGGTAAATGAAATGGATTAGCCTTGGCCCTTTTATTGTATTTCTATTTGCGATGGCTTGAAAATACTAGGCCGGCTCGTCATGCACGGGTTGAGTCATGGATACGAGAGAACTTGAGATGAATGCAATGAAATTAGTTTCCCCGGGCCGTGGGATTTTAGCGGCTGATGAAAGTACTGGGACTATGGGTAAACGCCTACTAGGTGTGGGTCTTGAACCAAATGAAGAGGCACGTAGATCATATCGTGCAAATCTTTTCTCTACTCCTAATTGTGAATCTGCAATTAGTGGGGTTATCTTGTATGACGAAACTATCAGGCAAAATATGGATGATGGTACTCCAATTTCTGAATTTCTTACATCTGTTGGTATAATTCCTGGTATTAAAGTTGACACGGGTGCTAAAGAATTAGCAAATTGTCCAGGAGAGAAAATCACAGAGGGATTAGATGAATTGAGGGAAAGATGTTCTGAATATTATCAGATGGGTGCTAGGTTTGCTAAGTGGAGAGCCGTAATTACAATTGGTGATGGAATCCCTAGCAAGTCATGCATCTCAACAAATGCTCATGCACTTGCGAGATACGCCGCAATTTGTCAAGAACAAGGTTTAGTCCCAATCATTGAACCGGAAGTATTGATGGATGGGTCGCACGATGCTCAACGTTGTTACGAAGTAACATCTGAGATTTTGAAAGAAACTTTTTCTGCTTGTAAAGAACAAGG
>MDTE01008371.1_pt1 | contig 13059 bp, 11 predicted proteins | sample 811231 | NCBI WGS metagenome assembly MDTE01 (sample SAMN05326651, study PRJNA326480) | marine metagenome | isolation source: seawater | place: Indian Ocean: Red Sea | collected 2010
TTATTCATTATTTTTTAATTTTTTTATTATAATATTTACTGTTTCACTTAATTCATCTGAATTATTTAATATCAAATTAGCTTCCTTATAATATTTCTTTCTATCCTTAGTTAATTGAATTAATTTTTTTTTGATATTTTCCCCCTCTAACAAAGGTCTTCTTCGTGAGTGTTTTAATCTTTCATACAAATTTTCAATTTCTACATTTAAATAAATCGTATAAGAATTTGATTTAAGGATTTTTCTTATTTTAGCGCTTAATACTGATCCCCCACCAAGAGAAATAACACATTTCTTTTTTTCCAGCAATGGAACAACAACATTTTCTTCAATTTTTCTGAAATATTGCTCCCCATGATCATTAAAAATTTGTTTTATAGATTTATTAACTTTTTTTTCAATTAAATTGTCTGTGTCATAAAATTTAAATCCTAGTTTTTTTGCTAATAATCTACCAGTAACTGATTTTCCAGATCCCATTAATCCAGTGAAACAAATGTTTTTTTTATTGAATTTTTCTAAATTTAACTTCATTATCGATATTTTCTTATTATTGACAAATTTAAACTACACTAAGAAATGGCTTTAAAAATATTAATTCTATATGTTAATTTTTTTTTATATTTAGGGAACTATACATGAAATTTATTTATTTGACCTCTTTTTTTGTTTTGCTTTTGTTTTTATTTTTTATTTTTTTGAGTTTTGTTGATATACCAACACCTTCTAAACTAATTTCAGAGAATTATAACTTGGAGATTAAATGAGACTATTATTTGTATTTTTATTAATGTTTACTACCAAGAACTTATTTGCTGAAGAAGTTAGCATAATTGAACTACATTCCACAAAATCTCTTGATCAACTTGTTTTAGATCAAGAAACAATAAATATAGAAAAAAATGAAATAGAAGATACTCTTGAACAAAATACCGAAGAAAATAATCAAGATGAGCAAAGTTTAGAAATTAGTTCAAACTATGAAAACGAAATTATAGATGTTTCAAATTTTTGGGATACTATAGATATTAATAAAATAAACTTTTATCTTAATAATATTAATAAAATTAATTCTCCACCTTTATACAATGAATTCATAAATCTTATGATTACTTTTAATTTAGATAATAACCAAAATAAAAATGAAATAATATTTTTATTTATAAAAAAATTAGTTGAATTAGGAGAAATTCAAAAAGCTTACAGCTTAATTAAAGGAATGGAATTTTTGGAAGATAATTTAATTTTTTACAAAACAATTGAGTTAAACTATTTATTTTCAACTTATCAATTGAATGATGCATGTGAATTAAAAAATGAATTTAGTTCACAAAATTTGAAACTTGATAATTTTTATTTGGAAAAAACAGATATTTTTTGTCTTGTTATGGAAGACAAATTAAATGAGGCTGAATTATTAAATTCTATTTTAGTAGAGACAGAGACAGTAAACGATGAGTATTTTCAAAGTTTGTTAAACCTAATTGTAAATGGTGGTGATGAAGATAAAAACAATACTATTAATTTACCAACTGGGTATTCCGAAAATTTAATTTTTTTATATAGTGCTATGCATAGAATAGCCGAATTACCGCTTGGTGATAAATTTTTAGAGATAGATCCAAACAATTTATCAATACCAATTATTTTGAGTAATGCATCGAAAATGGAATTAAGATTAAAAGCTGCTAATAAAGCATATAATAGTAATCTAATTTCAGTTGAAAGCTTGGCTGCTCTCTATCAGTCAGTTGATTTCAATTCTGAACAACTTAATAATTCTGTAAAAACTCTACAAAATTTATCTGGAAACAATGAATTAATGATGGCATATTATTTTCAATTAGCAAACATACAAATTTTTCCATCTTCAAGATTAAGTGTAGTACTTGACTTTTGGAAATTCGCAGAGTCAATTGGACTTGAAAAAATATCTTATAAATTGACAGATAATATAGTTAAATCTCTTGAACCTTCTATAGATAATTCTAATTTTGGTGCAAAAATTGCAACAGCTCTTATCCATAATGAAGAATTTGAAAGAGCTTTGAAATGGATAATTTTCGCTGAAAATTCTAATGTATCTAATGCTGAATTAGAAAAAGTGAAATTTTTATATCAATTATATCAATCTGATGATGGCACTATATTCATTCAATACTTAAAAAATAAATATCAAACATTAGAAAATGACTCAAACTCCAATTTGAAAGAGATTCTTTATGTTTTACTAAATGTATTGGATACAGAAAATAACTATAACTCATTGTTGACTTTTGATAAAGTTATTGATGAAAGAATGACTCCTACTATCTATATTAATTCAGAAATAGAAAAATCAATTATAAATAAAGATGAATTAAATTTATTTATGCTATTGCTTGTATCAATTAATGATAAAGAATGGAATCAAATTCATCCTGAGCATTTAAAACTAGTATTAGAGGGAATAAAATTTTACAAGAATTCAGAATTATTGAAAAATACCCTCTTAAATATATTTAATAATACAAAAATATTTTAATGATAAAGTATTTTGATTTTGAAAAAGAAATAGAAAAAATTGATAAAAATATTCTTTTAATAGATAAAAGTAAAACTGAGAATTATGATAAAATAAAATTGCTTAATGAACAAAAACAAAATAAATTAAATAAAATATATTCATCTTTAAATCCATGGCAAAAAGTTCAAGTTGCTAGACATGAAAGTAGACCACATTCAATTGATTACATTAATCACATATTTGAAGAATTTATTCCATTACATGGAGATAAGAAGTTTGCTGAAGATTACGCTGTTATTGGAGGGATTGCTAAAATTGAAAATAAATCAGTAGTAGTAATAGGGACTGAAAAAGGTAACTCTATGGAGTCAAGAATCAAACATAATTTTGGTATGGCAAAACCAGAAGGTTATCGAAAAGCTCAAAGATTAATGAAATTGGCTGAAAAATTTAGACTACCAATCATAACATTTGTTGATACAGCAGGCGCATTTCCTGGAAAAGATGCAGAAGAAAGGGGTCAATCAGAGTCAATAGCATCATCAATAGCTGTTTCTTTAAAAGTTAAAACACCAATAATATCTGTTATAATAGGTGAAGGTGGATCTGGTGGGGCTATTGCATTAACAACAGCTGATAAAATACTAATGTTGGAACATGCTATTTACTCTGTAATTTCTCCTGAAGGATGCGCTTCAATTTTATGGAGGAATACAGATTTTACTAAAAAAGCAGCAGAATCATTAAAACTAACAGCTGAGGATTGCTTAGGTTTCAATATAATTGATGAGAAAATACCTGAATTGCCAGGAGGAGCGCATAGATTTCCAATTGAGCAAGCTTCAATTTTAAAAAAATCTTTAAAATCAAATTTAGAAAATCTAACAATTATTCAAGTTGATAATTTAATAAAAAAAAGAAATGATAAGTATTTGAATATAACCTCCAATATTTAAGCACCATGACAAACTTTATATTTTTTTCCAGAGCCACATGGGCATTGGTCGTTTCTTCCAATTTTTTTTGAAATTATATTTGTTGTTGGGTCAACTTTTTTAACAACTGATTTATCTTTATTTGTTCTAACTAGTTCTAAGTTAAATAAAGTTTTTAAAACTTTTTCATTTTGATTAGACAACAACTCATCGAAGTAGCCAAAAGATTCTTTTTTATATTCATAAAAAGGATCTTTTCCTCCCATTGCTCTTAAGTTGACACTCCCTCTTAACATATCCATTGCACCTAAATGCTCTAACCAATCTCTATCAATTTGATACAACATTACTCGTTTTTCTGCATAAGCAATCAAATCAGAAGAATAAACGTTTTTTTTATCATTATACTTTTGCATTACTTGATCGTTAATTCTTTTTTTTATTTCATCCTCATCTACCCCATCTTCTTCACACCATTCTTTTATAGGTAATTCTATACTAAATATATTTGTGACCTTTTCATTAAGTAGTGAAATATTCCATTCGTGGCTATATTTTTTTGGAGGTATACAATCTGCTATAATTTCATCAATATAATCCTCAATCATTTCTGTAACAATTGAAGAGTGATCTTTAGTTTTTAAAATATCTTTTCTATTTTGATAAATAATTTTTCTTTGATCATTAAGTATATCATCAAATTTAAGAATTTGTTTTCGTATATCATAATTATGAGCCTCTACTTTTTGCTGCGCTCTTTCTAAGGCTCTAGTAATAAGAGAATGGGTTATGACTTCTCCATCTTTAATTCCAATTTTACCGAGAACATTTTCAAGAGTTTTTGATCCAAATATTCTCATCAAATCATCTTCTAATGAAAGAAAAAATATGCTTTCACCTATATCTCCTTGCCTTCCTGCCCTACCTCTTAACTGATTATCGATTCTTCTACTTTCATGTCGCTCAGTTCCTATAACTAAAAGACCACCAGATTGTATTGCTTGTTCTTTTGCAATTTTATTGTCATTACCTAATTTAATATCTGTACCTCTCCCAGCCATATTTGTTGAAATTGTAACATTTCCTGGAATTCCAGATTCAAGAATTATTTCTGCTTCTTTCTCATGCATTTTGGCATTTAGAACATTATGTTTTATATTATTAGATTTTAATAATTTTGAAATGATTTCTGAATTTTCTACTGATGTAGTGCCTATTAATATAGGCTGTTTAATCTCGTGTCTTTCTTTTACTAATTTCAGTACTGCTCGATATTTTTCTTCTTTTGTCATGTAAATTTCATCATCTCTATCATTTCTATTTACAACTAAGTTTGGAGGAATTTCAACAACTTGCAAATTATATATACCTTCAAATTCTGCAGCTTCTGTTAATGCTGTTCCAGTCATACCACTCAATTTTTTGTAAGTTCGAAAAAAATTTTGATAAGTGATAGAAGCAATTGTTTGATTTTCTTTTTGAACTTCTAAACCTTCTTTAGCTTCAATTGCTTGATGCAGCCCATCACCATATCTTCTTCCTTCCATTGGTCTCCCACTTAGGTCATCTATAATAATTATATTGTTATTTTTAATTATATAATCTTTATCTTTTAGAAATAATTTTTGAGCTCTAAGTGCTTGAATTATGTTGTGATTTAATGACATATTGTCTAAATCTTGTAAAGTTCCTCCTTGTATTAATCCTTTTTCTAACAAAAGTTTTTCCGCAAGCTCCATACCGTTGCTTGTTAAAAGTACATTCTTACTTTCTTCATTTATTTCATAATCTGTATCTTTAAATATTTTAACTATTGAATTAATTTTTGGATATATTTCTACCGAATTATCTGATTGACCAGAAATCACAAGAGGTGTTCTTGCTTCATCAATTAAAATACTATCAACTTCATCGACTATTGCAAATGTATCTTTTTTAAAACTAAGGGACTCATAATCATTTTTTAAATTGTCTCTTAAATAATCAAATCCAATTTCATTGTTTGTAGCATATACGATGTCTTTATTATATTCTGTAATTCTTTGATTTGGATCAGTTTTTGAATTTATACAACCAACTGAAAGATCAAGATAGTTATATATTTGACCCATCCACTCCGAATCTCTTTTAGCAAGATAGTCATTAACTGTTACTATATGTACAGCTTTTCCATCCAACGAGTTTAAATAGGCAGCTAGCGTAGCAACTAATGTTTTTCCTTCACCTGTTTTCATTTCAGCAATTTGTCCATTGTGAAGAACTATTCCTCCAATTAACTGCACATCAAAATGTCTTAATTTTATTGTTCTGTTTGAAACCTCTCGAACCACAGCAAATACTTCTGGCAGAATGTTATCCAATTTTTCACCGTTAGAAATAAGATTTCTAAAATAATTAGTTTTATTTTTTAATTCTGTCTCAGATAGTTTAGAAATCTCACCTTCAAGAGAATTAATCTTTTCAATAATGTTTGAGTATTTTTTTATAGTTCTTTTTGTTGAAGAACCAAACAGTTTATTAACAATATTTAGCATTTTATGGTAGAAGGCTGATATCATATGAATAAGAAGACTTCTACTATGGATTTAAGTTTAAGTAATAATGAAAGATTAAATCTTTATAGTAGTTCACCATTTAAACCAAAAAAATTTCAAAACCTTATACCCTCAGGATTAAAATTTTTTTCTTTTTATGCTGGATTCAAGAAAAAAAATAATGATCTATTAGTAATAGTATTTGAAAAGGTGATTAATGTTAGCTGTGTATATTCACTAACTTCTACTCCTTCAGCACCTATCATATGGGATAAAAAATATAATAAAGGAAAATGTAAGGTATTAATTGTTAATTCTGGTAATGCTAATGCACATACAGGTTCAAAAGGAATTAAGATTATAGATAAATATGTTTCTAAAATAATTAAAAAAATAAAATGTAAAAAATCTGAAATTTTAGTTTCTTCAACTGGTGTAATCGGAGAACTTTTTGATCCATATTTAATTATAAAATCTATAAATAAAATTGAGCAAACTAAATCAACTGACTTGATCAGTGCTGCATCATCAATAATGACAACAGATACATTTCCAAAAACTATTGTAAAGAAAATAAAAATTCAAAATAAAACTTTTAATATTTTTGGTATTGCAAAAGGATCAGGGATGATTCAACCTAATATGGGAACTATGCTAGCTTATATATTTATAGATTGTTTTTTAAGTAAAAAAAATTTAAAAAAACTGCTTTATGATAATTTAGATGATACATTTAATTCAATTTCTGTAGATGGGGATACCTCTACAAGTGATACATTAATGATTTTTTCATTACCAAATAAAAAAGTTAATTTAGATATAGAAAAAAACTACAAATTATTATCAAAAAATCTTTATGACGTAATGGAAAAATTAGCTTACCAAGTTATTTTAGATGGGGAAGGCGTTTCTAAAATAATTAAAGTAAATGTTACTAATGCTAAAACAAAGTTACAAGCAAAAAATATAGCTTTTTCTATAGTTAATTCTCCTTTAGTTAAAACTGCTGTTGCAGGTGAGGATGCAAACTGGGGTAGAATTATAATGGCTATAGGTAAATCATATGAAAAAATAGATCAAAACAAGATTAAAATTTCTTTTGGAAAAAATATAGTTTGTAGAAAAGGTCAAATAAATCAAAAAATAAATTATAAAAAACTAAATTTGTATATGAAAAAAAATCAGATTAGTATTAATATAGATTTAGGATTAGGAGTATTTAATAAGAGAGTATATGGGAATGATTTGACAAATAATTATATAAAAATCAATGCGGACTATAGATCTTAGAATTAATGAAATAAATAATGCAAGAAATACCAATAGAATTAGAAAATTTAATTAAAGAGAAGTTCAATAAAATTAATGAAAAGTTAAATGGTCTTAATTTTTTAGAAACATTCAAACAAAGTTTTATTCCAAGCTTTTCAAGCTTAATGGAAACATCAAATTTAATTGAAAAACTTCAAGATAATAGTAATTTAATTATAGAGAAAAATGATAAAGAATTTCAAGTAAATTTAAACGTTATAGAGAATACAAATACAAAAATAGATTTAGAAATTGAAAAAAACACCCTTTTTGTTGCTGTTAATGGAACTATAATTTTTAATATTTTTGATAAAAACTTAAGCAATAAAAGTAATAAAATTAATATTTATCCCTTGATGGGAATATGCTTACCTTCATCTACAAATATTAATATAAAAACATTAAAAAACTCTTATTGTTTAAAATTTTTTTTAACAGATCAAAATACCAATGTTGAAAAAAAAGAAAAAGATACAATATAATTAATATGATCGTATTTAATTTAGAGTGCAAGTTATGTAAAACTACTTTTGAGGGTTGGTTCGAAAGTACATCTGAATTTAATAGTCAAAAAAAACAAAAAATCATTAATTGTCCTAGTTGTAACAGTTCTTCTATAAAAAAAACAATTGTTGCTCCAAATGTATCAAAAAAGAGTAATTCAAAAGAGCAAAAAATCAAGAAAGCTATTGCAACAAATATTTCGAAATACAAAAAAGTAATAGAAAAGAATTTTGATTATGTTGGAGATAAGTTTACTGAGGAGGCAAAAAAAATTAAGTATGGGGAAACCAAAGATAGACCTATATATGGAGAAGCAACAATTGAGCAAACTAAAGAATTAATAGATGAAGAAATTAATGTAGTTCCTCTGCCATTTGCACCAAAAAAGAAAACTAACTAATTTAATTTTGCAGTACAAAAATAATTTATCAATTTATTATGCTGGCTCAGTTTCCATTTTCTATCAATTGGATTAAAAATCAATCCAGAAAAATTTAAAATAGAAAAATTTTCTTTTATTAGTAGAGTATTTAGTTCTTCAGGTTTGATCAGTTTATTAAAATCATGAGTATTTCTTGGAATCCATTTCAAGATGTTTTCTGCTAATTTAACTACTAGTATTTTTGATAAAACATTTCTGTTAATTGTTGAAAATATTATAATACCATTTCTTTTTAGGTTTTTTTTAATATCCTTAATTGCTTTTTCCCAATTTTCTAAATGTTCTAAAACCTCAAACATTAAAATTAAATCATATTTTTTTTTAAGGTTTAGCTTTTCTATACTTTGATTTAAATAATTTATCTTTAAATCATTTTGTAAAGCATGTATTTTTGCTGCTTTTATATTGTTTTCAACAAAATCAATCCCCGTAATGTTGCCACCTAGTCTTGCTAAAGGTTCACAAATTAAGCCACCACCACAACCTAAATCTAAAACATTAAAATTATTTATTTTTTTTACTTTAAGTTGATCAAGTATATACTTAATTCTAACTGATTTAATTTCGTGCAAAATTTTATATTTCCCATTTTCAGACCACCACTCATCAGCTAAATTATTAAAATGCTCATATTCTAATGATTTTGTCTTTTTTACCATCTTAAAACTTGTTTGTTTTCATTAAAAATAATAATAACATTTAGTTAATTTATTATAATTTCAAGTCAATGAGCATAATAGTAATGAAATTTGGTGGCACTTCTGTGGCTAATCTAGACAGAATTAAAAATGTAGCTAATATTGTTGAAAACCATAGTAAAAACAATAAGATCATTGTTGTACTCTCAGCTATGGCAGGAGTAACTAACAATTTGCAAGATCAGCTAGTAAGTCTTGACTCTAATGGATCTCCGGAAAACGACCTAGTTTTAACTTCAGGAGAGCAGGTTAGTATAGGGCTATTGTCGTCAATACTTAAAAAAAAGGGAATAAAGTCTATACCTCTATTAGGTTGGCAAATACCCATAATTACTGATGAGCACCATGAAAAAGCAAAGATATTAAATATTGATACAAAAAACATTAACTATTTTTTTAAAGAATTTGATGTAATCGTTTTAGCAGGTTTTCAAGGAATTAATACCAAGGGACAAATAACTTCGCTTGGTAGGGGCGGATCAGATACTACAGCTGTTGCAATTGCTTCAGCAGTTAAAGCTGAAAGATGTGATATATTTACAGATGTTGAAGGAGTGTTTACAACTGATCCAAATATTGTGCCTAAAGCTAAAAAAATATCAAAAGTTTCGTATGAAGAAATGCTTGAAATGGCTTCAATGGGCGCGAAAGTTCTTCAAACGAGGTCTGTTGAGTTGGCTATGAAAAACAACCTTACTTTACAGGTTCTTTCATCATTAACTAATAAAGAAGGAACATTTGTAATAGACACAGACAATCTTATTGAGAAGGAAATAGTAAGTGGTGTTAGTTATAGCAAGAATGAAGCAAAAGTAACAATTTCTGGTATACCCGACAAACCAGGTATATCTGCTAAAATCTTTGGAATTATGGCTGAAAACAATATTAACGTAGATATGATTGTGCAAAATATTTCTCAAGATGGTGTTTTTGCAAATATTACTTTTACAGTTTCTGATAAAGATCTTGAATTATCAAACAGACTTTTGCATGAAAATTCAAGTTTTTTGAACTTTAAATCAGTTTTAACTGATGACAAAGTGTCAAAAGTATCAGTTATTGGTATGGGAATGATGTCCCAGTCAGGAGTAGCTGAAAAAATGTTTAAAACTTTAGCTGAGAATTCAATTAATATCCTTGCTATATCTACTTCAGAAATCAAAATTAGTGTTTTAATTGATAAAAAATATACAGAATTGGCTGTTAAATCTCTCCATGCAGTTTATAATCTGAACAATATTAATTGAGGAATTTAATATAATATGCAATTTGTTGGAAAAAAACTAAAAGAAAAAAGAAGTTCTAAAAAAATTTCTATTGATCAAGTGTCTGCAGAACTCAAAATTTCAAAAAGTATATTATTTAAAATTGAAAATGATGAATTTGACTCAAATATAAATTCAGTTTTTTATGTTGGCTATTTAAGATCATATGCAAAATATCTAGAATTAAATAGTAATGAAATTATAGAACAATTTAAATTACAAAATTCCTTTAATGAACCTTCTAATGATGAAAATATACCAAAACCGGTAATTTATTATCCGTTACTTAATTATCAAAAATATTTTTCAATTGGATTGGCTTCAATTTTATTTATTGGTTTTTATTTGTTTTTTATAAAGAACAATGATTCTACTCCTAAATTCGCATTGATTCCAGAAATACCTGAAAATTTAGAACATGTAGTGGAAAAAACTATTGTTGATATTGAGCTTGCTAATAAAGATCAAAATAATATCAAGAAAAATATTGAGAATAGTACAAATTTTGCTTCATCTAGTGCTATCGCTTCTATTGAAGTTGAAAAAAATTTAATTGATAATAACACAGTTACTCTTAAATTTTTAAAACCAACTTGGTTACAATTGAGAGATTTAAATGATAAAATTATTATTAGTCAATTAATGACTGAAGATGATGAATATAGCTATAACTTAAATCTACAATATTCTCTTACTGCTGGCAATGCTGGAAATATATTAGTTTTAATTGATAACAGTGTTAAGGGAAAGGTTGGCGACTTTGGTGAAGTTGTGGATTCATTTGTCATAGATTCAAATTTTAGTAATTAAATTAAATGTTCAGATCCTATCAAAAAATAGATAGAAGATTAACGCGTGTTGTTAAAGTCGGTAATGTTCTTATAGGTGGAAATAATCCTATTGCAGTTCAAACTATGACAAATACTTTAACTAAAGATATAAAAAAAACAACTAATCAAATATTAAAAGTAGTTAAAGCAGGTGCTGAGTTAGTAAGAGTTTCAATTCCAGATAAAGAATCCGCAGATGCTCTAAAAATAATTTCAAAAAAAAGCCCAATTCCAATAATTGCTGACATCCACTTTCATTATAAAAGAGCTTTAGAAGCTGCTGAGAATGGAGCATCCTGTTTAAGAATAAACCCTGGAAATATTGGTTCAAATGATAAGGTTAAGGAAGTTATAAAAGCAGCAAAAAATAATGATTGCAGTATAAGAATTGGAGTAAATGGAGGCAGTTTAGAAAAACAAATACTAGAAAAGTATTCAGAACCAAATCCCGATGCTTTAGTTGAAAGTGCAGTATTAAATATGCAAATGCTTGAAGATAATGATTTTAATAATTTTAAAATAAGTGTCAAATCTTCAGATATATTTATGTCAATTAAAGCTTATGAAAAACTATCATCTATTTGTGATTATCCGTTACATCTAGGAATAACTGAAGCCGGAAGTAAGAGAACAGGTTCAATTAAATCATCAATTGGAATAGGTAATTTACTTTTAAGGGGTATTGGCGACACAATAAGAATTTCTTTATCTGATGAACCTGAAGAAGAAGTAAAGGTTGGTTTTGAAATTCTCAAAAGTTTAGGATTAAGGCAAAGAGGAATAAATATTATTTCTTGCCCATCTTGCGCAAGGCAGCAATTTCCAGTAATTGAAACAGTAAAGAAATTAGAAAAAGCATTAGAAGATGTTACAAATCCACTAACAGTGTCTATAATAGGCTGTGTTGTTAATGGACCAGGTGAAGCTACAATGACCCAAATAGGAATAACTGGAGGAGGTAACAATACTCATATGATTTATATTGACGGAAAAAAAAATCATATAGTTAAAAATACTGAACTTATTCCTTACTTAGAAAAAATTATAAGAGAAAAAGTAAAATTAAATCATACTAAGGATCACTAATGAAATACCAACCAGTAAGAGGAACTCATGATATCTTTGGTTTCGAAATAGATAAATATAATATTATTGTAAAAAAAATAAATGAACTTGCAAGAATTTATAATTTCAAAGAGATTAAAACTCCAATATTTGAATCAACCAAACTCTTCTCAAAACCACTTGGTGATCAGAGTGATGTTGTTTTAAAAGAAATGTATACCTTTTTAGATAGAAATAAAGATTCATTAACACTTAGACCAGAATACACAACACCTATGATTAGAGCAGCAATTTCAAACAACTTATTAAAACAACTTCCTTGTAAGCTCTATGGAATTGGATCAATGTTTAGAAGGGAGAGGCCTCAAAAAGGTAGATACAGGCAATTTAATCAAATAAATTTTGAGAATTTTGGTTCAACAGATTCATTTGCTGATGTAGAACTGATTTTATTAGCAAATAACTTTATCAAAAGTATTTTACCTAATTTAAACTTTAAACTTTACATAAATTCATTAGGCGATAGGGAAACTTTAAATAAGTATAAAAAACAATTATCTAATTATTTATTAAAGTATAAAAAAGAGCTTTCTGAAGATAGCAAGGATAAAATTATTAAAAATCCTATAAGGATTTTAGATTCAAAAAATAAAAATGATAGAGATATAATTTCCTCAGCACCAGCAATTATTGAATTTTTATCAAAAGATGCTTTGAATCAATTCAATGAAATTAAAAATATTTTGAAAAATTTTAATATTAAATTTGAAGAAAAGTACTCTTTAGTTAGGGGTTTAGACTATTATTGCCACACAGTTTTTGAATTCAAAACAGAAGATTTGGGAACTCAGGATACAATTATTGGAGGAGGAAGATATGATGGGTTAGTTAGTCTTTTAGGAGGTAATGACATTTCAGGCGTAGGGTGGGCTGGTGGAATAGAAAGAATTATGATGCTTATGAAAAAAA
>MDTE01009469.1_pt1 | contig 13059 bp, 10 predicted proteins | sample 811231 | NCBI WGS metagenome assembly MDTE01 (sample SAMN05326651, study PRJNA326480) | marine metagenome | isolation source: seawater | place: Indian Ocean: Red Sea | collected 2010
GCATCTCTCCGCTGACAATCCCGAACACGTTGAGCAGAAACCCTGTCGCCAGAAATCCGACCAGGGGCGGAAGACCCACGGACTTCGACAACATGCCCAGCACAAATGCCATGCCGATCCAAGCGACATCTCCTAAGGAAAATGCGATCCACTCGAAGTCCATGGTCCGACGTATTGTTCTGGCGCGTAGCGGTTGGGAATATTGGTACGCTAAGCCACAGAAGTGGCAATCATCAAAGACCGCAGGTAATTCCATGAAACGGTTACAGAGCATGACGGTCGTGGGCGCCCACGCAGAAGGCGAGGTCGGCCGCGTGGTCACCGGCGGCGTACTTCCCCCGCCTGGAGACACGTTGTTCGAACAGCGGGAATACTTGCGCACCCAGGATGACGGGTTCCGCAAATTTCTGCTCTACGAACCGCGGGGCGGAGCATTCTGCCACGCCAATTTGATCGTGCCGCCCAAGGATCCGCGAGCACAGGCGGGGTTCATCATTATGGAGGCGACCGACTATCCGCCCATGTCAGGCTCCAACACGATGTGTGTGGTGACAGTCCTCCTGGAGACCGGAATGTTGGAGATGCGGGAACCCGAGACGCGCCTTGTTCTCGAAACGCCAGGTGGATTGGTCGAGGCCGTCGCCACTTGTAGGGGCGGCAAGTGCGAGTCTGTCGCCGTAACCAACGTGCCCTGTTTCGTGGCCAAGTTGGACGCGCCGGTCGAGGTTCGAGGGCAGGGAACGCTGACCGTCGATATTGCTTATGGCGGAGCGTTTTTCGCCATCGTTGATTCGCAGGAATTGGGATTCGCATTGAGTCGGTCGGAAGCCCGCGAACTTGTCGAAATGGGTGAGACCATCAAGGCTGCAGTCGTTGAACAGCACGCGATAGTGCACCCGGAAAATCCTGATATCCACACGGTGACGTTCACGGAATTCGCGGCACCGGTTCAAGTGGATGGGGAGGGCCGTAAATCAGGTCGCAATGCTGTGGTGATATCGCCTGGCAAGCTCGACCGCTCGCCGTGCGGCACGGGCAGTTCGGCACGCCTTGCAGTATTGCACGCGCGAGGTCAGGTTGCCGTCAACGAGACGTTTCTGAGCCTCTCGCCTATCGACTCGGAGTTCCGGTGCCGAATCGTCGACACGGCGACCGTGGGCGGTGCTCCCGCCATTCTACCGGAGATCGCTGGGCGCGCCTGGATCACTGGCAAGCACGAGTTCAGCCTCGATCCGTCTGATCCCTTTCCCGAGGGCTATACTCTTTCGGATACTTGGTATCGCACACTTGATTGATGGAGATCGGTTTGGGAACGCAATAATTACTATAAGTTGAGTATAATATATTTAATTCTTAAAAAAATAGCGATTTAGATTACAACCCAGACATTGTGCGAAGTGTGCGAATTGGATCGCAATTCATGGCGTCATCACATTGATTTCAAATCATTATCTGGTGATTTAGCGGGGATGGCATAGACGACTCAATTTATGCCGATGCGGCACTCTCTGAGCACTTCGTAGTGAGGCATGCAAGCAGCCGCGAGTTCGGCCTGCGCACGACTCAAATCCGGCTTTGTGGATCTACCCGATCCGAAACCCGTTGAAGCCTCTACATTGGCGTACCAGTGCCGGGACCACACACCGTCCGTGGATCGCGGGCCTGGTGGCCAGCTCAGCATGTCGGCGGAGAACGGAAGACCCAGTGCCCCGCACAATGCAGTCAGACACCGCTCAGGATCGGCCAGGACGTCGGCCGAATCGAGAACGGGTGGCACCGGGTCCAGTTCCCGCCTGACCGCTGCGAAGATCTCCGCCTGTTGGGGATACCCCAGGTCCTCTGCTGTGGCGTTTGGGCGCACCCGCTCGTAGGACACGACGACTTCGTGGGGATCGCGGATGAGAAAGCAGTTCCGAAGATGATGGAGCCAGTCTTTCTCCACTTCCGGGAGGATGTGGTGAGTCATGTGCTTCTGGTACCAGACCGTCCGTCCTCCAGGGACGGGGCCGGTAATCTCTCGCACGATCTGGCGCCAGTCGGTTGCCATCGACGCGATGATCTCATCTCGACCCGGATGATCTGCGCCGGTTCGTTCGAGGTAGTAGCCGTAGAACGGCTCGTCCGAAACGGTCGTGTCGGTTCTTGTTTCCCAGGCGCGCATCATGGCCGTGGAGATGTTTCGCGGACCCGACCACATCGCTATGCGGACAGGATCGCCAGTCGAGTTCATGTAAATCCTGTTATGCCGGGCTGAGCATTCAGCGACAATGCATCAGGCAGCTATGCGCCTCTCACTGAGGACGGCTTTAGCCTCCGCCTCGATGACGGTCCCTTTGAAGAAGTCAGGATTCATGCCGCCATGCATTTTGACGGCATTGGTGAACGTGAAATCACGAAAATCATCATGGGATAGCAGACCGTCCTCTACGAGTTCATAGGACTCGGCAAGCACTTTCGTCGCGTCCTGAACATCCCAGTGACCGATGTCCGAGCCCAGCATGGCATTGAATTTCACGTCCATCTCGTTCACGCGATCTTCGAAGGCCCAGGCGATGCAGCGGTCATCCGCCTCGCAACCGAAATAGAAATTGGGAATGAAGAGGTCTCGAATATCTTCTTCCGTCTCGATGGCGCAGTTCGCCCATTCGTCGAGGTCGGCTTCGTTCTCGGGATTGTTCCAGAACGCCGGGTACATGTAGCCGGCCAATTCATTTGCCTTGGCCTTGACCCGGTCGTGGCCGTGCTCTGATAGCAGGGCCAGCAAGGCGTCCTGATCGATATTGGCGGGATTCAGGTCGCGTTCCAGGGCAACACGGTTGCGCTTTTCCCAGTGCTCGATGATGTCGTGATAGAGACTCACCGCCCAGGCCACGCCGCATTCCAGGAAACCGATCTTGAGATCTGGGAAGCGTCGGGTGACCCCGCCAAAGAACATGGCCTTGCAGCAGGCTTCGGAGGATTCCGCAAAATTATGGATGTGGTTGTAGTTGAAGTTGGTCGGCGAAGTCCTGTTGGGCCAACCCATCCCGTGGCTGTGCGTGGTCGGCGCCACTTTCAGTTCCAGGCACTTTGCCCACAAGGGGTCGTAGTCGTATAGGCCATCCATGCCCAGTGGATCGAGCCAGAACGAGGCGGCGACAGCACCGTCGGCGTCCGTTTCAATGGGTCGGCGCACCACGCCTTCCATCATCATGGCCTTCATGCCCAGCTCGTGCACGGCGAATTCGAGCTCGGCGATGGCTTCGTCCGGTGTGTGCATGGGAACGGTGGCCACGGTCATAATGCGGTCCTCATGACCGCGGAAGGCATCAGCGTTCATCAGGTTGTTGGCCCTCACCACGGAGAGGCGGAGTTCGTCGTCTGCAATGGCCAATGTGTGGAGACCCAGTGTGGGATAGACGATGGTGAAATCCACACCGAACTCATCCATCCTGTCTCGCCACAGTCGCGGGACCATGGCCGTGGCGCGGTCCACCGTGTTTCCGGCCAGCGCCCAGTGCGGCGGCCGTTTGATCCGCTGCTCGCGGACTTCGTCCCGCGATCGATTGTACCAGCCCCAGAACCGGCCGTCCTTCATCAACGCCTTGTAGCGGTCCACCATTCCGGGCCCGGCAACCTCGGAGAGATACTCGTATAGCACCGGTTCAATCTCGATCATGTGACCGTCGTTATCGATGACCGGATGATCGAGGCGTTCACGGATGGTGGCGGAATCGGATTTGGGGCCAGACACGGCATTCCTCCATGTGTGCGGGCGCTAACTGTCGAACGTTAACATCACGCCCCCCTGCGGGACAGGCACCCTTCGGTTCCGTGGCCGGAATTGAAAACGGCGCGATCTCGAAGGAACGCGCCGTCCAATTCTTCACAAAGTGAAGCGTCTCAGGTTTCCAGGATAGCAATCTCCTGGTCTTCCGTGACTTCATCGCCCTCACCGACAAGGAATTCCTTGATCGTGCCGTCAGTATCGACCATGACCGGAATCTCCATCTTCATCGATTCCAGGATCATGATTTCGTCGCCATCGGAAACCTTGTCTCCGACCTTGGTGACTATCTTCCAGACCTTACCGGTCATCTCTGATCTGACGCGCTCTTCTGCCACCGGTGTCTCTCCTGGTTCAGGTTTGTAAATGCGTTGTCACTTCTTAAGCGTAGCGACGACGTCCTCCGCCAACCCCGTATGCACCGCGCCGGAAACAAATGCCTCGTTCTGCAGCGTGGCCTGGATAAACGGAATGTTGGTCTTTATGCCCTCGATCGTGAATTCGTCAAGGGCTTCGCTGAGCTTGTCGATGGCATCTTGCCGATCGTCGCCGCGCACAATGACTTTGGCGATCATGGGATCATAGTACGGTGTGACCGTTCCGCCCTCGGCGAATCCGGTGTCGACCCGAATTCCATCGCCGCTCGGTGGGCGAAATACTTCGAGGGGTCCGGGAGAGGGGAAAAACTTAATCGGATCCTCGGCATAAACGCGCGCTTGGATCGAGTGGCCGGAGATCTCGACATCGTCTGGCAGGATTTCCGACAACGGCTGCCCGAAAGAGCTTCGTACCTGCGTTGCAACGATGTCGATCCCGGTAACTTCTTCCGTGACACCGTGTTCGACCTGGAGCCTCGTATTCATCTCCAGGAAATTGAACCCGCCGTTTCCGTCATAAAGCGTTTCCACCGTACCGATGTTGTTGTAGCCCATCTTGGTCAGGATGCTGGCCGCGGAATCGGCTAGATCGACCACTACTTCCCGGGCAAGCGCCGGCGCCGGCGCCTCTTCGATCACTTTCTGATGTCGGCGTTGAACGGAGCAGTCGCGCTCAAACAGGTGACGTACATTGCCGTGTTCGTCGGCCACCATCTGGAATTCGATATGCCGTGGCTGTTCGAGAAGTCGTTCGAGGTATACCTCAGCCGTACCGAAGCTCCGCTCCGCCATCGATCGGGCGCGTTCAAGCATTTTGACGAGTTGCTCGTCGTCGCGGGCCGGCAGCATGCCGATACCGCCGCCTCCACCCGCTGGCTTGATCAGGACCGGATAGCCGATGTCTGAAGCCGCCGCGAGTGCTTCGTCGTCGTCCTTCAGGACGGACGAACTCGACCCCATCGGCATGCCGTACTCTTTCATCATGTCGCGGGCCCGAGTCTTGTGTCCCATGGCTTCGAGCCACTGAGCGGCCGGACCGATGAAACGGCACTCCGCCGCCTCAACGCGCGCGGCGAAATCGGAATTCTCGGCCAGAAATCCATAGCCTGGATGCAGGCCATCCGCGTTCGTCTCCTTCACGACGTCGAGTATCGCGTCCTGATTGAGGTAGCTCTCCGCCGGCGCCGCGCCGCCGATGGCGTGCGCTTCGCTTGCCTCTGCAAGATAGGGGGCGGACTCGTCCGCTTCCGAGTAGACGGCGACGGACTTGACGCCCATGCCGTTCAAGGCGCGAATGATCCGAGCGGCGGCTGCGCCGCGATTCGCGACGACGACTTTTTCAAACATGGGATTGACTCAGTAGGTTGTGGGCCAGTTGCAGAGCTGGTGTTTGGAGATACCCCCCGTCCGTTCCCGACTGTGGACCTCCAGCAATCGGATGATCACATCGCGGGTCTCACGCGGGTCGATGACGAATTGTGACGAGAAGATGCTGGCAAGATCGTAAGCGGAAGACTCCTGGGACACCTCGTCCAGCAGTTGTGTGAATTTTTCGGGATCCTGTTCGTAGGTCACGCCGTGGACGACGTTGACCGCGACATTGGGATCCATGAAGCCGATGTCCGCAGAAGGCCACGCCAGCATCTCATCTGCGTTTCGCGTACCGGCCATGTTCAGGTATGCCTGGCCATAGCTCTTGCGCATGACGATGGAGATTTTGGGAACCGAGCAGAGCTGCATCGCAGTCATGAAGTTCATGATTTTGCCCGGCGCTTTCTTGACTTCACCGGCGAGGCCGATGAGGAAGCCCGGGGTATCGGTGAGGAATACCAGCGGAATATTGAACGAGTCGCACAGCACCAGAAAACTGGTGACCTTGTCACAGGCGTCCGGGTCGAGTGCACCGGCTTTGAACAACGGGTTCGAGCAGACGAAACCAACGGTCGATCCGTTCATGCGGGCAAATGCCGTGGTCGCACCACGCGCAAACCGGGGCTTCATCTCAAAGACACTGTCCGTATCCGAGAGTGCCGCCACGACCTTGCGCATGTCGTAAACTTTCTGGCGTTCGGCAGGGACGATATCGAAGATTTTTCTTGCGGCGTCGCCCGATCCGGAGGGCACGGCGGCCACCGGAGCTCTTTGATTGTGATGGCTCGGCAGATAACTGAGGAACTTCTTGATGAGGTCGATCGCCTCTTCATCGGTGTCCGTCGCATAATCGACTTTGCCCGTGACTTCCGACTGCATCTTCCAGCCGCCAAGCTCTTCAGGGTCGACCTTCTCCTTGATGGCAATTTCCGTGACTTTTGGACTGGAGACGGCCAGAACGCCGCCTTTTCGCATGGCGACGAAATCGGATAACTGGGTAAACCAGCAGGCGGTTCCGTAGGCGGGGCCCAAGACGGCTGCGGCGTAGGGAACCTCCCGCCGGCGCACGAATTGTTCGTTGTCTTGACCCAGGGCGCCGGTCCCGACGGCACCCATGGTGTCTGGGATGCGGGCGCCAGAGGACTCGTTCAGCAGGACCAACGGCATGCCGTTCTTGATAGCGGTCTCACGCATATGTCGCATTTTCTTGACGTTGGTCAGGCTGCTCGAGGCACCTTTGACCGACAAGTCATGGGAAACGACCGCCGCTTCGCGACCATCTATCCGGCCGTATCCGCATACCTTGCCGTCTGTGGGAGTGGAAGGTTGTGCCTCGGGAATAAACGAGGTCGCGAAAAGGCCCGATTCGATGAACGTTCCGGAGTCGAACAGGTAGTCGATGCGCTCCCGTGCGTTGAGGCTCCCTCGCGCCTTGATCTTGGCGACGCGTTCGGGGCCGCCCATTCCGAGTGCATGGTCGCGCCGTTTTTCGTAATCATCCAGGATCGCGTCGAATGACATGGTACCCCTCAGAGAGCTCTATGAAGTTGGTTGTGCGCACGTCTTCGGCGGCCTCAAAAGGCCCGGAACAGCGCGGTTCGTTTCGTGGGTGCGGCAAATTAGCCCATTAAACCTTTTGCTGCCAAGCGGGTTGCCGCACATTCCCGAGAATGGTCGCTGCGGCGTAGCCCAACGCTTGACACGGCGGCGTCGCACCGGTACGCCCACGTCCAGACAAAAGCCCGGAGAAACGGTCGTATCGGGCACCAAATATAGGTATCGAAGGGGCAACGGAACCCATGAGCTGGTTACCCGAGGTCGAGGAGATCGAGCGCCGCAAGCAGTTCGCCTACAAGCTTGGCGGCAAGGAGGGCGTGGATCGTCAGCATAATCAGGGAAGGCTCACCATCCGCGAGAGGGTCGATGGGCTCGTTGATCCCGGAAGCTGGCGTGAGATTGGCGTTCTCACCGGCACCTCGACTTATGGAGAAGATGGGCAACTCGAAGATGTGAAGCCGGCGAACGCGGTTATCGGCACCGGACGATTGGATGGACGCAAGGTCGCAATCGACGGTGATGACTATACCAATCGGGGTGGGTCTTCGGAGGCAACGGTCTCAGAGAAATGGATCTACGCCGACCAATGGGCGCACGAGATGAATATCCCGCTGGTTCGTCTGGTGGAAAGCGCCGGTGGCAGTGTCCGTCTAGTCGAAAGAATGGGACATACAAAGATTCCCGGTTATCCGACTTGGCCGATGGGGCTCCTGCTCGGGAAGGTTCCGGTGATTGGCCTTGCCCTTGGGCCGTGCGCGGGGCTTGGCGCTTTGAAAGCCGCCTGCGCACATTTCTCGATTATGGTGAAGGACACCAGCCAGGTCTTCGCTGGTGGCCCTCCGGTCGCGCTTGAGGCCGGAATGTCAGGATCGCGTGTCGACAAGGACGAGCTTGGCGGCTGGAAGATCCATACCGAAATGAGTGGGGTCATCGACAACGCCGCCGACAACGAAGCCCATGCTTTTGAACTGGCGCGCCGCTGGCTCTCATACATGCCCAACAGTGTGTACGAACTGCCTCCCGTCGTTGAAACCGATGATCCTCCCGACCGGCGTGAGGAGGACCTGATTTCCGCCATCCCTCGGGATCGCCGAAAGATCTACAATCCGCGCCGCATCATCGAGCTCGTGTTCGACAAGGACTCGGTATTTGAGGTGACGCCGAAGTTCGGCCGTTCCACCGTGACCTGCCTGGCTCGCCTCAACGGATATCCCGTTGGTGTGCTGGCCAACGATCCCCGTTTCTTCGGTGGCGGCATGAACAGGTCGGCGGCTGAGAAGTTCGAGACATTCATCGACATCTGCGACACGTTCCATCTGCCCATCATCAATTTCGTTGATCAGCCAGGCACTGTTGTGGGCGTCGACGCTGAGCGCCAGGGGAACGTCCGCAAGGCCGTCCGGGTGCTCACGGCAATCGAACAAACCCAAGTGCCGTGGTGCGCAGTCGTTGTGCGGCGGCTGTTCGGGCTGGCGGGCAACTGCTATGGCCGCATGCAGGGCCTCAATTATCACGTCGCCTGGCCATCGGCGACGTGGGGGTCGATCCCCTTCGAGGGCGGAATCATGGCGGCGTACCGCCGTGAACTCGACGGCATGCCGGAAGAGGAGCGAAATGCGCGACTCGAGGAGCTCGACACATATTATTCTCGCCTCTCGTCACCGTTCCTGACAGCAGAACGGTTCCGCGTGCCGGATGTTATCGATCCTCGGCAAACACGTGAGATCTTGTGGAACTGGCTCGAAGACGCCTGGAAAACACTCCCCGAGCAGCTTGGGCCCGTGAAGCGTTCCATGCGGAAATAGTATCGTAATGCACAAAGATTCTATGCCGGACATGCAAGGTAGAGTGACGGAGATTTATTGAAGGAACCGAATTCAATTCGGTGAACTCGGATGGTTACATCTTGATTGTGCTGGAAATGGCCGGTACTTTCTCGCCAATGATATAAGTCTCTCCAGAAAACTGGAGGGTATTTCAGGGGGTAGGCCAGCTTTAATCGCGGTTCAGATCGCCTCGCAACAGAATACTGCGATGCAATCGAAATCTGGGAACTAAGCGGGCCTATGTCATTTGGGTTTGGGCTTGGTCGCGGAAACGGCGTCTTTCATGTCGTTTCAACAGTATCGCTGGGTGCGGTGCTAGTGAGGCCAAAATTGGAGAGCTGGGGAACGCATGGCTAGTATTCTTCTTCTGAGTCTTCTGGTCATATTCGTGCTGTTGGGTGCGCCGATCGGATTTGTGCTGGTCCTGATCCCGACCGCATACATCGTGATCACGGGCGAGGTTCCGTGGACGATGATCCCTTACAACATGTACGAATCCTTGGCGCACCCGCCGCTGATCGCCATTCCCTTCTTCATGTTGACTGGTGAGCTGATGACCTCGGCCACCATCACCGATCGATTGATCATACTTAGTCGCGCACTTGTGGGTCGTGCCCGCGGCGGGCTGGCTCAGGTGAATATCGTTGTGTCGATGTTCTTCGCTGGCATGAACGGTTCGGTCGTTGCCGATACGGCAACGGTCGGTTCAATTCTCATCCCCGCCATGAAGCGGGCCGGTTATTCGGCTGCGTTCTCGGCGGCCATTACGTCGGTCAGCGCCACCATCGGCGGCATTATTCCGCCGTCGATCGGCATGATCATCCTGGCGACCGTGGCGTCGCTGTCGGTTGGCGCGCTGTTCTCGGGCGGCATCATTCCCGGCATCCTCATCGGCTTTTCGCTGATGGCAATCACCTGGGTCATCGCTCGCAAGCGGAACTACGAGCGTAGTGAGGAAGGACTCAGCCTCAAGCGGATTTGGAGCGCGTTCCTCGGCTGTGCCTTGGCGCTGTCTATCCCGATCGTTCTGGTGGGAGCGATCGTGGGCGGCGTTGCCAGCCCCGTTGAAGCCGGTGCCATCACAGCGATCACAGCGTTCCTGTTGGGCCTCTTCGTCTATCGCAGCCTGGATGCCGAGATTCTCATAGGCGCCATCACCCGCGCCTTCAAGACGGCCGCCGCGGTGTTCATCATCATTGCTGCGGCGGGGCCCTTCAGCTGGCTCCTGACACGCCTTGGAACACTGAAGTTCGTACAGGATTTCATGCTGGGCTATACGGACCAGCCATTCATGTACGCCGTCGTCTTGATCATGCTTATTCTGGTGGTGGGCATGATCATGGACGCCGCAGCCAACATCATCGTGGTGGGGCCGGTGCTGATCGCGGTGAGCGTCCAGGCTGGTTTTCCCGAAGTTCAGGCCGCACTGGTTGTGGTCGTGGGCTTCCTGATCGGTACGGTGACTCCGCCAATCGGCGTGGCTTACTTCACCGGATCATCGATAGCGAGGGCCAGGTTAGAAGTTGTGGCCGTGGAAATGGTGCCGTTTCTGATCGCGGAATTCGTGGTGCTCTTCCTGATGATGATCATCTCACCAATCACGATGTGGTTACCCAAGGTGTTCGGGTTCGTGGAGTGAATTAGGTCCCTCCGCGTGGGAGGGACGAAACACAGTCTGAGAACGTAAGGTCAAGCAAGGAAAAGCTGAGAAATGGTTGCTCTGGCACAGAAGTTTGATACCGGTCTGAAGGGACTCCTGAACACGATTTGCGCGACGTTTATCGTGCTCATGGTCTTCTTCACCGTGTGGACGGTTGTGATGCGTTACATCTTCCTGAACGCGCCGTTCTGGAGTGACACGCTCACCATGTTCTTCAACGTCTGGATGGTGTTCCTGGCGCTGGCCATCACGGTCAGGGACCGTACGCATATCTCGATGACCATGTTGTACGAGGTTTTGCCGCCGATTGTCGGGTTCGCGTGCGAGTTTCTCTGGACGGTGCTGATTTGCGCCTTCGGCATCTTCATTGCGATCTATGGCTTTGAAGCGGGCTGGAATGTGCCGGGCAAGTATTGGGAATTCGGCTACATGTCCAAGAAATGGCCGATGATGATCATGCCGACAGTTGGCGTGTTGATGTTCATTATGGCGGCGATTGTTATCATTGAGGACATTCTTCGCGCAATAAAGGGTGATTTCGTGGTGCACGCGCACGAACTCGAAGACATCGAGGAATATCAGCGTATGGCTGGCATCAACCACGATGAGGTCGCATCCGTCGAGGAGCGCTCCGACGCACACTAGAAAATTCGACCCCGTCAATTTGGCGGAATGTAAGAAGGGGCGCCTGCGGCGCCCCTTTTTTGCAGGTTGTCAGTCCCGAATTTCGGTCATCTAGCCACCATAGGTGATGGCCTCATCGTTTGCCTTTACACGCCCTGCCTTTGCCGCCTGGACCGAGTCCGCGAGATCGGAAAGATACTGGTCGACCACGGGCACGTGGGTCATCGTGAGCATGCCCATGTGGATGGCGCGGGGTTCCGCGGAACGCGTGACCAGCCAGCCGCGTTGCGTCATCGCTTCCGCGACAGCGAAGATATCGTATGTGGACGATGTGTAACTGAGGATCGTCAGGGGGGGATCGGCGATGATGGACAGGCCGTCGATCGAGCAAATTCCCTCTTTCAATCGGTCGATGGCATCGAACAGTTCCGTAGCGATATGCACGTACCCATCCCAGCCCAGGTAATTCAGTACGGCCCAGGCGGCAGCAATGGGACCGCCCGGCCGGGTACCCGGTACAGTTGGTGATGCGTAGTGGCCGCGAGACCACTCATCGAACTCGAAAACCTGATATTTGCGCAGCGATTCATCGCAGAGCAGGAATGTCGATGCGCCCTTGGCCGTGAAACCGTACTTGTGAAGATCCGCGGACATGGACATGACGCCGGGAACGGTGAAATCAAAATCCGGAATGGGACGACCGAGTTCCCGTGCAAAGGGCGCGATGAAACCACCCACACACGCGTCGATGTGGAGCCAAAGGTTTTTTTCCTGGGCCAATGCGGCAAGTTCGGGTATCGGATCAAAGACTCCGTGTGCGAATTGAGGCGCGGATCCCACCAACATGATTGTGCTCTCGTCGATGGCGTCACGCATCCGATCCAAATCCGCGCGAAAGTCATCACCAATCGGCACCCGTCTGACCACCAACCCGAGGTAGTGCGCCGCTTTGTTGAATGCGGGATGCGCACTGTACGGCGCAACGACCACCGGTTCTTCAATGTTGGGGTGGTGCTCGCGGGCCCAGTCGCGGGCAGTCTTGACAGCCATCAGGATACTTTCGGTGCCTCCCGACGTCATGCTGCCTGCCGCCGTATCGTCGCCGTTCAAGAGACCCAGCGTCCAGGAGATCACGTCGTTCTCCAGGCGAGCAAGGCTCGGAAATGCGCTGGGACCTAAGGCATTCTCCGAGAAATAAATGCGGGAGGCATCCTTGGCGACCTCGAGCACATCATCTCCCCCGAAATGGGTATAAAGACCAACCCGGCCACCACGCCAATCGACATCGTCCGATTTATTTGCCTCAAGCTCATCGAGAACGTCATCTCGGTTACGCCCGTGCGGTGGAAATCGGTTTGTCATTCGGAAATCCCTGCTTTCTTGTACTGGGTTGTGGTTCAGATTCGGCCGGTAGCTGGTCGTTCGTACATCTTATGACTGTCGCTTGTCACGGTTCTTCGTAGATCAAGCGAAAAATTGCCGAATGTTCACTACACACCGACCAATTCAAGTGCATCACGATCTTGTGAGGCGGTCCGCAAGAGATAAATTAGAGTATCGGCAGCGTCTTTATTCAATTCGAGGAGAATGCAAGAAAAATTTAGTCATTTCGATACTGGACGAAGCAGTGTCTACATAGGATAATCCGTCCTGTTGCGACGGGATCATATCTGCTTCCTCACCGGTTGGGCTTAAGTCGGGCTGAGAACGATAAATCAAATAGCCCGCGATCGGCTTGGTCGATCTCTTGGAGGCGCCACTAATTAGAGTCCCTTCGCACATTTGAGACTGACTGGTACCAGACCAACTGGGAGGTAAGACAGTATGCTGAGAAAGACTTTGATCGCACTTGCCGGTGCGGCCGTATTGGCCGCCAGC
>MDTE01145365.1_pt1 | contig 13059 bp, 4 predicted proteins | sample 811231 | NCBI WGS metagenome assembly MDTE01 (sample SAMN05326651, study PRJNA326480) | marine metagenome | isolation source: seawater | place: Indian Ocean: Red Sea | collected 2010
CTTCCCCCGCCGCGAAGCCATCGTCATAGCTCGCCTGGTTATCGGTGGTGATGTCGACCGAGGCTTCCCCCGCCGCGAAGCCATCGTCATAGCTCGCCTGGTTATCCGTGGTGATGTCTACAGAGTCGACACCTTCTTGAAAACTCGCGCTTAGAACGGCGGAGGTCACCACACATAGGGTCCCATCCGCGTTTTGTTCGGTCCCTTCGCCGCAATCGAGCGCCTTGGGTACCTGCTCTGCTTCGCAGGCAGAGAACGTGAGGCCAAGCCATAGGATAAAAATACATCTCTTCATGGTCTTCTCCATGCCATCTCTTCTATGGGAATTACGACGTCGCTTCCCGATTCAAAGCCACCAGGATCTGATCTAATTTACCGAGAAAGCGGGACCGATCTTTCCCTTCCGTAGGTCGCGGGCCACCGGCGGCCACCCCCATCTCCCGCAGAGCCTGAGAGAGCTCACGCCCGGCCAGTGCCGAGCCGATGGAGTCCTCGGTGAACTCCTTCCCCTTCTGCCCCAGCACTCTTGCCCCGTTCTTGAGGCAACGGGCCGCGAGAGGAATATCATTGGTGATCACCACATCACCCGAGCCTGCCTTCTCGGCGATCCAATCATCGGCCACATCAGCCCCCTGATCCACCACAACACATTCAATGAGGGGGCTCTCTGGCGTCTGCAACCACTGGTTGGCCACGACCCGTACCGGCCAACGATACCGACGTGCCACTTTGTAGGTCTCGGCTTTCACGGAGCAGGCGTCGGCGTCGATGTATATGGTTCCCATACTGTTCCTATACCACTACCGCGCAGCCATTTCTTCTATCATGGAGCCGGAATACGCACGCCATAGACAGCGCCACGCGCAATGCCTGCTCCACTGGCCCGGTGACTACCAACGGCCCATACGGCACCACCTTGCGAGTCCACACCCGTATCCATCGAGGTTCCTATCTGGGTCACTGCCCGAGACGATTCGCCATGCATTACCAGGATTGGATTGGAACCAAGGGTACCGTCGGACTCGACCGCATACACATAGGCACCACCGGTGCCAGCTGGACCGCCAAAGGTACCTCTGGGCTGGGTCACGACTACGGCTGCGTTGCCATCCGTCCCCTTACCGGGCAGGAAGCCTACCTGTGCACCAAAGTCTCCATTGACCATATCGCCCACCACGCTATTGCTAAGGCTTGCGTTGAATAGAGGGTAAAGGATCGTAGGTCGACTACCCACGGTCCAGGCTTCTGGCGAATATTCCAATATCCGACTGCCGGACACGAAATATACCGCCCCATGGTTCAGGTTATCGACGCGATAGCCCGTTCCACCAACCAGCAGATCATTTACACCGTCTCCATCTGCGTCATGACCACCCGCCAGGGAGATCCCCATCCAGGCTCCACCAGACGCCACCCCCAGACTCACCCTGTGGATGGTCTGATACATACAGGTCGGCCCCCAACCAAAGACGACATGCACACTTCCCGCGTCATTCGCCGCTTGATCATCATACGGTGCTCCCACAGCAAAGTCGTCACAGCCGTCGTTATTGAGATCTCCCAGGCTGGCCATCGACTGCATCTTATCCCCAGCGATGGCTCCATGTAGCATGACATCTTCGTTACAGATCACATTGATCTTCTCGGCGTCCCATGCGGCTCGACCAAAGAGAATCGCGACCCCACCAACATTATTACGCCCCATAAAATCCCAATTCAGAGACGACGCCATCACATCGCTCTTACCATCGCCATTAATATCCAGATCACCAAGAAGCCCGTGCATGCTCTGCCACTTCTGGGTTCCGTAGTATGTGAAGGTTGGGAACTCGGATAGAAGACCTTCCGCTGTCGACGAGTAGATGTATACAGCACCGGCCGCGCCTAAACCCCCACCACATGTCGTCACCCCTCCGGGTCCAACTTGATAGTCCGCCCATAGATTGCCAGGTCGGCTCTCTCGTTGGGCCAACACCACAAGATCCGGGTTGCCATCGTCGTCGAAATCACCGCCACGACTCACGCCCCGACCAAAGGAGGACACATCATATTGGTAACTGGCATCCTTGATCTGAGGGGAGCGCAGAGCCTGTATCGGTGCGGCGGTGTCAAAGCCAGAGGCGTTGCCCGCGTAGATATAAACAGAGCCGTCCCGAGCCGCATTAACATGACTATCGTGGGGCGCACCGACCGCCAGTTCGGGATTCCCATCGCCGTTCAGGTCAGGAAGTATACCGACCGACCGACCAAACTCATGGCCTGTGGCGATAATTGGAAGATCGAGAGGGTACCATACGTCGAGATCTTCTTCGTTCTCTCCGACCGCCCCCGACACCACATAGGGTCGCCCCACATCATGGCCGTAATGATCGTCACGCGCCATATACACGAAATAGTCGTCAACCTGGTCGCCATCCACATCGGAGAGGACTCCCACACCATGGCCAAGCCAGTCTCTGTCGCTTACATAGTCTTCAGGATAGATGCTCCGCAGCTCCCGGAAGGCGATCTCTTCCGGTGGCCCACCGGCGACTCCCAGATAGACATCCAACGTTCCGGGCCGGGCCGTTCCCACCGTACCGCCGGTATCCGAGGCGATCAGGACATCCTCGATGCCATCTCCGTTTGCATCGGCTGTATGAACAAATCCGCCCAATCCATCCCAGGAGGCACCACCCCAGTAGATGCGCTCAAAACTATCGAAGGAGCTCCAGTCCTCGAGGCTACTCAAGGGAAGCTCACTGCCCATTTTCACATACACCGCCCCACCATTGATGCGGGAACACTCCTTAACATTCACCCCATCCACTTTATGGGTGTTACATCGGATCGTGTTGTCTGCCGGATCGCAATCCGCGTTCACGGAACACGACAGCCCTGTAGTGTATTCATCGTAACGGGCCCCGATGATGATATCGGCGTATCCATCGTCAGAGACATCACCCACGGCCACACTCCAACCGAAATAACCATCGTTGAAGGATGCGTGCTTACCGTTCCAGGCCAGGTAGGGTTCCGGCGTCACCCCACCCTGCGCCTCGGCCGAATCAATCATACCGAGATGCAGAAATACCGCCCCACTGGTGCCATTTCGGCCCGACACCAACAGATCGCAAATGCCATCTCCGTTGACGTCGCCCGATGCCATATCCATACCCAGATAGGCCGCACTCAACGGAGCCCATACCCCACCACCGGTGGGAGAGCGCCCTTGCAGCATCTGCGTCGGTGTAGGGCTCAGCTTATCTTCCCCGCCCAGGTGAATGAAGACGCCGCCATTATTCGTGGCACTACCCGCGACGCCCAAATTATCTTCCCAGGGCGCACCAACGGCCAAATCCATATAACCGTCATGATTAAAATCACAACTCGTCAGGCTATGGGCGTAGTAATCCCAAGCCGAGGTCGCCTCGAGTCGCTGGCCGGGGCTCGTCGCAAAGAAACCACCTTCAATACCATGAAAGATCTCAACGGCTCCGGCATAATTACCGTCTCCAAGATCGCTCATGATCCCGACTGCCACATCCTCAAGACCATCGGAATTGAAGTCGGCAACATCCACGCTCCAGCCAAAATATCGTTCTCGGATCCCTCCGCGGAGAACCTGGGCAGGGGTCGGGTCCATACCACCTGCTCCCCCCTTATATACAAAGACGGCTCCCTCGTAGGCTTCGTCAATACTCGCTTCGTATACAGCCAATACAACATCTTCAAAGCCATCACCGTTCAGGTCGCCAGCCACCACGACCTCTCCAGCTTGTAATCCGGTTGTAATATCCCCCCGCATACCAATATGCACTGGTGGGAATTGATTGGAAGCCACAGCCTCGATCGAAAGCGTAGTGGTCTGTCCGGTGTAGACATCATCTACGGTCACAACGGTGGTACCAACCGTGACCGCCTCGATTCGACCATCACCATGGTCGAGCAGATCTCCGTCACTCTCGTACCGAAAGACTCCCGATCCACCGTTGATCTTCGGTCGTATGGGTTGATGCAATGGTACAATAAGGCTCGATGGTCCGGCTGCCAGATGCGCCTCCTCAGCCACCAGGACCTCGACAATTTCCACCTGCTCAGTCTCCATATCGAGAACTTCGATCACATCGGTGCCGGTGCCCGCGCCTGCTTCATAAAAGCCCGTTGGACTCAGAGTGCCACCGGAGCCATTGCTGGCCAGCGCATACGCAAACGAGCCCGAACCATCGTTCACATCCATTTGAAAACTCATCGCCGATGCCAACGACACCGTCTGCGGTAATACCCGCATCTCCGAAACAACATGTACAGAGGTCTCGTCTTCCCCCACACAACCTAGATCGATCACTCGCACCCGATCCGTCACACCGAAGACGCTACCCGTCAGATAGGATCCCAGCAGTGGCTCCAGCAATGCCCCCGAGACGTTATCCTCCAACGCAAAGCGATAGGCACCCGTTCCGCCCGTCGCCGAGAATTGTTGTTGTTGAAGAGCTAGTCGATAGGAGTCCTTGGGTTCGATTGATAGAGGGGGATCACAGCTCACAGGCCCCGTGTCCACCGCAATATCGACAGGCACGTCTTCTACGTTCGTATCCGTTACCTCGACGCCTGTATCCGGAACATCGGGCTCTGACGTACTATCGGTGCTGTCGAAACTATCCGAAATATCCCCCTGGACAATGTCCGTGCCTGTATCTGCCACGACATCCACAGGAGGGCCTTCATCCGGAATGATCGTGATGTAGTTGGCGCCCCGATCACAGCCCCATAAAAGCACCATCGCTACGCATAGTAGACGCCCCATCATCGTCTCCATCATTCGTCAATCTGAGGCAGGACGAAGGAATAGGCTGAGCCCGTATCGATCCCACTCCCACTACCCGATTCACCGCCCACAATAATCGACACTCCAGAAGGATGGGCGGCAGTATGTAGATATTCTCCAATCCGTCCTCCCGGGCGGTCGGACTCTCCGCCGAATAAACCCCAGGGGTGTAACTCAAAGCCCGTCTCCGTATCGTAACGGTAGATATAGGCGCCACCACTCCGATGGGTTCCACTGATACCATCGTCGAAGGCACCGATCATTACGGCAGCACGACCATCCGGCTCTATACCGGGGATCATCCCGACCGACACCCCAAAACGACCGTCGGTGGTCGTCCCAACGAGCTTCTTTACCGCCGTTGTGCCAAAGGGAATCATGGGCCAGTTTTCGGTCGTATTAAGAGCGGGCTGAAGATCCTCCGTCGGCAAAGACAGAAGATAACTTCCCGACACCATCCAAACGGCCCCCATGGGCAAATTATCTACCCGATACTCCGGAGCCCCTACGAGAATATCGAGGATCCCATCCCCATCGAGATCGCCGCCCCCGGCAACAGAATAACCTGCCCAGGCGGAGGCTTCGTCTGGACCCAATGCTACCGATTGGGGGCTACTGGGACAACTTCCGTTGGTCGAGCTCCAGCCATAGATGAGGAAGACTCGTCCGGCGTTCGATACAAGCGTGTCGTCCAAGTGCTCCGTTATCAGAAAATCATCACAGCCATCACCGTTCAGATCCCCAATGCCAGCCCCCGTTCTGACTTGATCCCACGCGCTGGTACCTACGCTTAACCAATCGGTCGCACAGATTAAACGCGTCTTTCCATTATCCGCCGGATCCACCGCTCGCCCCAGCACCACGGCAAACCCACCACCAACAACACTTGCGGGGGTCTGCCAGTTGGTCGACCCGTATACGACATCACTATAGCCATCACCATTTATATCGCCGACCAGGCTAAGATGAGTAATATGTCGGTTATCTTGTGCTCCTGGAATCAAGAAGGCCGGTTCGGATTCAAACTGGCCATTACCCGTTCCCAGATAGATGTAGACCGCCCCTACATTATGACGCCAATCGTCGTATATATCGGTGAACTGATCCGCATAACAGGACTGCGTCTCACCACTAAAGGAGGCTTCATCATAGAACCTGGGTTGGTGGTATAGACGCCCTACGATACCGAGATCGTTCCAGCCATCATTATTGAAGTCTCCCACGTCAGATATCGCGAAGCCATATTGTTCCCCCGCCCGGGTGCCATGATATTCCTGTGTCGGCTGCGAGCTGAAGTTGACACCATCCAACGCAGCGTACGAATACGCGATCCCCGAGGCGATGCCCTCTTCCTCGGTGCTCATGAGGGGAGCCCCGACCGCGACCGCATGACTAGATCCCCCGCCAGAAACAACGGTAACAGCTCGTCCAAATAGATGGCCGGACGGCTCGCCCGGCAATCCCAGAGGAACGACCGCTCGCTGGGGGTCGCCATATACAAGATAGGAGCGCCCCACTTCGGGTCCCAAATCGCTCTTCCTGGCCGCAAAAGTCAATATATCCTCAAGGCCGTCGTTATCCACATCACCAATAGCCGCCACCGTTGAGCCGAATACCTCCTCCCATGTGGTGACCTCTGGCGCTAAACTCAACACAACCGAAGTCGTTGTCTCCGGGTATCCACCCTCAACTCCATAATAGACATACACTGAGTAGCTGGTGTGGGTGGTCAACAGAACATCCGCCAGGCCATCGTTGTTTACATCGGTCAGATCTACCGCCCGCGCCACCGACTCCCAACACGCATTGCAATGCTGTACAAACCAATCGAGCTCATTGGGATCCATATAGTCGGTAACGGGCTCTTCTGAAAAATTATCATCGCTCAGAAGATAGGCTCGTCCCGGCGTACGCCACTGGCTGTCGACGCCGGCCTCGTACCACTCTGCGTATCCCACTTCGGAGATCAACAGCTCATCCTTTCCATCCCCATCCACATCGCCAGTAGCCATCTTATGGCCCAATTTGCTCATCTTGGGCGGACCGATAGGCCCACGAACCGCAACGGAAGGGTTACTATCCAGACCACCAGCTGAGAGCCCTTCGGCCGCTACCCCACGATATACGAAAACTCCACCCCCATGGTACACGCCGCTCGCTTGTGTCTGATCCCAACGCCCGGGAAAACTCACCGCCAGGTCGCATAGTTCATCTCCATCCAGATCCCCCGCGACCATAGACCCACCAATATACAGGCTCGTAGCTAAGTCTCCGTTGGGCTGGGTTCCGTACAGCATCTGGCTGGGTTCATCATCAAAGCCCGTATCGGAACCGAGAAAAATGCTGACAGCGCCCTGGTTCCAGGCCACGGTCTCGGCGAATCGGTTCTCCTGGTATCCACCCATGGCGATATCCAGCCAACCGTCTCCATTAAAATCGCAGAGGCTGAGGGAGCGCCCCAGCTGATCGCCACCAAATTCACCGCGGTAGATACTGCTGGGCTCGTCTTCGAAATAGGCACCGGCCACCCCTCGATAGATATAGACACTGCCCACGCTTTCGCCCCCACCGAAATCCAGATGGCTCGCCCCCACTACCAGATCTACCAAACCGTCGTTGTCCAAATCTCCGACGGCCGCTGCGCTCCCAAACCGATCACCCCGGTTCGCTCCTCCAATGACGCGAACAGGCTCGGGGTTCAGGCCTTCGTTGGTGCCGCCATAGATATATAATCCTCCCGACTCCAACCCGGTCACATGAATAATCGAACGTGTGAAGATGGCATCAATAAAGCCATCCCCGTTGATATCCCCTGTACGCAAGGCCACCGAATCTTCATTGGTGCTTCCAGTCCGAACCGCATCAAATTGGTTCGGAAGGACCGCCTGGATCGTCATCATTTCCGTATGGCCCAGGTAGGTATCCACCACAGTAAGCTGCCAGGTCCCCGCATCGAGAGCCATAATCATCCCATCCATGGTGACCAGATTCTCATTGGGAGAATAGAGTTCAAAATCCCCACTGCCACCTCGGGTCCCCAGCTCGAAAATCTGACCGACAGGGAGCACAACCATGGCCGGGTCCAGTTCGAACGTCGGGTTCTCCACCACATGGACAACTACCGTTGTGGTCTCACCCGTCCCGATATCCCGAATTTCCAGGAAATCGGTTCCAGCCCAGGCGCCAGAGTGGTAGGTAAATTGCCCGCCCCCACTCGTGAAATAGCCCCCAGACTCGGAATCAGCCTCGGCATCGTATACGCCAGAACCGCTGGTTATGGAGAAGGTGAATGAGGTCGAAGTCCCAACCTCCATATTGGTGGGAGCGACAATCATCGATTCATGTACATGAATGCGGGATTCCGCGTATCCTGCGCAGTCCAGATCGACGACCCGAACCAGGTCTTCAACACCTGTTGTCGGCCCCGAGAGATAGGACCCCGTCAATGGGTCGATGTACGAGGTCGAAGCGTTCTCGACGATCTCATAGCGGTACGCGCCCGTTCCCCCAGACGCCGAAAAATTGGTTAATGTATAGGGGTTTGTATGCGCCTCGTAGGGCAACATAGCGAGCGCAGGGTTACAAGCCTCTTGCCCCGCATCGACCGAACCGGGATCGCTCCCTTCGTCTATCGGTTTACCTTCATCAAGAACGATGTCCGACGCCGCATCCACGGTATCTCCCCCACCCGGATCCTCTACGATCGGCACATCGATTCCCGCATCGGTACCCTCATCAGGGATCCCGGAATCTACAACATCTAATCCCGCATCCGGGGATACCGTTCCATCACCAGAACAAGCCGTACTCAGGAGCAGAGCGACAAGAATAAACCAACCTTTGTAGCGATACCAACCCAGCCACATATCTCGTATCCTCCCCCAACAAACCCAGAGAGCGGAGATCCATGATGCGTCGATTCGCGTTCGGTTGCAAGCCCTCGTCAGTCCAACCGGTGGTTACCAGGATAAAGACGTTATGGGTTGAAGTAGAAGATATACGCGGAACCAGCGTCCACATCGATAGAGCTGCCATATAGAGCCCCAACCCCTAAGACCGCACCCATGGGAGTCCACCCTGTAGCAACCGAATGCCCCATCTGGCTTCGACCTCGTATCGTCTCACCACCAATATTCACCAGAGGCGTCTGTGCGAACCCGCCGGGCCCATCCCCCTCGGGTGGATGGTATACAAAGATCGACGCGGCACCAGCTTCCGCCACACCACTCAAATCACTATCTCTTCGTCCCACGAGGATCGCGTCCCGACCATCTGGAGTCGCGTCAGGCACAAAGGCCACAGAGTAACCAAAGTCCTCTCCTATCGTCGTTCCCTCAAGGCGTAGCTTCAACGTACTCAAGGGTGGTACAAATGGTTCGATCTGCGTAGGGACGACGCCATCATTCAATGGCTGCGGCGTTATGGTGGCCAGATACGATCCCGGGAGCAACCAGACCGCCCCTACGGACACATTGTCGGGGTTACGGAACGTGATGCCACCCACCAATAGATCGGCCAGGGTGTCCCCATCTACATCGCCACCTCCGGCGAGGCTATACCCCGCTCCAGCGTTCGCTGCTCCAGGAGCTAAAACCGCTACCTGTAGCTCAGTTGGGCACGTAGATGGAGCCTCTTTATATCCGTAATAGATGTACACGAGGCCCTGGTTGGAAGCCTCCAGGTCGGCGGTGTTGGCGCCGAGGGCGAAGTCACGACAACCATCACCATTCACATCGCCTATTCCGGTTACGGACCAGCCCATCTGTGCTCCGCCAGATGCACCGAGAACAAGAGCCTGACCATTGCAGATCACGTTGATTTTATCGGGATTAGGGACCTCTCTCCCCAGTATCAAGACGCCCCCGCCCACACTGTTGATAGTCCCCGTACCTTCTGGATTCGGTCGATCCCAGGAATAGCTGGTCACAACAAGATCGGAGAAGCCATCTCCATTCATATCGCCAATTCCCGCTACGCGGCGAAGGCGATCTCCGGCCATTGGACCATAGAATACGAACGCAGGGTTATTCTCAAAGACGCCATTCTCTGTTCCACGAAAGATGAACAAGGCACCTCGATTATTACCATTGCCCGCACACGAAGCCGTGTAGTCATTCGGAGTCGCGTAATTATCCCCGTAGCTTCCCGGGCGATCGTCTTCGAGGCTCACAACCGCCAGATCTGCATACCCGTCCCCATCAAAGTCGGATAAGGTCGCTATATGATGGCCGAGCCGATCGGCATTGCTATGGCCCGGAAAGCTCGCCAATTCCTGGCTTGGTTCTTCGGGGTATTGGGGACCATCACTGGTATAGACCCAGACCATCCCCATACGATAGCGCGCTGCAACGCTCGCGCGGTCAGCCGAAACCACCAGCTCGGGCCAACCATCGGAATTCAGATCATCTACGAATGTCATCGAACGACCGTATGACAAGCCGCCGGCCTCTCCCGAATGAAACAGGTCGATGGGCATACTAGCGTCGTCCGCTGGCACAAAGTGGGCCTGACCTACATTCAAGCCATAACTGTCGTCATATTGGCCGAATACAAGCAGGTCTTCCTGCCCCGAATAGTCCACATCTCCCAGAACACATACCGAGCTGCCGAATCGGTCCCCGTTCACCGCGCCTACCCAGGCCATCGCCTCTTCGGTCTCCGGTAGCGCCCCAGGCTGCCCGGCAAAAACGCGTACAGTTCCAGTATTCGATGGGTTTCCAGACACTTCATTACTCAATGATCCCACCACAAGATCGACGAGACCATCTCCGGTGATATCGCCAACCGCGAGTCCCGACCCCTCATAGTCGTTGGGATTATCTCCCGCGATCTCCCAATCAAAATCATCGGGCTCTATCCAGGAATCCGCGATCTCTGCTGTGAGGTTGCCCCCCTTCCAGATGAGCACCCGGCCCGCTCGGTTTTGTGGCGGGTCGCCGACGATTCCATATCGATAACTGACGACAAGATCGTCGTTCCCATCTTGATCAAAGTCGGCAACAGTCATTCGATCCCCAAAGTACTGATTGCCGGAATTCGGATCGGGGGGAAGCATCGCTACATTCGGATAACCCGACGGTCCCCCCAGGCTGAAATCGCCGTCCAACTGACCTCGATAGACATAGACTCCGCCCTGGTCATTTCCCCCGGGGTAGCCATCCAGGATAGCCACCGCCAAATCACAGATCTGATCACCGTCGAAATCACCCGAAGCCAGGGCACTTCCGAGCCGACTACCGTTCACCCCAACCCAGGTACCGCCGGGCTGTAGAGAAAAGCCCCATATATGACGCGTCGGCGTCTCGGGGATCCCATTCTTTGAGCCTAGATATATGGCCACACCACCCTGATCCGAACGCACCGGCTCTGCGTCACGATCTTCGGAACGCCAGGTCCCTACCGCCAGATCAGGAAACCCATCGCCGTTATAATCACAAACGGAAATGGCTCTCCCAAACTCATCGCTACCGAATCGACCCGTAAGCACCTTGCTGGGTTCCGCGCTGAAGAAATGGCCCGATTCCCCGTAGAAGATGTACACAGCGCCCGACGAGCCCCCATTCAGATCAGCGAGTCGCGCTCCAACGATCAGATCGTCGAGGCCGTCATTATTGATATCCTCCACGAGCAGAGCGTTGCCGAACCGGTCTTCACGAGCAAAGCCCGAGATCACGCGCACTGGAACCGGGCTCAATCCCAACGGGTTTCCGTCATAGATATATACGGCACCCGAGTTGAACCAATCGACCGTGGACTCCCCAACAGCCAGGACAGCATCGAGATAGCCGCCCCCGTCGATATCGCCCCCCGCCTGCACTACACCTACCTCGGCGAGATACCCCACACGTAATGCGGGGAAGAATTGGGAAGACGCCACATCCACCGTCACCATCGCCGTATCACCGGTGAAATGATCGGTAATATGTACGACTCCAGACCCAGTAGCGATGGCGGTGATCTGCTGCCCTTCCACCGCAATACTTTCGCCCTCCGACACAAGATCGAGAACACCGCTACCACCTTGCACTCGTACCGGATAACTGTGCCCAAGGGGCAACATCAATCGTGGTGGATCGGCGGTGATCCCAGCCACCGGTCGAACGCGAATGGTCGCGAGTTCGGATTGACCCGTATGTACATCAAGAACACGTACAAGATCGTTCCCGACTTCCGTACCCGCCTGGAACAGTCCCGTCGCACTCAACTGACTACCGGACTCGTCGTCTAAAAGCTCGAAGGAGTAAGAACCCGAACCGTAGGACACTTCAAATGTAAAACTAGCACCAAGCGCCACTGTTAGTCCTTTGGGCTGGACCAGAATGGGCGGCACTACATCGATAGTAAACAGTGCTTCGTCACTACAGCCCAGATCGGTCAGAAGGATCGTATCGGTCACGTCGGTGACGCCACCCGCCAGATAGGCACCGGTCAATTCGTTCAACAGCGCACCGGACGCATTCTCCAATAGCTGGAAGCGATAGGCACCGGTCCCCCCGGTCCCCACCACCTGTTGTAGACCATAGGCGTTCGAGTAGCCTTGCGTCTGGGTAAAGCCCAACGGCGGAGAGCACGCATCGGAGCCCCCATCGGCATCCATTATAGAGCTATCCTGGGCAACATCCGAACCAACGTCTTCCATGGTATCTACGCCGAGATCATCGATATCGGCCGAGACGTCGCTCAGCCCTTCCGTATTGGATATATCGTCGACATTGGTATCCGAGTCCTCTACGTCAACGCCCAGATCGGTGACTTCGGGCTCACAGACACAGGCCCCATAACCTGTGCCCCATTCCTTGCAGATTTGCGCTCCATTCAAGCCATTTGTGCACACACAGGGATTCGTACTCCCCGGCACGCATCCCGGCGGCTCCGGTTGCCGACAAGACAAGACCAGCAGGCTCAAAAACACAAGCCCGACCATCAGAAAAACTCGTTTCATTCGGACAATACTACTCCTTTTTTCCGAAAGAGTCCTTTCGGCATCGATTGACTCTTTTCCACCATTGTCCATAATCGATCATTCGAGGGTCAATTCGCAAGGGGTGGACCGTGAGCATAATTCGCAGACTACTTCCGCTCACAGTGTGGCTGGGTATCGTAACCATGATGGCCTGCCCGTTGAAGGCTGTGCCGGGCCCCGGAGATATCCCCGACGTCGTAGATACAACGCCAGATATCCCCACCCTTCCCGACGTTCAGGAGGTTACGGACACCTACTCTGGCCTCTATTGGACCATGGCCGGAACCGA
>MDTE01189654.1_pt1 | contig 13059 bp, 11 predicted proteins | sample 811231 | NCBI WGS metagenome assembly MDTE01 (sample SAMN05326651, study PRJNA326480) | marine metagenome | isolation source: seawater | place: Indian Ocean: Red Sea | collected 2010
ATACTTTCTGCCATATATCCTCTCTTACATTCATTGATTAATGCATTTTGGGTGTCAGGTTTATATCTTTTAACCCGGATAGAAAATGTAATGGCGTTCTGTCATGAGCCTTTTACGAACATAGTTTCAAATAATTCCATTACCCTTTCGATGGCGTCGCCTGTGACATGACGTTGGTCTTTATCCCAAGGATTTTCTATGCACCGGGTTACCATTTCATAACTTGGAAAATAATACACCCCAGTATTATTAGAAGTAAATTCTTCTGCAACAATGCGCAATGTAGCCTTCGAATGCTCGTTGGCGGTCACAACATGAGTATCTTTGGAACGGCCAGTAGCCAGGCAAGGTATGGGAGAGACACTAATAATTAATTGAATGCCCGGATTTTGGTCTCTCAATATATGTAGAAAATTTTCAAGGTACATTAAGTTGTCAGAAACTGTTAATGTTTTGTGTCGAAATAATGCTGCATGCTGCCTCGACTTTGGGAATCTTGAAGCGACGCATCCATCTGGGATATACTCCCAACATTCATTTAATCCCAGAGTTAGAATAAATACTTTGCATCTTTCAAAAACTCGGCGACACGCTTCAAGATGTTTTTTTCTATCATTTTCAAGGGCTTCAATTGATGGGAAAATAACATTTTCTCGAAAGGGGTCTTGCCACCGACCGTTCGCATCATTGAACTCAACTAGACTAGGCATTTTTCGTACACCAAAGGCTTTTTCAACAAGTTGCAGGAAGCTAGGAGTATTAAATAGAATTCCCCATCTTGCTGATGAACGTGGCATATCACCATCGTCATGGCTCTCTTCTTCTACAATGTAATTATAGTGATTCTTCTGAAAATACAGCGCAATTTCACTTGCGAAACAACTTCCAGCTGAGCCAACAGGAGTGCTTTTGTCTAGGATATTAACCTTATCAATAAACGGTAGTGTTTCAAATAAAGACCCTGGGTGGACTGGGTGGGTTGGGTTAGGCCAGAAAATTGCATTGGGGTTTGATTTTTCGGCGGGGTCATACCGCCTTAGATCTTGACGATATTTTTTTTCAAAGACAGCCAAGTTTTTTGCTTGTTGGAAAACTTCTACACTCATTTCGCCAAATTTAAGTTCAGACAACATTCGAGGTATATTGGATGCAAAAAAATTTCGCATTGCGAGTATAAGGGCATCAAATGAGCGGAAGTTATGATCTTGCGTAACGAGGGCCTTTTTTAGTGAGTCTTGTACTATCCCGGGATCAAAAATTGATTCAAAAACAAGATTGATAAATGCTTTATCTAATAATTCGTTGTTTTCTTTATCTTTATATTCTCGTCTCAGTATGATTGATTCTTGGGCAGTCACTTTACTATTTCCAGTATACTGAATAACGTTGATTTAAATCTTTTTAAGTAGGCTTCCAATAATGATAAGTTTAATCAGTTAAGTGGTTATTAAAATATTGGCCTGATATTAATTAATATATAATAGAAAGTCGCAGTAATATACTTGGATGAAACAACTAATGGAAATCTCAAGGGTTAACTCTGCTTATATCCACCCTCGGGATTGGTTCGTCGGGTTGCAACATTATATTATAAATAACCCAAGATATTCAGATCTACATAAAACATTTCCCTTTCAGCCCGAAGCATTTTCAAATGTGGAAAGTGCAATTAATTTTCATTTATCTGTTACGTGGCAATGTCGTTTCCCCTACGATAACAAGATTAAGGATAAAATTATTGCGGCTATAAGAGATTTTCAGCGAGAGAATTTAAATATACCGACATTTTCACGTATGAGTGCAGCTTTAAAAGACGAAAGTGTAGCTGAGCTCAACGAGCATGGTTACACGGAATTGCCGCTTATCTCGGAAAAAAAAATTTGCGAAATTAAAGATTATTTAAATGATAAAACTTTGGTTCCTAGCTATATAACTGATGCAGATGGACGCGTCCCATTAACTCAAGCGAGAAAAACTCTAAACGTGGGTTATTATCCTGTTGATGATGTGTTAGATTGTCCCCATGTCATCAATATTGCAAGCGACCCAAACACCTTAGCTATTATAGAACAATACCTCGGAGCAACCCCTACACTTATCAACCCAACAATATGGTGGTCATTTGCTGATCGAAAAGAAGCAAAAGATGCACAACTATTTCATATCGATAATGAAGACTACCGATTTTGCAAACTTTTTATTTATCTAACAGATGTAGACCTGCAGTCGGGTCCCCATGTTTATATGGAAAAAACGCACCGTTCCGATTTCTTGAAACAGCAAAGAGAGAAGGGTCATCTTGGTCCAGAAGAGTTTGATAATTGGTATTTAAAGATACTAAGAAAATCAGATAAAGACACGTTTGAACTCTTGGAGACATCGCCAAAATATTTTGTTGGGCAAAAAGGTAGTCAGTTTCTTGTTGATACCTCGGGTATTCACAAAGGGGAACTGCCTACTAAATTTGACCGTCTGGTTTGTCAGTTTACTTATGGATTATTACCAAAACCGCTTTCAAAGTATTCTCCTAGGGTAGTTTTTCTTGATAAGGATTGTCCCATTACGCCACGGGCGTTTACGCAGCTCCCATACTCTTATGTTAACAGGATTTTCTTACAAAGCAGTCCTGTAAGAACAAGCTAAAAAAATGCCAACATCGCTTGACTAGGTTGGTAAAAAGCATCACAGTAAATTGATCCACGGGGAGCCTCAAAATAACAATGGGGCTGAGAGTTTGCCAGATGCGTTGGTGAAAACCCGTTGAACCTGAACCAGTTAATTCTGGCGTAGGGATGGAGCGGAAGTGTGATTCTGAAAAGCGAATCTAAAGAAGAAGATCTTGTATTAACAGTTCGAAATCTTTCTTACAAAGATAGAGTGCTTTTTGACGAACTTGAGTTTGTCCTGGAAAAAGGTAAATGGACGAGCTTAATGGGCGCTAGTGGAATTGGAAAGACTACGATTCTGCGACTTGTAGCAGGCTTGGCTTCGGAATTTTCATCTGGAACATCTATAGTGCACTCCCGAAAGATATCCGGGGAGTTGGCATATATGTCTCAAATCGACTTACTGTTTCCATGGTTAAACGTTTTAGATAACGTTACGTTAGGCGCCCGTTTAAGGGGGGAGAAGTGTTCACACGATAGAGCGCTGCACTTATTGCAAAGCGTTGGCCTTTACGCTAATGCTGCGGACATGCCTTCATCTCTTTCGGTTGGAATGCGTCAAAGAGTTGCTTTAGCCCGTACCCTGATGGAAGATCGGCCATTTGTTTTGATGGACGAACCCTTTTCTTCTCTCGATTCCCTTACAAAAATTCGGTTGCAAGATCTAGCTGCCGAAATGCTCCGAGATAAAACGGTTTTGTTAGTGACGCATGATCCACTTGAGGCATATCGTATTAGCGACAGTATTTATGTTCTTTCTGGTCAACCAGCCTCTCTTGACAGCACCATTAAACCTGCGGGCACTCCTCCTCGCATGATTCAGAATTCTGAAGTATTGCAAGGTCAGGCTAAATTACTTGCTCGTCTATTGAAAGCTGAAGCACCATGAAACTATTCCGGGTATTTGCGATAGGTGTTGCTTTTATTGGAACGTGGCACTTGTTTACTTTTTTATCAGGGATACAACCTTTTATTTTGCCCTCCCCAGTTCAGGTAGGTGCTGCTTTAGTTAATCATTTCTATGATCTGATTGGGCATACTTTGACAACCTTTATTGAAATAATGCTAGGTCTCATCTTTGGAACAATTTTGGGTGCGTTATGTGCGTTAGTTATGATTGTTTTCCGGTCTGCAAGGATTTGGCTTTTACCGATCTTAGTGACAAGTCAGGCGGTACCAGTTTTTGCATTGGCACCTATTTTAGTCATTTGGTTGGGTTATGGAATGACATCCAAAATAGCAATGGCCACCTTGATTATTTTTTTTCCAGTTACAGCGGCTATGTTTGATGGTTTACGCCAAACAAAACAAGGCTTTCTTGATCTAGCTAATACGATGAACGCATCCCGTTGGGCTGCCTTAATTCATGTTCGAATACCGGCTGCACTACCCTCCTTTGCGTCGGGTTTGCGTGTAGCAACTGCGGTTGCCCCGATTGGAGCAATAGTGGGCGAATGGGTGGGGTCTAGCGAAGGATTGGGTTTTATGATGTTGCATGCCAATGCACGAATGCAAATTGATTTAATGTTTGCTGCATTATTTATATTAGCAATTATGGCTGTAACACTTTACTTCATAATAGACCAATTTCTTCAAAAGTTTATCGTTCCACATTATTATTAGTAAAAATTTGACGGAGATAAGAAGTGCTATGAAAAATTTTATATTGTTTGTGGGATCTTTCCTCTTTCAATTGTTACCCGCACAACTTGCCGCTGAGAGTAGAGTAACGGTAATCCTTGATTGGTTTGTGAATCCTGACCACGCTCCTCTGATCGTTTCTAAAGAAAAAGGGTATTTCAAAGAAAAGGGGTTAGATGTCGTATTTATAGCTCCTGCAGACCCAAATGACCCGCCAAAGCTAGTTGCAGCAAACAAAGCTGAGATAGCAGTTTCCTATCAACCACAACTGTACACGCAAGTGAATGCAGGTCTCCCATTAATTCGTATCGGTACTTTAATTAGCACTCCTCTCAATTCATTGGTTGTTTTAGCTAATGGACCTATAAAGAGTATATCGGACTTTAAAGGAAAGAAGATTGGGTTTTCAGTTGGAGGCTTTGAAGATGCTTTATTAAAAGCAATGCTTAATAAATCCGGTCTATACCTTTCTGATGTCGAATTGGTTAATGTTAATTTTTCCTTGTCCCCAGCTCTGATTAGCGGAAAGGTAGATGGTGTGATCGGAGCTTTCAGGAACTTTGAACTTAATCAAATGGATATAGTAAAACACCCAGGAAGGGCATTTTTTCCGGAAGAAGAGGGAGTTCCAGCCTATGATGAGCTTATCCTAGTTGCCAACAAGCATAAACTTAATAATGCGCAGTACAGGTCGTTTCTTGACGGCTTGGAAAAAGGTGTTCAATTTCTAATTAACTACCCGAATGAGAGTTGGAAATTATTTATCGGAAAATATGAAGCGCTAAATGATGAACTTAATAGACGGGCATGGGGAGCGACTTTGCCACGATTTGCGCTTCGCCCGGCAGCACTTGATAAAGCACGTTATGTCCGCTTTGGAAAATTCCTCAAGAAACAAGGCCTGATAGAAATGGTTCTTCCAATTGAGAATTATGCAATTGAGTTGCCGAACTAATTTTCAGGCCGTATCAGTTGGTAACCCAGCATTTTTCCAGCCTGCGATCCCGGTTGTAACATGGTACGCTTTTTTTAAAAATCCGCGCTCCAAAAGAAAATTGCCGACTTGGCGGGATCGGATGCCGTGACCGCAAATTAATACGGTTTTTTTCCCAGGTTCGTTTGGTATTTGTGAAGGATTAAATTCAGACAATGGAAGGTGGATGGCGCCAGTTACCCTGGCTTGAGTTAACTCTTGGGATTCACGAATATCGACTAATATCGCTTCGTTCTTGTCTATCCACTCCTTAACTTCTTGTGGAGTTGAATCTATTACCTGAAACATTGAATAATGTCCTTTTGATGAAGCCCAGTTTTAGGATTCAGGAAGGTATTATTTATAAAAAACAGATTTTGTTCTAGTCAATATAAAATCCTATTATTTTTATCATCAATAGATGTAACTCTGAACCTTGCACTTCACTTATTGTTGTTATCGTCAAGTCATTAAAACGATAAAATTATTTGCACTTAAATATATTTAAATTTACGGGAACTTTTGTTTCCCACCTACTAATACACGCGGTGTCAGCAAACCGGTTCACACGGGCTGTATACTTTATATTATTTGCTCGCTCATTATGATATGTGTAGCGAATGTTAATGGCCAACCATATGATTGCAGGGATAAGTGCGATAATTATACTTCGCCAGATTGCCGGCAAGAGACTGTTAGTTATATGGTTTTTGTTAGGCATTTTGATGTGGCCAATGTTTACTTGCACAGCTTGCCTCAAAGAAGTTAAGAAACGGTGTGTGAAACATAGTATATTTTTTTTTATTTTCTGTGGCTCACATAACGTCTAAAAACTTCTTGTAAGTTTAGTGGCCACATCATTGTAAATGGAGCAGTAACCCGCTTTCAGACTATTGCTTCCGGTTAAGCTATTAAATAGTTCACAAAGGTTTTTGTTTGATGAAAAATAAATTCGATCCAGCCAAGGCGGGAATCGCTCGGCAGGACTTAGGTGCAATTGGTTCAATTTTACCTTATCTCTGGCCAGAGGATACATGGTTGCGTATCCGTGTGGTTGCAGCCATAGGTTTTCTTATTTTTGCGAAAATTGCTAACGTAATTGTCCCAATTTTCTATAAGGAGGTTGTAGATTTATTGACTCCTACTTCCTCTGCCGAAGTTATTTTACCGTTGGGCTTGATCCTTGGTTATGGTCTGACCCGGTTGTTAGCACATGTATTTGGTGAATTGCGGGATACCATATTTACGCGAGTAGCACAGGGTGCAGTTAGGGCTGCCGGTGTTAAAGCATTTGATCGCCTTCACAATCTATCTGTTCGATTTCACCTTGATCGCAAAACAGGAGGGATAAGTCGATCTATAGAACGTGGAACAAAGGGCATAGAGTTTCTCTTGCGTTTTATGCTTTTTAATATTGCCCCAACATTTTTTGAAATTGTTCTGATTTGTGGGATCTTATGGAAGCTTTATGGACCCTCGTTTTCTTTAATTACCTTTTTAACTTTGTTTGGATATATAACGTGGACTTTAATTGTCACCGAATGGCGTCTTAAGTTTCGCCGCCAAATGAATGAGACGGAAAACAACGCTAATAGCAAAGCTATTGATAGTCTGCTTAATTTCGAAACTGTCAAATATTTTGGCAATGAGAGTTTTGAAGTTAAGCGGTTTGACGGTGCACTGAAAGACTACGAAAATGCAGCGGTAAAGAGTTCCTCTTCTCTAGCTTTCCTTAACATAGGCCAGGGAATTATTGTTGCAATCGGATTAACTCTCATCATGGTGTTAGCAGGTAAGGGCGTTGTTTCCAATAACATGACTCTGGGTGACTTTGTCTTAGTTAATACATATTTGATTCAATTGTACTTACCTCTTAATTTTCTTGGTTTTGTTTATCGTGAAATAAAACGATCGTTGATTGATATAGAGAATATGTTCACACTTCTTAATGAGCCATGTGACGTTCTAGAGAAAAAAAGTGCCTTAACGTTTATTGTGACTGACGGGAACATTAAATTTGAGGGTGTTTCATTCGCTTATGATGATAGTCCTGTGGTTCTGAATGATGTAACCTTTAACGTAAATCCAGGAAAACGAACTGCTATTGTTGGTCCGAGTGGAGTTGGAAAATCAACTATTGGTCGCCTGCTTTTACGCTTTTATGATGTAAGTAACGGTAGAATTCTGATTGATGGTACTGATATCCGCGATGTTACGTTAAGGAGTGTTAGGTCATCTATTGGCATTATTCCCCAGGATACCATACTTTTTAACGAGACGATCTATTATAATATTGCTTACGGGTGTCCAAATGCGACTAATGGTGAAATAGAAAAAGCTGCTAAAGCGGCTGAGATCAGTGATTTTATAAACGGTTTGCCGAGAGGATATCAGACAATTGTTGGCGAGCGAGGGCTAAAACTTTCTGGAGGTGAAAAACAACGCATTTTAATTGCCAGGACTATTCTTAAGAACCCCAAAATATTAATTTTAGATGAGGCAACGTCAGCCCTCGATACTCGCACAGAACAAGAGATAATGGGGTCAATAGTTGAACTTTCCAGGACCCGCACTACGATTATAATCGCTCATCGCTTATCGACCGTGGTATCTGCAGATGAAATATTAGTTCTTGATAAGGGTCGAATTTGCGAGAGTGGAACGCATGACATGCTCTTAGCTAATAATGGACTTTACGCCTCTATGTGGGAGCTTCAACAAGAAACAGCAAGAGCGCTTGAAATTAATGAAAGAGTTGCCAGGATGGAAATGGAATTTTCTGAAGCTAAATCCGGCATAAGCAAGTGAGATTTATTCTGTGGTAGTGTTTTCCGTTATTTTCTCGGTAGATTGGTGTACAGGGATTAAGGTCTCACCCCACTCCTCAACCAATTTAGTTTGCACAGCTCGGAGAAGGCTGAGGCGCCGTTGCGCAATTGCTTGAAGTACAGAGGATATAACTGGTGGTAAAATCATAAATATTATCAAACCAAAACCTGCAGAAGTATACATAATAAGCAAAGGGAAAATTTCAGAAAATATAGTGTTTGCTGCGCTAATATTGTTATGGCTACCCCAAAGTTCTAGGAGATAAACAAAAACTCCACAGAAATTGCCTCCAGCTATACAATAGACGGAATATTTATCTTCAGTTCGATCAAGAAAGGTTGCAATAGCTGTTGGTATCATGCCTACACATACAAGCATAATGGTTGGAAATGCAACAATTGTCAGACAAACGAGGATTACGGCATACCAAACATAGGTGGTAATCTTCCGCTGCTGAACCGGGTCTACTTCAGACATTAATTGTACTCTAGCCTCCAAAAAATCTATAAGTAGTGGCCAATAAATATCATTGTAACAATTACCATTGTACCAAGAACTGATATTATAGCAGTGACGCGTTCGCCTGCTGTTTCGGCTTCGGCTAACTGTTCTTTTAACTTGTCTTCTATTTTTACAGCTTCAGTATGAGCTTCCGCGTAACGTTCTTTGGCCTCATTATAGTCATCCCAGTCTTGCCGCCGCAGATCAGCATCATCCACAAACTCAAACAAATCCGGGAGGCTACCTTTGCGAACTAGTTTTGGAATATCGCGCTCAAGCTTTCTCCTTGTAGTCACACTATAGTAGCTATCAATTACTGGTCCCAATAGACCTCCGACCCAGCCTGCTAGACCTAATAATGGCTCCGGATGTAGCTTGTATTGCATAAAAGCAAGTAGAGACATCATGCCAACAATCGAAGTTTGCTGCTTAGTCGATGCTAATGCTCTTAGGTGGGGTTGTATGTCTTCGTCGAATCGAGTTGCAATGAAAGCAGCGATGTGTCGGTCAATGGGTACAAGTTTTGGATCGATGTTAGCGGATACGCTATCAAGCGCTGGCAATAAATCCTCAATGGAGATCACACATTCACTGGAAATAAGTGAACTTTGACATGGAAGCCCAGGATTAAGTTTGTATAAACACCTGTCAATCCCGTACCCAAGCTGTTTTGATTTTAAGAAATTCCTAGATTGATTAAATATTATCTTTAGTTCTGGTGATATATGGCGAGTCGCCGGTTGTGCTTTTATCCAGTAAGTAAAGAGTTCCAAAAGAATTACTTCTATGCCCGCCTTTGCATTTCCCTTTCGTAAAAGGTCAACCGCAATTGCCGTACCAAAGCCGTTTGGGTTACAGGAAAAATCTTTGAACCGCAGGGGTCCTGTTGGATCAAGAATTAGTACAGTTCGAAATACTAAATAGTCATCACGGCCTTGGGTGGCGCCCTTATTATAAGAGGCAACTTCAAGCAAATCGCTAACGGCGTCAGCCATCCCTGTTTCTCCTACAGAGTGTCGGAGCCACCTTAGGAATTCGTCATCCTTAATTGAGCGGATAGCATCACGCACATTTCTACTAAAGGCATATGCGAGTGCTTTTGGATTAGTATGCTCATAGCCGTTAAACAAGAATGGTTCTTTCGCGCGGTGTGGAGAAATGTTTTTTATCGGTGGTTGTTGACGCCCGTTAATCCAGATATCTAATTTTTCTAGATCCCATTGTTCATCAGGATCATCACATAACAGCCCGCGAAAAACTTCTGTAAGTGAAGGGTGTGTTTCTTTCTGCCCACAAATGCTAGAGTAACTGCCCTGTTCAAATTTTTTATAGATTATATCGGTATCACTATTATTTTCTAGTGAACTATGCCCTGTGATGATGACAAAGATTGTAACTCCTAAAGCATAAAGATCATCAGATGTGGTTCCAGGTCCACGACCACCTGGAGAGGAGGTGGCTCGAGGCATCGGTTCAACTAATGCAGTCTGATCAAACCCAGGAGGACCTGTAACGCATTCTCCAAGAACAATTTTTTGACATTCCTCATCTAGGAAGTAGACATTGTCAGGGCGGATAGAATGATGGGCTATCCCTCTCGCTGAAAGTTCTGCAATCGCTGTTGCCAATGGTTCAACAATACGCCGAGGTATATCATATTCAGCGATACGGGTGGTATCTTCCGTATCAGGGTCAATAACGCTTCCCCCCATAGGGTATTCATAGACAACCACCATAATCTTTATACCTAAAGGTGGCCAAAAAACAGTTCCCCACTCAACTAGTGTTAGGAGGCCAGTAATATGCTCTCCTTTAAGGGCATCCATGACATCGAGTCGGGGTGGTAATTCAGGAGTGCAGATAAACGCAAACAAATTACGGCCAATGTCTCGGCGGTCTTCAACAGAAAAAGCTCGAGCTGATGGTGAATCTAAATGGGGAAGCGGTGCATTTGCATCAATATAATATCGGCCTAGAAGAAGAGCGGGTTGATTCTCTGCGCTTCCACTCTCAGAAGATGTTCGAGACTATTTAGATGCTTCTGCCATTTCCGAATTGTTGATCCCTAAAGGACGAATCAAATAATATTGTACCGTTTATTCTTGGTGTACGTAAAAGAGTATCAAATTTCGTTATTAATTAATAATTAAAAGAGAGTACAGTAGATAATTAATCTTTGAACGGGTCGTGGACTAGGATAGTGTCTTCTCTTTTTGGGGATGTTGAAAGAATTGTTATTGGAGTATCTAAGAGCTTTTCCAATAATCGAATGTAATTTACCGCAGCAGCAGGCAGATCTTTTAATGAACGAGCACCATGTGTGTTTTCTTTCCACCCATCAATTGTCTTTAAAATTGGTTCTATTTCTTTCTGAGCTTTTAGAGATGATGGAAAATAATCCAGGGTATTCCCGTTATAACGGTAGCCTGTGCAGATTTTTAGATAATTAAATGCATCAAGGACGTCTAGTTTGGTTAAGGCAATCCCATTTATCCCATTTATTTGTATAGCTTTACGAACCAAGGGTGCATCAAACCAACCGCAGCGTCTAGCACGACCTGTTGTGGTTCCAAATTCATTGCCAATTTCAGCAATTCTAGTTCCATCATTGTCTAGCAACTCAGTTGGGAAAGGGCCAGAGCCAACACGTGTCGTATAGGCTTTTGCGATACCTAAAACATAATCAATGGCTTCTGGACCTTGGCCCGAGCCGATCAATGCTTGCGCTGAGACAACGTTTGATGAGGTAACAAAGGGATAGGTGCCGTGGTCGATATCAAGCATAGTTCCTTGAGCACCTTCAAAAAGAATTTTTTTCCCAGATTCACGTAGGTCATATAGAGCCTTCCAGGCAGATGTAACAAAAGGAGAAATTTTTGGTGCAATTTCCAGAAGTTGGTTAACAAGAGTTACTGGTTTTATTTCTTCAAGCTCCATTCCACGCAATAGAGAATTATGGTGCATCAGAAGTTTATCTACCCGATCTGGTATGATGTCTGGCTCCAATAAGTCACCAGCCCGTATAGCACGACGCGCTACTTTGTCTTCATATGCAGGTCCAATACCACGACCTGTGGTTCCTATTTTAGCTTTACCGGCATTACTCTCGCGCGCCAGATCTAAATTTTGGTGTAAGTCTAGGATCAGTGGGGTATTTTCAGCGATTAATAGGTTAGCTGGACTTACATGTATACCAAGTTTACGGATACCTTCAATTTCTTTTAGCAAGTGCCATGGATCTAAGACAACGCCATTTCCAATTACTGAAATTTTGCCATTGCGAACAATACCTGATGGCAAAGCATGTAACTTAAATGTGGTTCCATCAACAACTAAAGTGTGACCGGCATTATGTCCTCCTTGAAATCGGACAATGACGTCAGCTTTTTCTGATAACCAGTCAACAATCTTTCCCTTTCCCTCATCACCCCATTGGGAGCCAACTACAACGACGTTAGACATTTTTTTACCTTCAGCTATTTGCTTATTAGTAACAATTCATATCTTCTCAATTCCTTTTGAACTGAGATAGGTATCACATTTTAATCTTATTGCTTCAGCGATTGGATCTTGCTCTTTTTCTACGCTATTAATCGTAATCCAACCTTCGGCTCTTAATTTTGCACCTTTATCTAGCGGGGTTCCGTATGGGAGAAAAATACTCATTTTAGAGGTTCTATTTGGTATTACCTTGATAAGGGTATCCAAAAAGAGGGTTAAGCCGGTAGCATTTTCAACATCTTTTCCATTGCCTGCCATGTACCGCCCTCCGCTTCCCAGTTCCCCTTGTATTCCTTTACAATATAGAGAAAACGTTACTCCTGCATGGTATTTGAAGCTGCGATCTTCAATAGGGTCAATAGTAAGTCCAATGCCTGGTGTACCTGCGCATATTGATTCTGCGACCTCTTCTAGGTGAGACCGCTCAAGACTGGCACTATCTCCAAGTTTTAACGAATTTAGTTTCTTAATTGCTGTTTCAACGGGACCTGCAGTAGACATTAACGCTGGAAAGATTGTTGCAGCTTTTTGTCCAGCAGAATCAGCGAGTGCACAGACTTCGGAAAAATCTTTGCGGTTCAGGGCAGAGCGCATTGCAGTCGCTGTTTCTCCTTTAATTCCGCATTCGTTCATTAGATTTGGCACTAGACGAGGAAGCCCTAGATCTACAGAGATATTTTTTACCCCTAGATCTCTAAGAGCTGATACAGCTATCAAGACGACTTCAGCATCAGCAATAGGGGATTTTGTTCCTATAAGTTCCGCTCCAACCTGAGTGAATTGCCGTTTGGGCCTTAGCTGGCTCCCCTTTATCCTAAGAACTTGTCCGCCATAGCAAAGCCTCAAAGGTCTGGGTTCTCCCTTAAGTCGAGTTGTTGCCACTCGTGCTATTTGCGGGGTCATATCTGCTCTAATGCCCATCATCTTTTGGGATATTGGATCCATAAG
>MDTE01036354.1_pt1 | contig 13058 bp, 5 predicted proteins | sample 811231 | NCBI WGS metagenome assembly MDTE01 (sample SAMN05326651, study PRJNA326480) | marine metagenome | isolation source: seawater | place: Indian Ocean: Red Sea | collected 2010
GCGAAGGAGGGCGGCGGTCGGCGAGCCGCCGGGGCTGGGTCGACACGTTACGTCACGAATTAGGGCGATTGGGGCTTTTTCGGCAGGCGCGATGATTGCGGTTGTCGGGACGCACCGCCTGGACGCGGGTCGCGACGCGCGCCTTGGAGGCGGTCGCGCGGGGCGCCTTTACGGCGACGCCGCGGTTGGCGGTCACGGAAGACAGAGAAGCCATCATCTTCTCGGGTTCGCTGTTGGATTGGATGTGGCGTCTCGGCCAGCGGATATTTTACAGGTTCCGGAACCGCCTCGATTCCTATCGATCTCGCCGCGTCTCGCAGCCTTGTGGCGAGCAGTCACGAAAGTCTCGTTTGGCTTTTCAGTGTTAACCGCTTCCGGCGCTACCTACTCTACTTTGACACGCAGGGGCGGGAGGCCCGAGACGGTCACCGGCTCGGCGGGCATCGGCGGCAACGACCCGTCCCCGCCCGCTTCATCCCCCTCGTCGTCCGTCACCGGCAAGTCCTCCGTCGCCACCGACGACACGTCGCTCACCTCGTCCGACGTGGAGGAAGCCGCCGACTGAAACTCATCATCCGTCTCGTCGCTCTCCAACGCGGCGTCGATCTCCGTCGGCTCCAGAGGCAGGGCGGGCATCGACCGCGTCGTCGGGTTTCGAGCGAACGTCTGCGACGCGAGCGACGTGAGCCTCGGGGAGTTCGCCGGCTTCCTCCACGTCATGCTCCGCCACCCGCTCTTGGCCGTCTTGGGCGTCAACGCTTTGAAGCTTCCGGGCGGGGCGTCGTCGTCGTCGTCGTCGTCACTGGACGATTCGTCGCTCGACGAGCTCCACCCGAAAACCGCGTTCATGACCTCCTTGATCTCGTTCCGCGCCTCCCTCTGCGCCGCGGGGATGGCCTCCTCCACCACCTCGGCCGCGAGCTCGTCGATCATCCCCTCGCCGATTGTCCGCACCGCGAGCGTCTCGCGAAATCTCGCCATCACCGCCCTGGCGAATGGCACCGCGCGCCAGTTCTCGTCGTCGAACGCCACCGACCTGGCGCCGCGCATGAACGCGTCATCGCGCTGCGCCCGCAACATCCTGAGCTCCGGCTCGTACTCCCGCATGACGTTCATCTCCGCCTCCCTCGTCGCCCTCGCCGACATCGCCCTCGCGACCCCCGCCACGGCGTCGAGGCGATCCCGCTCGGCGTTCAACGCCGCGAGGTGTCTCTCGGTTCGACCCGCGAAGTTGGCGGCGTTGCACGCGCCGCCGCCGCGACGCAGGGTATCGTGCGCGCCGTCCCTCTGAATCGCGAGCGTGTGTTGCAGCTCGCGAATCTCTCGCACGGCGGCGGCGACGGAGGCGAGGAGGAACGTTCGCGTCTTCGACGCGGCGGCGACGGCGGCGTCGTAGGCGTCCCTCGTCGTCCTCGCGCGCTTGATCTCCCGCGTCACCCGAGGCTTGTGGACGATGGGATCCAGCCTGATCTCAGCCTGGATCGCGGCGGCGACGCCCGGGACGTTCGCGAGGGTCGTCGCGGATGCCCTGAGCGCGTCTCGCCTGGCGACGACGGGCTCCGTGCTCTCAATCGCGGCGTCCAATTTGCCGATGGCGTCGCCGAGGGCCTCGATGCCCGCGGCGGTCTTGGACGTCCTCGCCGTGGGGTCGACCTGCAGCGCGTTTAACGTCGCCCTGAAGCTTCGCAGACGCCTGAGCCGTTGGGCCTCTCGATCGAAGATGCGATCCTCGAGCCTGTCGAGCGCCTCTTTCGTCGGCGCCTGATTGTTGACCCCGATCACCTTGGCCTTGCCGTGCTTCCCTCGCGGCATCGACAACATACCCGCGTGGCTCTCGAGCTTGTCACCCGCCCCGACACCTAGCTCGGGCTCTATCTCCCCGCGCTCGGGTTCCATGCTCGGCTGCAGCATCATCGCCTCGCACGCGCACCACCGCTTCGCCAGCGACTCGGCTCGCTCCGCAGTTGTCGCCGTCTCCGAGACGGCCGACTCTGGCGATCCATCCGCACCTGGCAACGGCGGCAGCCCCGACGTGGACTCGGCGCCTCCCTGCGCCTTTGGTTTGGACTGCAGGCAGCCCATATCCGCCCTCGCGTGGGCGGCGCCCTACGGCTATCGGCGCGCTCCGCGCCCAGGTTTCTGCGTGCCGATTAATCACCTCAGCTTTTCCGTCTGCGATTTGTCACGCGCTCGGCATTTTCGTGGACCTGACCTGCACCAGTCCACAGCCGCGCAGTTACGACCCGGATTCGATCTCCCCATTCGCCAATCTCGCGCCAAATTGATGCTGACCGGGACAGATACTCCAGTCAGCGAGTGTGGAAACCATTCGCCCCCGCACGTCGGGAGGGAGTCAGCCGCAAACCCGTAACCCCCGCGCGGTCTAGAACGGCCGGTCATGAGCTCCCCCTCGGCCTCCTCCAAGCTCACGGGCAACAGGTGAGGTGCATCGCCTTCAACCCTGCGCCCCGTCGGTCATTCCTCTGAAAAAATGCCAAAAACCAAGAGAAAACCCGGGGCTGGGTTTGCCGAACCGCCCCGCTGTTTGAACTGCCGGGACCCTCCGTCGTCTCGCTGCGAGACCTTCGACCCGCTCACCCATCCCGCCGCCTTTACACTCTTCGCAGGATATACAGTTGCTCTTTCTGCCGTAACCACAACGCCTATCACGACGACATCATCTCCAAGGCACGCCCCCACAACCCAACATTTTGATTTTCCCGACACCTCCTCCTCCTCCTTCCGCGACTTTCTTTTCCGTCCCGACCGGCCGCTGACCACGTCCCCTCGAATCCCCGCCTCTCAGGCGTTCCAGGGTCGCCACGGCCGCGCGTATCTATTCAACGACGTCTGTAACATCACCCTCGGCGGCAAGGAGGACCGCCTGCTCATGACCGGGCTTCACACCGTCCGGGACGTCTTCTGCGCGTCATGCAGCTCGCTGCTGGGTTGGAAGTACGATTTTGCGTACGAGCAGAGCCAAAAGTACAAGGAGGGGAAGTTCATCGTGGAGAAGGCTATGGTGCTGCACGAGGGAGGGTGGTGACTGGATTGAACGATGCGAAGAGTACAGTATGTGAAGAGGACAAAGGCCGACGCCGTCGAGTCAGTCCGAGCGATGCCCAACGACGTTGGACGTGCGTTCCGCCCGCGGCGGCGTGACCATGATAATTTTTTTAATGAAAATGCTCTCAGAGCTTCCGTTTAGAAGACGCTCACGGAATCGGACGCGGTGCCCTCGATGAAGTCCGTGAGCTTGCGCACGGGCATCGGCGGCTCGAAGTCCTTCTCCTTGACGTCGTGCCCCAGCGCGTCGCGAATCGCCCCCACGATCGCCGTGCTGATCTGGTCAACCGCGCCGGTGGCCATCAGACGAAGCCGCCACGACGACCTCTGCCTCAGGTCCTCCTCCACAAACTTGAGAGCCTCGGCGCCCAGGGAATCCCAGAGACCCCTCAGCACCCCGACGAGCGCCCTTCGCTGCGGCACGACTCGCCTGAGGCCCCTCACCACCGTATCCACGTGCTGCAGGATGGGGCCCACGCAGTTATCCAGCTCGTCGCGCGACGCCGCCTCCTCCGATTCCTCCGGCGCCGCCTCGGACTCAAACTCATCCCCGCCGCCGTAAGGGTCCGAGCCGTATCCGCCCTGCTGATGAGCCTGCCTCGGCTCCTTCTTCTGGCGCTTGAACGCTGCGCCGGGAGGCTTGGCGGCCACCTGACGCAGCGCCTGGTGCAGGGACGGACCCGCCGCGGCCACCCCGGCGACGGCGCGGCGAAGCAGCGCGGCGTACTGCGCTCGAAGCTCCCCGGTAACCTCGGTGCTCTTGCGTCCAAACTCTTCGCCCGCCGCGCGCTGACCCCCGCCCGCCGCGCTGACCCACAGCACGAGCCGCTGGTACACCTCCGGGCGCAGCACCTCCATCGCCTTGAGCGCGGTGAGGGCGGAGGCGAGCTCGGTGGGCACGTACCCGTCGTCGGGTCCCGCGCGGTCTGACCCGTCTCGGGCGGCGGCGACGCTCTCGAGTTTATTCCTCGCGTTGGCCGCGGCGGACCTCGCCTGGCGGAGCGCGGCGGCGGCGGCGGCTTTGCCCATGCGGAGCCTGTGCAGCGCGCCGGCGACGGTGTTCTTCGTCGGGGACGTCACCTGCGCGGAGTGTTCGCGGTCAAAGTGGTGCGCGTTTTGCCTCGTCACCGCGTGGCTGAATCGAACGCTCTCCCTCACGCCGTGGTGCTGGTGGTACTTGGGCTCCTTGTGCGCGCCGCCGTACCCGCCGTGGCTATCCGCGAGTTGGCTGATCTTCTGCAGCAGGAGCCTGTCGGCGTCGGCGAGGACACCCTCCAGCGCGACCGCCGCGTCGGGCCATCGCGTCACTACCCTCTCGAATCCCTCGAGCGCCCGGTGCGCCTCGCGGTAGGCATCCTCCATCGCCGCGCCCCCCACGCCGTGCTTACCCACCGCCGCGACGCACCCGCGCAGGAGCTGCTCCCTGGCGGCGTCGATCCAACGGTCCACGTGGGGCGCGAAGAGCGCCTTGGGGTCCAGTTCGCCATCCGCGGGGGCGCCGTCGACGCCGGGGTAGGACTGCTCTCGGCTGGCCCAGTTGTTGAGGCGACGCTCCACGTGCTCGCCCACGTTCTGGTCGGAAACGTCCGCGGAAACGGCGGCTTCCTGCAGCTCGCAGAGGGAGTCGACGAGGTCGATGGCCTCGGCGCCCGGCGGTGCGGGGGGAGGGTGCGCGGTGAGCATCTTCGACACGCATCCCGCTGCTTCCGTGCAGTACACCCCGGACGCCAGCGCGGGGAGTCGAATGCCGACGGGCAGCACGCCCGCGTCCTGGATGACGTGATCGGTGCCAATCTCGCGGCACAGGCCGAGGCAGAGCTGCGCCAGGCCGGTGTACAGCCTCGCGTTGCCCCTGTCATCGTTGTCGTCGGCGTCGTCCCCGTTTTTGCTGCGTTCGCCAAGGAACACGGAGTGGTGGCGGCGGTAGCACGACCTCGCGGCGGTCTGCAGGTGGTTCTGCAGCGCGCGGATGGACTCGGGCGCGAGCGGGTCGCGCCTCAGAATCCTGAAGAGCTCGAGCGCGATGGCCAGCGCCGGCGCGGGGACCTGCTCGGGCACCAGCTTCGCGATACCCCTCGGCTCGTCCTCGCTCAGGTTCTTGTAGTTTTGGAAACACACGCCGATGAGCTGCTCCACCGCGGCGCGGATACCGCTCAGCTGGTCCTCCTCCATCGTCGTCAGCTTGCCCTCAAAGCTCTCGCGGAGGCAAGGCGCGAGGTGGTCGAGGATCGCGGCGAGGCAGTCCGCGGTGGGCGTCGCGACGGCGAGCACGTGTCGCACGTATCGAAGGCTGGTGTGGTTGGGGGAGACGCCCTGCAGGTCTGAAAGCTCGCGAAGGAGCCACGCCCAGGGTCCCGTGAGCTCGAGCCTGCGGCGGTGGAAGCTGAGCGCGCGAAGTCCCGCGCTGAGCGCGACGTCGTAAGCGGCGGTTGGCGGGAGGGGTCCGTTCGCGGACATGGCCCAGCCGTTGGCGTCGCCACCGTGGTTGGCACCCGCGGTGGCCTGGTGATCCAGGGCGGTCAGCGGCGCGCCCCAGTCGTAGCCGCCGATGGGCTCGAGGTGCGCGGTGAAGCGGATGTATCCCTTTTCTCTGCCGTTGGGGTACTTGAGGGGCATCTCGACGATGTTGCGCCCCTCGCCGGACATGTTGGCGAGGTCCTCGAGGGTGGACTTGGCGGACGCTATCTTCCCGTTGCCGAGGTCGATGTCGAAGATGAGAGCCTCGTCCGAGGCGCCGAGCTTGATGCGAGCGTCGCCGAACCCAACGTTTACCGTGCACTGGTCCCCGCTGCCCCCGATGCCGTTATCGGCGCGCACCCTGCAGATGTCTCCCCGGCTGGGCGCGGGCCCAGTCGCGGTTTTGAACGCCTGGTAGGTTCCCCCGTGCTTTGCCGCCGCGTAGACATCCTTGGGGTCGACGCCGCCGGTGAACCTCTTCCACCCGCGCGTGGTAATTGACACCTCGGTGACGTCCACGGTCACGCCGCTCCACCGTTGTCCGCCGCCGGTGTCCATCAGGCCGAGGGATCTGCGCCTGTCAAACTTCTTCGGGGACTTGACCGAGGGTTTGCCGCCGCCGTCAAACTCGCTGACGATGCCGCTCCCGTTGGTCTTGGTGTCTCCCCTGGACCCGACGAGGATTCCGTCCATTCCGAAGCCCTTGCGGAGCTCCGAGCAGCGGTCCGCGAGGAAGTGAACCGCCATGTCAACCTTGTGCTGCGGCGCGTTGGTTCCGAGGCTACCTTCGAGGCACGCCTGCAGGCAAGCCTCATACGCGAGCACCCTGGCACGTTCGTCCCCGCGCCAGGGTCCGAGGTAGCAGCCCTCGGGCGCTGCGCCGAGAAGCGCGACGGCGTTGCTCGGAGCCGCGCCCGGCGCCGCGTGCAGGTGCGCGTTGGGTCCGCCGTAGAGGGATTCAGAACCCCTCAGGTGAGGCGCCACCGCGGCGGGCACCTGGGGCGGCGGCTCGGGAGCCGCGGGCTTAGCCTCACGGACGGGGCTCCTCATCTCGTCGCCGCGGTGGGAGTACCCGCCGTCGGGCTTCGAGTACGGCGACTGGGGCGGGGGAGCCTGATGGTGCTGTCGCTGAGTCCTGGCCGCTCCGTAGCCGCCGCCGCCGCCCCTGGCGCCGTTTGCGTATCCGTCATCCCGCGGGTACCCCGCGTCGCCGCCGTACCCGCGCGCCTGCGCCCCCCAGGGATCCTCCTCCCGATGATGGCGCTCCGACGCGACGTCCCTGGGCCTCTCGTACCCGCGCTCCTTGACGGGCGAGACGGGCGCCGCGGACTGGTGCGTCCTGTACGAGTTCGCGCCGGGGGGCGGGGGAGGAGCCGACGGGGGCGACGGCTCGGGACCTCCGGGCGCCGATGACCCGTGGTGGTACCCGCCCGCCCCGCTCGGGGGCGCGGTGCTCTTGGCGGGGGAGCCCCACGGCGAGGACGGGACGGAGTGGAACTCGTCCTGCGCGCCGTTGCTCGCGCGCCTGTCCGAGTGTTGGACCGGGCCGCCGTAGCTTCCGAGGGTGCCGGTCCCGGGGACGTAACTGGTCTGCCTGCGTCTGGCAGCCTGGGCCTTCGCGGCGGGGGACTCGCGCTCCCAGGTGGTACCCGCGCCCCACGGATCGGACGCGGCGTCGTGGTGCGTGGAAGGCGGCGGCGCGGGAGCGGAGTTGAGGGAGAACGAGTCGCCGGCGCCGCCTGGCCGCTTCCAATCCTGCATCTGACTCGGGTTCAGCGTCGCCCGGCGGTCGGATGGCTTGGGTGGGGGAGGGCCCATGGCGCTCGGAGGGGCGCTCGGAGGGCTCATCGGCTGATCGTGCCATTCGTTGCTTCGGTTACGCTGGAGGGAAGGACGCGGGGATGGGAGACGGATCAGATGTCAGCGTCGAGATTTCTCTTCGGGGGAATCTAATCCGGGTCGACGCGCGCGATGGAGGGCCCGGAGCTGGCGACGAACCAGGGGCGATGTGACGGGGCTTCCGCGATAGGGGACCATCGTGGGCCCACCCATCGTCATGCGCTTGCTAGGGGTCCGTCCGGACCGTCCCGCGAGCGCGGTGAGCGGGACGTTCTCGGAGTCCACCCCGAGCTTGTCCACGCTCTGCGCCATGGAGAACTTCCGGGGAGATCCGACGGGTCCCGCGCTGGCGGTGCTGCCCCAGCCTCCCCCGACGGGATCGGCCCAGGGGTCAGCCATGGTGGCCGGTGTGCAAGAAGACGCTCGGAAGGAGCCGGTTCGTACGTACGTCGGTCTCGAACGGACGGCGCACGTCTCGATTGGCGCGTCCGAGGGGAACACGTGCGGAAAAAGAGAAAAAAACGCACATTTCGTGTCGCCAAAATCCGAGGCATTTTGGGGGTTACAAACAGGCGAGATCGCCCGACAATCGCCCGATCGTATCCGAGTCGGCAACTGGTGGGCGGGCAGATGGGAAATTTATCGAAGTTGCTTTGGTTTTTTTTCCCAACTGGTGTGTCTACAACTCCCAACCCCCGCGTGGTCCGGGGGGCCTACCGTCGTAGGGACCCCTACCCCGTCGCCTCGATACCCTCCATACGCGATGATAATGAAGCCATCAATCGACGCGTCGTCAATCAATTCGTCAATTAATTCACCTGTACGTGTCCATGAACTCGGCGTGAAACTTTGTGAGCTTCTCGACGACGCCGCCAATGTCCTCCTCTGACGGGAGGAAGGTGGTGCGGAAATGCCAGGTGCCCTCCACCTGCCCGAACCCGCTTCCGGGCACCACCACGATTCCCGTGGCATCGAGTAGCTTCATGCAGTACAGCGCGTCGGGCGCCATCTTGCCGCTGGCCGTCGCCTCAGCCACGAACTTCTCCGGGAGGGAAACCTTGGGAAACGCGTACATCGCACCCTGTGCCTCGTTGCAGGTCACGCCCTCCAGCGCGTTGAGACCCGAGACAAGCTTGACGGCCCTGCGCTTGAGCGACGAGAGGATCGCGTCGCGTTCCGCGGCGTAGAGCTCGTAGGATGGGTCCCCGGGCTTGGGTGGGGACATCACGAGGCCCATGAGGACCTGGCCGCCGAGATTGGGGCACAGCCCGACGGATGAGAGCTTGTACAGCTCAGCCTTGACGTCAGGGTCGAAGCCGCACACCTCCATGTACCCCCCGCGCCGCCCGCACTCGCCGTAGAAGCCCTTAGACGTTGACTGCATGGAGACCAGGGGGATGTCGAGGCCCATGTCGCGGACAACCTTCTTGAAGGACGTGAACGACCTGCCCTCCGCGTAGACATTCTCCTGGTACACCTCATCCGCGATGAGGAGCACCCCCTCGTCCTTGCAAAACTGCACAATCTCCTTCTGGTTGTCGACGTTCAGGGCGTTGCCGGTGGGGTTGCCCGGGTTGATCACGCATAGCGCGCGGACCTCCTTACCCGCCGCCCTGGCCTTGTCCAGTTGCACCTTGAGGTCAGCGACGTCGAGGCCCCACTCTTTGTCCTCGTCGAGGTAATAGGGCACGAGGGTGCCGCCGTACAGAGCGAGCGAGGCGGAGTAGAGCGGGTACTGGGGGATCGGAACCATGACCCCATCGTTACCGTCGCGAATCAGCGTTTTCATGATGTAGTGGCACGCGACGGAGGCGCCGTCGGTGAGCCAGAGGTCGTCGATGTTGCACTTGTGCCCCCCATCCCTTGCCTCGATGCCGTCAGCGACCATCTGGCGGAGCGCGGCGACCCCCTTGGACTCTGAGTAGGCGCCGGTGCCGCCCTTCATGTTCTCCAGGATGTGTTTGGCCGTGGAGATGACGTCGGAGGGAAAGAGCTTCCCAGCCTCGGGCGCGTCCATGAGCTGGGGGTAGTCCGTGAGCGCGAGCACCTGGCGGTAAAACGTGATGGGCTTCTGGCCGACGCTCTGCGGGTTGCCGATGTTGCACATGACGATCTTATCGAAGGGTAAGGACGCGGGGTCCTTCTTGAGCTGCGTCTCGAGCTCCCCGGCCCTGGTCACGATGGCGCCGCGAACGGCGTACTCCATCGCCCTCACCTTAGGATTGATGGTGTCCACAGTTATTGCCCCCATCTCTCTCCGCGTCTGAAACTGGAGGTTTGTGATGTGCGAGCCGAGCGTCGCGGGTGTCCTGTGCGTCGCGAGTTGTTCAACTCCGCGAGTGGCGCTGAGGAATTGTCTGGTCGCGAAGCGTTTGGCGAGGCGCGAAAGAGTCGACAGCTTGACGGGTCGTCACGGCACTCGGAGGTGCGTCCGGTCCCAGGCGCGTCGAAGAATACCGAACCGGAAACAACCCGTTAGGGCGGAGTCAGCTCGGCACCGGAAAATTTGTGCGGGTGACAGTGCCGTGGCCTCATCCAATCGGATGCGCGGAACGGGGACCACGTCTTTTTAGATTTGGCAAAAGTTTTTCCAACGGCGACTTTTACCAGTCTGTTCACGGTTCGTTGAAGGCGGGAAATCGGGAATCGGGACGATCTTCCACTGTCGCGCTGGCAGGTCCCGCGAATCGACGAGCAACCCTCGGCGTAACGCCCGCCCAGAAACCTCGACACGCACGAAGGTTTGGATTTTTTCAGCCCCGAACAACGCCTCTCGCGTAACGACTCGTCCAACCGCGTCATCCGACCGCGTTGGCCCACCGTCCCCCGAGCACCATCGCCTCGTCCACCCGCACGTTGTACCCCACGTACTCGCTCCCGCCGCCCCCGGTGCTGTTCGTCGCCGCGCTGCTCCTCCGCGTCGCCGACCCCGCGACGCCGAACCGACCGCAATCCTCCCCGCTCGCGGCGACGTCTCTGCGCACGTCTTGGATCTTCCCGCGCAAGTCCTTCAGTTTCGCGCGGAGCTCCGCGGCCCTGATGGTTCCCGCCGGCGCCCTCGCCCTCTTACGCGCCGCCGCGAGCTGGTCCCGCGCGTCCTTCCCCCGATCCGTCGAGTACCCGACGATCGCCGGAAATACCTTGGAGTCCTTGGGGCTCTTGGGCAACGCCGCCGGCGCGGGGAACGGCGCGGCGGCGAGCTTAGCCTCGTACTCCACCAGCGGGACATCCACCCCCTCGCGCTCGATGACCCGCGCGCACTCGCGAAACTTGGAATCGTCGCCGTCCGCGGCGTCCGTCGAGTCGGTCCGAGGCGGAGGGATCGCGTCGCGAGCCGTCGGATCCTCGCCTCCGCCGCCGCCATCCGCCGCCGCCGTCTCCCCGGCGATGGTCCGCGCGTGCGCCTCGAACGCCGCCGGGGACGCGAGCGTGAGGTCGGTGTCCGCGTTGATCGCCACCCCCGCGACGGCGAGGACGCGCGCGCCGCACGGCGGCCCGGTCGGCGGCCGCGGCGATTCGCTCCTCGGCGCCTTCGTCGCCTTCGTCGCCTTCATCGCCCCCTCGCGGCTCGCGTCGTCGGCGCCCTCGGTATTTTCACGGGGTACCCTCGGGCGGACGAGCTCGACGGTGGCGCGCAGCCCGTGGCACGCCACCGTCACGACGACGACGTCGGTGTCGGTTGGCGATTGAGTCGCGCCGGGAGGCAGCGATCGCGTCGGGGTCGCCGGCGCGGACGCTCCCGGTTTGGCGGGACCGGCGGGACCGGGCGACGCGTAAGAGCTCTTGGGCGGCCTGCCCCGTCTCTTCTTCACCACCGGCTCGTTCTCGCGCGGCCGGTCGCGCCCGGTATCCCCGTCGTCGCTCTTTTCGTCCCCGTCGCCGTCGTCCGAGTCCGAATCGAACGACCCGTCGCTGTCCTCTTCGGCGTACCTCTTGACGCCCCTCGACCTCCTCCCGCCCGCGCCGGGCGATCCCACGTCCCCGTCCCCGCGCCCGTCCACGTCGTACCTGGGCAGCGTGTTCTCGCTCCACTTACCCCACACCCACCGCTCGAGGTCCTTGACGAACCCGGCGGCCTCGTCCATCTCTTCGGGATCGTGCGCGGACCGACCGGCGCGCCTGGCGTCGAGCACCTCCGCCTTGCAATCCGTCACGATGGTCTCGAGCGAGCGTATGAGCTGCGCGTAGGTCCTGTACGGCCCCTCGGTCTTGAGCGCGACGTCTTCTTTGATGCTCTTGAGCCGCGGGAGGAAGCCGTCCCAGACGTTGCGCTGGGACCAGTTCCCCGCGGCGTTCAGCGCGGTCTTGACGGCGATGAAGTTGATCTTGCTGGCGTGCATGGCGAAGTCGGCCTCGTCGAGGACTGTCCCCTTCAGTCCCTCCTCGAGCCAGCATTGCTGCACGTGGAGCATGGCGTTCGCGAGATCGCTCTCGGGGTTTCTGGTTTGGCGGGTGCCCCTCGAAGAGGGCGGGTGGGCCGCCGCGTCCGCGTGAGCCTTGGCCCACGACGCCTTGATCGATCCGAGGACGTCGGCGGGGGCGTCGAAGAAGCCGCGGTCGATCTTCTTGACGAGGTTGGCCAGGTCCAGGGATTCGGAAACGGACGTGCCGTTGGCTTTGTCCTTCTTCGCGAGCTCCTCGCGAACCCGCTTGATGGCGCGCCCGGCGTCCTCCATGGCGACTCCCGCGATCGCGCGGTCCGCGCGATTCAAATTTGTGGGCGGCAGGTGCCATGTGCCCCGGGAAAAATCCTTGAGTTGAAACCACCACGTGAATATTCACACGACCTCGCCTACGCTAGCAGCTAGAGTCGACTACTTGATTGGCTAGTCTAGGCGGCGCTTGCGACTCAGCGTTCGGTTGAACTCCGCCTCGACTCCCCGGAAGACCTGAGCCACCAGCTGACCCGCCACGGCGACCTGGTACCCACCCTCCTGGACAAAGGCCAACTGCAAGTTGGCACCAGCCAGGAGCTTTCCCATCTCAAAGTAGTCCTCCGAGGTTAAACCCATCCCAGCGGTGGCCTTCTCCTGCACGGGATCGTCGCGGTGGGTATCCAGACCGAGCGAGACGACGATTGCCTCAGCTCCGAAGTCCTTTATCGCCGCGAGAGCCGCCCTCAGGGCTTTCTCGTATTCGGCCCAACCCGCGCCCGGGGTGAGCGGCAGATTGAGGGTCTTGCCCTCACCGGGTCCCTCTCCAATCTGATCCGCGAAGCCGCTGTTCCACGGGTAGTCGCCGCTCGGGTCCGCGTGTATCGACGCCACGAACACGTCGGGTCGGTCCCAGAAGATCGAGATGGTGCCGTTGCCGCAGTGGTAGTCAACGTCAAGTATCGCAACCTTCTCGTACTTTTTGGATTTCTTTCGCCAATCTTCATACGCAGGATGCAAGATAAGGTGGGCAATCAACGCGGCGATGTTGACGTAGCAGTACCCCCCGATGCTTGACTTCCCCGCGTGATGACCTGGGTGCGTGACGAGTGCGTAGAAATATCGCGACTGCGGTTTTTTATCTCTCCACAGCAACATCGACCTATGTGTCTCAAATGCCACCAAAATGTCTGACTCCAACGTCTCCCGTAGACCCTCGAATACTGGCGTCTCGTCGTCCGTGTGGTACCAGTTGGTCTGCGAATGGACATCGGTACCTGCTTTGCTGCCAGGCTCCGATCTCTGCGCGAAGTTCGAAGGGAC
>MDTE01059974.1_pt1 | contig 13057 bp, 15 predicted proteins | sample 811231 | NCBI WGS metagenome assembly MDTE01 (sample SAMN05326651, study PRJNA326480) | marine metagenome | isolation source: seawater | place: Indian Ocean: Red Sea | collected 2010
AAAACCACAAACAGAAGCTAAGCCAGAAGAAAAACCACAAACAGAAGCTAAGCCAGAAGAAAAACCACAAACAGAAGCTAAGCCAGAAGAAAAACCACAAACAGAAGCTAAATCTAATAATGAAGGAGAAAAAAAGGCATAAAAAAAACTTTTATAAAAAAAATTTTTTGATAAAAAGAGTTATATTAAATTTATAAAATGATTAATAGAAAGAAAATTCATGAAAATAATAAAAGAATTTTGGTCAGCACATGTTTTAACTTTATTCCCGGAAATGTTTCCAGGTCCTTTAGGTCTTTCTATAACTGGAAAAGCTCTTAAAAAAAAAAATTTGGGCTTTAAAATTAATTAATCTTAGAGATTTTTCCATTAAAGGATCTAAGGATGTAGATGACACACCATATGGTGGCGGATCAGGAATGATTATAAAAAGTGAAGTAGTACATAATGCTATTAAAAAAACAGTAAAAAATTTAAATAATTTTTCTTTAGTTTATTTATCGCCACAGGGAAAAAAATTAAATCAAGATAAAGTTAAAGAATTAACAAATAAAAAAAATTTAGTTTTATTGTGCGGAAAATATGAAGGCATTGATCAAAGAGTTATTGATAAATGGAATATAGAAGAAATAAGTATAGGAGATTATATTTTATCGGGGGGAGAGATAGCTGCTATGAATTTAATTGATTCATGTGTTCGTTTACTTCCAGGAGTTCTTGGATCATCGCAATCATTAGAAAGTGAAACTTTTGAAAATAATTTACTTGAGTATCCTCAATATACAAAGCCAAGAAATTGGATGGGTAAAAAAGTTCCAAATGTTTTACTGTCCGGTAATCATAAAAAAATTAAAGAATGGAGAAAAAAAGAATCTTTAAGAGTTACAAAGAATAAAAGACCTGATTTATTAAAGAAAGTTGTAAAAAAATGAAAAATTTAGAAAAATTTGAAGAAAAATACTTAGAGAAAATTAAGCAATCAAGAAAAATTCCAGATTTTAATCCGGGAGATACAATAGTTGTAAATGTAAAAGTTAAAGAAAAGAAAAGAGAAAGAGACCAGGCTTTTGAAGGTGTCTGCATAGCAAAAAAAAACGCGGGTATAAATTCTTCGTTTACAGTTAGAAAGATTTCATATGGAGAAGGAGTAGAAAGAGTATTTCCTTTGTATTCGCCTAATATATCAAAAATTAATGTTAAAACTAAAGGCGATGTAAGAAGAGCAAAATTGTATTATTTGAGAGAATTATCTGGTAGAAAAGCAAGAATAACTGAAGATAAATCAAAATTAAAGGGAGCTGAAAATAATAAATTAGATAAAGAAAATAAAACTAAAAGTGGTAAAGAAAATAATATAGAAAAATCTAAAGAAAAAACTTCAGAAAATAAAGAAACCAAAGATAATAATAAAAATAAGGAAGATTAATAAATAATTACTAATTTATAAGTATGAGTTTAAATAAATCGCCTAAAACTTTATTTGATAAAATTTGGGAAAGTCATGTTATTGATAATATAGATGACAGCAATTCTTTGTTATATATCGATTTGCATCTTGTCCATGAAGTAACAAGTCCACAAGCTTTTGAAGGCTTAAGGTTATCTAATAGAAAAGTAAGACAGCCTAGTAAAACATTTGCTGTACCAGATCATAACGTACCTACTTTGAATAGAAATATTATTAGTGATGAATTATCAAAAAAACAACTAAATGCTTTAGAAAAAAATACGAAAGATTTTAATATATCATATTTTCCTATAAATGATGTTAGACAAGGTATTGTTCATATTATAGGTCCCGAACAGGGTCTCACTCAGCCTGGAATGACTATAGTTTGTGGAGATAGTCATACATCTACACATGGTGCTTTCGGAGCATTGGCGTTTGGAATAGGAACATCTGAAGTAGAACATGTGCTTGCTACTCAAACATTGCTTCAAAAACCAGCTAAAAATATGAGAATTAATTTAAATGGGAAATTACAAAAAGGAGTAACGGCAAAAGATATGATTTTAGGATTAATAGGAAAAATTGGCACAGCCGGAGGAACAGGACATGTTATTGAATATGCTGGAAATGCAATTAGTAATTTATCAATGGAAGGTAGAATGACTATATGTAATATGTCAATTGAAGCAGGTGCTAGAGCAGGCCTTATAGCTCCAGATGAGATAACATTTAATTATATAAAAGGTAGAAATTTTGCTCCAAAGAAAAATTGGAATGAAGCATTAGAATTTTGGAAAACTCTACCAAGTGATTCTAAAGCAAAATATGATAATGAGGAAATTTTAAAAGTAGATGAACTTGAACCACAAGTAACTTGGGGGACATCTCCGCAAGATGTTTGTTCAATAAAAGGAATTGTTCCAAATCCAGAGAACGAAAAAGACATAAATAAAAAACAATCTATTAAAAATTCACTTGAATATATGGGATTAAAACCTGGAACCAAATTAGAAGATATAAAATTAGATCAAATATTTATTGGTTCTTGTACAAATGCAAGAATAGAAGATTTGAGAGAGGCGGCTAAAATAATTAAAGGAAAAAAAGTAAAAACCAATGCAATGGTTGTACCTGGCTCTGGACTAGTGAAACTGCAGGCAGAAAAAGAAGGTTTAGATAAAATTTTTAAAGAAGCAGGTTTTGAATGGAGAGAATCAGGATGTTCTATGTGTCTTGCAATGAATTCTGATAAATTAAAACCTGGTGAAAGATGTGCTTCTACTTCTAATAGAAATTTTGAAGGTAGACAAGGAAAAGGTGGGCGTACGCATCTTGTAAGTCCAATAATGGCAGCAGCAGCAGCAATTACAGGACATTTAACAGACGTTAGACAATTTATTTAATTTAAAATGGAAAAATTTAAAAAAATAATAGGCATAGCAGCGCCTTTCACACGAATAAATGTAGATACTGATTTAATTATTCCTGCTGAAAGCTTAAAAACAATAAGCAGAGAAGGTTTAGGCAAGAATTTATTTTCTTATGTTAGATTTAATGAAGATGGAAGTGAAAATAAAAAATTTATTTTAAATAAAAATCATTATAAAAATTCAAAAATTTTAGTAACTGGAAAAAATTTTGGTTGTGGTTCATCAAGAGAGCATGCTGTATGGGCTTTAAAAGATTATGGTATAAAATGCTTAATAAGTGAAGAATTTGCTGATATTTTTTATAACAATTGTTTTAAGAATGGAGTATTGCCAATTATTTTAAAAAAAATTGAAATTGAAAAAATTATAAAAATTATTTCTAATGAAGACACTTCTGAATTAGAGATTAATTTAGAAAATCAATTTATTAAAACAAAAAAAAATATAAATATTAATTTTGATATTTTACCATATCTAAAAAAGAATCTTTTAGAAGGGATAGATGATATATCAAAAACATTGGAAAGAAAAAAATTAATAGATAAATTTGAAATAAATATAGAAAAAAAATACCCATGGTTAGGAAAGAAAAATGGATAAAAAAAAAATATTAATTTTACCTGGAGATGGAATTGGCCCTGAAGCGGTTAATGAAGTAAAAAAAATAATAAATTTTTTTAATAAAAAAAAATTACTTAATATTGAAATAGAAGAAGGATTGGTAGGAGGAGCGTGTATTGATAAATTTAAAGTTCCTATAAAAGATGAAACCGTTAAAAAAGCAAAAGATGTTGATGCTGTTTTGTTAGGAGCTGTTGGCGGACCAAAATGGGATAATTTACCATTTGAACAAAGACCTGAACAAGGCTTATTAAGACTTAGAAGTGATTTAGAATTATTTGCTAATTTAAGACCGGCAATATCTTTTGATCCTTTAATTCATGCGTCTAGTTTGAAATCAGAGATCATAAAGGATTTAGATATATTAATCGTTAGAGAATTAACAGGAGGGGTTTATTTTGGGAAACCAAGAGGAATTAAAAATATGGGAAAAGGAAAAAGACAAGGTATTAATACACAAGTATATTCAACTGATGAAATTATTAGAGTTGCTAAGGTTGCTTTTGAATTAGCAAAAAAAAGAAAAAAAACTTTAATGTCCGTTGAAAAATCAAATGTCATGGAAAGTGGAAAATTATGGAGAGAAGAAGTAGAAAAATTAGGAAAGGATGAATATCCCGATATAAATTTAGAACATATGTATGCAGATAATTGTGCTATGCAATTAATTCGTAACCCAAAACAATTTGATATAATTTTAACTGATAATTTATTTGGGGATATATTATCTGATGCCGCAGCTATGTTAACAGGTTCTCTTGGAATGTTACCATCTGCTTCATTAGGGAAAATTAATAACGATAATTATTCATCAGGTCTTTATGAACCTGTTCATGGAAGTGCTCCGGATATAGCTGGAAAAAATATAGCTAATCCAATAGCTACAATTTTAAGTTTTTCAATGATGCTTTTTTATTCATTTAATAATAAAGATTTATCTAAAATTATTGATAACTCGATAAAAATAGTTTTAGATAAAGGTTACAGAACTCAAGATATAATGGATAAAAATTCAAAAAAGATTGGAACTAAAGAAATGGGCCAATTAATTATTAATGAAATAGAAAAAAAGATTTAAAAATATGGGTATTAAAGTTTCAATTGTTGGTGCAACAGGCAATGTTGGTAGAGAATTTATTTCAATTTTAAATGAAAGAAATTTTCCTATTGATGAATTATTTTTATTAGCTTCATCAAAATCTCATGGTAAAAAAATGAATTTTGGGAAAAAAGAACTAAATGTAATAGATATAAAAAAATTTGATTTTAATAAATGTGATTTGGTTTTTTCATCGGCCGGATCAAAAGTTGCTGCTGAATTTACAGACAGAGCTACAAAAGCAAATTGTTATGTTATTGATAATTCATCTTATTTTAGAATGGATCCTGATGTTCCATTAATAGTTCCAGAAGTTAATTCAGATGATTTAAAAACAATAAAAAAAAAAATTATAGCAAATCCTAATTGTTCAACTATTCAAATGGTAATGGTTTTAAAACCTTTGCATGACATAGTTAAAATTAAAAGAGTTGTTGTTTCTACATACCAATCAACATCTGGTGCTGGACGACCACCTATGGATGAATTATTTGAACAAACAAAAGATATTTTTTCAAATAATCAAATTAAAAAAAAATTTTTTACAAAACAAATAGCTTTTAATGTTATTCCACATATTGATAGTTTTTTAGATGATGGGCAAACCAAAGAAGAATGGAAAATGCAAGTAGAAACAAAAAAAATTATTGATAAAAATATTGAAGTCACAGCGACATGTGTAAGAGTTCCAGTTTTTATTGGGCATGGAGAAGCAATAAATATTGAATTTGAAAAAGAGATTTCAGAAGATGATTTAAGAGAAATTCTAAAAAAAAGTTCGGGTGTTTCAGTTGTTGATTATAGGAAAGATGAAGGATATGTTACTCCAGAGGAATGCGCAGGAGAAGACAAAGTTTTTGTTAGTAGAATAAGAAAAGATAATACAATAAAAAATGCTATATCATTATGGGTGGTGGCAGATAATTTAAGAAAAGGAGCGGCTTTAAATGCCGTACAAATTGGAGAAGAATTAATAAAAAGGAAAATTATTAAAAATGGAAAATAAAATAAATTCTGGAAATTTTTTTGAAGATTTTTTTGTTGGGCAAGAAATAAATCATTCAACTCCTAGAACAATATCATCGGGAGATGTTTCTTTATTTATAGGGTTACTTGGAACAAGATTTGTTTTACATTCTTCAAATGAGTTTGCAAAAAAAATTGGATTTAAAGAAGCCCCTATAGATGATATTTTAACCTTTAACATGGTTTTTGGAAAGACCGTTCCTGATATATCATTGAATTCTCCAGCAAATTTAGGTTATGCATCATGTAAATTTATAGAACCTGTTTATGTAGGTGATACAATAAAAACAACGTCTAAAGTTTTGGGCGTGAAAGAAAATTCAAATAAAAAAACAGGGATAGTATGGGTTAATTCTGTTGGCAAAAATCAAAATAATAAAGTTGTATTAGATTATATAAGATGGGTAATGGTAAATAAAAGAGATGAGTCTAGCGTAGCTCCTGAAACTGTGATTCCAGATTTAAAAAATGAAGTAAGTATAGAAGAAATTATAATTCCCAATAAATTAAATTTGACGAAATATAATTTAGATGAAAGTGGTTCAAAATATTTGTGGGATGATTATAAAGTAGGAGAAAAAATTGATCACATTGATGGAATGACTATTGAAGAAGCAGATCATATGACAGCAACTAGATTGTATCAAAATACTGCTAAAGTTCATTTCAATGAGCATACAGAAAAAAAAGGTAGATTAGGTAGAAGAATTGTTTATGGAGGGCACATAATTAGTTTAGTTCGAATGCTATCTTTTAATGGTTTAAGTAATGCTTTCAAAATTTTAGCTATTAATAATGGTAAACATGTTTCCCCTTCAGTTGCAGGAAACACCATTTATGCATGGAGTGAAATTTTGGATAAAAAGGAATTTAAAAATAATAAAGATTTAGGAGCATTAAGAATAAAATCAATTGGTATTAAAGATAGTTCATGTAAAGATTTTCCTTTGTATTTAAATGATAATAAAGAATATAATGATAATGTAGTATTGGAAATTGATTATTGGGCTTTAATACCAAAAAAAAAATAAATGACAAATAAAAACAGACCTATCTCACCTCATCTTCAAATTTATAAACCTCAGATAACTTCCATACTATCAATATCACATAGATTTACAGGTATAATTCTATATTTATCTACTTTTTTGATTACATTTTTTTTATTTTCATTAGTTTTTAATGAAGAAATATATAATTTTTTAATTACTCTTTTTATTTCAAAATTTGGAAAATTAATTCTTTTTTTTATAACTTTATCTTTCATTTATCATTTTTTAAATGGAGTCAGACATTTGATTTGGGATATAGGTTTTGGTTTTCAAATTATGAATGTATATTTAACAGGATTTATAATTATATTTTTGTCTTTGGCGCTTAATTTTTATTTTTGGTTTTTTTAATGTTTAAATTTTTAAAAAATTTTTTATCATTTGGTTTTTCTCAAGATGGATCAAATCATTGGTTTTGGCAAAGAATAACAGCAATTGTAATGATGTTTCTGTTAGTTTGGATAATGACTTCTTTACAGAATTTAACAGATAATTTTGAAGAAAATATTTATTTATGGATAAAGAAACCTGTTAATTCAATTTTGTTTATATTTTTATTTGTTATTACTGTACACCATGCAACATTAGGAATTTTAAATATTTTTGAAGACTATATTGAACAATTAAATAAAAAAATTTTTTTAATAAGATTCATAAAGTTATTAAGTTTTTTTTTAATTGTTGTTTCCAGTGTTTCAATTTTAAATATTCATTTTTAATTTAATGAAAGAATTAAATAAAATTCAAAAGCATAAATATGATGTTATTGTTGTCGGAGCCGGTGGTTCAGGACTAAGAGCATGTATGGGCATAGCCGCAAAAGGTCTTAAAACAGCTTGTATTTCAAAAGTTTTTCCAACAAGGAGTCATACAGTTGCAGCACAAGGAGGAATATCAGCTGCATTAGGAAATGTAGGAAATGATGATTGGAGATGGCATATGTATGATACTGTTAAAGGTTCTGATTGGTTGGGTGATCAAGATGCTATTGAATATATGTGCAAAGAAGCTATGGATTCTGTAATTGAACTTGAGAATTACGGTGTTCCTTTTTCAAGAACAGAAGATGGAAAAATTTATCAAAGAGCTTTTGGTGGTATGTCAAAGAATTTTGGTAAAGAACAAGCGCAAAGAACATGTGCTGCTGCTGATAGAACTGGGCACGCAATACTTCATACTTTATATCAACAGTCTATCAAACATAAAGTTAAATTTTATATAGAATATATAGTTTTAGATTTATTAATGACTAATAATGGAGAGTGTTCAGGAGTTCTTGCATGGTGTTTAGAAGATGGATCATTACATATTTTTGAATCACAAATAACTTTATTAGCTACTGGCGGCTGGGGCCGAGCATATTTGTCAGCAACATCAGCACATACATGTACTGGAGATGGAAATGCAATGGTATTGAGAGCAGGGATTCCTCTTCAAGATATGGAATTTATTCAATTTCATCCCACAGGCATATATACAGCTGGATGTTTAATAACTGAAGGAGCTAGAGGAGAAGGAGGATATTTAACAAATTCAGAAAATGAAAAATTTATGGAAAGGTATGCGCCTAATGCAAAAGATTTAGCAAGTAGGGATGTGGTAAGTAGATCTATCACTCAAGAAATTGTTGAAGGTAGAGGAGTTGGAAAAGAAAAAGATCATGTCTTATTACATTTAGAACATATAAATAAAAAAGTTTTAGAAGAAAAATTGCCCGGGATTTCTGAGACAGCAAAAACTTTTTCAGGAGTAGATGTTTCAAAAAATCCAATACCTGTTATACCAACCGTGCATTACAATATGGGAGGCATACCAACAAATATAAATGCTGAGGTTGTCAAATTAAATTCTGCTGGTAAAGAAAAAGTTGTCCCTGGTTTAATGGCTATTGGAGAAGCTGCATGTGTATCTGTGCACGGTGCTAATAGATTAGGTTCTAATTCACTTTTAGATTTAATTGTTTTTGGAAGAGCAGCAGCAAATAAGTGTATGAAGATTATAAAAAAAAATAAAATAAAAAAATTTGATAAAGAATCTTTAGATCGAGCACTAGATAGATTTAATTTTTTTAGAAATTCTTCTGGGGATATATCAACTTTTGAAATTAGAAATGAAATGCAAAAAACTATGCAGGGTCATTGTTCAGTTTTTAGAAATAAAAAAGTTTTAAGTGAGGGTATTATAAAACTTAAGAAATGTTTAAAAAATAAATTAAATATAAAAATAAAAGATAGATCTTTAATTTGGAATACAGATTTAGTTGAAACATTAGAATTTGATAATCTTTTATCACAAAGCATTGTTGCTATGCATTCTGCTTTAAATAGAGAGGAAAGTAGAGGAGCACATTCAAGGGAAGATTTTCCAAAAAGAAATGATAAAAAATGGATGAAACATACTTTAGCAACTATAAATAATAATGGAAAAATTAAAATTTCTTATAGACCTGTAAAATTAAAACCATTAACTAAAGAAGTTAATTCATTTCCACCTAAGGCGAGAGTTTACTAATATTTTTCAAATGTTATATTAGCTTTATTATGGTTCAATTAAATTTACCAAAAAATTCTAAGATAAAAAAGGGAGTTACACATAATAATTCTGATATTAATAATTCAAGGAAAATAAATATTTATAGATATGATCCCGACAAGAAAGAAAATCCACGGATTGATACCTTTTATATAAAAAATGATAATTCTATACAAATGGTACTAGACGCATTAATAGCAATAAAAGACAATATTGATTCTAGTTTAACATTCAGAAGATCATGTAGAGAAGGTATTTGTGGAAGTTGTTCTATGAATATTAATGGAGTAAACACTTTAGCATGTACAAAATCATTAAAAGAAATTTCAGGAGAAATAAATATTTATCCATTACCTCATATGCCAATTATTAAAGATTTAGTTCCGGATCTAAGCAATGCATATAATCAATATAATTCTATATCTCCTTGGTTAAGAAATAAAAAAAAATTAAATACTGATAAAGAGATAATTCAATCTCAAAAAGATAGATCAAAATTAGACGGATCAATTGAATGTATAATGTGTTTTTGTTGTTCAACTAGTTGCCCAAGCTATTGGTGGAATGGAAATAAAAATAATAAAGAATATTTAGGCCCTGCAACATTGTTGGCTGCTTATAGATGGATTTCTGATTCGAGAGATGATACAAAGATTCAACGTTTAAAAGAACTTAATGATTCAATGTCTTTGTATAGGTGTCATACAATTATGAATTGTACAAATGCTTGCCCCAAAGGCTTGAATCCTGCTAAAGCTATAGCAGAAATAAAAAAAAAAATAGCTTTTAATAAAAATTAGCTTAATTTAATTATGCCTGAAATTTTATGATTTAAATTTATTTTACTAATGTTTAAATTTGCCTCAACTTTCAAAGCTTCATTATCGTCTATTGTATTATTGCTAATAGATTCTCTAACTTTTTTTTCTATTTCTGATTGTGCAGTAATACCAAAATTTTTAAGAAATTTTCTTATTTGTAGATTAAAAACTTCTTCATCCATTGCTTTTATATCCTCAAATGTTAAATAATTATTATTATAATATTTTTTATTAAATTATTTTACTTTAAATTTTTATGTATAAAAATATTTTAAATTTTAAGGAACCAGATTTAAAAAGAAATTCATCAAATATAGATTTTGTTTTAGAAATACAAAGATTAAAAAAAATTAAAAAAGCTGTAATTTTGTCCCATGTATATCAATCAAGTGATATTCAAGATCTAGCTGATTTTGTAGGGGATTCTTTGGATTTATCTAGAAAAGCAGCTAACACAGATGCTGATACTATTGTTTTTTGCGGAGTAAAATTTATGGCAGAGGTTGCAAAAATTTTAAGTCCGAATAAACAAGTGCTTTTACCTGATATAGATGCCGGATGTACTTTAGAACAATCTTGTCAACCAAGAGAATTTGAAGAATTTAGAAATAAGCATAAAAATCATTTAGCAATAACATATATAAATTGTTCAGCTGAGATTAAAGCTCTTTCTGATATTGTTGTTACTTCTTCAAATGCAAAAAAAATTATTGAGCAAATTCCTAAATCACAACCAATTATTTTTGCACCAGATAAACATTTAGGATCTTATTTAAACAAAATTACTAACCGGAAAATGCTTTTATGGGATGGAACTTGTATAGTTCATATTCAATTTTCTGAAAGAGAACTTATTGATCTTAAAGTTCAGAATCCAAATGCATCTTTTATAGCTCATCCTGAGTGCCCAGAAACAATCTTAAAGCATGCAGATCATATCGGCTCAACTTCCTCTCTTATTAATTTTGTTGCAAAATCAAAAAAAAAAGAATTTATAATAGGAACTGAGCCTAATGTTATGCATCAAATGAAAAAAAATAATCCGGATAAAATTTTTATCGAAGTTCCAGGAGCGGATGGAAATTGTTCTTGCAATAGGTGTCCATATATGGCTTTAAACACTATGGAAAAAATTTACCTAGCTTTGAAAAATTCAAAACCTGAAATATATTTAGATTCAGATTTAAGGAAAAATGCGAAAAAGCCACTTCTTAGAATGCTTAAAATGTCAGAAGTTTAAATTAATACTTAAATAATGAAATTAACTAAGAAAGAAATAGTTGATAATGTTCTTAAATTTTTAAATGAAGATAAAGTAAATAAGGATATAACTTCTAATTTTTTTATTGATAAAAAACAAAAAGTAAAAGCAGAATTTATATCCGAAGAAAAAATAATATTATCTGGAATTGATTTAGTCTTAGAAATTTTTAAATTAAAGTGTAAAAATTTCAAAGTTTTAAAAAAAAAAAATGATGGGAAGAGAATAAATAAAAATCAAAAAATATTAATAATAGAAGCAAATGCAAAAGATATTTTATCTATTGAAAGAACAGCATTAAATATATTGCAACATTTATCTGGAATAAGCACATTAACTAATAGTTTTTGTCAAAAAATTAAAGCTTCAAAAACAATTATATTAGACACTAGAAAAACAACCCCTGGATTAAGAAAATTAGAAAAATATGCGGCTTTTGTAGGAGGGGCAAAAAATCATAGATTAGATTTATCAGAAAGATTTATGATTAAAGATAATCATATGATTGTAAACTCTGATATTTTTAAAAAAATTAAATCAATGAATAATTTAAAGAAAAAAACAATAATTATGGAATGTGATACATTATATCAGGTAAAAAAAGCAATTTTGTTAAGAATTAAACATATTTTATTAGATAATATGACTATAAAAAAAATAAAAGAAGCTTGTAACTTAATAGGAAAAAAAGCAAAAATAGAAATATCTGGAGGTGTAAACTTGCAAAATATAAAAAAAATATCTAATATTGGCGTAGATTTTATTTCTGTAGGAGCTATAACTCAATCAGCACCTGCAGCAAAAATAAGTTTAGTTTTAAAAAAGAAATAATTATGGCTACAAAAATATCATTAATTGGAGCAGGTAATATAGGCGGAACTATTGCTTTGTTAGCAGCAATAAAGAATTTAGGTAATGTAGTTTTAGTTGATATAGCTAAAGGTGTAGCAAAAGGAAAAGCTTTAGATATTTCACATTCCCTTCCTGTACTTCAATGTAATAGAAAAATAATTGGAACAACATCATTAAAACAAATTAAAGATTCAAAAGTTATTGTTGTAACTGCAGGGGTACCTAGAAAAGCAGGAATGAGCAGAGATGATTTAGTTGAAATAAATTTAAAAGTTATGAAAGACGTTGGTAAAGCTATAAAAAAATACAGTCCAAAAAGTTTTGTAATTGTTGTTACAAATCCATTAGATGTTATGACTTGGGCTTTACAAAAAATTACAGGAATCCCACATTCTCATGTAGTTGGGATGGCAGGAGTTCTAGATACTTCTAGATTTAAATTCCATTTAGCAGAAGAACTTGGATATTCAGTACAAGATGTTTCCTCTTTAGTTCTAGGAGGGCATGGAGATGATATGGTAGCACTTTTAAGACACACGACAATTTCAGGAATTCCACTTGAAGATATGATAAGAATGAAAAAAATCACGAGACAAAAAGTTAATGATATTGTTAAAAGAATTAGATCATGTGGAGCAGAAATAATTACATACATGGGAACATCTGCATATTATTCACCAGCTGCATCAGCAATTGAAATGGTTGAATGTTATTTAAGAGATCAAAAAAAAATTCTTCCTTGTTCTGCTTATTTAAGAGGTCAGTATGGAGTAAAAGGTCTTTATGTTGGGGTTCCTGTTGTTTTAGGAGCAAATGGAGCTGAAAAAATTGTTGAAATAAATTTAAAAAAAGATGAAAAAAAAGAATTTCTTAAATCAGTAAATAGCGTTTCCGATGTTTTAAAAGTCGCAAA
>MDTE01063418.1_pt1 | contig 13057 bp, 11 predicted proteins | sample 811231 | NCBI WGS metagenome assembly MDTE01 (sample SAMN05326651, study PRJNA326480) | marine metagenome | isolation source: seawater | place: Indian Ocean: Red Sea | collected 2010
GATCCTTCCATTCTACCTCAGTAGAATACTCATCATCACTACTGACATCTGCCTTCTTATTTGCAATAGCATAGTCTATCAATCTCTGACATTCACTAGCAGAGATAAAGTCCTCTTCAGTGTATGGTAGACTCATCTTGTATTAGTATTAGGAGGACCAGCAAAGTCTGGATGTGAATATGTACGGTTCTCGAAATCATCACTATAATGATGTGGATCAGGATAGTCTTTCCAACTATCACCCTCATACTCAGTAATTAATGGATTAATATCTTTTCTCTCTCCATATACATGGTAGAAGCAATCTATTGGTTTATCATCTGCCTCTGCTACAATTATTTTTTCATTATCAAATTCAACTACATTGAGATGAAAATGTCTCTTACCAATAGGTTGTAACTGTACTGTAATACTATCCTCATGTACTAAATCTTTCCAATAATATGGCAATTCAATCGTATTAGAATCCTTTAATCTTCCTCTATGGTATACTGCTACCTCTGGTCCCTCAATACAAGCATAACGAAGTCTATGACCTTTACCTTTAGTAGGATGTTCCAGATCAAATGGTTTTGGTGAAGCATCTGCTGCATTAAATCTAGATGATAGATCACCTATGTTACCATGATCAAAGTATGCATTACCACCTACCCATAAAGGATAAGAAGTATTTCCTGAAATATAAACATCCTTCTCAACATATAGATTAGACATTAAATCTGTATCATTACAGACATATAATTCCTTCTCACACTGGAGTTGCTGTAAGGTAGTAATACCAGGTCTGACTAATAAGTTACCTGTATAGATTCTAACATCACCATTAGTGATTTCTATATCCGTAGGACGCTCTGGTATACCTTGAATATCAACAAACCCTGAACATATAACAGGATCTTCAAAATAAGATGTATCATCACCAATTTTGTATGGCTTATTCGCAATGTCCTCTTTTGGAAGACAATTGAAAAGATTTATGTTTGCTAATCCAGCCATAATTAGTTACTCCAGTTTAAATGACTTTGCAACATCCTTAATCTCACCTATGATCTCTTCTCCTTCAAGAAGTCTCTTCTCTAGATCAACATCTGCTGCATCACCAACCTTCTTAAGAACATTTGGTGTGTTAGATGCTGTAAGGAAATCTTGTTTTAATTGATCCATGTACATAGCAGTAGAATTGGCAATACCCTTAATAGTCTGCTCACTTGGTACATCTGGATGAGTTGGTGCAGAATCACCTACCAACGATGCCAACTTATCACTAGAGAAATTACCAATAGTAGCAGCAGCACCTTTAGCAACAGATCCAGTACCAATCATCTTAGTTAGACCTGTAAGAGCATTTCCACCTGGTTTAACTCCCAAAGCACTTGCTGCTGATGCTGTTAATGTTTCTATATTACCAGTCAACACAGTATTACCAATACCTTTAATAGTATCCATTGCACCACCAACACCAGGCAATTGTCCACCAAGATAATTCTTAGCAGCATTTGCTATTGTTTCTGATCCAGGTATATTAGCAACACCACTAAGACCTAATGCAGTACCAACTGGATTATTAAGAGCATCCAGTCCACCCTGAACCTTATTAACAATGTCACCAGCACCTGCCTTTGATAATACAGCACTTAAAGGATCATCTAATTTACCTGATAATAGATTAGATGCTTTCTGTAATGGTCCAATGATATCTGATCCACCTGCCTTTATAGCATTTTCTACTGCATCAACTGCACCAGTTTGTTCACTAATACCAAGATCCTCAAGACTAAATCCATATCCCTTCAATGCTCCACCAGCAACACCATCAAAACCACCTGGTGCTGCACCTGGTTTAGTATTTTGAGATTTAGGATCAAATACCTTATCTAATGTACTATCGGGTATAAAACTATTCTTAGTAACTTTAGCACCATATGATTCAGGAGCCATATTTCCTCTCTTTGCCTGAACCTGAGCACTATTAGATTTGACATAAAAACGACCTACACCAGTGTGTAAATTAATATTTCTACCAGCATTCATATCAATATCTCTATCAGCACTGAACATAAAGTCCTTTGCTTGCATCCTTATTCTACCTCTAGGAGCACTTATAGTAATGTCTCCAGTAGCTGCACATACTCTTATATCAATAGAATTGGGATCATTCTTATCACCAGCATTAATCTCAATAGACTTATCACATGCTATTCTACCTAGACCTGATCCATGACCATGAGCAATTAAGAATACTTCACCATTATCATTAGATGAATATATCTTAGTAGGTTCTGGACCATCCCTACCAACTCTAGGGCTGCCAGTTTCTATACGGAAATGTCCTCCCCGTGAATCTACAACTCTTCTTGCCCATGTGGATTCTGCTGCCATATTATTATCCTGAACAATCTATAACGGTAAGGACTCCTTGCTGAACTTCAGGTGGTATTTCACCAAAGACAGGTCTAAGAACTGCACCTGATCCAGTTTTGGATAAGACTTTAATCACTGGAGGAACGCTGTACTTAAGGATATTTAGAACCCTTACAGCCTCGATGCCTCCCGTATCTGGATTAACAACAAGGTCATAAACAGGTCTGTCACTAACATTCTGCAACTGAACCCTCTCTTTCGTTGGAACCAATTTAGGATATGGATCAGCAACTAATGTTGGATCATAATCTGGATCATCTGGATCTACTGTTGCAGTAGGTGTACCAATTCCAACCTCAGGATCTGCAAATCCTGTTGGGAATTCTGTAATAAAGATAGTTTCATCAATCTTATCTTCTGGGGTATATCCAGTACCAGGATCTTCAACAAATACAGTAGTTAATCCAACATTATCTGGAGGATCTGTAATAACTGGATATCCCTCACCTACTGTATCAATAACGACAGCACCAATTGTACCCTCAGGAGTAAGTACAGCATGACCATGAGCACCATAACCTTGTCCACACTTATCTTGGAATCTAATGGCAGGAGGTGATTTATAATTCATACCAGGAACTTTTAGATCCACACCAATAATACTTGCAGTCCTACTAACACCTTCTGCAATTCCACTTAATCCACTATTCTCAATAGTTTTGCCCAATACAACCTGTCCAATAGCACCTAAACCACCACCACCAAATATCTCTACTTGAGGATTACCACAATTCTTTTTACCACCCACACATGACCCACCTGCACTGAGATCTTCTATTAAACCAGATATTCTACCAGCACCTCCAAGAGTCTTACTTACACCAGGTGGTATAATATTACCAAATTGACTCGTAACAGCACCTTTAACCAAACTGGTAGGATCTGATATAGCACCAACAATATTCTGTACACCACCAAGAGCACCTTGTATACCTTCTGTTATATCACCTAAACCACCAGACAATCCAGTCAATCCTGATGCTATACCACCAAATCCACCTTTGGCACTCTTCTTCATTTGACCTGAAAGATAATTAAATGGATCAGCACCCTTCTCCATTGGTCCACCACCAATCTCAAATTTCTTAACTGGAGGACACTTATCTTTATTGGTCTGTCCACAATCCAAGAATCCAGAGAAATCTTCTAATACAAATGCAGAACTTCTCAAGAAATCAGCAATATCAATACCTGGAGATAATATATCACTTAAACCACTCAAAGGGGATTTCAATCCGTCTGCAATCCCATTAACCATATTACCTAAAAACTTACTAACAAAATTAGCAGCTACACAACCTGCTATTCCAAGACCTGAAGCAAGCAGATCTTTTAACATATCAGATACAGTACCTCTCAATCCTTCTACTACTTTATTACCAACACACGCTAAAGCATTCTCTGCATTCTTAATAGCAGGTACTTGTGAAACCTGAGAAGCAACACCAGCAGCATGTGCAGAAGCATATGACTGTGGGGAATTACCCATCTGTTCAAATACCTTACCAAAGGTATCCTCATATACCTTATCTAATCCTTTCTGTAATTGTGGTTCAAGGAAATCATATGTAGAATCCATCATACGACCAACAAAACCATTAGCCATACTTTCAACTTGATCAGCAACAGCATCAATCTCTGCCTCAAGTTTCATACCAGTTAATGATAGATCCTCAATTCTCTGTGCAAGATCTTCCACTGCCTGTGCCATTCTGGACACAGAGTTAGTAGTACAAGTATCAGCAACAACTACAGGTCTACCAGCACCTGACTGATCTACATTTTTACCTTTAGTCGCACTAGAATTAGTAGGGTTTACCTTTGGACCTGCCTGTTCTAAAGATTGATCTGGTTTACCAGTATCTTCATTAATTTCCGTCTTTGGATTTATTGGTGTATTCTCTGTATATGCTGTATATGGTACAAAAGGTTGACTATACTCATCACCACCTTCAGCCTCATTTTCCGTAGTTGTTCTTCCAAAATGACCTAAAATAGCAGGAACTTGTCCTTCATCACCATCTAAAAAGAATCCAAATACAACATCACCTTGCTGCAACATCGTGGAGGTTGCATAGTTAGCACCTCCACTACCAGATGTTGTAGGTAATAAAGCAATAGCCCAAGGTAAATCCTCATTCTCCAAATCTTCCGTAAAAGGATGATATCCCATAATACGGACTTTATATCTATTACAAAATCCTTCACCTTGATCATCAGTCTGATCAGCCTGAACTTTCCTAGGAGCAACTTGACCGATCCACCAACGGAATCCATCTCTTCCTAGAAATCTACTTTTACTGAACAGCGACTCTTCTATGCTCATTATTCGTCGTAAACTCTACACTCAAAAGCATCTGGATGATTATCACAATAAACTTCTAAATGTTTATCACTATGTCTGTTGTGCCAATCATCAATTCCAGCATCAGTAGGTGCTGGTGTTTCACCTTCATGCTTATCCATGAATCCATGCAATTTTAAATCTTCTGGAGTATACTCAAGCATACCATGATTGACATGCTCTTTCCCATCTTTAGGATCGATGTATTCGTGTGGGTGCTCGGTAGTCATAATTAGTTTCCTTTTTGGTATCCAGAGGTATCTCTAATGATCTTCATAGCAGTATAAGATCTATTCTGATCAAAGTAATGAGTTAACTCCTTGATAATATATAGCCCGCTTTGATTGGAGTCATACTCATCTTTTTCAGTAACTTGAGGGAATTGACACTCTATAACATCACCAGCACAAAGATCAGTATTACAAGGAACTGTTATTCTAAGTATTTGTGTGAATATAGAATTATATCTTGAAATAGTTTGTGCAACATCTTCCATTTGATCCATATTAACTTCATCCTTTGCTTCATTACCTTCAACCTTTTCTTCTAGAGTACCTACACTATAAACTCCAGAAACGATCCTGTGTGCCATTTCTGGCTTGGGAATTTTTTTGGGGTTTACATCTTCTGAAATTTCCTTTTCATCTGCCCCTAAGGTTGTCTGTTCGTTGTCATCTTGAGGTATAAAGATAGCTTCTTCTGGTGAAGTAAATTTATGTGTATTTGGATTAAAATATATTCTATAAGTAGAGTACTCTCCAGACATTTGAGCACCCATCAAATTATTATTTTTAACCATCTCATATGTTAGAATCTTCTTATGAGATTTTTCAGGATCTACCAAAGGTTTATTTTCTCTATTAAAGAAATAAACATTCTCCTCAACTTTTTTTTGTTTACATATATTCTCAATAGATCTAAACCTCATTCCCTTTCTAGTCTGCCATAAAAAGAATCCAGCACTACCACTTCCCAAACCTTCAGGAATTCCCCTAGCAGCTAACATAGGTACAATAGTAAGTGGTTTCCTCATATTACCAATAAAATTATAAGTATTTGCTGTTGTCTCAATTTCACCATCAATATCTTCACACTCAATCATATCTAGAAAATCTTTAATAATTTCACTAATTTTCTTTGCTTTATATTTTTTAAGAACTCTTTTATTTAAATTAGTAATACCTTCCTTTGAAACCAAGCTTAATGTAAATGATTCCATCTGCTTTTCTTGCACATAATCAGATATTCCATTAACATATAAAGTAAGTTTAAAGACACCATCTTTCTTCCTATGCTGTTCTATAGGAGTACTAAAATGTATTTCTACCTTCTCACCACCTTTAAGTTTCAAACCATAATATAATCCTTGGCCCCCAAGAACATTTATTGAACTAGTAACAAGAATTTTAGCAGTAACTGTTGGAGAAAAAAGATTCTCCCAATATTGAAGACTACTACCTTGTTTTATATCAACATCTTCGGATTCGTCAAGATTCCAAATTGTTAATTTTTCAAATTTAGTTGCCTGAGTTGGGGTAGCTTGTGCCATATTTTATGTCGCTATTAATTTCATAAATTTTTCATATTCTCTAATCGTTCTCGCAGTATCTACATTTTGATCAAATAACGCTGTAGCAATCGCTTGTTTCTTTTGAGACTGTGGTGTAATAACTAACTTTTCACCTGGAATATTTATTACTATTGTTTCATTATTCTTTTTCAAATTATCTTTATCAACATTAATAGGAACAACAGAATGTAAACTACCAGTAAACGGTTTAATTCCTGCACCATGCAGTCCTGCTTTCTTTAGACAATCTCTAACATCCTTACTAAATTGCTCTTCCCCTTTTCTATCATCACTATATCCCAAGTTCTGAGCATTAGGATAGAAAGGAATATCAAATGCTTGATCAGTATAATGATAGGAACCCTTAGCATGTTGACCATCATTAATAGATCCAATAGTATATCCTTTGTTCTGCAAGAGACTCATTGCTTTATCTCTTAAAGCAGTAGAAGAGAAAGCTAAGTGCTCATGATAGTTAGCACCACCATGATCTTCCCTATAATTTGAATGACTCCTATCACCAGTTATATATTCCACAATACCTCCAGAAGCAGTATCATCCTTTAAATTATCATTAGCACTACCACCTTTTTGTTCAAATACTTTCTTTGAATCTACTGTTTCATTACTATTTTGACTTTGAAATTGAGAGAAAGCGTCAGACAACTGAGATGAAGTTACTGTAATATCATCATCTTGTTCAATACCAGCTTTTTCCATTCTATTCTTATCAATTAGAATAGGAATACCATCGAAAATCTTACCCATCTCAAAAGATGCTTTAGCAGATTCATTTGAAATCATATCAGCATTAATTCCTGCTGACATTAACAATGCTAATACCATTTTGTCTTGGTTCTCCTTACTAAAAGTATCTTTGTTTAAATCGAGATCTGCTAAACCTGCTGCTTTAGTTATTTGATCTGGTGTCAATCCATATCTACCATACTCACCAGTATTACCTAGTAAGCCACTAGCATTCTGAACATCAGCAAGAGTCATGCCAAGTATTTCTTGGTTATGATCCTCTTTACCAACAGCACCATAAGCATTTTCGCCATGAGTACCAGTCTCTGATGTACCTATTATATCTAATATTGGTCTGTAGTCAACACCTGATTCTTCATGAATTCCAGATGTAGTAGCTAAAGACAAGTTCTCTTGTTTTTCTCCAACTATTAATTCATCTCCATATTCGTTCTGTACTTTTTTCCTCAATTTTTCATAAGTTTTATCATCTTTCTGAAATTCTTTAATCGCATCCTTAGTTGCCTTAAGATCTGTTTGAAAATCTGTTTTAGTTTTATCTATAGCAGCAGCCATTTCCTTATACTCTTTCTCGATCCTACCAGACGCATCAGTAAAATCAAGGTCTTTCATATTCTCTACAAAAGCTACAGCAACATCAGCAGTTTCTTTTGCTACCTTAGCAATATTAGAAATTAAATTTGTTACAAATTTCCACCCTTCTTGAATAACCTTTACTGCTGCCATAACTTTTCTAAAAAGTTTTGGTAACTTATCAAGAAGAAACCCAACAAGAAGAGCACCAACTGCATCTCTAATTCTTTCCCAAACAGATTTACTAGCTTTCTTAATTGTACTACCAATTGGTGCAAGTGGTTTACTTCTTTCTAATTGTTTTTCTTTATCAGATTTTTTCTTAGCATTTAATAATCTTGTTGCTGCAAGTTTTTTCTTTGCCTGAACCTTAGCAGCCGCAACTTTCTTATCAGATAAAGATTTTTTAATGCCATTAGTAGTTTCTTCGATGGCAGATAACCCAACCGAAAATACTTGAAATGCTTCTCTAGCAGGTATTAATTCCATTAGTCAACTCCATATTCTGTTGAGTAATATGTACCCAATCCATCTTCAAGATTTATTGTCCATAAATTTGGAATTTCACTCAAAGTACCAGTATATAAATCAGAGTTCTCAGTAAATGAACCAATATTTTCTGGATAAACAAATTCAAATTTAGGCATTCCATCCAAGGAAAAATCAGTGTTAAAATAACTACTTAGATCTTTATTACCACTAAATGTTGGACTAACCTTTGTTCCGCTATATGGAACAAAATTACCTGATACACCCTCTGGTAAATAATCTGAAGATTCTTGGTTTATATCCTTCATTACCTTGACCCAATTATCCAAATTATCTAAACCAACATTTATTTTATCTCCACCATAATCAAAAGAACTAGATAATCCAAACAAAGGTTTTTTCTGATTAATATACATCTCATTATTATGCACACTTAAAGGTCTATCCATCCATCCTGATGTAAATCCCTGTTTATTACTAATAATACCACCAGTTTGTTCACTAAAATAATCTGCTGTACCAAATCTAGTCAAAATTTCTAACATTTTCTTTCTATCACCACCAGCCTCATCAAGTGCTTTAGCTGCAGCTGGGTCTAATCCTAATTCTTTTACTGCAAGATCATTAGCTGCTAGAAGGAAATTTTTAACACCACCTTCAGCATTGTCTTCCAATGCTACAATTGTATTATTAGTTTGATCTAATATAACCTTTAGACTTGCTAGTTCTGTCTCTATCTTAACTTTATCATCTCCTTCCGCAGATCCTAGTTTAGCGTTTAACTCTTTTATCCTATCATTAATCTGAACCCATTTATTAAGCTCTTGATAATATCTTGCAACATAAGCAACTGAAGGGAAGGAATACATTCCTTCCTTAATAGCCATATGCAATACTGCTTCTTCTACACTAATTATTCCTTTTTCTATCATTGCAGGAAATTCTTTCCATTGCGAATCATCAAATAACTTACCATCAACCTTAATAGACTTTCTCAAGTTCTGCTCCATCAAGAAGTATGCAAAATTATCAAGAGAAGAAGTTGCTTGCATATTACCAACTCCCAGTACATTAGTCTCTGAGGAAGAACTTGGATTAATAGCTATATCTGTTTCACTGTTTATACCCGACTCAGATGCAACTAATGCTCCTGCTATTTTATTTTCATCACTAACTTTATCCCTTAATATATCCCTACCAACATCAGTATTTCCACCTGGATTAGTCAGTTCTTCCATAATAAGCAACTGTTCCAGTTTTTGATTTCGATTTTTAGATACCTCCCTATTCCTAGCCCATACTGCAATTGCAGTGATAACAGCACCAATCGCTAACCAAGCAACAGGATTTCCAAGCAAACCAATTACAGATTTTATTCCACCACCACCTGTTATTGCACCCATCAATCCACCCATAGCAGTACTCAATAGTACTGTACCCACTTGTTGTGCTACAAAAACTCCAGCAAGAATACCAAGACCTGCTTTAATTTGACCAGCAGCTTCTTCTAGTTTTTCTTTATCACCATCTTTCCACCCCTCATATAAATCACCAAACTTATCAATAAACCATCCACCAACAAGAGCACCTAATGCATCAAAGAATCTTTCAAATACACTCTTAACCCCTTCAGTTGCTTTTTCAACTGGTTTTAAAAGATTCTTCTTTGCATCTAATTCAAGGAAACTCTCTGCCCTTTCTTTCTTCTGAAGATCTAATTTTTCCTTAGCGTCTGCTGCTTGATCTCTTGCTTGCTGTTTTTGTAAAGCACTATCAGCAGTTATTGCTTCTTGTATATTAATTAAATTTCTATTAATCGCAAGAATAGATTCATTTATACCTTTAAATATCTCTTTGGTAACACCAGCACCTTCTAAAGCACTAATTCGACTAGCATTTGAACTAGCAACACCAGCAGTGCCAGATAATTCTCTTGATGTTGCTAATCCTAAAAATGCCATTACTGCTTCTGTTGTGCTTTGAGATTTTCCTCCTCAATATATTGTTTCAATAATGTAATGTATATTTCCCGTTCCCACGGGATCATATTCTCAATATCACTTAATGAGTATTTATGATGCTGCATCAAGGCAAAATTCGTTTTATAATACGAAAAAAGATCCTCATGCAACATCGCTAGTTGAAAAAAGCTGCTAAACCCTCCAACGGAATTTCACACTCTTTTTTAGTATTAGGATTTGTAACCTTAATTGTATGAGTCAACTTAGGCATAGTAGTAAAGAATTTTTCAATCTCTTTAAATTTCTTAGATCCTAATTGTTCTAAAAAGTCCTTCATTTCTTTCTTAGTATAATCTGCAGTAGTCCAAGTTTCCTCTTCACTATAGATTGTATCTACACAATCTGCAATCATATCAAATGACTGATCAAACCCAACATCCTTTAAACTAAAATTCTCTTTAATAAACTGATCTAATGAAGGATACTTCATCCTCAATGTCAAAGTATCATCCAATTTAATATCTTTATTATGATCAGGATTCTCAACTACTTGAATATCATCAAGAGCAACAGTTACTGGAACTTGTGTTTCTCCATCATCAGGACAAGTAACTTTAATATCTACAGTCTCACCAACAGATTTACCTCTAACATTAAGAAATAGATATTCAATATCAAATGTAGACAATTTATCAACCTTAAAACCTCTAGTAAGAATACAATTACTTAGAACTTGTTTAATTGCATTTGCAATATCCTTAAGATCATTACTCTCCATAGCAATGACAAGAATCTTTTCTTCTTTAACTAAAAAAGGTCTATATTTTATTTTCTTCCCAGAAGAAGGGATCACCAATTCATAATGTGGTGCAGTAATCTTGGGTAATGGCATCAGTTTTTTCCTTTAATTATACCACATATGTAAGCCAATGTGGATTTGAGTGCGTTGCCATCCAACTCTTCAAACATAAACATATTCAAACGAAATGCATAGTTTGCCTCAGAGACAATAGCAGAAACCTGTGATGATGTTACAGGCAGTTTATTTAGGGTAGCACGATAGTTATTTTTAAACTCCTTCTTGTTCTCTATATCAGGGAACTCATAGAAATCTAAACCACCATCATTTAACTTGAGTGAGTTCTTAGCAATATTTCTAAGTATCTGACCTCCAGATAAATCACCAAGATAACGAGTATAATGGTGACCTACCAGAAGTTCAGCATCATCATGTGCTACCTCACGAATACGATTAACATACTGTTGACATGCTTCTGAAGGATAGATAGTATTTCTCCAATCGTTACCAAAAAAATACTCACAGTCTTTTGATAGACCACGCTGTCTATAAAGTTCTTTCATATTCAATGGTCCTACAATAGGATCATCTTTCAATCTTAGAACTTCTACCTCTAAAGCCTGATAAATGAAATAGTAGTTGGCAACAAGTTGCCTATACTTTTCTTTATTAACTACTCCACGCAAAAATGATGAGACAAACTTAGTATTCTCTGCAGCAGAGTGTGATTGTTTAGTCCCTTCTTTTAAATCTTGTGCTAATCCCATACTAAAACTCCATCATGTATATTATACCATAATTTATGCAATATCACTTATGTAACTATCTGCAGGGAAATCTCCTAGACTATTATCTGGTACAAATGTCTTTGCCCTTTCTCTATCAAATTCTTCCTGAGTAAGTGTATAACCAGTTCTCTCAAGACCATCTAATTTGTAAATAGTCTTTTCTTCATCTACTTTATTTTCATTACCCAATACACTTGGTAGTTGAATTCTAGGATGAGTTATATTTTCACTCTTACGATTAAGAGAATTAATAGAACCAAAGTAATATCTATCATAAGCAAATGTCACTTGTACCTCCAACACCTGTGCTTCTGCATATGAGACAGGCATAGATGCTACATTAATGGGGAAACAATTTAGAAAAGTATATTCTACATTTCTAAAATGATCTTTATTAAATTTTTGTATTCTTATAGTATCTACCTTATAATCTTTTGGATATCTCATTCTATGATAATAATTTATATTATGTCTAGCATTTCCTGGATCATTATCAGATCCAGATGCTATAAAGTCATGCCACAATTCAAAAAATTCTAAACTTCTATAATCACTATCAACATAGAATGTCATAGTGGTATCAGTAAATATTCTAGTATGAGCCATCTTCTCTATAACTCCCATCCTATTACCTTCTATTTGCGATGTAGCAAAAGAAGTTGCAGGTAACTCTGCACTATTACATAGCAAACCAAGATCTCTACCAATAAAGTAATTGGTTAATCTGGGTTGTCTATTGGTCATATGAGTTCTAAGACCCTGCAATCTTCCAAATCCACTAAAGAACACCTCATAATGGTTCGTAGTAGCAACTCTCTGGAATAAACTACGAATTTGTTCAGTTTTCTTTACTCTTGGATAGACTGGCACAATAAATACCTAACGGGATCTTATACGATATATGGCTCGTTCAGGAAGATTTAGACCTTCTAATATAACAAAGTATAGAGGGGACTATCGTAATATTATTTATCGCAGTTCTTGGGAAAAAGTCTTTATGTCATATTGTGATAAGAATGATAACATTATTGAATGGGGAAGTGAAGAGGTTATTATCCCTTACAGATCACCCCTTGACAATAGATTACATAGATATTTTCCTGACTTTTATGTTAAAGTAAAAGATAATTCAGGAGTACCTAAGAAATATATTATTGAAATAAAACCTAAAAGACAATGCACTGAACCAAAAATTCAGAAGACTAAAAATAGAAAATATGTAAGAGAAGTGATGGAGTATGCTAAGAATCAAGCAAAATGGGGTGCAGCAAAAGAATTCTGTAAGGACAGAATGATGGAGTTTAAAATACTAACGGAGGATAACTTAGGTGTCTAGACTACAGC
>MDTE01075350.1_pt1 | contig 13057 bp, 9 predicted proteins | sample 811231 | NCBI WGS metagenome assembly MDTE01 (sample SAMN05326651, study PRJNA326480) | marine metagenome | isolation source: seawater | place: Indian Ocean: Red Sea | collected 2010
TTCGTAGCCCGTAGGAGAATCGAACTCCTGTTACAGAGATGAAAACCCTGGGTCCTAACCACTAGACGAACGGGCCAATTTGAGCGATTAATTTATAATTAAACATATATGATTAACAAACGATTTTATAAATTAGAAAATTTATTAGTGTACTCTATAAGTTTATTGCAAATTCCTTCCTCAAGCATGGAGTGTCCGGAATCAGCAATAACATGAAAATCTGCCTCAGGCCATTTCTTGTGTAGCTCCCATGCGGTGATCATCGGACAGACAACATCGTATCGACCCTGCACAATAACGCTTGGAATATGACGAATAGTATCAATCTGATCAAGCAACCATCCATCATACTCAAAAAAGCCTTTGTTCACAAAATAGTGACACTCAATTCTTGCAAAGATATCCGCTACACCATCATCCTCAAAGTGATGTAATGATTTTTTGTTCTGAATAAGTTTGCTTGTGCTGGCCTCCCAAATAGACCATGCTTTAGCCGCACTATATCGAGCCTTTTTATCGTTACCGGTTAAAATTTCATAATAGGCAGACATTAAATTATCGCGTTTATTTTCTGGTATAGGCTCAAGATATTTCTCCCATGCATCTGGATAAATAAAGCTAGCACCTTCCTGATAAAACCAGTGCAACTCCTTTTCTCTAAGCATAAAAATACCACGTAGGATTAAGGCGGTGCAGCGATTTGGATGTTTAATAGCATAGGATAAAGACAGTGTTGACCCCCAGCTACCACCAAATACAGTCCACTTCTCAATATCTAGATATTGCCTAATTTTTTCAATATCAGCCACTGAATCCCAAGTAGTGTTATCAGTTAATTCGGATGATGGGGTACTTTGACCGCATCCGCGCTGATCAAAAATAATAATCCTCCATTTATTAGGGTCAAAATACTGCCTGTAAATTGGTTCTGTTCCACCACCAGGGCCTCCATGTAAAAAAATAACAGGTTTACCATTTCTATTACCAGACTCTTCAACATGTAGGGTATGTAAATCAGAGACCTGTAGTTTAAATGTATTAAAAGGTTCAATAGAGGGGAAAAAATTATTAGCCATTATATATCTCCAAAAATATCTTGTAAGCTTCTGTACTTCATTTTATTATTTTTAATTCTTCGAATAGCTCTTAGTGCTGCCTGTGCTCCTGCGATTGTTGTGGTAGCAGAAACATTATATCGAATGGAACTCTTACCAATCTCATGCTCATCGTATCGGGACTGTTGACCCAAAGGTGTATTGATAATAAATTGGATGTCTCCATTTTTAATGTAATCTACTACATTGGGTCTGCCCTCTCCTACTTTGGCAATCATTTGGCAGGAAATGCCATTGTGATTAAGTAACTTTTGAGTACCTTCAGTTGCAATAATGCTGTAACCTAATTCATGAAAGTCTCTGGCAATTGGAATGACTTTCATTTTATCTATATCATTGACCGAAATAAAAATAGTACCGTTAGTTGGAATCAAATTACCCGCCCCAATTTCTGCCTTAGCATAGGCAGATCCCAAATTGGTATCCAGACCAATGACCTCACCCGTAGATTTCATTTCAGGTGATAAAAAAATACTCTGATCAGGGAATTTATTAAATGGGAAGACAGGTTTTTTTACGGCTACGAGACCATTATTAATGCTTTCATCTAATTTATAATCTTTCAATTTTTTCCCTGTAGACAGTTGAGCAGCAATTCTGGCCAAAGGAATATTTTTAACTTTACTGACAAAAGGAATAGTTCGACTGGCCCTAGGGTTAACCTCTAAAACTGAAACATGATGCTGCTTGATTGCAAATTGAATATTAATTAATCCCACCGTATTAAGTGTAGTGGCTAATTTGTGTGTGTAATCTTTAATAGTGTTTCGATCTTCTATCGATAATTCATAGGCAGGTAATACACAGGCCGAATCTCCTGAATGAATTCCAGCTTCTTCAATATGCTGCATAATACCAGCGATATAAACATCCTCACCATCACATATGGCATCAACATCAAACTCAAATGCATCCTCTAAAAAATCATCAATTAATATTGGGTACTCTCCAGATACTAACGCGGCCTTAGCAACATAGGTTTTTAAATCATTATCATCATACACTATTTCCATACCCCGTCCACCTAAAACATACGAAGGGCGCACTAAAACTGGATATTTGATTTTCTGTGCAATTTTGAGTGCCTCATCAATGGAGTAGGCCGTGCCCCAATTAGGAGCCGGAATATTTAAGCTAGCTAAAATATCACCAAACTTCTGTCGGTCTTCCGCTAAATCAATAGACTGCGGATCTGTTCCAATAATATTAACACCCTGCGCTTTTAATTGATTGGCGATATTAAGTGGTGTCTGCCCTCCAAATTGAACAAGTACGCCATCTGGTTTTTCAAAATCTATAATATTCATAACATGCTCAAATGTTAGCGGCTCAAAATATAAACGGTCAGAGGTATCGAAGTCAGTGGATACGGTTTCTGGATTACAGTTATACATAATCGTTTTGTATCCAATATCTTTTAATCCCATTACCGCCTGAACACAGCAATAATCAAATTCTACTCCTTGCCCAATACGGGTAGGTCCATTACCCAAAATTAAAATTTTTTTACCTTCCAATGGCTCAATTTCATTTTCAGTCTCATAGGTTGAATAGCAATAAGGTGTATTTGCCATAAACTCGGCCGCACATGTATCAACAGATTTAAATGTTGGTTTAATATTATGTTTTTCACGTAATAAATAAACATCTTCAATAGACATTTTAAATTTTTGTGCGATTTGAGCATCAGAAAAACCTTCTTGCTTTAGTAGTAATAAAAAATCTAAATCTAATGGATGATCCTGTTTTTGTAAAAGAGCAATATATTGAATGTGATATAAAAACCATGGATCAATATTTGTTTGCTGATATAATTCATCGATACTATAACCCTCATCAAAGGCCTGCTTAACTTTCAGTAACCTAAATGCCGTACCAAACCTGATTTTACTCATATCAAGCGGTCTGTATTCTGATGGCTTGGGCTCTAAACCAATTAGGCCCACTTCCAGTGATTGAAATGCTTTTTGCAGGCTATCTTTAAATGTTCGACCAATAGCCATTACCTCTCCAACAGATTGCATTTGAACTCCTAGAATACCTTCAGAGGTAGGAAATTTTTCAAAATCAAATCTTGGAATCTTAGTGACCACATAATCAATGGTAGGCTCAAAGGCCGCCACTGTTTTACCTGTAATCTCATTAGGCAACTCATCTAGATGATAACCAATCGCGAGCTTAGCTGCAATCTTAGCAATAGGAAAGCCCGTTGCTTTTGAGGCTAATGCTGAGGAACGGCTAACGCGTGGATTCATTTCAATGATAATCATTCTACCTGTTTTGGGATGAACGGCAAACTGTACGTTTGACCCGCCTGTGTCTACACCAATAGTCCGTAAACATAAAATAGACCAATCACGCATCTTTTGAAACTCTTGATTAGATAAGGTTTGAGCTGGAGCTACGGTAATACTATCACCTGTATGAATTCCCATAGGATCCACATTTTCAATTGAACACACAATAATCGCATTATCATTAGAATCCCTGACAACCTCCATTTCAAATTCTTTCCATCCAATTAATGATTCCTCTATTAAAACTTCAGAAATTGGACTTGCATCTAAACCTGTGTCAATTAAATCATAAAAATCTTCAATATTATAAGCTACGGAACCCCCTGTGCCTCCCAGTGTAAAGGAGGGCCTTATAATGATAGGGAAATCCATATTCTGAATGATTGTTGATGCTTCATCCTTACTCTTTGCAAAACCTCCCTTAGCTGTATCAATACCTACAGAATCCATTTCAAATTTAAATTTTTCTCTATTCTCAGCTTTTTGAATTGAATCTATATTGGCACCAATTAATTCAACATTATATTTTTTTAAAATACCTTGATCATGCAACCTAATTGTAATATCAAGCGCAGTCTGCCCGCCAACTGTAGGTAGAATAGCGTCTGGTTTTTCATGAATAATAATATTCTCAATTGCATCCTCAGTAATTGGTTCTAAATATGTCGCATCCGCTAAATCCTTATCGGTCATAATTGTTGCCGGATTAGAATTAATTAAAATAACTCTATAGCCCTCATCTCTTAATGCTCTACAGGCCTGAGTCCCAGAATAATCAAATTCACAACTTTGTCCAATAATGATCGGACCCGAACCTATGATGAGTATTGATTTTAGATCCGTTCTTTTAGGCATCGTTACCCTTCATCGATAAAATAAAATCATCAAATAAATATTGAGAGTCATGAGGGCCTGGGGATGATTCAGGGTGATATTGAATAGAAAAAGCATTCATGTCAGGAGCAGAGAGACCAGCAACAGTGTTATCATTGAGATTCATATGCGTAATATTAATAGATTCTGGAAGATTGTTATCACTAACAGCAAAACCATGGTTTTGACTTGTGATTTCTACTTTACCGGTCACTAAATTTTTTACAGGATGATTACACCCACGATGTCCATATTTTAATTTAAAAGTCTGAGCTCCTAAGGCCAAAGCCAGTATTTGATGGCCTAAACAAATACCAAAAATAGGGTACACCCCCAACAATGATTTAACACATTCTATTGCATCTAATACAGCCGCAGGATCGCCTGGTCCATTTGATAAAAAAATACCATCTGGATTCATTTTTTTTATTTCTGCACTAGTGGTACTAGATGGTACAACCGTAATGTCACATCCTCGCTGTTTCAATAAACGAAGAATGTTGGTTTTAATGCCAAAATCAATGGCAACAATTTTAAAAGTAGGTTGATCTAACTTAGAGTATTGATATACCTTATCACATGTAACCTCTTTTGCTAAATTAAGCCCTTGCATTGATGGGATATTTGATAATTCTTTTTTCAATACTTCGGGATCTAGAATTTCTGAGCTAATAATTGCATTCATCGCACCCTTCTCTCTAATGATTCTAGTGATTGCTCGGGTATCTAAATTTTGTATTCCAATAATATTATTGTCTTTTAAATGTTGATCAATTGACTGTTCCGATTGATGATTTGAAGGATAGTCAGCAGCCTCTTTAACGATAAAACCAGATACTTGTATTTTTGAGCTCTCATTATCATTGTTATTGATACCATAGTTCCCAATGTGCGGGTAGGTCATAGTCACAATTTGTCCGCAGTAGGAAGGGTCCGTCAAAATTTCTTGATAGCCAACCATACCCGTGTTAAAGCATAGCTCACCACTGGTTGTACCAATCAAGCCCAGGGCCTTGCCTGAAAAAACTGCTCCGTTTTCTAATAGTAATAATGCTGGCTTCTTAGATAAAAAAAAAGCTCCGTTTTCAGCGGAGCTTTTCATATAACTTGATCTGTTTTTAGTGAAAAAATCATGCTTTTAAACTAATACAATTTTTATATTTATCAAAAACCTAAATCTTGCTGTTTGCGTGTCTTGACAGAAATTAAGTCCTTAAGAGAATTTAAAATATTCAAGTCACGCTGATCTAATTCTTTTTTCTTTAATAAATCTTTAGTTTCAGTTAATAAAATATTAGGATTATGGCGCTTTTCTGATCTAAAATCTGTTAAATCTGATTCCTGATATAAAACAGAGCTTAAGTATTGATTATAGGATTCTAATAAATCATCAGACAAATAATTGAGATAGTTCCTACCCATAATTCTTATGGATAAATCTTTAATTCTGCCTGATGGCATCGCTTTGATGCAAGATGCCTTATTATCCAATGATTCCTTATGGAATGAACTCATTAGTTGATTTTCATCATCAGTAAAAAATCCATCTTGATATAAGGCGGCATCTATATCAATATTATCAATTATAGGATAAGCTGAATCTTGTTTTAAATCAATTAAATCATGTAGGGCTTGAGGATTATGCTTGATCCAATTTAAATTTTCTTTTGCTAGTGATACGATATGTTCATTAATCACCTTTAAATATTGATCAGTAAATGGAATAATAAAATTAGGTTCTCCAAATTTTTTAGTAATAATGCCTTTATTAATTTTTGAAGCAAAATTAGATGCTTTGAAATTAGTGAAATCATATTGATCTAATCGTAGTAATAGAATCGAATCTTTATTATTAGCGCTATCAGTCAAATAAATAACAGGAGCACAATAATTAGATTTCAAACCCATTTTATTGCTAATAAAAATTCCAATTTTATATTGCTCATCATTAATACAGGTTATCACTGGTAATTTAGAAAAATAATTTCTATCATTATTTTTAATGAAACTAGAAATTAAATAATCCCACATTTTTGAATCAATTGAATGTAATTTTTTTGCTAACTCAATGGTCACATGAACATCAACTTCAGCATCATGTGACATTCCTTCATATAAATGATTAATGGCATTGATATTTTCAAGCCGTAGGCTTAAACGATTATTGACAGTAGGCCACGTAATTGATTCTTCATGTTTATATAAGTAATAAACAAAAATCATATTATATAAATCCGCTCTAAAATTGTCACCATTTTTATAAGAATGCTGATGAGAATAAGGATCTAATAAATTTCTATAAAAACCAAACCGTAAAAATTTATCATCAAAATTAAGGCTATTATAGCCAATACTAATTGTATTAGGAGCATTAAAAATTTGATGAATTTTTTGAAATGACTCATATTCATTATCACCAATATCTAAATCTGTAATACTAAGTTTATTTACTAATAGGGCCTTGGGGTGCGGTAAGATATCATTTCTTAATTTTATATCAATATTGTGGGTTTTAAGAATTTTAAAATTAGAATTAGTCTCAATTACAGCCAATCGAACCGGCTGATCAAAGCACGGATTTTGTCCTGTGGTTTCAAAATCATAAAAAAGATAATGATATTTAGTCAAATCAGGCACAGTAAATAAATAAAAGGCTAATCAGTATTTTTAATAAATTGTTTTCCATTCCATTTAAAGCCATCATACTCAAACTTTTTAAAATCTTTAATTTTAGTAATTTGATGGCTAGCTAGAAAACGAATGAACTGACCTTTAACGGCTTTACCAAAATGACCAGCAGCACTTGTTTTGCCTTTGCTTTGAACTAAAAAATCAATCTGAATAGTATTTTTGTTTGGAGTATAGGCCTTGCGATGTACCTGAGGTAGTAAATCAAAAATCACATCCTCATTTTTTAAATGATCTGATATAATAGGTCCCCATAAACTTTTTAGTGATAACACATTCATTTTTAATTTATAATCAGGGATTAAGGTGTCAGGAGTTAATAGCCCAAATAACCCACTAAATATCAGAATATGCTCATTCATATATTGTTGTGCTTTTTTAGATAGTGTCGCCCAATCAATATGATTGTAGACAACACCCGTATATCGTTCAATGGCTGGAACACACTTGCTATTAAATACATCTTGATTCTGGCGATGAAACATAATAGCCTTATCCTGTGTAGTGCCATATACAGAAGTTAAATCTTCATTCTCGATTAAACATAATAAATCAACAATTTGTTGAGTGTACTTAGCAAATTGAAAATTGGTATCTTTAAATAGAGTATCTAAAGATCTAACCTTAGCCTTACCTTCACTGGGAGGAATAAGTATTTTCATTAACACCTTTCAATTTGATATAATCCGCACTATAATTTAAGCTCAAATTTGATTATTTTCATTAATTAAATATTTATATATCAAATTTTTCGTTAAAAGATAGCTTCAATGTCTCAAATAATGTAGGGTCTAGATTCATTAATAATCGTAATTGTCGCGTTGATTCTTTTTTATTGCCTAAGGCAACATAGCTCTGACCTAAAAGGTATACCGCAAATGCATTATTGGGATTAATAATTAATGATTTTTTATAAAATGGTATCGAATTAGCATATTCTTCTAAATGATATTGACATGCACCTAAGTAATATAAAATTTCATAATCATCATTAGTGTTAGCATTACTTAAGTATTTAAATGATTGTTCATAATTCTGCTGATAAAAGTAAGACATACCAATGGTATAGGCTGCAGTTACATCATCTGAATTATATAGATAATATTCCTTTAATAATTCAATGGATTGCTTATAATAACCAATTTCATAGTAAGCCAAACCTAAATAATAAAGAATATTTTGATTATTGGGATTGAAATTTAAACCTTCATTCAATATAAAAATCATATCCTTATAACTATTAGTTTTAGTATAGGAAAGAGCAAATTGATTATATAAATCATTGCTTTCATATCCACATTCATAAGCAGAAAATAAATAATTCTGCGCTAACTCGTATTCCTTATTTTTATTTGCTATAAAACCTAAATAATAAAAAATTTCTCCATCTGTTTGATTTTGTTCTAATAATATTTTATAATAATATTCGGATTTTTGATAATCTTCTAAATTCCAATATAGCTTAGCTAATTGCAAATAATAAAATGTATGATCTGAATCAAGATCAATCAGCTTCTTGTAGATATCAATTGATTCAGGAAAACGATCTAAATCATTAAGGATAATAGCTAACACCTCTAATACCTCTTTGTCTTGATAATTAGAAACTACGTATCGACGCAAATACTCAATTGATTTTTTAAATTCACCCTCTTTATATAAAATCATGCCTAAGCGATATATTAGATCAATGTTATTGTTATCCATCTGAATGGCTTGCTTATAATTCTTAATTGCTTTATCTGGATTTAATAATTTTTCATAAATCATACCTAAGTAGTAGTACACATCAGAATCATACGGATCAATCTTAATAGACTGTTCATAGGAATATAGAGCGAGTTTTAAATTATCTGTTTTATAATATAGCTCTCCCAAATAATTATAAATTTCAGAATCTTTGGAGTTTTGTAATAATAAACGAGAAAATAAATTAATTGCCATCTCATAATTATTGGATTCATATTCCATTAACGCTAAATAATAAATACTGTTATACTCATCATCAATAAGATTTAGAATTTTATTGAAATTTGATTTTGCATCCTCATAGTAGTTTAATTGATAGAAACACATTGCTTGCTGAAATAATGCCGATACATCATCTGGATATAGCCATAATATTTTTTGATACTCTGATAATGATTCAATATACCTACCTTGGTTATAATAGATATTACCTAACATAATATAGGTCATAATTTCATCGGGCATTAAACGAGAGAATTCCGTTATATATGAAAAAGATAAATTATTATTACCTAATTGATACGATATAATCGCTAAATAAAAATATGTAGATGCCTGTATATCTTGGCTATCTGAATATTTAAGGATTTGCAAAAAATCACTTAACTGACTTAATTGGTTGTTACTAAATGAATTAAAAAAACTTGAATAATCATCATATGTGAATATATCATAACCATCAATAAATGCCCCTAATAAAGGCTCCACGGCATCCTTGTATGCCTCCCCAGAAATATAAACAGAAGCAGAGTCGAGATAGGTTTGAGGGTCAATAAAAACAATGCTGCTATCATTAATCATAGATAAGCTATCATTAGAATAACTGTAATTTGATATACCTAATATTTGCGACCAATTGGTAGCATTATAGGATAACGTATCCAATGAATAGAGAGCAGATAATTTATTGGATATATTTTCAGCAATTTCAGTTTGCTCATTATTTAAATAAATTTCAAACAGATATTCAAGCGGAGTAATAAAGGCCTGATTAGCAATCATATAATTATAATGCGTGATTCGAATAGATTCTTGGAAACAACGCAAGGCATTAACCTCATCATTTAATTTGTAGTACAAGTCACCTAAAAGAACCAAAGTATTGGCTAATTTTTTATGATTAATACCAAAAATCAGAGATTGAATATCATAAATTTTTTCATAGTTAGCAATAGCATCTAAATAGGATTCATTTAAAATAAAGATTTGTGCTTCTTCTTCTAATTCTGTAATAGATAGCTGTTCTTCAACTTCAAATGTGAAACAAATAGCAAAGAAAATAAATAGTTGAATAATTCGTAGCATTATTTACCTAAAATTTAAAAAAAAGAATCTTATTTGCAAAAAATCTAAATATATATAATACATCATAGTTAAATTTAAGACTATTTTAACTGAATTTTTATGATAGAAAAAAAAATTAAAAATATTTTAGAGAAACAAATTGAAGATAGTAAAGTCTTCATTCAAGATATGAATGGTGGAGGAGATCATTTTAGCGTGATTGTAATTTCATCAGAGTTTGAAGGACTAACTATCATTAATCAACATAAATTAATTTATAATGCACTATCAGAAATGATCACAAAAGAGATACATGCACTACAAATTAAAACTTTTACCTGGGAACAATGGAAAAAAGAAAATTAAAAAATAATATCGATATAAATTCATGGAAAAACTTTGAAATCTTGCAGCAACCAAATTGGCCAGATCACAATGAGTATAATAAGGTAATAAGTAAACTTCAATCAGCTCCCTCATTAATTGTATATAATGAAATTATTGCTCTTAAAAATAGATTTAAAAAAATAGAAGAAGGTAAGGCTTTTTTATTGCAAGGTGGAGATTGTGCAGAGACATTTAAAGAATTTTCAGAAGAGAATATTAAAGGGAAATTAGAAATCTTACTACAAATGTCAACCATTATATCGTACGGTGCATCAATGGATATAATAAAAGTAGGAAGGATTGCGGGGCAATATGCAAAGCCTCGAACCTCAAGTATGGAATGTAGGTACGGACTAACTCTACCTTCATATAGAGGAGATTCAATTAATAGCTTAAATTTTACATTACAATCACGAACGCCAGACCCACAGAAACTAATTAAGGCTTATAACCAATCGGTGAGTACACTAAACTTATTAAAATCATTCATTAAAAATGAATTCGCAAACTCAGATAAATTTCTAATGTGGAATAAAAAAATATTAAATAATTCTAAAATTTATAATCGATTTGAAAAAACAATAAAAACGATTTCTCAGTCTCTAGAATTCTTAAATGCCTTAGGTGAAAAAATTGACCTAAGTAATCAAAAGCTGTTTAATGAATTTTATATATCACATGAAGGCCTAATTCTAGATTATGAATCAGCATTTACAAAACATTGGCATAATAATATGTACTATAATGCCAGCACACATATGCTATGGCTAGGAGATAGGACTCGTAATATTAAAAGTGCTCATGTTGAGTATCTAAGTAAAATTATAAATCCAATTGGTATAAAATGTGGACCTAATGTAGATGTAGAAGAATTAAAATTAATCATTAACAAAATAAATCCACTCAATGAACAAGGAAAAATAATTTTGATTTGCAGATTTGGAGAAAACAAAATAAAAAATCAATTACCACTATTAATCAAAATGATTAATAAATATAAATTAAATGTAATATGGGCATGTGATCCAATGCATGGCAATACATATCAATCTAAAACAAACTATAAAACACGAAATTTTAAAGCGATAATAAATGAATTAAACCTATTTTTTGAGTTACATTACGATTATTCAACAATTCCTGGTGGAATACATTTTGAATTTACTCCTAATAATGTGACTGAATGTTTAGGGGGAATAAGAAATATCACAGAATCTGATTTGCATATTAATTATGAGACTGCATGTGATCCACGCTTGAACCATGAACAGAGTATTGAGCTAGCATTTATGGTAGCTGATTTAATTAAAAAAAATAAAAAGGATTAAAAAATGACAAATATTAAGGGCTATGGAGATCAATTAACAGTTAATGGTGTGTGTATTGGAGATTTATCACCATCAGAACATGAAAAAATTGAAAAAGAGAAAGGTGGACAAAATTATAGTCCTCTTGAAAATGTTGTTGTATCACATGTTAAAGATGCCTCCACTCTGATTTGTAGAAAACCATCAAACGATAATATTAAAAAATATGTAGAGGAAGAATTGTTAGATGGACTGTGTTGTTATTCAGCTGTTAATCAAGGACAATTAAATCAAACGATTGTAGATGCAGTAGTGAACCATTTGCAGGAAGAAAAACTACCAACTGTGCCTCGCTCTATCAGACATAAGTACATGAGTGCATTTTTATTAGCATCTACATCATTTACAGAAATGGATAGAGTCGTACCAAAAGTAGCAGGTGTTGAATCTTGGGAGTTGACGTTTAAATTATGTAGACGATGGGGATACTTTGTAAAAAATATTCCTGATAATGAATGTATTATTGTAGGTGCAAAAGGTAATTTCCATGGCAGATCCTTAGCTGCAGTCTCAATGTCAGATGATCCGGATTCTAAAAAAGGATTTGGTCCGTTTGTACCAGGCATAGAATTAGTTCCATTCAATGATTATGAAGCATTAAAAAATCTATTTGAGGAAAAGGGTGATAAAATTGCTGCTTTCTCTGTAGAACCTATTCAAGGAGAAGCGGGTGTGATTGTTCCTGATGATGATTATTGGCCAAAAGTACAATCATTATGTAAAAAACATAATATATTATTGGCCTTTGATGAGGTGCAGACTGGCTTTGGACGTACTGGTGCAAATTTTGCTCATCAATTATATAATGTAAAACCAGATATTATGGGGTGCGGAAAAGCAGCGGGTGGCGGAATTTTGCCTGTATCTTTTGTAGCAGGCAGAGATGATGTTATTGGTACATTAACTCCAGGATCTGAGGGCTCCACATTTGGAGGTTATCCTTTGGCATCAGTGGTAGGAATTTATGCAATTAAAACTCTAATAGAAGAAGATTTAGCAAGAAATGCAAGAATTAGAGGCGCTCAATTAATGAATCATTTTGAAAATATCAAAAATGAATTTCCAGATAAAATTAAAGAAGTAAGAGGTAAGGGATTATTAACGGCATTTGAAATGCATAATTCAAAACATTTAGATGGACATAAAGTGTCAGTTGAATTATTAAATAATGGAATATATGCTAAAGAAACACATCATTCAACCGTAAGAATTGCGCCAGCACTAACGGTTAGTGAGGCTCATATTGATCAAATAGCAGGCGCTATTAGAAAGGTAGTCGCAGATTTATAAAGATAAA
>MDTE01176181.1_pt1 | contig 13057 bp, 11 predicted proteins | sample 811231 | NCBI WGS metagenome assembly MDTE01 (sample SAMN05326651, study PRJNA326480) | marine metagenome | isolation source: seawater | place: Indian Ocean: Red Sea | collected 2010
GTGAACTAGCTTTAGGAAAAAATGTGACTGTAGCCTTCATGCCTTGGCAAGGATATAACTTTGAGGATTCAATCTTGATTTCTGAGAGATGTGTAACAGATGATGTTTTTACTTCTGTACATATAGAAGAGTATGAATCAATGGCTAGAGATACTAAACTTGGAGCTGAGGAGATTACTAGAGATATACCTAATGTTAGCGAGGAAAGCTTAAGAAATTTGGATGAGTCAGGTATAGTTTATGTTGGTGCTGAGGTTAAACCAGGAGATATACTTGTTGGAAAAGTGACGCCAAAGAGCGAGACCTCTTCAAGTCCAGAAGAGAAATTATTAAGATCAATATTTGGTGAAAAAGCAACTGACGTTAGAGACTCCTCACTAAAATTACCATCAGGTAGTACTGGAGTTGTAATAGATGTAAGAGTTTTTAATAGACATGGCATTGAGAAAGATGAAAGGTCAATAGCCATTGAAAGAGCAGAGATTGAATCTGTTCAGGAAGACAAGAAAGTAGAAGAAGAGATTCTTAATAGAAATATAAAATTAAGGGCTGTAGATTTATTAAATGGTCAAAGTATAAATAAGCAATTTAAAGAATTAAAAAGCGGAACAACTTTAAACAAAAATGATTTTGAAAATCTTTCATTGAAAGACCTATGGAAAATTTCTTTTCAAAAAGACGAAATAAACACAAATCTTGAAAAATTAAAAAATCAATTTGAAAACGCTTCTGAGGATATAAAATTAAGGTTTGAAGATAAAGTATCTAAAATACAGCAAGGAGACGACTTGCTTCCAACAGTTATGAAAGTAGTAAAGGTTTTTGTTGCCGTTAAAAGAAGATTAATGCCTGGAGATAAAATGGCTGGGCGGCACGGCAATAAAGGAGTAGTTAGCAAAATTGTACCTGTTGAGGATATGCCTTACATGGAAAATGGAAAACCAGTCGATATAGTCCTTAATCCTTTAGGAGTACCAAGCAGAATGAATGTTGGGCAAATTTTAGAAACTCATCTAGGATGGTCTTGTTCAGAGCTTGGCGATCAAATAAAAGATTATCAAAAAAGTGTTGATAAAGAAATTAATAAAGTAAAAGAGAAGTTAAAAGAAATATATGGAAATGAATATTTTGAAGAGATAATTTCAAAACTTAACAATAAAGAGATAGCAGAATTAGTTCATAACTTATCAAGTGGTGTGCCAATAGCTACACCAGTTTTTGACGGCGCGAGTACAAAAGATATAACTGAAATGTTAGATCTTGCAAAACTACCAAGTTCAGGTCAAACACATTTATGGAATGGTCAGACAGGTGAGCGGTTTGATAGACCAGTAACCGTTGGGATTATATATATGCTAAAACTTAATCATTTAGTAGAGGATAAGATTCATGCTAGGTCAACTGGGCCATACAGTTTAGTCACACAACAGCCTTTAGGAGGAAAAGCACAACTAGGTGGTCAAAGATTTGGCGAGATGGAAGTTTGGGCTCTTGAGGCATATGGCGCTTCTTATACTTTACAAGAAATTTTAACTGTGAAATCCGACGATGTAGCCGGTAGAACAAAAGTTTATGAGACAATTGTAAAAGGCAATAATAATTTTGAGTCAGGAGTTCCTGAGTCTTTCAATGTTTTAGTTAAAGAGATAAGAGCATTAGGATTAAATATAGAATTGAATTAAAATGGATAAAAATTTAGTAAAAAATTCTGACAATCAAAATATAACTCAAGACAACAATTTTGATAGCATAAAAATAACACTAGCTAGTCCAGAAAAAATTAAATCTTGGTCTTATGGTGAGATTAAAAAACCTGAAACAATCAATTATAGAACTTTTAGACCCGAAAAAGATGGACTATTTTGTTCAAGAATATTTGGACCAGTAAAAGACTATGAATGTCTTTGTGGGAAATATAAACGAATGAAATTTAGAGGCATAATTTGTGAAAAATGTGGTGTCGAAGTCACAAAATCGAACGTGAGAAGAGAAAGAATGGGACATATTGATTTAGCTTGTCCAGTCGCTCATATCTGGTTTTTAAAATCTTTACCAAGTCGAATTTCTTTAGCTATTGATATGAAATTAAAAGAGGTTGAAAAGGTTTTATATTTTGAGAGTTTTATTGTTATCGAGCCGGGTTTAACTACTCTTAAAAAAGGTCAATTAATTTCAGAAGAGGCCTTGTTGAAAGCACAAGAAGAGTTTGGAGAAGACGCATTTACAGCTGGAATCGGCGCCGAAGCAGTCAGGGAAATACTAGTAAGTCTAGACTTAAAAAAAGAGCAAAAAAAACTACGAGAGGCTCTTGTAGAAATAAAGTCTAAAGTTTCCGAAGAGAGAACAATAAAAAGACTTAAACTTATAGAGTCTTTTATTTCATCTGGAAATAAACCAGAGTGGATGATACTTACTTCTATACCAGTGATACCACCTGAGCTTAGACCTCTGGTGCCACTTGATGGTGGAAGATTTGCAACATCGGATTTAAATGATTTATACCGAAGAGTAATAAATAGAAATAATAGATTAAAAAGACTTTTAGATCTAAAAGCTCCAGATATAATTGTGCGAAATGAGAAGAGAATGCTTCAGGAGTCAGTTGACGCTTTGTTTGATAACGGAAGACGAGGTAGAGTTATTACTGGAACCGGTAAAAGACCGTTAAAATCTTTAGCTGAAATGTTAAAGGGAAAACAAGGAAGATTCAGACAAAATCTATTAGGTAAAAGAGTTGATTATTCAGGAAGATCGGTAATTGTAGTAGGCCCTGAATTAAAACTTCATCAGTGTGGTTTACCAAAAAAAATGGCATTAGAATTATTTAAACCTTTTCTGTATGCCAGACTTGATAAATTAGGATTAGCTACGACTATCAAGCAAGCTAAAAGATTAGTTGAGAAAGAAAAAAGTGAAGTTTGGGACTCTTTAGAACATATTATTCGTGAACATCCAATTCTATTAAACAGGGCTCCTACACTTCACAGGTTGGGTGTTCAGGCTTTTGAAGCGAAATTAATTGAGGGAAATGCCATTGAACTTCATCCACTCGTTTGCGCAGCATTTAACGCTGATTTTGATGGAGATCAGATGGCAGTCCATATCCCTTTGAGTTTAGAAGCCCAGTTAGAAGCAAGAGTTTTAATGATGTCTACAAATAATATTTTAAGCCCATCTAATGGCAAACCGATTATTGTGCCGAGCCAAGACATTGTACTAGGTATATATTATTTGTCTCAAACTTCAGAGTCTGAAGAAAAAAAACCTAAAGGTATATTTTCGACTGTTGAGGAAATAGAACAAGCTCTTGAAAACAAATCAATTAGTTTACATTCAAAAATTATTTCTACTTTTAGCACTGTTGATGAAAAAGGTAACCTTTTAATTGAAAAATACACAAGTACTGCAGGAAGATTTTTGCTGGCAAATGTTTTACCTAAAAATAAGAATATCAAATTTAGCTTAATTAACAAATTATTGACTAAGAAAAATGTCTCAGAGGTTATCGACACAATATTTAGGTACTGTGGTCAAAAAGAAACTGTAATTTTCTGCGATAAAATAAAGAGCTTAGGATTTAAACATGCATTTAAAGCTGGAATTTCTTTTGGAAAAGATGATTTAATAATTCCTAGAACAAAAGAGAGCCTGATAAATAACACAAAAAAACAAATTGAAGAGTATGAGAAACAATACTCGGACGGACTAATTACAAGAGGAGAAAAATATAATAAAGTTGTAGATATATGGTCTAAATGTACAGATACGGTGGCTAATGAGATGATGAAAGAAATTTCCTCAGCTGAAAAAGTTTACGAGAACGACAGAATAGAAACAAACTCAGTATATATGATGGCTGACTCTGGAGCCGGAGGATCTCAAGCACAAATGAAGCAATTAGCTGGAATGAGAGGTTTGATTGCCAAGCCGTCCGGAGAAATAATTGAGACACCTATTATCTCAAATTTTAAAGAAGGATTATCCGTATTAGAATATTTTAATTCGACTCATGGAGCTAGAAAAGGTTTAGCAGATACTGCACTAAAAACAGCAAATTCTGGATATTTAACTAGAAGATTGTGTGATGTAGCACAAGATGTTCAGATTACAAAATCTGAGTGTGATCCTAAAAAAAGATCATCAGTAAATATTTCTGAAATTATTGAGGGAGGAAATATTCTTGTGAGTCTTTCTGAAAGAGTTTTAGGTAGAGTTATTGCAGAGAATATAAAAAATCCAGTTACTGGTGAGACAATTATAAAAAAAGATAAGTTAATAGATGAGTTTGACTGTGAAAAAATTGATGCAGCAGGAGTAAAATCTGTAAATGTATACTCAGTTATTACATGTGCTTCTACAAGAGGAGTCTGCCAAATTTGTTATGGAAGAGATTTAGCGAGAGGCAAACTAGTAAGTGTTGGTGAAGCGGTGGGAATGATAGCTGCTCAATCAATAGGGGAGCCAGGAACTCAATTAACTATGAGAACTTTTCACGTCGGAGGAACTGCTCAAATTAAAGAAGAGTCTCAAATTATATCCCAAACTAATGGTAAACTAAGAATTATAAACAAAAACTTAATTGAGGATTCTAAAAAAAATATAATTGTAATGGGTAGAAACACACAGTTAAGCATTGATGATGACAACGGAAGACAATTAGCAATTTACAAAGTAAATTATGGTTCAAAGCTGTTTTTTAAAGATGGAGAGCTAATTACTAAAGGAAAAAAAATAGCTGAATGGGATCCTTATACTCTGCCTGTGATTGCTGAAACAAGTGGAATTGCAAATTATATGGATTTAATGGAAGGAAGTTCTTTAACTGAAACTTTAGATGATGCTACAGGACTATCTTCAAAATCAGTTACTGATTGGAAATCGTCATCAAAAAATTCAGAGCTAAAACCAAGAATTACTTTAAGAGATGAAAAAGGAGAAATAATTAAAAAGGCAGATGGAAATGAAGCGCGATATTATTTAGTTCCGGATACAATTTTATCAGTGAAGGATGGACAAAAAATTTCAGCTGGTGATGTTCTGGCAAGACTTCCAAAAGAAACATCTAAAACAAAAGATATTACCGGAGGTTTACCTCGTGTAGCAGAACTGTTTGAAGCTAGAAGGCCAAAGGATAGCGCAATTATTGCAGAAAATGATGGAGTAATAGAATTTGGAAAAGAAGTTAGAGGTAAACAAAAAATTTCTATAGTTTCATCATCTGGAGAAACATCTAATTATTTAATACCAAAAGGGAAGCATGTTAATTTCAACCAAGGTGAAAAAATAAAAAAAGGAGAGTACCTGTTAGATGGAAGTCCAGCACCTCATGATATTCTAAGAATTTTAGGAGTAGAAAAACTTACCGAGTATTTTGTTACCGAAGTTCAAGAAGTTTATAGGTTACAGGGTGTTGTTATAAATGATAAGCATATTGAAACCATAGTGAGACAAATGTTAAAAAGAGTTGAAGTTAAAGACCCTGGAGAGTCTGAACTTTTAACTGGTGAGGTAATCGATTTGTTAGAAATAAACAAAATAAATGACCAGTTAAAAAAAGATAAGAAAAAACCCGCAACCTTTGAAAGAGTATTGCTTGGAATTACTAAAGCTTCATTGCAAACTAACTCATTTATTTCAGCTGCATCTTTTCAAGAAACTACAAGGGTTCTTACGGATGCATCAATTAAAGGTAAAATGGATTCCTTGGAGGGGCTTAAAGAAAATGTCATAGTTGGTAGATTAGTTCCAGCAGGCACTGGGCTTACGAAAATTGAGTGGGATAAACAGGCGCGTGACCAAGATAAAACAAGATTAGAGGAACTAAAAAAACAAGAGCTAGAATCCGCATCAACAGCCACTGATCAAGCGTAAAAATAAATTTTTTATCAATCATTAAATATTGACTTTTACCAGTTCAATGTTAGTTTACGGCACATTTTGAAAGTTAGAAGTAAGGTCTATTATAACCTTAAACACTAACAATAACACCTAGTAAAACCATACTTTTAAATTCAAAATTTTATTATGCCGACAATTAATCAACTGATTAAAAAAAGTAGAATTAAACCTATTGCACGAAACAAAGTGCCAGCTTTAGAAAAGCAACCTCTAAAAAGAGGTGTTTGCGTAAAAGTTTATACTACTACCCCAAAAAAACCTAATTCTGCTCTAAGGAAGGTTGCGAGGGTAAGATTATCAAATGGCTTTGAAGTAACAGCCTATATACCTGGAGAAGGACATAACTTACAAGAACACTCTGTAGTATTATTACGTGGTGGTAGAGTCAAAGATTTACCTGGAGTTAGGTATCATATATTAAGAGGTAACTTAGATACACAAGGAGTTGCTAATAGAAAACAAAGAAGATCACTTTACGGAGCAAAAAAACCAAAATAATAATCATGTCACGAAAAAGAAAAGCCCCTATAAGAAAAGTTTATCCTGATCCAAAGTTTCAATCAGAAGTAATATCAAAATTTATAAATTCAATTATGTATGATGGAAAAAGATCTACTGCAGAAAAAATTTTATATGATGCTCTAGAAAGAATTAAATCAAAAAATAATACTGATCCATTAAAAATTTTTAATAATGCAATCACAAATGTAAAACCTAATATAGAATGTAGATCAAGGAGAGTGGGTGGAGCAACATACCAAGTTCCAGTTGAAGTCAAGTCTAAAAGAGCCCAGGCATTAGCTTTAAGATGGATCCTTGATGCTACTCGAAAAAGAAAAAATAAAACTATGGCTGAAAAATTATATGCTGAGTTGATGGATGCCTCACAGAACAAAGGGTCAGCAATTAAAAAAAGGGAGGATACTCATAAGATGGCAGAGTCTAACAAGGCTTTTGCACATTTTAGATGGTAAAGTTTTATGGCAAAATACACTTTAGATAAATATAGAAATATTGGGATTATGGCGCATATAGATGCAGGCAAGACCACTACAACTGAACGAGTGTTATATTATACAGGCAAAAGTCATAAAATTGGTGAAGTCCATGATGGAGCTGCAACAATGGATTGGATGGAACAAGAGCAAGAGAGAGGAATTACAATTACATCTGCAGCAACAACATGTTTTTGGAGAGATCATAGAATTAATATAATAGATACACCTGGACATGTTGATTTTACAATAGAAGTAGAGAGATCTTTAAAAGTTTTAGACGGAGCAGTTGCCGTGTTTGATGGTGTTGCAGGAGTAGAACCTCAGTCAGAAACTGTATGGCGTCAAGCAGATAAATACAAAGTCCCAAGAATTTGCTTTGTGAATAAATTAGATAGAACAGGAGCAGATTTTTATAGATGTGTTGACATGATTAAAGACAGACTTGGTTGTAAACCTTTACCTTTACAATTACCTATCGGCTCTGAAGCCAATCTGAAAGGTGTTATTGACCTAGTTAAAATGAAGGGTGTAGTTTGGCAAAATGAGGACTTAGGAGCAAAGTTTGATTATGTAGAAATACCAGAGGATTTAAAAAACAAGGCCAAGGAATATAGACAAAACTTAGTAGAAACTGCAGTTGAGGAAGATGAAAAATTAATGGAGGCTTATCTTGATGGTAAAGAACCCTCTGAGTCAGAATTAATCAAAGTTATTCGTAAAGGGACGCTTAACTTTAATTTTGTGCCAATTTTAACAGGATCTGCATTTAAAAATAAAGGCGTTCAACCATTATTAGATGCTGTAATTGATTATCTACCTAGTCCAAGTGATCTAAAATCAATAGATGGTACTAAAGTGGGCTCAGAAGAAAAAGTAACAATGAAGTTTGAAGAAAGTGAAAATTTTTCTGCATTAGCATTTAAGGTTGCAAACGATCCCTTTGTTGGCTCATTAACATTTATAAGAATATACTCAGGAAAGTTAAATGCAGGTACTTCAATATTAAACTCGTCTAAAGATAAGAATGAGAGAATTGGAAGAATGCTTTTAATGCATGCCAATAGCAGAGAGGATATTAAAGAAGCTTCTGCAGGCGATATCGTGGCTCTTGCAGGCTTAAAACACACAATAACTGGTCATACTTTATGTGACACTAAAAATCCAATTTTATTAGAGCCCATGGAATTTCCAGATCCTGTAATAGAAATAGCTGTTGAGCCTAAAACAAAAGGCGACCAAGAAAAAATGGGTGAAGCTTTAAACAGATTAGCTAAAGAAGATCCTTCTTTTAGAGTTTCATCTGATGAAGAGTCAGGTCAAACAATCATTAAAGGAATGGGAGAACTACATTTAGATATAATCGTGGATAGAATGAAAAGAGAGTTTAAAGTGGAAGCAAATGTAGGAGCACCTCAGGTTGCATATAGAGAGACAATTCTTGGATCAGCTGAAATGGAGTATATTCATAAAAAACAAAGTGGTGGAGCTGGACAGTTTGCAAAAGTAAGATTAAGTGTAGAACCACTTGAGGCAGGTAAAGGAAGAGAAATTGAAAATTTAATTAAAGGTGGAGCAATACCTAAAGAATTTATTCCTGGCGTTGAAAAAGGAGTTGAAAGTGTATCGGATAGCGGGATATTAGCAGGTTTCCCAATAATTGATTACAAAGTAAAAATTTTAGATGGATTGCATCATGATGTAGACTCTAGTGTGTTAGCATTTGAGATAGCTAGTAGATCATGTTTTAGAGAAGCATGTCAAAAAGCGACGCTTAAATTACTTGAACCAATGATGAAAGTAGAGGTCGTAACTCCAGAGGAATTTATGGGCGATGTTATAGGAGATTTAAATAGCAGAAGAGGTCAAGTTGGATCAACAGAACCAAGGGGGAACGCAACCGCAATTAACGCAGTAGTTCCTTTAGCTAACATGTTTGGATATATCAATAACCTAAGATCTTCAACACAAGGTAGAGCACAATATACGATGCAATTTAGTCATTACGATAAAGTTCCGCAAAATGTTCAAGACGAGGTAACAAAAAAATTAGCTTAATTATGGATAATCAAAATATTAGAATACACCTTAAGGCATATGATAATAAAATTTTAGATTTATCAACTGAGGAAATTGTTAATACTGCAAAGAGAACTGGCGCTCAAGTTAAAGGACCAATTCCCTTACCAACGAGGATTGAAAGATACACAGTGTTAAGATCCCCTCATATAGACAAAAAAAGCAGGGAACAATTTGAATCTAGGACTCATAAAAGATTGATAGATATTATTGAGCCAACACCACAAACAGTCGAGGCTTTAATGAAACTTGATTTAGCATCTGGAGTAGATATAGAAATAAAAATTTAATTTATGACTATTGGATTATTAGGAAAAAAAATTGGTATGACAAGAGAATTTATGGAAACAGGTCAATCTGTGCCGGTTACTGTTATCAAAGTCGAAAAAGGCAGAGTTTTGGACGTAATTACAAAAGACAAGCGAGGTTATAGCGCTGTAAAATTAGGATTCTTTAAATTAAAAAATTCAAAACTTACAAAACAAATGAAAGGTTATTTTGCAAAAAAAAACACTGAACCAAAAAAAGTACTAAAAGAATATAGAGTTGAAAACAATGAAACTTTTAAAGAGGGAAATGAGCTAGGTTTAGAAATTTTTAAAGATAAAAAATTTTTAGACGTTAGATCTAAAACTATAGGAAAAGGTTTTGCAGGCTCAATGAAGAGGTGGAATTTTGGTGGTTTAAGAGCTTCACACGGTGTATCAATTTCTCACAGATCTCATGGTTCAACAGGTCAAAGACAAGATCCAGGAAAAGTATTCAAAGGAAAAAAGATGGCTGGTCACATGGGAGACAAATCAAGAACGATTTTAAATTTAGAAGTTATTAAATCAGATCTAGAAAACAGTTTATTATATTTAAAAGGTTCGATACCAGGTGCAAAGAATTCTACAGTTTTTTTAAGGGAGTCAATTAAAAACATATCTAGAAAAACTCTCAAAGAAAAGCATGAAGCGAAAATAAAAGAGGCTGCCGCCAAGAAAGGTAAAAAATAATGAAATTTCCTTTGTTAAATATTGATGGATCTAAATCTGAACCAATAGAAATTTCTGACAAATTAGTCAGCTTGAAGGTAAATCATAAATTAATTAAATTTGTAATTGATTGGCAATTGAACCACTCTAAACCTAGGACAGCTAAAACAAAACAACGCAATCAAATTAAAGGATCTACAAAAAAAATTATAGCTCAAAAAGGAAGTGGAGGGGCTAGACACGCTAGTAAAAAAGCTCCTATATTTGTTGGCGGTGGTGTTGCTCACGGACCTAAAGGCAAAGTATATAAAGTTAAAAAAATAAATAAAAAAGTTAGAAAATTAGCTTTAGCCCAAACCCTATCAAAAAAACATTTTGATAAAAAATTATACATTTTAGCAGATGTAAAAAAAGAAATTAAAAAAACAAAAGAATTTAATCATTTTTTGAAAAAAAATAATATTTTAAATGTTTTAATTATTTCTGATAAAGACTCATTAAAAAATATAAATAGATCTGCAAAAAATATAAAAAATTTAAAATTGATTAATCATGAAGGAACAAACATTTATGACTTATTTAAATATAAAAATGTAATAATGACTTATTCCTCAATTCAAAAACTACAAGAGAAGATATTAAATGAAAAAAATTAATTTTATAGACTCAATTAGAAGCCCTATAATCACTGAGAAAGCTACGATTTTATCTGAACAGAATAAGACTGTGTTTAAAGTTCATAGTGGAGCAAATAAAAAAACTATAAAAAAAAATATAGAAAAATTATTTAAAGTAAATGTTGTTAAGGTTAATATAATAAATCAAAAAACAAAACTGAAAATTAAACAAGGAAAAAAGTCTTATAAAAGCGGTTATAAAAAAGCAATTATTACACTAAAAAAAGGTCAAAGTATTGACTTAACAACTGGAATTTAATTTATGGCTTTAAAAACTTATAAACCTTATACAAAATCTACAAGAGGCACTGTAGTAGTAGATAAAAGCAGTTTATGGAAAGGAACACCTTACAAACCTTTAACAAAAGGTCAAAATTTTACCGGTGGAAGAAATAATTATGGGCGAATAACATCAAGACATATTGGAGGCGGTTCTAAACATAAGTATCGTATTATTGATTTCCATAGAAAAAAGAAAAACATACCTGCCATTGTAGACCGAATAGAGTACGATCCGAATAGAACCGCGCATATTGCTTTAATAACTTACAAAGATAATGAAAAGTCTTATATTCTTTGTCCACAAGGTTTAAAAACAGGAGATACAATAGAGTCCGGTAAAAATGTAGAAATTAAGGTCGGTAATTCTTTAGAATTAAAAGACATCCCACCTGGCACTTCACTTCATAACGTAGAACTTATCCCAGGTAATGGTGGTAAACTCGCTAGATCAGCTGGATCCTCAGTAACACTCTCAGGCTATGATGGAGATTATGCGATTTTAAAATTATCATCAGGTGAAACTAGAAAAGTAAGTAGTATTTGTAATGCTACTATTGGAACTGTTTCGAATCCAGATCAAAAAAATGTTAAAATTGGTAAAGCAGGTAGAAATAGATGGAGAGGCAAAAGACCTCAAACAAGAGGAGTTGCCATGAACCCTGTGGATCACCCACACGGTGGTGGTGAAGGTAAAACCTCTGGCGGAAGAAGCCCAGTTTCTCCTTGGGGACAGTCAGCTAAAGGGTTAAAAACTAGAAGACCAAAGAGAAGCGATAAATTAATCATTACTAGAAGAAGGAAAAGGAAAAATTAATGACTAGATCTATATGGAAAGGGCCGTTTGTTCACCCAAGTTTATTAAAAAAAATTGATAAACTAAAAGATAGCCCAAATAAAAAACCAATTAAAACATGGTCTAGAAATTCTACAATAATTCCAGATTTCGTTGGACATAGTTTTATGATTCATAATGGAAAATCTTTCATACCTATTACGATTTCTGAAGAAATGGTGGGTCACAAATTAGGTGAGTTTGCACCTACAAGAACATTTAAAGGTCACACACCAGCCGATAAGAAAGCTGCTGCAGCTGCCTCTACTGATAGCAAACCCGCAACAGGAGATAAAAAATAATGGAAAAAAATAATCTGATGGTTAAAGCTATTAATAAAAATATTAGATCAAGTGCTAGAAAACTATCTCTATTATGTAATTTTATAAAAGGCAAAAAAGCCGATATTGCAATAAGAGAACTTAATTTTGCTAGACAAAGAATTTCCAAGGAAGTTAGTAAAACAGTGAAGTCTGCAATTTCAAATGCTGAAAATAATTTTCAATTAGATATTGATAATTTATTTGTGAAAGAGGCATTTGTAGGGAAATCTTTAGTTATGAAAAGATATAGGCCTAGAGCTAAAGGTAGAGCAAGTCCAATTAAAAAACCATTTAGCAGATTAACAATCGTACTTGAGGAAAAAAAAATTAAAAAGGAGAAAAAATAATGGGTCAAAAGATAAATCCTATAGGTTTGAGACTCGGAGTAAACCGAGGATGGGATTCCACTTGGTTTGCTAAGAAAAAAGATTTTGGAAAATATTTAATAGAGGATTTTAAAATTAGGGATTATATAAAAAAAAATATAGTAAACTCAGGTGTTTCAGAAATAATTATAGAGAGATCTTCAAAAAAATGTACCGTATCTATACACACATCTAGACCTGGTTTTGTAATTGGAAAAAAAGGTGCAGATATTGAAAAGATTAAAAAAAATATAATGAAAATTACTAGTGGCGATGTGAACGTAAATATTAAGGAGATAAAAAAACCAGAACTAAATTCAAGCTTAGTTGCAGAAAATATTGCTCAACAACTAGTAAAAAGAGTTGCATATAGAAGGGCTATGAAACGTGCGATGCAATCAGCAATGAGATTAAATGCAAAAGGTATAAAAGTAATGTTAAGTGGGAGATTAGCCGGAAACGAAATTGCTAGAACGGAATGGCTTAGAGAGGGAAGCATCCCTTCACATACCTTACGAGCAGATATTGATTATGGTTTTGCAGAAGCTCTTACTACCTACGGAATTATTGGAGTTAAAGTATGGATTTATAAAGGTGAATTAATGGCCAAAGATGTTGAAAATGAAAAA
>MDTE01165796.1_pt1 | contig 13055 bp, 13 predicted proteins | sample 811231 | NCBI WGS metagenome assembly MDTE01 (sample SAMN05326651, study PRJNA326480) | marine metagenome | isolation source: seawater | place: Indian Ocean: Red Sea | collected 2010
TATCATAATGATACATTTGTAAAATAAATTATGAAAGCTGTAGTAATTAGCAAAACTGGTGGACCAGAAGTTTTAGAAATTAAAGATATTAAACTTGAGGATCCAAAATCTAATGAGGTTTTGATAAAGAATGAAGCTATTGGCTTAAACTATATTGATACATATCACAGATCTGGACTTTATCCTGTTGAACTTCCATCAAATATTGGAATGGAAGGTGCAGGTACAATAGAAAAAATTGGACCCGATGTAAAAGATTTTCAAGTTGGAGATAGAGTGGCGTATGCATCAATGCCTATTGGTTCATACTCAACGCACAGAATTTTTCCAACAAAAAAATTAGTTAAAGTACCTAATGAAATAGAGCTTGAAAATGTTGTAACTTTAATGACCAAAGGTTTCACTGTTTTTTATCTTCTTCATAAAACTTACCCAGTCAAATCTGGAGAAACTATTTTATTTCATGCAGCCGCTGGGGGTGTAGGACAAATATTTTGTCAGTGGGCTAAAAGCTTAGGATGTAATGTAATCGGAACAGTTGGTTCTGATGAAAAAATCGAAATAGCAAAAGCAAATGGCTGTGATCATGTGATAAATTATTCTAGAGAAAACTTTGCTGAAAAAGTTAAAGAAATTACTCATGGTAAAGGTGTTCCAGTTGTTTACGATGGAGTAGGAAAAAAAACATTTGATGGATCAATTGAATGTTTAAAAGTAAGAGGAATGATGGTCTCATTTGGGAATGCGTCAGGTCCTTTGGATCCTTGTAATGTTACAAAATCTTTGGCACCTAAAGGATTATATTTAACTAGACCCAGTATTGCCCACTATACATCAACCAAAGAAGAGCTTAATGAAGCATCAAGTAAAGTTTTTGAGATGTTTATTACAAAAAAATTCAAATTAAATATTTTTAAGAAATATAATTTAGATGAAATTGTAAAAGCCCATCAAGATTTAGAGGCTAGAAAAATTCTTGGGCCTGCAGTTATTCTGCCCTAAGAAACATCAACATCCATATCCGACATGTGAAGTTTAAGAGCATTTGTTGATATATGAATCTCTCTTATGAAAAACATTATTGAAATTATCATAGATAAACAACATGATCCAAAAATCACTCTAGCTACAATCATACTATCAAAGTAAAGAGCGAAGACAGTTAACATGTTAAAGAGAAAACCAAAAGCAGCAAATAAAATAGTCCATCTTAGAAGAGTGATTCTCCCACTTAAATTAATAAATTGTTTTCTCCACTCCGGCGGAATATGCTTTTCATAAACATGTTCATCATGAAGCTGCCTTACCAAAATACTTAATGAGTGAAATCGATTGCTATAAACACCCATCATTAGTGGTATTGCGGGAAACATTAATGCTGTAACTGTGTAATCTATATTCATACGAATCAGTTTGATTATCAATCTTGTGTTTGTTATTTACAAGTAAATTTTATGAACCAAATTAATCTTTTCGTTGAGCTAATAAGATTAAAAAAGCCTATTGGATTTATGTTGCTTTTTTGGCCTTGTGCTTGGGGTTTGACAATTTCTTATGATTTTTCAAATGAAAAATATATCTACTTTATTTTTTTATCTTTATTTTTACTTGGTGCAATTTTAATGAGATCTGCAGGATGTATTGTTAATGATATTTTGGATAAAGATTTTGATAAAAAAGTAAGTAGAACAAAAAATCGTCCAATTGCATCCAATAAAGTATCGATTAAGCAAGCAATATTTTACTCTATCGTTTTATGTTTTTTTGCTCTTATAGTTTTAATAAATTTTAATAATTTGACTATAATTTTAGCTTTAGCGTCTATGCCATTTGCTTTCACATATCCCTTAATGAAAAGATTTACTTATTGGCCACAACTGTTTTTAGGTATTACGTTTAATTATGGTCTTATATTAGGATGGACAGCTGTTAATAATCAAATAAATTTAATTCCAATTATCTTTTATTTTGGGGCCATATTTTGGACACTAGGTTATGACACAATTTATGGGTATCAAGATATAAAAGATGATGAAATAATAGGACTTAAATCAACATCAATTAAATTTAAAAAAGATCCTTATAAATTTTTATTTATATGTTACTCAATTTTCTTAATAAGTCTTTTAGTTGTAGGTATTCTTATGGATTTTAATTATTTTTTTTATTTTTTATTTATATTAATTATTTATCAAATGTTTTTTTTTCAAATCAAAAAACTTGATATAAATATTAGCTCAAATTGTTTAAATATTTTTAAATCTAATAATTTATTAGGTTTGTTAGTTTTGTTTAGTTTAATTATTGGTAAAATATAAAATGAGTGATTTTGATATTCTTAAAAGACTTTACAATGACTACACTAAAAAATACGTAAAAAAAATTTTTATCTCTTTTATTTTTACTATCATACTAGCTGGAAGTACCTCGGCAGTGGCCTACCTTTTAGATCCAGCGATTAAACAATTATTTATTGAACAAAAAAAAAATTTACTTTTGGTTATTCCAGGCCTAATCATTTTAGCTTTTGCCTTAAAGGGTGCGTCCTTATACATTGCAAAAGTTATAATGATTGGAGTATCAGTTGATGTAACTAGGGATATTCAAATTGATGCGTTTTCCTCATTAATAAATGCTGATACTAAATTAATCGATAAAAAACACTCAGGAGAATTTATAAGCAATCTATCAAATGATGTAAGTATGATAACCAATCTAGTGAGCACTGTTATACTTAATCTTTTCAAAGATAGTCTAACTTTAATTGGTTTGCTTTCTGTAATGTTTTATCAGAACTGGAAATTATCTTTATTTGCAATTATTATGATACCAATAGCATCTATTGCTGCAAAAACACTAGGTAAGAGAATCGGTAAAGTAACAAATCAACAAATGAGATTTGCTAGTACACTGAATTCATATCTTATGGAAATTTTTAAAAATCACAAACTAGCTAAAATTTTTCAAAGAGAAAAGTATGAATTAAATAGAGCAAATAAATACATCGAAGATGTAAAAGAATCATCAAGAAAAATTAATATCGTATTCAACAGAGCGTCCCCCATAATGGAAATGATGACTGGAATAATGATTGCTTTTTTAATTTATTTATCAGCAATTTTAATAGGAAAAAATGAACTTGAAGTAAGTAATTTCTTTTCTTTTTTAGCCGCTATGATGTTAGCTTATCAGCCAGTCAGATCTTTAGCTACCTTAAACATTTCTATACAACAGGGACTATCTGGGGCAAAAAGGGTCCTGCCTATAATAGATTATATACCTGAAATTAAAGATCAAGAAAACTCAAGAAGTTTAAACATCGATAAAGCAGAGATTGAATTTGAAGAAGTTAAATTTAATTATACAGAAAAAGAAAATCAAATTTTAAATTCTGTAAATTTGAATATACCAGGAAGAAAAATGACAGCTTTAGTTGGTCATTCTGGTGCAGGAAAATCAACAATTTTGAATTTAATACCCAGATTTTATAATATCAATTCAGGTGATATTAAAATTGATAATCAATCAATCTATAAATCTACAATTGATTCATTAAGAAAAAATATATCGCTAGTAAGTCAGGACACAACCCTTTTTGATGACACAATATACAATAACATTGCCTATGCAAATATACATGCATCAACAACAGAAATAAAAGAGGCAGCAAAAAACTCGTATGCAAACGAATTTATAGAAAAACTACCGAAAAAATACGATACTTTAATTGGTGAAGATGGTGTCAGACTTTCTGGTGGAGAAAAACAAAGACTTTCAATTGCGAGAGCAATTTTGAAAAAAAGCCCAATTATATTATTAGATGAAGCGACATCTTCTCTTGATGCAGAGACAGAAAATAAGATCCAGAAAGCTATAAGTTATTTAACAAAAGGTAGAACAACTATTGTTATCGCTCATAGACTCTCCACTATTTTAAATGCAGACAAAATTTATGTAATTGATAATGGAAAAGTAGTTGGTGAAGGTAAACATAATGACTTATTGAATACCTCTGGTATTTATAAAAATTTTTATGAAAAACAAATAAGAAAATCTTAATGTTTTTTATCTACAGGATTTTAATATATCTTATAATTTTAATCTCACCAATAATTTTAATATTTAGAATTTTTAATAAAAAAGAAGATATAAAAAGATTTAAAGAAAAATTTTGTTTTTTTTCCAAATACAGAAAAAAAGGCAATTTAATTTGGTTTCACGGTGCAAGTGTAGGAGAGTTGTTAAGTATAATTCCAATAATTGAAAAATTGGAAAAAAATAAAAATTTTAAAAAAATACTTATTACATCAAATACTGTCAGTTCATCAAAAGTAATTAAAAAATTTAAATTTAGAAAAGTAACACATCAATTTTACCCTATAGACACAGATTTTTTTTGTAAAAAATTTTTAAGTCATTGGAAACCATCTCTAGCCTTTTTTATAGATTCAGAAATTTGGCCTAACATGATTAAAAATTTAGATGAAAAAAAAATTCCCATTACTCTTTTGAATGCGAGAATTACAAAAAAGACATTTAATAGATGGAGAATGTTATCGTTTTTTTCAAAGCAAATTTTTAATAAGATAAATCTTTGCTTAGCATCAAGTAAAGAATCCAAAAATTATTTGATTAATTTAGGAGCAAAAAAAGTTAAATTTATAGGAAATTTAAAATTTTCACAATCAGAAAATAATATTATTCCATTAGAGGATAAATTAAAAAAATTTTTTAAATCAAAAAAAATTTGGTGTGCTTCAAGCACTCATTATCCTGAAGAACAATTTTGTGGAAAAATACATAAAAAATTAAAAATAAAGTATAAAAATTTATTAACTATTATTATTCCAAGACATATAGATAGAGTATCAAAAATTAAAAAAGACTTAGAAAATTTAAATCTTAAAGTACATTTACATACCCCTCATAAAATGATTTCAAAAAATACGGATATTTATTTAGTTAATGAATTTGGTAAAACAAAATCATTCTACAATAGTTGTGATAATGTATTCTTAGGTGGATCACTTGTGAGCCACGGTGGTCAAAATCCATTAGAGGCAACAAGATATAGATGTAATATTTTACATGGTCCAAATATTCAAAATTTCAATGAAATTTATAAACTTTTAAAAAATCTAAAATTATCGAGTGAAATTAAGAATGAGAATAGTATGACAATAATGCTGGAAAAACTTTTTATGAAAAAAAAGAGTTCAAAGATTAAAATTAAAAAATTGGAATTAATTGGAAAAAGGATTTTAAACAAAACTTATAAAGAGATAATTTCTTAAAATGTTTGAATTAAAACCAAATTTTTGGGACCTAAAAAAACCAAATTTAAAATCATATATATTTCAACCCTTAACCCTACCTATTAGACTAAGTAATTTTTTTTCTGATATAAAATTAAAATATAAAACAAAAAAAATTGTAACTATTTGTATTGGTAATATTTATCTTGGTGGCACTGGTAAAACTCCAACAACAATAAAATTGTTTAAAATTTTAAACAAAATTTATAAAAAAAGAGTATTTACAGCAAAAAAATTTTATAAATCTCAATTAGATGAAGCCAGCATATTAAAAAAAGAGACCAACTATTTAACATCTAATAATCGAGTTAAAATTTTAAATTTAGCTTTAAAAAAGAGGGCTAAAATTCTAATTTTTGATGATGGTCTACAAGATAAAAATATCGATTACGATCTTAAATTTGTATGTTTTGATTCAAATTCATGGATAGGTAACGGTCAACTGATACCGTCAGGGCCGTTAAGAGAAAACCTAAATAGCTTGAAAAAATATGACTTAGTTTTTTTAAAATATATTAATAAAAAAAATTTAAAAATTATAAGGTTAATAAAAAAAATTAATCCTAAAATAAAAGTTTTTCATACAAAATATAATATTAAAAATTTATCAAATTTTAATTTAAAAAAACAATATATTGTTTTCTCAGGTATCGGAAATCCAAACAGTTTTAAACAAATTCTAGAGTTTAATAAATTCAAAGTTATAAAAAATATTATTTTCCCAGATCATTACAATTACAAAAAAGAGGATATATTGAGAATAATAAATAAAAGTAAGGAGTTAAAAGCAAATATAATTACAACAGAGAAAGATTTTGCAAAAATTCCAAAAAGTTATAATAAAAATATCAAATTTATAAAGATTGATTTAAAAATTGGTAAAAATAATCATTTTATAAAATTTTTAAAAAAAAAAATTTATGAGTAAATTAAAATACTTTATTCAATTTTTAGGAATAATTTTTTTATTCATTTTATATAAATTTATTGGATTAAAGTTTTCATCAATCTTATCAGGTTATTTAATTTCAACAATAGGCCCTTTATTTAGATCAAATGTATTATCTGACCAAAATTTAAAAAATGCATTCCCAAGATCTACCTATTCTGAAAGAAAAAAAATTTTAAAAAAAATGTGGTATAATTATGGACAAATATTATCTGAATATATTTATATTAAAGATTTTAGATTATCACAAAAATTTAGAAAAAAAATTTTAATTGAAAATCAAAAAGTTCTAGAAAAAATAAAATTAGACAATGAACCTGTTATTTTTGTTTCTGGTCATTTTAATAATTTTGAATTAATGGCAATGCATATTGAAAGATCTGAAATTAAACTCGCTGCTGTTTATAGACCTCTAAATAATATTTTTTTAAACCCTTTTATGGAACGAATTAGAAAAAAATATATTTGTAAAATTCAAATAAAGAAAGGGATTTCAGGAACAAAAGAATTGTTAAGATATGTTAAAAAAAAAACTTCCATAGCATTAATGATTGATCAACGAGTTTCGGAAGGAATTAAATGTGATTTTTTTGGAAAAAAAGCCTCTACTACAACAATTCCAGCTCAATTTGTTAAGAAATATAAATTGAAAATTGTACCAATTTACATTGAGAGACTTAAAGATAGTAACTTTAAAATTAGTATTAAAGATCCAATAATGTTTAAAAATGAAGAAACAATAAGTTCAATTACTTTGACTTTAAATAGTATTTTAGAAAAAATGATTATCAAAAACCCTGATCAATGGATCTGGACTCATAACAGATGGAAATAAATTAAGAACTTTCCTCTCTCTTTTTAGAGGCTTCAACATATGAAAAATAAGGTTCTTGGTGCTCTACACTCCAATAATTTAATTCGTTGAGTGGTATCTTTTTTCCAGATACAGAACAGATAACATGATCTCCATTTTCAATAATTTTAAAATTATTTGGTAAATACTTAATTTTAGCTAATTTTTTCAACATATTTAGTTTATACATTCTAATATATGAAAATTGGGATAATTGGAAGCGGCGGAAGAGAACATGCTTTATGTTATGCTTTAAAGAAATCTAAACAAATTGAAGAAATATATTGTTTTCCTGGAAACGCTGGAACAAATGACATTTCAAAAAACGTAGATATAGATTTAAATAATTTTAATTTACTTAAAAGTTTTATTTTAAAAAATAATATAGAATTAATAATTGTAGGTCCTGAAAAACCATTAGTTGAGGGCATTGTTGATTTTTTAAATGAAAATAAAATTAAAGTTTTCGGACCTAACAAATTTGCTTCAAAATTAGAGGGATCAAAAATTTTTACAAAAAAAATATGTGAAGCATACGATATTCCAACAGCAAGGTTTGGAGTTTATAATGATATTGAATCCTCATTAAAATTTTTAAATAAATGTCAATATCCATTAGTAGTTAAAGCGGACGGTTTGGCTGCTGGAAAAGGTGTCTACATTTGTGAGACAAATGAAAAATCAAAAATTGCAATTTATGAAATTTTTGGAGGAAAATTTGGCAAAGCTAATCAAGTTCTTATCGAAGAATTTTTAAATGGAGAAGAAATGAGTTTTTTTGTTATTTCTGATGGTAAAAATTTCAAAAAATTTGGAACAGCTCAAGATCACAAAAGGGTTGGTGAGAATGATACAGGATTAAATACTGGTGGAATGGGTGCATATTCACCCTCTAGATTAGAAAACAATATTCTAGATGATAAAATAATTAAAAAAATTATTAAACCAACTTTAAAAGCTTTAAGTGATAAAGGTCAAAAGTTTAAAGGTTTTTTATATGCTGGTCTTATGATAGTTAATAATGAACCTTATTTAATAGAATATAATGTAAGAATGGGAGATCCTGAGTGTCAAACTATTTTACCGAGGCTTAAAACAGATTTTTATGAAATAATTAACTCAGTAATCACTCAACAATTAATTAATCAAAATATTGAATGGTACGACCAAAAAAGTTTATGTATAGTATTATGTTCAAAAGGTTATCCAGAAAAATTTACAAATCATGTAGAGATTAAAAATTTAAACGAAATAAAATTACAAAAAAACGAGTTTATATTTCATGCAGGTACAATAAAAGAGAGTCTTAAGACTTTTTCTAATGGTGGCAGAGTCCTAAATTTCGTTACTACATCTAGTAATTTTAAAAACGCAAGAGATAAAGTAATAAATTTAATAGAAGATTTAAATTGGGAAAATGGTTTTTATAGAAAAGACATAGGTTACAAAGTAATTGATAAATGAGAATTATTAGTGGTAAATTCAAAGGGAAGAGGCTTTATTTACCAAATGATAAACATACAAGACCACTAAAAGATATTGTTAAAGAATCTATTTTTAATTTAATTTTACATTCAAAAAAAATAAATTTAGATATAAAAGATACTTTAATATTAGATTTATTTTCAGGATCAGGCTCATTTGGAATTGAATGTATTTCAAGAGAGGCAAAAAAAGTAACTTTTATTGAAAATTATTCAAAAGCAATAAAAAATTTAAAGAGAAATTTAAATTCTCTTAAAAACACTGATAACTATCAGATTATAGAGAAAGATTTTTTTGAGTACTTCGCCTCTTATCAAGAAACAAATCCTAAATTTGATTTAATATTTATTGATCCTCCATATAAAGAAAAAAGAATAAATGATATTATTAAATTAATTTTGGGAAAAAAAATTCTTAAAATTAATGGCATTATTATAATTCATAGACATAAAAAAGACAGTACGCAAATTACTAATGAGTTTAATATTCTAGAGAATAGAACATATGGACTGTCAAAAATATTATTTGGAAATTAAAATTTTTTTTGTTTGTTTTTTTATTAACTCTACCGCAGGCTGATCAAATGGATTTAATTTCATTAATTTACTCAAAAGAATTGTTTCTAAAATAAAAAAAATAAATAATTCTCCAATAGTTTCCTCATTTCTAGTATTTATAACAATACTTCTAAATGGAATTTTTTTTTTTTGGAATACTTTTTCTGTTGCTTTAAATTGTGAAAATAATATCTCATTCAAACTTTTATTATTTAGATATTTATGTGAACTAAGTAAATTATTTTTAGTTATTCTTTTTGTGTTAGTATCTTTAACAAAAAATAATGTGAAAAAATTATTTTTTACACCATCTAAGTAATGTTGCATTAAACTATGATTATCTTCAGGCATTTTTGAAACGATTGGCAAAATTCCTCTATTTTTTTTTCCTAAACTTTCTGCAACCAGTTGTTGATACCAAAAAAATAAATCATTGGACTTTTTGTCATAATTCAAAATTATTGAATTTGTTTTTTTTTTTATTAACTAAATCAAAAATAGATGAAACGTTTTGAACTAATGTATTCATAAAATGTTTATTTTTTACTAAATGGTTAAATCTTCTAAATTTTTCTGGCCTGAAACCCATTAATTTCGCTGGTAACATCCCAACTTCAGATAATACAGAGTATCTGCCACCAATAAAATTGTTATGATAAATTACATCTGATTTAAGTTCATGTGAAAGTTTTAATAAATAGCTTTTTTTATTTTCTGTCAAAAAAATATTCTTATTTTTTTTATTAAGTAAAATATTTAAATTAGAAATTGTTTCTAACGTATTTCCTGATTTTGAAATAATCAAAGTTGCGCTCTTACTATTTTCATTTAAATCAAAATCTGAAAAATTATCTATGAAACTAAATTTTTTTTTACTTGGACTCAAAAAATTGTATATTGCTTTTGTGCCTAAAATCGATCCACCCATGCCTATAATCAAAAATTTTTTGATTTTTTTTAATTTTTTAATTATCTTATTTGAAAAGGTATCTTTATACTCTTTACTTAAAGAGAGTATTATTTGACTTTTTTCCTTAATTATATTTCTGTAAATTTTTGAAGTCTTATTGAAATTAGTTTTATTTTTTTTTGCAAGTTTATTTATAAAATTGATATTTCTATTAAACATTAATATTATTGAATTTTTTCTAAAATAGATTTTTTTATTGATGTTGTGTTTGCTTTTTGCTCAACTTCTGAAGTTTTTTTATTTTTTTTATTACTTAATAAATCTTTAAGATCGTTATCATTATCGTTTTGTTGAATATTTTCTTTACTATTTTGAGGAACTGGAAGCTTTCCATATTCTGGTGGAAGAACTAAAGGACTTTTTTTTTCAACTAAAAATTCATCCGAGCTTGATCTTTTTTTAAGAGTAAAAGCGTCTTGAGTTGATTGACATGATGTCAAAAAAAATAAAACAAGTAAAGTTTTTAAAGTTTTTTTCATAAATCTTTTTTTTTAGAAAATTCTAAAATAATCAATATTATAACACCAATACTTATAAATATATCAGCTATATTAAATATAAACCAATGATAATTGTTAATACTAAAATCAATAAAATCCGGCACAGCTGTGTAATAAATTCTATCAAAAAGGTTTCCTGATGCGCCACCAACAATCATTAAAAAACAAAATTTTTCTACACCTTTAGATTTATATGAGATCCCAATTATCACTAATATTATAATTATTATTAAAAATGTAATTATGTTGTAATAAATATTGTTATCAAAAGATAATAATCCAAAAGCTATACCTTCATTCCAAATTAAATTTATACTTAAAAATGATGTTAAATATATATTAACTTCACCAGAAGAGTCAGGAAGATTTAAAACATAAATTTTAGAAATACGGTCTAAAGTAAAAATAAATATTATAATAAGCGAACTATATATATTTTTTGTTAACATTAATTAGTCTAACTATGTCTTTCACAAGGTTTGGTGCTTATTTTCCAACAAATTGGACATTTATCTCCTAAGGCTTTTTTAGTCTCGACTGAAATATCTGACTTCCCATCAAAATTAACATCTGTTTTAGAGACTATACAAAGTTCAGACAAATCTATATTTTTAATAATTTCTTTATACTTTTCGTTTAAATTTATTTTAAGATTAGCCTCTAAACTTGATCCAATTTCTTTGCTAGCTCTTTTTTCTTCAATACTAATATTACATACTTCTCTAATTTTCATTAATTCAGACCATTTTTCATTGAGTTTCTCATTTTTAAATTTCTCTGGAAATGATAAAAATTTTTCTAAATGAATACTTTTATTCTTCTTTGATACCAGTTGATAGACTTCTTCTGTGGTAAAAGATAAGATCGGTGCAAACCATCTAATGAGAGATTTCAGTAAAATATTGAGAATTACTATACATGACTTTCTTTTATCAGAGTTAATAGGATCGCAGTATAAAGTATCTTTCCTGATATCAAAATAAAATGCTGAAAGATCAACAGTGCAAAAATTTAATAATTCTTTATAAAGATTATGAAAATCATATTTTTGAAAACAAGAATTAAATCTTTTGTTTACAGAGTATATTTTATTTAGCATAAATTTCTCTAATTCAGGTAAACTTTCAATATTTATTTGATCTAAATTAATATCCTCAAAATTATCTTTTATATTTCCTAATAAATATCTAAATGTATTTCTTATTTTACGATAAGACTCAGAATGCTGATCTAATATAGAATAATCTATTCTTAAGTCCTCAGCATAGTTAGATGAAGCCACCCAAATTCTCAAAATATCAGCACCGTATTTTTTTAAAATATCCTCTGGTGCAATCACATTTCCGAGTGATTTTGACATTTTAAGACCTTTCCCATCCACAACAAATCCATGAGATAAGATAGATTCAAAAGGAGCTTTTCCTCTTGTTCCACATGACTGTAGCAAAGAAGAATGAAACCATCCTCTGTGTTGATCCGAACCCTCTAAATACATTGAGGCAGGCCATTTAAGATCTTTTCTTTTTTCTAAAACAAATGTATGTGTTGATCCACTATCAAACCAAACTTCAACTATATCACTAAGCTTATTGAAATCCTCTGCTTTATATTTATCACCCAAAAATATTTGAGGGTCATCTGAAAACCAACAATCTGAACCTTCTTTCTCATATATGTTTGCAATATTTTCAAATACTTCGTCATCGATTAAAATTTCATTTGATTTTTTATTAACAAAAATTGGAAGTGGTACACCCCATACTCTCTGCCTGGAAACACACCAATCTGGTCGTGTTTCAATCATTGATTTTAATCTTTCTTTACCTTTGCTTGGATAAAAAATGGTATCATCTATAGCTTTTAAAGCTTTAATTCTAAGATTATGACTCTCCATAGAAATAAACCATTGTGGTGTAGCTCTATGAACTAAAGGAGCTTTTGATCTCCAAGAATGAGGATAAGAATGGATTAATTCACCATTTGATAAAAGTTTATTTTGATCTTTTAATTTTTCAATAACAATTGGATTCGCTTTAAAAATATGTATTCCCTCAAATAAAGAAACATTATTGGTATATTTTCCATCATCATCAACCGTCTCTAAAGCTTTGATTCCATTGTTTAAGCAAAGATTAAAATCATCAGGCCCATGACTTGGCGCACAATGTACAATTCCTGTTCCCTGTTCAATTGTAACAAAACGAGCTTCTAACATAGGAATATCATAGTCATAACCTAAATCAAAAAATGGATGCTTACAGATAGTATCTTTCAGATCTTTACCCTTAATTTTTTTAAGGTTTTTAATTTCTTTAATCTCACAATCTTTTAAAACTGAATCTAATAATGCCTCAGCGATAACAATTTTTTTATTTTTAAAATTTCCCTCATCATTAATTTGAATTATTACATAATCTAAGCTTTCA
>MDTE01032945.1_pt1 | contig 13054 bp, 15 predicted proteins | sample 811231 | NCBI WGS metagenome assembly MDTE01 (sample SAMN05326651, study PRJNA326480) | marine metagenome | isolation source: seawater | place: Indian Ocean: Red Sea | collected 2010
ATTGAATAATTGGTTTTTGAATTTTAATTCTCATTTTCAATCTCAATAAATTTTAGTTACAAGTAAATTGAAAGTTCTTATTTTGAAGTGAGTGAAAAGAATTCATTCCTGCACTTTTTGCACCTCCAAAAACGTACAAGGAATTGTTGATAACTCCAGCGCCCATACCATGTAAGCCATAAGGTAAATCCAAAGACTCTACCCAAACATTTTTTTCAAGATCAAAGTACCAATGATTTTTAAAGGTTATATTTTTTTGCAAACTTTCCCCTCCTAAAATATGAATTTTATTACCTATAAGTTCAGCCACATGTCCACTTGTCGCGTAGGGAAGTCCATTATTGGTTAACCATCTGTTTTTTTCTAAATTATAAATTCTAATTTGATTTAAATTACCATCCCTAAATCGACCACCAAAAATAATAAAATTATCATCATTGTTGATTATTGAAGCAATATGGTCCGCAGGAGATGGCATCCGAGTTTCTAACTCTCTCATTTTCTTTTTTTCTGGCATATAATATAGAACATGACTTGGTTTGTATCCGTGCCCACCAAAAATATAGATCCTGTCATTAACTGACTCACTTGTATGAGCTACTCTCAGCATATTCAATGAGTCATATTCTTGCCAGCTATTTTGTTCAATATCATACTGATAAATAATGCCATTAGCATGCCGCCAAGTCAAATCAACAAAACCTCCAATAAGATAAATTTTTCCATTAACTATTCCTAGAGATCCGTGATGGTTGGGTATTGGCAAGGAAGCAAGTATTGTCCACCTGTCCTCAACTGTATCATATACTTCAAAACTTGAGAGCGCTTTATCTTTACCTATACCTCCTAATACATATATCTTTTCATTATGAACGAGAGTAGTTAATTCAGACCGAGCCGAGGGCATTGGTGATTTTTCTATCCATTTGCATCTATTTTTATCATCATTGGATTGCATTGAAAAAGAGGGTGAAGATATCGTCCAAATTAATAAAAATAATGAAATTTTAAGGATCACTTGGTACATTGTATCTTTTTCTCCAATCCCATGGTTTTATAAATTCACTTTTCCAAATTCCCAATTCATTTTTTTTAGCGATTTTTTCGTACTTTACGTAATCTTTCGTTTGCTTTCTTCTAGCTAAAGCAAATCCCTTTTCAACCAATTCTCTATTAATTTCTATATTTACTACTTCACAAACACCAAACACTCTTCCCATCCTTGATTTTTTAATAACACTGCACGTTGTTTCACCTAAATCAACTAAACTTTCAAGAAAACGTACGGTGATATCATAGCAAGGCCATATTTTACCTTCAATATAACAAACTTGTTTTCTTTCCATTGCTTCAATACCATACAAAATAATTACTTGTTCATTAATTTTTATATAATCACTGTTAATTACTTTAGCATTTCCTCTTATGATCTCTTCAGCATTCACAGTAGTGTGATAAATGAAAAAGAAAAAAAATAAAATATAATTTCTCATTTATTTTAGATGTTCTCCCGAAGGCAAGATGCAGTTCTTGTAATCTACCGAGGATGTATCAGATTTGTAAAATTTTGCTGAAAGTAAATTTGTATCTTGAAAATATGTATTTTGTAATACTGTTTCCCTTATTCTTGATTTATAGAAATCAGTTTTTATCATTTTTGCAAAAGAGAGATCTGCTTTTCGAAAATTCGTCTTCGTAAATATGGTCCTAAATGCCTCAACATAGGTAAAATTAGATTTTTGGAAATTAGCATCTTGAAAATTTGAATTTAAAAATTTTGATTTTTTCAAATTGGAACTAGCCAATTGGGTTTCATTAAAATAAGAATTTTCAATTAAAATATTTTCTAAATCGGAGCCTGTAAAAACTGCTTTCTGTGACCGCACACCATCCAAATGAGCGTTCTTAAAAGATGATTTTGAGATATTTGCTCCATAAAACATAGAGTTTGTGATCTTAGCATTGTCAAACTTTGTTTTAATTAGGTCTGCTTTATTGAAATTAGCACCCACAATTTCAGTATCGGAAAAATTTGCACCCCGAAGAATAGCTCTGTGAAAGTTAGTATTGATCAAAAGTGATCCTGTTAAATTAGCATTTGTTAAGTCTAAATGTTTGAAACTTAGATTAGATAAATCACAATTTATGCATTCATTAACTTCTCTATCCATAAATTTTTTAACACCACTTTTTTCTCCATAACTAATAGTTGTGAAGATAAAGAAAAAAATTAAAATCAATAAATGGAGTCTAAAAATATTGTTCATTCGTTCCAATCATATTCATCTAAATTAATACTTACAATATTGCTGTAAACTTCTAAACGTGTTCTACTTTCAAAATACCCTGTTGTAGGTTTTTTTGTTACAGTGTTAAAAGTAGTTTGGCCTTTTTTTCTATAATAATCCCCTCTTAAAAAAATAGTTTTATCAAATTTTTCTTTAATGCATAACTTTTTCATAAAACTTTCTCCAACAGGAATTTCTCCTTCTGAAGGCTCAAATTCATTACATTCCCATACATCCTTTCCAAATGTTCCTTCTAATTTTAAAAATAAACCTGGCGCACCTTTTCTGTGAGAATGTGTGGCTCTATCATCAGTAATTATTTTAATTCCTTGAACAAATCCATTTTCATCAAATAATACCGATAAAATTGAAAGATGGGAAAAAACTCTCGTACCTTGAAATGCAGATGAATGGGCATCATTATATGCTAATGCCCAATAATATGCCTCATCATCATATTCAAAATAAACCTCTCTCAATCCGTATTTATCTTCCTTACATTCATTATAGCCTGCAAATTTATTTTTTAGTGGTTTGCCTGGCGGACCGCCATCAGTTCCGCATGCAAAAAACATGAAATCTTTTGATGGTATATCCTCATAACTCATTCCCAACTTGATATCCCAAATACTTGTTAAATCAGGTTTCTGATTTGCATAAATATTATTTGAATTTAGAATAAATATTATTAGTAAAATAAAATTAGCAACAAAGTTGATATTAATTATTTTGTTCTCTTTCCTTAAATCCATCGCACCTTCTAGAACCCACACTAAAGTACTCTTCACACTCCTTTGCAGTGATTGGGCCTCTACCTTTTATTTTAGCTATAATATAATCAGCTAATGCTGCTATAGATTTATCGCTTAATGATTTTTTTCCTTTAACTGGCATATCTTCACCCATATCCTCAACAGTCATATCCCAACATATTTCAGCATTTTTATATGCTGATCTATGATAATATGGCATTTGAGTTGTTGGAATGCCACAACTGATAACTTCTATCAACATAGATTTATCTAATTGAGTTTCCCTTAAGTTCGCTGCCTTTCCAGGAGATCTTGGGTCACCAGCACCATTTCCAAAAGGACCATGACAATAACCACATTTGATTCTTTCTTTCCATATTTTTTCACCCTTAAGAATACTTTTTTCATCAGCATTCACTGAAAATGAAAAACAAAATAAAAAACAGAAAAGAAAAATTTTTTTATACATTAGCTTCACCATAGAAAACTATTATAAAAGGCTCCTTTATTTTTTATAAAGGAGCCTTCCAACTCATATATTAATTATAGAGCAAACACGTATAGTGTTGAAGCGAATTGAAGATTTTCAGTTTCAGGAAGATTTAACCAACCTGCACTACTTTCTCCGCCAGCAACTATTGCTATGTATTGCTTGCCATTAACACCGTAAGATATTGGTGGGGCTTTGATGTTCGTGCCAGTATAAAACTCCCATAATTTATTAAGAGATTTATCATCATGGCATGTAACCATTCCATCTACCCATCCTGTACAAACTAAACCGCCAGCTGTTGCAACCACACCTGCATAGTTAGCAGCTGGATGCATATACTTAGCTGATACTTCACCAGTTTTCACATCATAAGCAGCGATACTTCCTTCAATACGCCCTTCAGATGCAAGTGATCCTCCCAAGAAAACTTCTCCGGGAACCATTTCGCCTGCAAGAACTTTCTCAGCATCGTCATTTGTTTCAATTTCACTACAACCTTCAAAACCAGCGCCATAATGAAGTCTAGTATCTGGATTAAACGCAGTTGGCCACATATTCACTCCACCTTGTAAGTGAGGACACATAGTAATTGGACCTCCTCCACGTCTCGGAGCACCGCCAGCTATATATTCCTGAAGACCTTGTCCAGGTTTATACCCCATTGGAAGACCTGTTTTTGGATCAATTCCTTCTGTCCAGTCGATCTTTTCCAAATAACTAGCTGCTTTTAAAAACTGTCCATTAGTTCTATCTAATTGATAATAAAATCCATTACGACCAAAATGAACAACTTGTTTTCTCATTTCGCCTTCGTATTCTTCATCTACAAGTTGATGAATTCCTACCTCATCATAATCAAGGTAGTCACCAGGTGTATATTGAAAATACCAATTCATATTTCCATTTTGAGAGTCAAGAGCTAAAAGAGCATTTGAATATAAATTGTCTCCCGGTCTAAACTCAGGATCAAACATTGGGACGGGATTTCCCGTTCCGACAAAATATTCTTTTGTTGCCGGATCATAAGTTCCTGTAACCCATGCTGCAGCACCGCCTGTTTTCCAAGCTACTTGCGCGGGATCAGTCCATGTTTCAGATCCTTCTTCGCCTGGTGCAGGTACTGTGAAAAATCTCCAAAGTTCTTTTCCATCATCTGGATCAACACCAGAAATCCATCCTCTTGTACCCCAGTCTCCAAATGCGTTATGAACGAGTATAACATCATCTACTACTAACGGTGCAGCTCTAAAGCCTTCACCTTGTTCAGTTGCAATAAATGATTCCCAATTCATCTCTCCAGTTTCGTCATCAATAGAGATAACTCTTCCATCTTCTGTATTAATAATAACCGAATCACCCCAAAGAGCAGCTCCTCTTGTTACAGGATTGTCAATTATATCTGGATCATTTTCAGGATCGAATGTCCAAACTATATTTGGATATTTTCCATTCATATCAATTTTGTACACAACATCCCACAGTCCTGTTACATACATATAGCCATCCTTAACTAAAGGCGTTGATTGATGTGAGCCCAAACCACTGGCCCCTTCGGAAACATCACCCAAAGGAATAGTATATGCAACCTTTAGGTTTTTAACGTTAAATTTATTTATTTCGTTTAATTCCACATATCTAGCTCCATCAAGTTGTTTATGATGAGTTAGCCAGTTTTCTGGTTCTGAATTTGCATTAACTAATCTTTCCATAGTTACTTCAGCAAAAACAGGGCTAGAAATTAAAATAAAACTAAAAAATGATATTAAAAACTTTTTCAAAATCATTTTACCCCCCCTTATTAGTAATATAATCTTGTGTTATTTTCGAAACTAGCGCAAAGATTATGAAGTCCCTAATTTCACTGTTTTAAACTATCAGGTTGATATTTTAAAAAAATTTAATTATTTTTTACAAAAAAATTATATAAATAACTATTAGTAATTTTTTTATTGGTATTCTTAGCTTTTTTAATATCTTATGTTAGGTAATATTATGAATTATCATTTTTATTTATTGAGATGGTTAATACCTAATTCAATTCTTATATTTGCTGCAATTGGTGCTTGGCATTTTGGTTTTTTATTTAAATTGTATGCTAATGATAAAAGTTACATCTCATCATTAATAACAATAATATACTTTCTTACTTCAATATATTGTCTTTATAGAATGTATATAATTTCTGATCAAATAAATTTGACGAATAATATTAAAAGTGAATTTTTAAGAAATGCGGATACAAAAATACAATTAATTGATGATGAATTATTTATAAATTCAGATATAAAATTAATCAAAAAAAATCATTTAACCAATTTTATTAAAAATTTTATTCAAAAAGGAAATTCAGATAATCATATTCTTTTGGATCTTTTTGCAGACAAGTTAAGAAGTGAATCAAAGATTGGATCTTTTATATCCGACTCATTATTCAAGTTAGGCCTTTTAGGAACAATAATAGGATTTGTTTTAATGTTGCAACCAATTAGTTCTATTGACTCATTTGATGAAATATCAATTAAAAATGCCTTAACTTCAATGAGTTCAGGAATGGCAATAGCTCTATTCACAACATTGTCAGGATTAATAGGAGGGCTACTATTAAAATCACAATATTATTTTCTAGAAGACTCAACAGAAAAATTATTTCACCTTACATCAGAGCTAAGTGAAATCTATTTAGCAAAATCTATAAAATAATTTTATGAGGAAATTTGGATTTAATTCAAGTGAAGGTACATTTGATCCATTCACTGATCTTTTATTTAATGGCTTACTCGGATTTGCTTTTATGTTTGCTATTGCATTTATGTTAATAAAACCTACTCCTGAAGAAGCAAAAATTGATCCGAATGCAGAATATATAATTACTGTAAATTGGCCTGATAAACACCCAGATGATATAGATACTTATGTGGAGGATCCACAAGGTAATATTGTTTGGTATCATATTAGAGAAACTGGCTTAATGCATCTAGACCGAGATGATAGAGGAAATTATAAGGATACCATCATGATAGGTGACCAAAAAATCAATAATCCCCTAAACCAAGAAACTGTAACGCTAAGAGGGACAATTCCAGGAGAGTATGTAGTAAATGTTTATCATTATTTATCAAATACTATTGAAGAGGTGCCAGTTAAGGTAAAAGTAGAAAAAGTTAATCCAAGAATAAAAGTTATTTTTTATGATACTCTTAAACTTGGAGGGAAAGGAACTGAACTAACTGCTGCAAGATTTAATTTGGATAAAGATGGTAATGTAATTTCAGTTCATAAAAAACCAAAAAGATTAACAGTTTTAACAAGAAATAGAAAATAGAATGGCCTTTAGTCCCTTTACGCTTCCAACTTTAACTTCAGGAATATTAATTGTTTTTATAGTTTTTATTTTTCTAGTTACCTTATTGTTAATAATAACATTAAAAGCTAGGATTGATTGGAAATTGAAACTACTATTAATTAGCTCTTCTGTAGTTATATATATTTTTACTTATCAAGGAATGATGAGTTTTTCTGGATGGCCAAGTGAAAAAATTTTACCTGATAAATTTCAAATACATTGGACTTATGTGAAGGAACCAGACAAATTTGCAAAAACTGAAGGAGCAATATACATTTGGATTGAAGAACTTGATGAATATAATGTTCCGCGAGGTATTCCTCGTTCATATAAACTTCCTTATACTCCTCCTTTGGAGGAAGAGGTGTTAGATGTACAGGCAAACCTAGAACGGGGCAAGGCTCAATCTGCGTCAGTGAAAAAATTAGATAAAGATGAAATCAATCTTTATAATCAAAAAACGAAAGAAAATACTTTAACTACACAAGACACGAAAAAACAAGGGTATCAATTGTTTGAGTCAATTTCTGGAGTGTATCAAATCACGTTTGGTGAATTACCTGAAGCTGAATTACCTGAAAAGAGTCCATTTTAATATATCTTAATTTTATAGTATTTTTCCTTTTTCCAGTTTTATTATTTTATTTACATCAGTAATTTCACTTTCAAGGTGGGTAATGGTCAGAATAGTAATTTTATTTTCTTCTATAAGTTTTTTTAAATCTGAGAGTATTTGTTGTCTTGTAGAAGGATCCAAACCAGAAGTAGCTTCATCTAAAATTAATATTTTAGGTTCTTTAAGTAAAGCTCGAGCAATTTCTAAACGTCTTTTCATACCTCCACTTAAATTACGTGCTTTGTAGTTTTCAAATTTATTTAATTCAAATCTCTCAAGAAGATCGTTTATTCTTTTAAGTGAAATAGATTTATCCATACCATGGACATCAGCATAAAATTTTAAATTTTTTGTCACTGATAGGTCAAAATCAAGTGTATGTTGTTGAAATACTATGCCTATTTTATTCAAAACATAAGTTAAGTTATTTTCGATTTCTTTTCCAAAAAATTTAATGGACCCACTATCAGGGTTAACTAAACCTAATAATAAATTTAAAAGTGTTGTTTTTCCTGCACCATTTTTTCCAATAAGCGCTACATATTCTCCTTCTGAAATGTTGAAAGAAACATTGTCTAAAACTTTTAATTTTCCATAACTTTTAGATATATTTTCAACTTCGAGAATCATAATTATTTTGCCTTTAGAATAGCTGGGTCGCTATTGATAATATCATTATATATTTCATTGACTTCATCACTATCATATAATGGTTTATCATTTAATTGAACACCTCTCTCCAAATATATTCTCATAGGACTATCATTACAAAAAATAATTCTGTTTGCAAACATTATAGCTTCTTTTAAATCGTGGGTGACCAAAATTGCCGTAACTTTATTCTTATTTATCAAACTTATTGTTTGTTCTCTTAATTGATTAGCAAGGGGTTTTTCAAGAGACACAAATGGTTCGTCCATTAATAAGATATTAGGTTTATTAACAAAAGCTCTAGCGATAGATACTCGTCTTTTCATACCACCTGATAAATTATTAGGATAAGAATTGATAAAATCTTCTAGGCCCACTTCTTTTAAGATTTGTAATGCATTATTATTATCTAAGCTTTCAGTATTACAAACAATTTCAACATTTTCATATGCTGTCAACCAAGGTAATAAATTGTGAGCTTGAAAAATAAAACTTAATTTTTTATTTTCAATATTCCTATTAATATTAATAGTACCTTCATATTTACTGTCATTACCTGAAAGTATATTTAATAAAGTTGATTTACCAATGCCAGAAGGTCCAACTAATGCTACAACTTCATTATTTTTAATATTTAAATTAAAATCTTTCATAACATTTAAAGATTGAAATTTTTCCTTGTTTGCTGGATCAGGTAGTAAAAATGTTTTGGATAAATTGATCATTGAAATATCAATCATAATTTTCTCCAATGTGTTGCCTTTTTTTCAATCGGTATCATAATATAATTTTCAATCAATAATATAACCGACATAAAAAATATAGAGTATGCTAAAAGACTTGAAATATCAAAAAAACTAAAAAACACTTGGAGTTGAAACCCAATTCCACTCCCTCTTCCTAATAGTTCAAAAACAAGAACAATTTTCCAAATTAAAGAAAGACCTGTCCTTGCAGATGTCATTAAATATGGATAAAGTTGGGGAAGAATAATTTTTCTCCAAATTTGAAAATTGTTAAGTTGATAAACTTTAGCTATCTGAAAATAATTCTTATCCATCGATCTTGCGCCTTCTCTTATGTTTACTATCACTATTGGAATTTTATTTAAGACAACAGCTGAAATTAATGCAACTTCATTTAGGCCAAGCCATATGTAAAATAAAATAACTAAAACTATTGCAGGTATATTTAAGCCTACAATGACCCAGCTATCAAAAAAATAATCTAACTTCTTAAATCTAGCAAGTAAGTAGCCAATAATTGATCCTAAAATCATAGCAATAACAAAAGATGTTCCTGCTCTTGCCAACGTTATTAAAGTGTCATCAACTAATTCACCTTTAGAAAGATGATACCAAATATCATTGATAACATTCAAAGGGGATGCAAATAATCTGTGATCAATAAGAAAGGATAGTATCGTCCAAATTAAAATAATACTTAAAAAGGAAATCCAACGAAATAGTGATGGAAGAGAATTATTTTTATTCATCTTCCATCAATTATATAATATTTATTCTATATATGCTTTCCAAAAAGTATTTTCGTCCAATTTATCTGCTGAACCAACAAGTTTTTCTCCTCCAATTGATGCCATTACAGCAAAAACTTCAGAAGCTGAAGAAATATGGTCTTTTTTAAATTCTGAAACAATACCATCTCGGTATGCATCCCTTAAAGCTATAAAAAGAGTTTCATCTTCATCGGCTTTCATCTTCTTTTTGAGATTTTCCCATTGTCCAAGATCATTCAATAATATTTCTTTAGTTTGAAATGATGATTTAAGAAAAGCTTTTACTAATTTTGAATTTTTTTCTGCCCATGTTTTATCAAATACCCATCCAAGCAAAGGCGTTTCGTGATTAAGATTTAATTGGTCTAAGACATCTTTTACTGAAATAACTTCAGTCATGCCTGCAGCTTTAAGTCGAGCATTATAATGCCAAAAATTTAATACAGCATCAACATTGCCCTCCATCAACTGTTCATTAATAACTGCCGGTGCAGCAAAAACTGTTTCAACTTCATCTTTCAGATTCATTCCGTGTTTCTCTTTGGCATACGCCTGAAGTATCACCCAACTTTTATCAACTGGACCACCTGCAATGCCAATTTTTTTTCCTTTTAAATCAGAAACATCATTAATACCGCTATTAGAGCTAGTTATCAGTCCCCCAACTGTTAAAGAATGTGGTACAAAAGTAAAATCTGCGCCCTCTGCTCTTTGTCTATTTACCCATATATAGTCTGAAAGAATAACATCAACTTCACCACCCTGTAATGCAGTTGCTGAAGCATTCTTACTTCCTAATCCAACTACTTCAAGTTTATATTTGTTTTTATTATCTAATTTTTTATCTGTAAGTGTTTTTAACTCCCAGTTAGCAGTTCCCCACTTTAAAACGCCAACTTTAACTGATTCTTTTTTTCCATCTTGTGAAACTGCGTTAACGTTGAAAGAAAACAAAAAAACAAAAATTAAAATAAAATTTTTTAATTTGCAAACATTCAAAATTTTGTTCATTTTCTCTATCCCCCTTAAATAATAGAACTAATCAATACCTAAAAAATATTATAATAAATACAAAAAAATAATAGCAAAAATTTATAATAATTATTATATTTGAAAAAATTCAGCTTTTGTCTTGATAAATAAATTTATGTATTTAATATACAAAAAGGAGGCGATTAATGAGATATCGAAATATTAAATATTATCAACTAATACTAATTATTTTTATTACCTTTTTTTTATCTTCAAATGCAAATGTTTTTGCAAAAGGTAATCTTGCTACTCAAACTACAAAATTAGAATTAGAAATGAAGGGTGACCTTTCTCTAATTCCAAAAGAATTTAATTTAGAAACAGGTAAATACTATAAATGGATTATAAAATCTGATGGAATAGAAGAAATGATGATTCAGGCACCTGATATTTTTAGAAATGTATGGGTAAGTCAAATAGTTATCAATGATATAGAAATCCATGGATCAAACTTAATTTATGGCATAGAATTTGATGATGAGGGAGAAGTAGCTATTTTTTTAGTCCCTATTAGACCAGGAAAGTTTGAATACTACGTTAAAGGGTATAAAGATAGGGGTATGGTTGGTACATTTAATGTTGAATAAAATAATAATAATTTTTTTTATTGTTTTTTTAGTTAATGGTTCTTTTGCTAAAAATACTGGTTTAATTTTTGTATCAAATGAAAAAACGCATGATATCACCGTTATTGATCCAACTTCTTTAGAAGTTATTAATTCTATTTCAACTTCTAAAAGACCAAGAGATATGCATTTTAATGCTGATAAAACATTAATTTATGTTGCCTGTGGGGATAATGACGTAATTGATATAATTGATGTAGAGAAACAGGAAGTCATTGGAAGTTTAGATACAGGGCCTAGCCCTGAAGCATTCCAATTTAGTCCTGATTATAAATATATTTATGTTTCAAATGAGGAAGATTCAACCTTAGGAGTTTTAGATGTGAATGAAAATATAATTATGGAAACTGTACCAACTGGCGCTGAACCTGAGGGAGTTCTAACTACAAAGGATGGTTCTATTGTTTATGTCACTTCTGAAGTTGCAGATATGGTGCATGTAGTTGATGCTTCTGGTTTATTTGTTACTGAAAATGTTTTTGTTGGAACAAGGCCACGAAGATTAGTTTTAACTCCTGATGAAAAAGAACTTTGGGTTTCTGCTGAACTCTCAGGTGAAATGTATATTATTGATACTACAACATATGAAGTAATAGATATAATTAAGTTTTTACCTCCTGGATTTAGAGAAGAAGATGTAACACCAGTTGGATTTAGACTAAATAAAGAAGGTACAAAGGCTTATATAAGCCTGGGAAGAGCAAATCACATTGCTATAGTAGACGTAAGTTCGAGAGAAATAGAGGAATATATTCTAGTTGGAAGCAGAGCTTGGGAAGTAGAATTATCAAAGGATGAAAAAACTTTATACGTAACCAACGGTTTAAGTGATGACATATCAGTTATTAATTTGGAAAATAATAAAGTAATAAAATCTTTAGCAGTGGGAAGAGTTCCCTATAAGGTATTAATAGATTATATTGAATAAAATGAAGTTCAAATATTTGATAATTATTTCATTTTCATATTTATTTTTTTTTAATCCAGTTACTTCTAAAGAGTTAGAAATAATTAAAATTGCATATATCGAAATTGATAATGATGACCGATATGATCCAGATGTTGCATATGCTCGAATTCAATTAAAACCAACTGGTAGGCCATTTTCAGGAGCAATGGTAGCTTATAAAGAATCAGAGAGACTTTTTGATATCCTGGGGAAAAAAATGGAAATGACAAGAATAAGTGTAGAAAATATTAATGAGGTTTTTTCTAAAATTGATGAACTTGTGAAAGATAGTACTAACTTTTTCTTGGTTGATGCAGAAAAAGATTTCTTCAAAAATCTAAGTAAACTGAAATCCAAAAATTTAGCAATATTTAATATAACAGAGCAGGATAACAGTTTGAGACAAGAAAACTGTGACAGAAGAATTTTCCATGTAATACCAAGTTATGCAATGTTATCAGATTCTATTGCACAATATTTAGTTTTTAAAAACTGGAATAAGATACTTGTTTTGCAAGGTCCTTATGAAAAGGATATTGAAATTTCCTCTTCTTTTCAAAATTCAGCAAAAAAATATGGGTTAGAAATTATTGAAGTTAAAGATTTTATATTGTCAAATGATCCAAGAAAAAGAGAAGAGAACAATCTGGCACTCTTAACAACTGGAAAAAAATATGATGCGATATATTTAGCAGATTCTGATGGTGAATTTGGAAGATATCTTCCATACAGTACAAAACTTCCAAGGTTAGTTGTAGGTTCAACTGGCTTGACCCCAGAAACGTGGC
>MDTE01201097.1_pt1 | contig 13054 bp, 10 predicted proteins | sample 811231 | NCBI WGS metagenome assembly MDTE01 (sample SAMN05326651, study PRJNA326480) | marine metagenome | isolation source: seawater | place: Indian Ocean: Red Sea | collected 2010
CTCATCTCATTATATGACTTCATGTTTGCATGCTTCTCTTTGACTTCAAGAACAGAGGAAACTTCATAATATGGATCTAGCTTAAAAAATCTTCCACTGTCATTATCTCCTATTTGGGGTATGGATCCATCTTGCTTGGAGATATCAATTATAAATTCAGCCATCTTTTCAACTCTTTCAAAGTAGCTAACTGGAAATGGGGCAAAATACATTTTTCCATCTATCTCATAATCATGGATTTTTAGATCATTCTTAATTCTTTGTTCTCCATTTTTTTTCAAAGTAAGCCCAAAATATTCAGTATTGATAGCTTTCTCTATTCTTTTGATTGGCAATCCTAAAATTACAGCAGATGAATAAAGAATCATCTCAGAGCTTAATCGATGATATGTTGTTGAGCCTTCTCTATTGGTTCCCTCATCATTAAATTGATGATTTACCTCGTTTATGAGCTCATTTATAGAGAAAGCCAACCATTTATCAGTTTCTTTACTTGACTCAAGAAATGACGAAATAAAGGCTAAGCCTGCAATATCAGCAATATAATGATTGTTCCTTTCTCCATAATTCCATTCTAAATTTGAGAAGATATATTCTCCATGTAGCTTCATGCTGTTAGCAAATATTTGTTTAAAAGGAGGGTCAAATTCAACATCATCATCGAAAAGATCGAAAGCAATGAGACAATTAGCTGCCCTAATTGCTACATCCATTGGGCACTTCCAATTAACACCATATTTCGGGGGATTACTAGCTATAAAGTCTAAAATCTGGTTCCTGAATTCATGCTTTAGCTCCAATCTCTTTTCAGCATTATTCTTGACAGAAATATACTTTATAGCCATCTGAGGTAAATGTTGCATTCTGGATAGCTCCCAAGGTACTTTTATATCTACACTAGGAATGTGACCATGCTTTATGTGTTTATACCAGGTATTCCTTTTCCACTTGTATCCAGACTTAAAATCTATATGCCAGTCTATTTCCTCATAACCATCATCAATAAAAGCTCTAATCCTTTCGGCTTCTTTTTTATTTGAATGATTTATTTCAGAACAATCTGGGGCTGAAATAAAACAGACCCCATTTAGACCTCTGGCTTGCATGCCTTTATAATTTTTTTGAAATCCTGAGCCCAATAAATCAAACTTATGATCCATATAGCAAGAGGCTATGCTATCTGGAATGCAGTTCATTTCTAATTCAATTCTTTGCCTCAGAAAACATGATACTTTAGCTTGGTTTTCTTTTTCTTTGAGATCAAATGTTGATCGAACAGAATCACTCAAAAATTCCATCAACTCAATAATTGTTCGTTTTGTTTTTCTAAATACTCTTAGGATCAAGCCGTCAATGCCTGAATCATAGATTATTGCTCTGACCTTTATTAAATTCTTCAGTATGTTAGGCTTCTGTTGGAATATCTTCTTTATCTCTGATCTTATTTTCTATAGCTAGACCAATACTTGCAACTTGTTGCTGCTGCCACCATGGTATAGGCCAGGATCCATTATTAATTGCATCTGAAAAATGAATTAACTGATTTATTTGGCCTTTATCTTGGAATTTAGTTTTAAAAACAAAATTATTGCAGCCTATAGTATCAAGTGCCTTATAGTCTCTTAGAGTAATCACTTTATTATCAAAGTATATTTCAGCTAGTTCTTTTGGATACCGTGTATTTCCAAGAGAAGTATATGTCAATGAGCATATCGAACCATCATCAAAAGCTATAGTCGCTATAAAATTATCACTCCAACTGTAATGTTTTGTGTCAGGGTTGATGGAATCTACGGAAATAGATACTACTTTAGAAGATGTAAGAGCAGTGAAAAGATCATAAATATGACATGCCTCACCAAGATTTCGGCCTCCTCCTTCGGGCCCATGTACCCAATGATCCATTGGGATGTATCCTGCATTCATTCGATAATTTAAAATAAATGGGTTGGATCTACTTTGCATCAATTCTTGAATCTTCTCAAAATAGGGAGAAAACCTTCTGTTATAACCGGTAAGAAGAACGGGAATCCGATCTTCTGAGTTGATAAATTTATCAATTTCTGAAATCTCCCCAGAGTCCAAGGCCAAGGGCTTTTCAACTAGCACATGCTTACCAGCACTCAATGCTTCTAAAGCCATCTTGCTATGAAGGTTATGTCGAGTTGAGATTATTACAGCATCAATATCCGTGTCAGTTAAAACTTCTCTGTAATCCGTGGATGCATAATTCACTCCAAACTTTTTTGCTATTTCTTGAGCACGGTGTCCTGATTTTGTTACAACAGCTCCTAAGTTGAATCGATCTTTCAATTCTCTTAGAGCAGGGAGATGCATACTTCTTGCATAAGCACCCGCACCAATTACTGCTATATTTATTATTCCCTCTGTTTTTTTGGGATTATTTTGGAGTTTTGTTTTATGTGAAGGCAATACATCATTTTCTGGGTAAGCGAGCAAAACCATTAAAGGTTTAGAATTATCCTGGCTAAGTATCGAATTGTATGCCTCACTTGCATCATCAATTGAAAAAGTAGAAGAAATCATAGGGCTAACTTCTATGAGTTTGTCTGATAATAGCCTTATGTATTCAGACATATTCCTATTCTCAGTCCATCTTACATATGAAATTGGGTAGTCTAATCCTTGAGTTTCATAATTTTCATCATATCTTCCAGGACCATAGGAGGTAGAAATAAGTACATCAATCTCCTTCAAGTAAAAATCTTCTCTATTAAGGTTCAAACCTATATCACCAACGATGACAACCCTTCCTTTCTTTCGACAAATTTTAAATGCTGATGAGATAATTTGATCTGATTCTGAGGCAGCAGTTAATATAACGCCATCTGCTCCATAACCATCGGTTAACCGCAATACTTGATTGAGATAATCATCAGAATTTGGGTCCATCGCAATATCAACTCCGTGATTAATAGAAAAATCTAACCTATCTGGATCTAAATCAATTCCTATTACTTTACAACCATTGGCTTTTAGTATCTGACTTGTAAGAATGCCAAGAAGACCCAAGCCAATCACAACTATTGTTTCTCCCAATGAAGGCTCCATTCTTCTGACACCTTGTAATGCAATTGCGCCCAAGGTTACGGTTGAGGCTGAATCCCAATCCAGATTATCTGGAAGTATTACACATAAATTTTCTGGAACACTTATATACTCTGCATGATAGGCGCATTGGGCTCCCGCGCATGCTACTCGATCTCCTGGAAGAATTCCCTTCACCTTATCTCCCACTTTAAGCACTACTCCTGTGGCCGAATATCCTGTTGGAAATGAAGAGTCAGTCTTTTCTGAAATTAATTCCCAAGTTTTTCTTAGCCCAATTTCAGAGGTTGATCTCACTACTTTTGCAACCTTTTCTGGTTGCTTAAGTGCTTTTTGCCACAATGGAGTAGCACTTGATTTAACACCACTAATCTCAGTTCCAACAGAGAGACAAGATCTTCTGAGTTGAACAAGAACTTCTCCTTCATGTATTGTTGGAGCTGGTACATCACTGACTATAGCTTTGCCCTTATTTATTAAAACTTGTTTCATCTTATTCCTTGCATTGGGATCTTATTATTTGCTTGTGAAAAATATATATAATTCAATCTGCATGCCTATCTAATATCATATAATGACTTTAAGGATTTGTATTTTTCTGTTCCCATGCCATACCCTTCAATCATTTCTTCATCGAAATTAAATAATGTATAGCATCTTGGCAATTTCTTTTTTAATAACCTTGGTTTTGATGCAATGGATGCAATTGCAATTGATTTTGGAGATCGTTGCTCCAATAGATTACATAAATAATCATGGGTTATCCCAGAGATGATAATTCCATCTGTGAGAATTATGTGTCTTCCACAAATTGGATTTTCAAGATCTCGTGTGATCTTTATCTCACCACTATCAGTTCTTATATCATAGTTCTCAAATTCTAATTTCTGGAGTCTTATATCCATGTTCAAGTTCTTAACTAAGTCAGGTGTAAATAATTTAGGTGCATAATTGAGTGAAATTAGATCGATTGAACCATCTGGATAATCTCTCAAAATCTCCTTACATAGATCACTGATAGATTGATCAATATCTTCAGTTGTTTTAATTATTTGTTTTGTCATATCTCTTTTTTTAATATTTAGTTATGTCGAAGTTACTCCATAGACCACAGTTAGCTGTAGTTTAAGAGTTTGTTGATCAGATTTTTTGCAAAAGATTTAATATACATAATATCAGCCAAACTAGGTATCAGCAAAGAGTAGGATACTCCCGATAATTTCTTAAAAATAAACATCAACATCAACCCATATAAAACTCCCCCAATGGATATAGCCATTGCAGCACCTGTAAGATCCCACCATTGCAAAAACACCCAAGCAAGTATGAGCTGGAGAATCAAGGGCAGTGCTTGAATTTTAGGGATTATGCTTGCTTGCCCGATACCAGAAAAGTAATTTACTAATGTTCCACCAACGCCCACTATCACTAGACCAGGTATAAGGTATCTAACTACCAAAGCTGTGGGCTGAAATTCTGGCCCATAGAGTAGCACAATAAGAGGTTCGGCAAACATCATCAGAACCAAACCAGAAGCAAACATCAATATAGTAGTCACCCGAAAAGCCTTGCATGTAATCTCAACTGTTTCATTCTGATTAGAACTACTAACACGCGGGAATAAAAGAGTGTTGATAGGTCTAACCACTTTATCAAGTAATAAGCCGACACCCTGAGCCTGAGCAAGAAATGCCATTTGTGCGGGCAAGAGGTAAGCTACTGCAAGCAGATTAATTCCTGTTTGTTGGAGCTGTCCTAATATCCCTCCTAAGTAAAAATGGATACCATAGCGAAACAAGGCAATACTAACCTGCTTACTGGGTAATCCTTTCACCCAGCCGTTTCGATCAATAGCAAACCATCCATATAGCAAAGCCAAACTACTTCCAATTAGTCCGCCCAGGATGACTGACCAAAGCCCAATTGTTGTCAATGTAAGCAGGCAGATTACAGTAAATGAATTTGACAATGCATTAGTCACGACCATGCGATTATAAGCATGAATATTCTCATGAGCTATGTGGAAGTATGTGTAGTTCAAATAAAGAAAGTTTAAGGGAATTTGTATCAGTAAAACTAAGAGTTCGGTCTTATGATTGCCTGTATCATTTTTGAATAACCAATCATATATTGGTTCAAACTGCCACAGTATCAAAGAGATAATTAAACCAGCGCTCACCAAAGCAATCAAGTTCAGGTTAAGTAGAACATCCTCTCTTCTAAATGTTTTTTTTCCAAGGAAATAAACTGCGGCAACATCTGTCTTAGTCCGACCAAAAGCCTCTGCATAGGATGGTACCATCGATAAAATTACCCAAATACCCAGGGCCATTGGGCCCAGTATTCTTGCAACAATAATGCCTGTGCCAAGCTTGGTAACAAACAGAAATAAGTCACGCTGAAATATAGAAAATGCTTTATTTGCTAGAGAAATCTGTTTACTCCAATAATTCTAATTATTTAAATAATAAAGAATAGCTATTGATCCATTATTTAAATAATATTGTTTGAATCTAATTTAGAAGATTATTGCTTAATCAAAAACCGCTTTTAACAAAATGCTTCCTAAGTTCTCATTTGGGTAATCCCACTCAGAAATAATTTGATTAGCTAGTGCCTCTGAAGACCTTTTGTCGTGTAAATACAAATTTACCATTTTCAATAAATTCTCAATTGAATTGGCAATGGGCACACCTTTAAAGTAGTCCATCCTGAAATATTTATGATTTCTCTTTTTTAACATTCCTTTATTATCGAGCATATTGGAAATGACCGCACACTTTTCCAAAAAAGCCATCTCTATCCCTAGTGAAGTAGAGTAAGACATAATAAATAAGTCGCAACCTTTACAATCGTTAATAAACTGTAATATTGATTCTCTAAAACCTTTTTCTCCATATTTATCAATAGAAATAAATAGATTTTTTGGCCAAATTAATTCGATTGACGAAATAGAGTTATACTTTTCTTCTATCCTTTTTTTGGTCTTAATATCTGAAGCTACCGGTCGATAAATTAACTTAACTTCTGATTCCATTTTATCAATATAATTTAAGATGGAATCCACTGCTGCTAATTCATCAGATAATGAATAGTAATCGGATGAGACACCAGCATAGACAATTGTTCTCTTTTTCTTATGGTCTGTTTTTAGTTCACTCACTTCATCTCTTTTGATTTCTTCAAGATGTCTAAACCATAAGGAACCAAGTTTATATATCTTAGATTCAGGAATTTTGTGGAAGTCACGAGCTTGTTTGTATTCAAATGGTCCTTGGACACAAACAGAATCAAAGTTATTTAGTAAATGTCCATTACAAAATAATTGATCTGTACTATAAGTTACCAATATTTTTTTCCAATTTTCATCATTAGATAAGTGGGCTAATTCTCTATCTTGGATACCCCAGTTAGCGGCTTGAATCAAAGAAATGTTTTCGTATTTCCTCGAAATTTCTAGTAATCTTTTATCTTGATACCAAGATTTGCCTAAAAGGTTCTCTGCAATATTCCAAGATTTTTTTGACTGGCCAATCAACCCTAAAAGATAAAGAAATAACCTCTTTATTGCATTTAGCTTATGATCTTTTCCCTCATTTCCAAAAACTGTGTACTGATTTTTATAAAAAAATTCCATGCCAGAATTCCTGTATTTAAACCAGAATCCGTTTCTCCTCATTAATTCAGTAATAACCAATATTTTCTGTGTCAAATAGGAGCATTCTTTCTGTTTCCATGTATAGAGTGTTGTATTTTCTTTCTGAAAATCTTCTCTAAATCCTGCTTCGGAACAAAAAGGGCTTACAATTAATATATCTGCTTTAGTTGAAAATAGTGTAAGCACTTCTCTTGATAAAAGGTTCCTAGCAATCCTTATAAATGGGACTGATAGGATGACTAAATTGGATGAATTATTCTGGTTCATATGGGTTCTTAATAAAGACTTAAAGAGTTTTACCTGTTCTTATCCTTCCATCCTCTTCCCATTAAAATATATTCATTTTTATTTCTAGCTCTCAATGAGTTATTAAGAACAAAAGGCTTCCACCCATCATTTTTATTTTTCGATTCATCTATTTGGTTATCCTCACTACCTAAGTCTGATGGTTTATATTTTAGTTCATAAGAACCATTATCTAAGGCATTCCATAAGTCATTATTTCTATGTTGTTCTATTTGACGCCAAAATTCTTTTTTTCCTAGGCCGATCCATTGACAAAACATTTTAGTATCAGATGGATAAACTCCTTGAAATTTTTCAACTAAAGATAAGCCTCTACTTCTAGTCATAGAATTTAGCCTGATTTCTCTGCATACATGATCTGTGACCTTGCCATATCCATGTTTTATTAGCTTAATATAGTCATGGATGCCTGAATAATGGTGAGAATCAACATCGTTATAAGTATCAAATGTTCTCTGCTGTGAATTTGTATGATAGCCATACATTGAAATCATTTCTTCGTGCTGTTTTCTAGAATCCCATCGAATATAATTATTAAGATAAATCCCTCTGACGCCAATTGCTGCTAACTCGCCGTCATTTGGATAAAAGTATTGATAAATATCAGACTCATCTAAATCATTATCTTCATTCAATAAGTCTTCGGCCTCAACTCCCATGAGATCATGGTCTTTTCTATATTTTCTAGTCATCTCGACTTCATCCAAGTGGGAAAACATACCAACCTGATCTATGCCTTGATGGGCACCCCATATGATTAGCGGTATCTTGTATTTACAAGCAACTTGGACAGGGAAAACGGTTTGTCCAGCCAAAATATGCCAATAAATGCTGCCTAGTGTCTTGATAGTTTCTAGAGTAATTCTTTTTACTTTGTCAGGCTGAACAGTCAATTGCATAAAGTCTGCTCCTATGAGACTCCTTAAATAAGCTAAATTTCGGATGCCAACCTGAGTATTGTAATGAATATTGTAATTAACCAATAAAGGCTTCATTCCGAGAACATTTTTAACAATATGCAAAATAAAATGTGAATCTCTGGCTCCAGAGATTGGCACAATACAATCATGCATCGTTCTTGATGATGACTTATAAGAAGATGTCAGCTTTTTTAGTCTTTCAAAACGATGTGGCCATTCAAGTTGGTCTTTTTCAAGATGAACCTTGCAGCCACTACATTCACCGTCTTGATCTATTATAATTCCTAGGGGATGATTTTCTGGATAGAGGCACTTTTTACAAAATTTCATATGACCTCATCCTCAATTTTCTCAAATCTCATATTTTCAAGATCAATATCATCTAACTTATTTATTCTCGATTCTAGATGACTATAGTTAGCCATTTCATATGAGGCAAAAGTGTCGGCTCTAACGCTTAAGCCTTCTCTTTTCATAATTTCCTTGGTTAGAATCACACTCATCTCTGTAAAATGAAAATAATTACCAACTGCTAATGCATCTATTCCTGCTTTTGATCCCTCAATTAGGTGATCTATATGTCCCACTCCCCCGCAAAAAATTACTGGAATATTTATTAATTCCTTAATCTCATTATATAAATCAATATCATAACCCGATTTCATCCCATCCTTATGAACCGAGTTAATAAAGATCTCGCCTGCGCCAAATTCCTGAGCAGTCATGATTAATTCTTTATAATTCATTTGTTTACAATCTATGTTCTTATTAAATACATAATAACTTCCATCGTCGTCATGATTTATATCTATAGAGACTACTATGCATTGATTGCCAAAATAACTTGCTCCTAACTTAACTATATTTGGATCTCTCAAGAATTGAGAATTAATGACGACTTTATCTGCTCCATTTCTAATCAACTCCTTCATATTTTCTATACAAGAAATTCCTCCCCCTACAGCTATTGGTGTTTGAGCAAAATTTGAAACTGATTCAATCATTTTTGAATTTGGCTTTTTATTTTTACTTGAAGCATCAATATCTAAAATGAGTATTTCATCAATCCCCCATTTATTTAAATACTCCACAGAGGTGGCTAGTGTCCCCACTGGAAGAAACTTTGAAAAACCTATACTTTGAACTACCCATCCATCTTTAACCACAAGTGTTGCAATTAGTCTTTTTTTAAGCATACTTATTTTGATATTGTTAAGTTTGTAAAGGCTCTCAAAACTTTTAACCCATTCCTTTGGCTCTTTTCTGGATGAAACTGTACGCCAAAAATATTTTTCTCAGAAATAATTGAACTTATTTCCTTGCCATATTGACATGTTGCACAAACATTCTTGTTATTCTTTGCTACAAATTCATAACTATGATCGAAATAAAAATTCGGGTCATCATCAAGGCTATCGAGTAGAGGAGATTGCTTTTTATAAATTAAGTTATTCCACCCAACATGAGGAACTGGGTATGAGTCTTGATTATCGATTCTTACTACATCTCCAGGAATCCATCCCAGTCCTTTAGTGACTTTTTGTTCCTCTGAGCTATCAGCAAGTATTTGCATGCCTAGGCATATACCTAGAAATGGCTTGCCGTTAGTTATTACTTGTTTCTCTAAAAATCTTTCAAAACCATTCTTATGAAAATTCTCAATTGCTTTGGGAAAGGCGCCAACACCCGGCAAGATATATGAATCAAGCGGATCTAGTTTTGATGTTGAGCTCGAGATGACATAGTCCAAATCTAGAGATTTAATTGCATTGGCAACAGATGCAATATTTCCCATCTGATTATCAATTATCCCAATTCTTATATTGCCCATAAGAGAAGCCTTTTTAATACTTTACTTTGAGTTTCCATTGATCATTTACTCCCTTCTCCCAGATATCCATATTTCTATTTGCTTCTAGTTTTCTAAAGAAATCATCCGGTTTAATTTTCAGGTAGTGACAAAGCTTCTCTATATATTCATTACTGCATTTGCCATCATATTTCTGAACCAGATCGATTGCCTCATCTCTTGTCATTTCACCTGCATGTATTCTTTCCATCGTCTGATCTGTTACATGACCAAAGCCAAATTTAACAAATTTCATAAGCTGATTTACTATCCTAAAATCTTCATCTAGTGCAGATATTCCCCAGAGATCACCAGTATTTTCTGGATTATCATCTCTAGTTATAAGGCCCCTTTCCACAGAAAACTCTCCGTTATTCCAACCTGACCAGTCCCTAATATAATATCCAAGATATACAATTCTTAAGCCGGCATACTCTACGTCATCATTTGAAGGATAGTTATAGAAATGGAGATCTTGCGAACTGACTTGCTCATCTAAAAATACATCTGCATTTCCATCCATGATAGTGTTAGATTTTCTCATCTGTGATGCATCTCCATCTAATTTTCCATGTTTCTCTCCAATTGTGTGTGCCGGATTTTCTCCTAAAAATATTAATGGTATTTTTTCAGCTATTGCGACGTGAATAGGGATAGAGTAGAGTGCCATTTCTGAAGCATTGAATAGATTGAAATAATTTTTAAAACATTTTTGCATCAAATATTTAAACTTCTCAGGATTCACACCTACTGATATGCAATCAAAGCCATGGTCAACTAAGTTTGATAAATTTGCCGGTCCCCTTTCGCTTGTTTCTTCTGGAGGGTAAATCGCACTCACTAGCAGAGGGTTCATTCCCAACTCATCTCTGGCAAAAAAAGCTTGTCTTGTTGAATCTTTGCCACCACTCACTGTGACTATGCAATCGTAAGCACTTTTAGTATTTCTTTTTCCCCACTCTCTTATTTCTTCAATTTCAGAATCTCTAACTGACCAATCTATTAGGCCTTTTTCTTGATCTTCAAAGAGTCTGCAAACTCCACAAACACCCTCTGTATCTATATAAACATTAGGCCTTGTTGATGGATTAACGCATCTCTTACATAAAGTAACAGTCATTTTCTTTTTCCTAAATCAAAGTGTATTGCCATAAAGATTACGTCCATACTTTTGCCATCAATTAAGTAATGCTCCTTTCTCTTGCCATCATCACACATATTACTTTTTTCCATCAATCTCAACATTGATTTGTTTGCAGATACGGTACCGGCTGTAATTTTCCTTGGTTTTAAATTTAATTCAACCCATTTAATTGCTGCAATCCAGGCCTCAAAACCATAGCCTTTTCCTCTAGAGCTTGATGATCCAATAAGAATTCCCATATCGCAAATTTTGTTATATGTATCCTGGTAAATCGTCATCGTTCCAATCATTTCTCCTTTCTTTGTTTTGATTGAAAGGAAATAGTTTGGGGTTGAGCTGAAGCTAGCTAAATACTTCTCTGAAGTTTCTTTAGTATGCAAATTGTGTCTCTGTTCGCTATATCTCATTAAATATTTATTATTAAGCCAAGAAACATATTCATCTGTGATATCAGACTCCACAAAATCTCTGATAATCAGGTTTTCAGTGTGAATTTGGATTTCTTGCATTTTTCTCAGTTTGCTAGATGTTTTAGGTGAATAAGTTCCTTATGTGGCAGTCTGCATTGAGGAGACCATGGCGGCAGAGAACAAAAAACTTTCTTTCCTGATTGGATAGCAATTACTAATGCATAAGTCTCACATCCAGCTACCCAATGAGCTGATCCTATAGACTCGAACAATTGTCTATCTTTATCTATTTTGATTGAGAATTCAGGATTATTTTCAATAAGCTCTTGATATTTGCCCTCCTTATCTGATGGATGAGGTCTAATGACGATATTGATATCATTTGGTAGATTTAAATGTTCAAAATTCTTAATAAGAAAATTAAATGCTTGAAATTCTCCTAGAATTCCTTTTCCCCAATCACTTCTTATTGGCTCCATGACATAAAGTAATTCTGGCTCTTCATTTAAATTAATTAGATTTATGTTTTTAATTTGGTCCTTTAAGTAGAAATTAGTAATGAGTTCTATCTTAGTGTTTGGAAAACAATCTTGAGCGATTTTAAATGCGTACTCATCAACTACCCAGATCTCATCAGGCAGAATACTCTCATCATCTTTTATGAATCGTTCTTTATAATTTACCCAATGATCAAGAATAGTTATCGAATAAATCCCATATTTTTTTGCAATCTTTCTAGCCTTCTTCTCAATATCACTAGACCAACCTGAACCTGTTATTAGAGTCTTATTGCCTTTTACCATATTTTCTAAATTGTCATTAATGTCATTGTCAAAATTATGGGCCTTCAAAATATCTATTGCGGGTCCTTCAAGGTAAAATTGGAAATCACTGTTACAAGAATGCTTCAAGAAACTAAAAATTAAGTTACTCGCTCCGGCATCAGAGCAAACTATTCCTATTCCTGGAGTCAAAATGCCTGAACTTTTAATGTTCATCTAAAGATTCTTAATTAACTCAAGATTAGACCAAACCTTCTTAAATGCTAGAATTACTTGTTCAATTTCTTTTTCAGAAAATTCACACATGCAAGTGCCGATACCAAGGAACCTATTTAAATGATAATCCTCAGCTATAGGGCAAAGTCCTGCTCTATAGTCTATTTCTTTTGATTCCTCATAATTACTCCATGGATATCCTTCTGAACCGAACGCGATTTTATTTTTAAATAGAGGTAGTAAATGTATATTCTGATAACCTTCCATGAGTGCAGGAACGCCCTCTGCTTTTAATGCAGCTAAGATATTTTTACGTCCAATAGTTTCTGCCAAAGAATTATCAAGAATCATCCCATAAACATAATAGGCATGTGTATTGCTCTCAGATACAAAAGGAAGATTTAATCCTTCTAGCTCAGAAAGGCCCTCATTTAATTGTTCAGCTATCCTCTGCCTAGATTTGACTTTTGATTCCAGTTTATCAAGTTGATGATTAGCGATAGTTGCTTCAATTTCACCCAATCTAAAGTTGTACCCAAGCATATTTGTAAGTTGTTTGGGATCATCACTTTCTATAACGGCTTCAGCATGATTTCTAATTAAACATAGTCTCTTCCATAAATCAGTATCATCAGTCACTATAATTCCACCTTCTCCACAATGAATATGCTTATGATAGTTCAGGCTGTAACCTCCTATA
>MDTE01159870.1_pt1 | contig 13052 bp, 9 predicted proteins | sample 811231 | NCBI WGS metagenome assembly MDTE01 (sample SAMN05326651, study PRJNA326480) | marine metagenome | isolation source: seawater | place: Indian Ocean: Red Sea | collected 2010
AAAGATGGTTTGCATCCATTTACAAATATTGAAGAGAGTGTCTATGATTCTTTTGGTGCAGGCCACTCTAGTACTTCAATAAGTGCTGCATTGGGCATGGCGGTTGCTAAACCCGAAAAAAATCATGTTGCTGTGATTGGAGATGGTGCTATGACAGCTGGTATGGCTTACGAAGCTTTAGCTCATGCTGGGTCACTGGATTCAGATATTCTAGTAATTCTTAACGACAACAGTATGTCGATCTCTAAAAATATTGGCGGTTTTTCAAATTATTTAGCAAGAATCTGGTCAAGCAAATTTTATACCTCTGTTAGAGAAGGAGGAAAAACAGCACTAAGGTTTATCCCATCTGCCAAAAATTTTGCAAAAAGAGCAGAAACTCATTTTAAAGGCATGCTTGCACCTGGAACTTTGTTTGAGGAACTTGGTTTTAATTATATCGGTCCAATGAATGGTCACAATTTAGATGAAATGTTAAGGACCTTGAATAATTTGAAAGATCTCAAAGGTCCAAAGCTTTTACATTTAATAACTCAAAAAGGAAAAGGATTTTCTCCTGCAGAGAAAAATCCAATTGGATTTCATGCTTTAAATAAGATTGAAACTAAAAAAAATATTTCAAACGGTAAAAAGTATTCTGCAGTGTTTGGAGATTGGCTTTCGAAAAAAGTTGAGAACGGTGACGACAACTTGGTAGCAATTACCCCTGCAATGTCAGAAGGATCAGGAATGAATGATTTTGCTGAAACAAATCCAGATAAGTTTTACGATGTTGCTATAGCTGAGCAACATAGTATGACTTTTGCCGCAGGATTGGCCAAAGAGGGAAAAAAACCTGTTCTTGCAATTTATTCTACATTTTTACAAAGAGCTTATGATCAATTAATTCATGATGTAGCTTTGCAAAAATTAGACGTAACTTTGGCTATAGATAGAGCTGGTCTTGTAGGAGGCGATGGAGCAACTCATGCAGGTATCTTTGATGTTTCTTTTTTGAGGTGTATTCCTAACATTATCATTATGAGTCCTTCTGATGAAAATGAGTGCTGGAAGATGCTCTCGACTGGATACAATTATCCAGGTCCCGCAGCAATTCGTTATCCTAGAGGTGAAGGTCCAGGCGCTGAAATTTCAGAAAGCTTTAATTCTCTAGAAATTGGTAAGGCAAGATTTATCAACGAGGTGGTATCAGAGTTTGTTATTTTCTCTTTTGGAAACATGTTAAGTTTGTCAATGGAAATTGCAGATACATTGAATTGTTCTTTGGTAGATATGAGGTTTATAAAGCCTCTTGATGAAGAGTTAATAGAAAAATGCGCAAAAACCTACAAACATATTATTTCTATTGAAGAAAATGTTGTGACAGGCGGAGCAGGTTCAGCTGTGAATGAGTTTTTATCAAAAATTGGGTATTCTGAAAAACTTAAGATTTTTGGAATCCCAGATGAATTTCCTATAGTAGGCAGTCAAGAAGATCAAAGAGAAGCTGCAGGCTTGTCAAAAAATAAAATTATCGAAAAACTCTCAGAAGAATTAAACTTAAAAAATTTGGATAAAAAAGTTTCCGCCTAACAAAGTTAAGCCAGCAAATATACCTGCAACTAAATCGTCTAAAACAACCCCAAAACCTGATTTAAATCTTCTATCAATAAATGAAATAGGATGAGGTTTAAAAATATCAAAAAAACGAAAAAGACCAAATAGAAAGAAAGCAGCAAGATAAGATTCTTTTTGCCATTCTGAAGATGAAAAGTCATAAATTCCCAGAACAGGTATAAACAAGAAAGATAGCCAGGCACCTGCTACTTCATCAATAACAATTGCCTTATGATCTTTTTCCACTATGTCTTTCGAAGCAAATGAGCAAACAACTGTTGCAAGAATAACAAAGCAAAGAAATAGCGAAACAAAAAGAAGATAGCTTAATTGGAAATAAATAAAAGAAAAAAATAATAGAAGCCCTGCTAAGGATCCCCATGTTCCTGGTGCAACAGGCAAAAGTCCAATTCCAAAAAAAGATGCTAAAAGGTGTGAGAACTTGGTTAGCTCTGGAAATTTATTCATCTACTTAAGTGATTATAGCTTTTGCCTTTTATGAATATCTCTTTTTTTCCTTTAAAAATCCTTAATCCTTTGTCTAAAGTCATCTCGCCAATCTTAAATTTTTTTATTTTTTGTTTTTTGCAGATTTGAGAAAACTTGATTTCTTTACTTTTAGGCACGGTGAAACAAAGTTCATAATCATCGCCCCAAGTTAAAGCCTCTTCGAAAGGACCTATATATGGAATTGAATCAATATTTATTTCTGCGCCTAGATTGCTTTCTTTGCAGATGTGACCTAAATCTCCCAATAATCCATCGGAAATATCTATACAGCTACTAGCAATATTTCTTAAATTTTTTCCCAACTTAGTATGTACCTTAGGTTGAAGAAACTTCTTTATATATTTTTTTTCTTCAGTGGAGAGAGTTTTTTTCTTTGACTGAATAGTTTTTAAACCTAACTTGGCTATACCTAAAACCCCACTTACATAAATTGAATCTCCAACTTTTGCTCCGTTTCTGGAGATAAACTCTTTGCGCCCAACTTCGCCACAAACACCCACTGACACAGAACATTCTTTTCCTTTCACTAAGTCCCCACCTATTACTGGTACTTGATAGGTTTTAGTAAATTGCTTCAGACCCCGAGCAAAGTCTTTTAACCAACCTAATTCTTTGCTTGGCGTTACCAGGCTAATGGATAGCCATTTTAGAGTTCCTCCACAAGCAGGGATATCGCTGGCTGCAACACAACAAGCTCTGTAAGCAATTAAATCTGGGGATAAAGTCTTAGGAAAATGAATATCAGAGTTAGAAACGTCTGTGGAAAAAATCAGATCTGACTTTTTAGCAAAAAAAAGAGCTGCATCATCGCCAGGTCCAAGAATGATGCCTGAGGAGTCATTAAATTGACTCCCCAAGTCTTTAAAGTATTTTTGAAGAACTAAAAATTCATCCGATTCTTTCATTGAGAATCGGATAAATGGTTAAGAATTGTAAGCTTCAAATAGGCCAGTAGCGCCCATACCGCCACCAACACACATTGTGACGATGCCGTATTTACCGCCTCTCCTATTAAGTTCTCTTGCGACGTGACCAACCTGACGTGAGCCAGTCATACCAAATGGATGTCCTATAGAAATTGAACCGCCATTGACATTTAATTTATCACTAGGAAGACCGAGCTTATCTCTAATATAAACCACTTGAGATGCAAAAGCCTCATTAAGCTCCCACAAGTCAATGTCTTCTAATTTTAAATCAGCAGATTTTAAAAGCTTAGGTATAGAGTAAACTGGACCAATGCCCATTTCATCTGGTTGACAGCCAACAACTGTAAAACCTCTAAAATAAAGTTTTGGAGTTAAACCAAGTTCTAAAGCTTTTTCTTCGCTCATGACCAAAGTAACTGAGGCACCATCAGATAATTGTGATGAGTTACCAGCTGTCACTGAACCATTTTCTGGATCGAATACAGGTTTTAAAGAAGAAAGTCCTTCTATGGTTGTTTCGGGACGATTGCAATCGTCACGATCAACAGTCACTTCTACGTCTTTCTCTTCACCAGACTCTTTATTAACCAATTTCATCACTGTATCCATTGGTACAATTTCGTCGTCATAATATCCAGCTTCTTGAGCAGCTGCAGTCCTTTGTTGACTTGAAAGAGCATATTCGTCTTGTGCCTCTCTGGTTACATTGTAGCGTTTTGCTACACATTCAGCTGTTTGGCCCATGGCGTGATAAATCCCAGGAACATCCGCAGCCAGTTTTTCATTTACATACATATGCATGTTGGTATTCCCTTGAGTGGTAGAGATAGACTCTACTCCTCCAGCAATTATGCAATCAGTAAAACCGCTTTGGACTTGAGTTGCTGCCATAGCGACTGTCTGCAAACCAGAAGAACAATATCTGTTCACTGTAGTGCCACCTACTTCAATTGGTAATTTGGATAATACCGCAACGTTTCTTGCAATATTATGACCTTGTGCACCCTCAGGTGCTCCACAACCCAAAATCATGTCTTCCACCATTGTCGGGTCTAATCCTGGATTTCTTTCTAGCAAGGCATCTACTAAATGTGCTGTCATATCGTCTGCACGAGTTTGGTTAAATCCCCCTCGGAAAGATTTAGCGAGTCCTGTTCGGACGCTGTCAACGATTACTACGTTTCTCATAAAATCTCCTATATTTCGAACATTGATTATAAAGACTATTCCTTACGATTACTAACAAAAAAACCCTTGCCTAAGCAAGGGTTTTTTTTGCTTAAGATTTGATTAAAAATCTAAACCAAAAGACATACCAAAGGATCTACCTTCCCTAACAAACACAGATTGAGTGTGTCCTACAGAAGAGTTACCGATACCAGCACCGGTTACGTTTCTGTCGTCAGTTAAGTTTTGACCCCAGAATCTAATATTCCAATCTCCGTTGGTAGGTACAATAATTAATGAGAAATTGTACTCATCCCAAGCTTTGATTTTATTAGCAGGAATATTTGCAATGCTGTTGAATGTATCAGACTGGTAGTAATAATCCAATCTAGGAGTAACTTCAACATTGTCGGTTTGGAAAGTGTATGCAATACCAAATCCTAATGTAAGTTCAGGGAATGGCATTTCGTTTCCAGTGTAATCCATTTCTAGACCACCTCTTAAAAACTTACCTTCTACAATTTTTCCATCCACTACAGTTGAAGCACAACGTTCGTTAGCAGCTAAAGAAAGCTCATTTGCTCGAGTTACCTTATCTGCATACGTTGCCATCATTAAGAACGCTTTACACGCACCACCTGTTTGAAGTGAAGCACCAGTTCCTCTGCTTATGATTGAAGGTAGCAGAGTTCCAGTTGGAATTGCAGATCCAGAACCATTAGCTGTTGGGCCACCATAGATCTGAGTTGTAGTTGGAGCTAAGCCAGCTGTTCCACCAAGAGCTACTGGATGACAAGTATTAATAGCACCTGGAATGTTTATACACATTGTTCCAAGGTTACCATAGCCAACTGCGTGTGCACTGGATTCAAATGGTAAGAAAGTTCCTGCCAAATTACCTGAGGTAAATTCAATATCTTTACCAGCAGCATCTTTAGCACAATCGTCAAACGCTGAAGCAGAACAAGTCATAGCAAAAGCGATTTCATTTGTTGTTCTTTGGCCTGCTAGATAAGTAGCTTTATCAGCATCCGTAGCACTGGCACCCAGCGCGGCTAATCCAAGTTGAAGATCTAAAATTCTACCGTAAGTAGTACCTAGAGCATCTTTAGCAACTAAGAAAGAGTTCGCTGTGAAGTTTTTCGCAACGTGCCAGTCTTCATAACCATCCATGTTTCCAGTTGATTTTTGTTGACGATAATGACCACCTAAATCGTGAGCATTGATCATTTTGAAATTACCAATCTCAGAAGTTGCATAGTTCAACATCATGTTGAAAGTCAAACCTGGAACAGTTGGTGGCGCTAAATATAATTCAAGCTCCGCACCCATGTTCTCAAGCGGCATACCTACGTTAATGGCCGTTTCGTTTCTGATAGCTCCGATGTGGAAGTTATCAAAGTCGTTGTAATAAATCGATGCGTTTGCAACTAAACCAACTTCAGGCACAGTTGCTTTAACACCAAATTCTATTGCGTCCACTCCTGTGCTCTCGAAAGTGTAAGGCGTATCTGGGAATTGATCCGCATTAAATGGCGGGTTAAATCCACCACCTTTGAAACCTTTTGAGTAACTCGCATAGAAAAGAGTATTCTCATCGATTTGGAAATCCCACACAAACCTTCCAGTAGTTTCTGAAAAGTCTTTTATTGGAGATATGCCATAAGTAGTGTAGTCAGTATTGAAAGCAGGCAGTGGCGCTAGTGGTTGTGAACCATTAGCAGCTCCTGAACCAGGAACTGAACCAATTTTTTGACCTACGGTGTCGACTGCTGGGTTATCCGCGTCAATTCCGCTATTAAAACAAGCTAAGTTGTCTGTTCCACCGGTTTCATATGAAAGGTCTTTACCTGTGGCTAAACTGATTCCACAAGTTCCTCCAAGCCCCGCTGCTGCAAGTTGACCTGCACCAAGTCTAGCCGGATCCCAATTTGAAATTAAAGGCACTTTGTAGAACATGTTTTGAACAGAAACGCTTTTGGTATCTTCGTTGTATCGAAGACCTAGAGTCAATCTGTTTCTTTCGTTCACATCAAAGTAAAACTCTGTGAAGATTGAAGCAGAATCCAAACCAAAAGAATCTGTTACGTTTTTATAAAACTCCGTGTACAAACCATCAATTCTAGAAACCATGTTTTGGGCAACCGACATAGGAGTAACAGTTGCAGAACCACCGTTTTTCTTAATTACACCTGTCAAGGTTTCAGCTCCACTTACAATGGCAGGATTAGCAAGAATGGCTTTTCCTGTTGCAATGGCACCAGCTGTACAAGGACCTGCAGGAGTACTTAAACCTGAACAAGCAAGCGCGCCTCGATAACCTTCTCTATATTGACCAGCAAGAAGTTCTGGCAGCATCAATCCATTTAGCGTGATACCCGATGCGTATACATCGTAGTAAGAGTGCGTGTTATTTGAAATGTCTATTGCACCAATTAAGAAGTTGAACATACCATCAAGATCAGAAACAAACTTAACTTCGTGCGTGGTAGAACTGTATTTACCGTGGAATGCTGTTCCGGAGGCAGGCATGACATGATAGCCATTTATACCAGCACCGCCAGGACAAAATGACCCAGCTTTAAACTGACGGTAATCACAAGTAGTTCCAGTTTTTTGAGAATTACTGTAACCCAAAGGCAAACCATCGTTGTAAATCGGTAAAGCCTGAACCGCTGCAGACCATCTCAAACCACTTCCTTCGGAAGAAAGAGACGTATCGTCACGATAAAATTGTCTTAAATTCTGATTGTAAGAATAAGTCAAAGCTCCGTTGTCAAAGTCTTTGTCAATAATGAATTGAGACGTGGATTCTTGCACATCGTGCGTAGGGGAGCCCCAAACATTGCTTTGGAAAAAGTCTTGAGGAACCGTTCCTGTATCTTGCGGCAATCCAGCAGGAGCATATAGCTTACCTTCATCGACACTACCGTTGGTTAGATTTCCTGGAACATAGTAACCAAGGGTTTTACCCAATAAACCGGGAAGCGTTGAACCATTGGACATTGGATGAACTGGTTGGAAAACTTGCTCTCCACCCATGACACAACCTTGCACCAAGTTTCCTCCAGTTTGACACCAAACACCACTGGTTTGAGTTCTTGAAGATTCTTCATCATATGCGTTGTGAATTAAAGTAAGGGTTAAATCGTCTGCAGGTTCCCATTGAAGAGTAGCACGCCATTGGTAGCTATCTCTGCTGTCAAATGGATCGACCGACTTTGAATAAAGGTTTTTATTAACTCCATCTTTTTCGAAATTATTGTAAGCAAGTCTTAACCCGAGCTCATCACTGATCGGAACGTTCAACATTACATCTACTTGCTTTTCGTTGTCTTGACCATATTGAAGCCTAGCCCTGCCGTAGAATTCGTCCAAATCAACTCTTGCAGTAATCAAGTTGATTACACCACCAGTTGCGTTTCTTCCGAAAAGCGTACCCTGAGGACCACGCAAAACCTCAATTCGAGCCATATCCATAAAGCCAAGCTCGTTTGTAGATGTCGTGCCCAAAGGCAAGCCATTTAAATGAACTTCAACCCCAGCATCTGCACTTGCCGCAGTTGCTAAGTTAGTAATACCTCTTATAGAGAAACCACCAGTACCGAAAGTATTTGACGAATATCCAACACCTGGAACTTGCAACTGAATATCACTTGCAACTTCAATTTGACGGTCAGATAACATTTCATCTGTAAAAGCCGATACCGCAATTGGAACGTCTTGAAGACTTTGTTCCGTTCTCTGTGCTGTAACAACTACTTCCTCAATTGTGGCTTGAGCATACATAGAACTTACAACGGTAAGTGAGGCTATGAATGCCAAACATATTTTAAAGAAATTACTCATTTAGAATCCTCCCCTAATGAGTTAAATAATTAATTTGTGAAGAACTCAAGCAAGAAAAATATAACTTTTACTTATAAGCTTAAGGATTCTCCCCCTATAGCAATCGATAATACCTAATTTTGCAAGTACTGCAACCTTTTCAGAACAAAAAAAACTTCTTTTGAGAAAACCGTTTAAAATGGATTTTTTGCCTCAGAGGCCAACGTAATTATGAATAAAAAAGAGAGGGCTTTGTTTGTAGAAAAAAAGCTTGCTGAACTTTTTCCAAACCCCAAAGCGCCCCTTAACCATAAAAATGCTTTTACATTATTAATAGCAGTTCTTTTGAGCGCTCAAACAACCGATAAAAGAGTGAACATTGTAACCAAAGATCTTTTTAAGGTTGCTTCAAGCCCAGAAGCAATGCTCAAACTTGGAGAAGCAAAAGTGTATGAATACATCAAAACTTGTGGATTGGCTCCAAAAAAAGCGAAGGCAATAATAGAGACTTCTAAGATACTAATCGATAAACACAGTGGTAAAGTTCCTAAAGATTTGTTTTTACTGGAAGAGCTTCCTGGGGTCGGTCATAAAACTGCATCAGTAGTGGTGAGTGAATTTTTTAAAAAACCTGCTTTTCCGGTAGATACCCATATCCATCGTTTGGCTCAGCGTTGGGGCTTAACAAATGGTAAATCTGTTAATCAAACAGAAAAAGATTTAAAAGAATTATTTGATGAGACGAATTGGCGCAATTTGCATTTGCAAATTATTTTTTACGGAAGGACATTTTGTACAGCAAGAGGCTGTGATGGAACGGTTTGTTTCATGTGTAAAAGTTTATATCCTAATAGAAAAAATAAAATTAAGACTTTAAAAGCTTAAAATAATTTCTATCAGGAGTATAATTTCAATTTGAAAAAATCTTACTTATGTACGGAAACAATCTTTCTATAAAATCCTTCGATGATGACCTTTGGCAAGCTCTAGAAAAAGAGCGCGTCAGACAAGAGCAACACATAGAACTAATCGCATCGGAGAATTATGCTTCTCCGAGAATCCTAGAGGCTCAAGGATCAATACTTACCAATAAGTATGCCGAGGGCTATCCGGGTAAGAGATATTACGGTGGTTGTGAGTTTGTGGATATTGCAGAACAATTGGCCATAGATAGGGCAAAGGAACTATTCAAAGCAGATTATGCGAATGTCCAGCCTCACTCGGGAGCTAGCGCAAATGCTGCAGTTTTTTTAGCATTGTTAAATGCTGGCGACAAAATTCTTGGAATGAGCCTTGATCACGGCGGTCATTTGACTCATGGCTCCAAAGTAAATTTTTCCGGAAAAATTTATGAATCCTACAGTTATGGTATTGATCCCGAAACTGGCGACATAGATTATGCCCAAGTTGAAGCTTTGGCGAAAGAACACAAACCTAAACTTATTATTTGTGGATTTTCAGCTTTCTCTGGGATTTTGGATTGGGCAAAATTTAAAGAAATTGCTAGCTCTGTTGACGCCCTTTTACTGGCAGATATTTCCCATGTTTCTGGCCTCGTTGCTGCTGGTCTTTATCCAAATCCCTTTCCGCATGCTGATGTCGTTACAACAACAACTCATAAAACTTTAGTTGGCCCGAGAGGAGGATTGATCCTAGCAGGTCCTAACGAAGAATTACAAAAGAAACTTAATTCGGCATTATTTCCTGGATCACAAGGAGGCCCATTGATGCATATTATAGCTGCCAAAGCGGTTTGCTTTAAAGAAGCTATGGAAGATGATTTTAAAGCATACCAACAACAAATTCTTTCAAATGCAAAAACTATGAGTAAGCAGTTCATGTCAAATGACATTGATATTGTTTCTAATGGAACCTCAAATCACATGTTCCTTGTAAATCTCATCAAGAATAAAGTTACCGGCAAAGATCTTGAGGCTGCACTTGGTCAGGCTTTCATCACTGTAAATAAAAATTCAGTACCCAATGACCCTAAATCTCCTTTTGTAACTTCGGGAATTCGTATTGGAACTCCAGCAGTGACTCGACGTGGTTTTAAAGAAAAAGAAGTTTCCCAAATTGCAGATTGGATTTCGCAAATCATTCATAATATTGAAGATCAAAGTTTACTTAAAGATATCAAGGAAGAAGTGAAAAATCTTTGCAGTAATTTTCCTGTTTATTCTCAATAAATCATGCACTGCCCTTTTTGTTCCTTCGAAGAAAGTAAGGTAATTGACTCCCGCCTGGTAACAGAAGGAAGTGAAATCAGAAGAAGGCGGGAATGTCTTAAATGCGGCGAAAGGTGGACTACCTTTGAGGTTGGTGAATTGGTAATGCCTAAAATAATAAAGCAAGACAAGTCGAGGGTGCCTTTTGATGAAACTAAGATTAGAGAAGGAATCGCTAGATCTTTGGAAAAGCGACCTGTAAGTGATGCACAATTTCAAACGCTCATTGATTCTATAAAAAAAGAGATAAGAGGCTTTGGTGAAAGAGAAATTGAATCAAAACAAGTTGGCGAATCGGTTATGCGGCATTTGAGGAAATTAGATGAGGTTGCTTTTGTAAGGTTTGCTTCAGTTTACCGAAGTTTTCAAGATCCAAATGAATTTAGCGAAGAAGTAAAAAAATTGAGTGATGAATGACTCTCATTTCATTTCAAAAGCAATTGCTCTAGCTCTCAAAGGAAAATTCTATACAAAACCTGGCGTTAACGTAGGCTGTGTAATTGTCAAAAATAATAAAATAATTGGTCAGGGCTTTTACGAAAAGTATGGTGGACCGCATGCTGAGATCAATGCCATCAATGACGTAAAAAGAAAATACAAAACAACTTATCTTTCAAAGCTTTCTGGAAGCGACATTTATATCTCTCTTGAGCCTTGCAGCACGAAGGGCAAGACAGGGGCATGCGTCAATGAAATTAAAAAATATGATTTTAAGAGAATTATAATTGGTACAAAAGATCCTTCACAGAATGGCATTACAATTCTTCAACGTGCCGGTTATGAAGTAAAAAATTTGGAAAATCGCCAATGTATGGCGCTGAATGAATCTTTTTTTCATAAAGTAAAATTCAAAAAACCTTTCATAAGAGCAAAAGTCGCAATGTCTAGTGATCATAAATCTGTTTTTGCTTCAAAGCAGAGAAAATGGATTACTGGAATTCCTGCTCGAAACGACGTTCAAAGACTTCGAGCAGAAGCAGATATTATTCTTACCGGTTCTGGAACAATAAATGAAGATAGTCCTTTGATGAATGTGAGAGCTAAAAAAATTATTGCTAATAAAAATTTTTCTCAGCCAGCAAGGTACGTATTCTCAAATGATCTTAAGTTAGACTGGACTGCGCCCTTTTTTAAGCTTCCAGGGCAAAAAGTAGTGGTGACTTCAAAAAAAAATCTTCCGAAATTCCCTCACGGAATAAATGATATTTCTGTAATGCATCTAAAAAATAAAAATTCCATAAATCCCAAAGACTTTGTAAAAAAGATATCTAAATTAAATATAAATAATATTTTGATAGAAGCAGGACCGAAACTTCTAGGGAGCTTTGGTGACTGTAACTTGATTGATGAATATATTTTTTATATTTCTCAAGAAAAACTAGGAGATAAGGCCTTATATTTTTATGGAGGAAATAAAGAATTAAACTTTTTTGATAGCAAGCTATTCGATATAGTTGAAGAAAAATTTATTGGGAAAGATAAAAAAATAATTCTAAGAAAAAAATAAAAATGAATTTGAACGATACGAAAGAGCTTATTTCTGAAATTAAAAAAGGAAATATGGTTCTTTTAATGGATGACGAAGATCGAGAAAACGAAGGAGATCTTATTCTGGCTGGTGAAAAAGTTAATGCAGAAAAAATAAATTTTATGGCAAAACACGCTAGAGGACTGATTTGTTTAGCAATGAGTCAAAACAAATGCGAGGCTTTAAACTTGAATCAAATGGTCAATGATAATAAAAGCGGTCATGGCACAGGCTTTACTGTTTCGATTGAAGCCGCTACTGGGATAACAACTGGTATTTCGGCAGCAGATAGAGCAAGAACCATTTCAGTAGCTTCAAAAGCTAAAGCCAAGGCCGAAGACATTGTCTCTCCTGGTCATATCTTTCCAGTTAGAGCAGTTCCAGGAGGAGTTTTATCTCGCACTGGTCATACTGAAGGCAGTACTGATTTATGCAGATTAGCAGGATTGACAGAATCGGCTGTAATTTGTGAGGTCATGAATGAAGATGGAACTATGGCGCGAAAAAAAGCCCTGCTAAATTTTAGCCAAAAACATAATATTAAGATTGGCACCATTGCTGATCTAATTAACTATCGAATTTTAAATGAAAAAACTGTTGAGAAAATTGAACAAAAATCTGTAAAGACGGAATATGGAAAATTTAATCTGATCCTTTATAAAGACTTAATTTTTGATGAAACTCATTTAGTACTGCAAAAAGGAAAAATTTCAAAAAACAGTCCGACTTTGGTAAGAGTTCAACAAAGCAATTTCTTTCACGATTTACTTAACATCAATGAATTTGGTGCTAGGTGGTCTGTGTCAGATTCCATGAAGAAAATAAATGAAGTAGGCAAAGGAATTATCTTGCTTATTGATGGAGAAAATCATAAGCAAGATGAATTTAATGAAATAAATGCGTCTAAGAAAAGAAGAATAACTGTACCCAATAATGATCCCAGAAGAATTGGCATAGGATCGCAAATATTAAGAGATCTGGGGGTTAAAAAAATTAAATTAATGGGCTCAGAAGTTAGGTATCCTTCCTTGTCAGGATTTGATTTAGAAGTTACGGAATATATAAAAAAATGAAAACTTCTAAAACAAATATAAACAAGCCCTCTTCCGATTTAAGTAATTCTAAGATTGCAGTGATTAGCACTAGCTGGAACGAGCAAATTATCAAACCAATGCTTGAAGATTGTCTCTCTACTCTTGAAGAATACAATTTAGAAAAGATGTCTTATGTTGTTCCTGGAGCTTATGAATTGCCCTTCATGGCTCA
>MDTE01072936.1_pt1 | contig 13050 bp, 14 predicted proteins | sample 811231 | NCBI WGS metagenome assembly MDTE01 (sample SAMN05326651, study PRJNA326480) | marine metagenome | isolation source: seawater | place: Indian Ocean: Red Sea | collected 2010
AACGAGATGCTCTACCAACTGAGCTAACCGCCCAAAACCAAAAAGTAACGTGTTTTATATCTTTTAGAACGTGTAGGTCAAGATTTATTACCCTTGAAAAATGGCTAAAAAATTTATTTTTGCATCTCAAGTGTGATCAGATTGTGATCACTTTTTCGAAGATAAAATTTGAGTTATGTCCCGCGTCTAAATTAGTTTTAAGCAAATACAAAAATCTTTGATTAAAATTTTTTTTGGCATAATCATTAGAAATTAATTCATCTTTTAACCAATTAGAAATTTTATCATCTACCCAAGGTGAATTTCTTTTATATCGTCAAATATTTTAAGAGGAATATAATTTTTAATTTTTAAATACCCATTAGTTTTAAAAAATTTAATTTGTTTTGTTTCTAATTTCATTTTTTTTTAAATATTAAATTAGAAGAATTTTTTAATTGACTATTTTTTGGAAAAATTTTTGTTGGCAAATCTGATGGTTTGCCGTTGAAACGAACTCGATAGTTATTTCTTAATATCAATTTATATCCAAATTTTTTAATAAAATTAATTATTTTCGCTATATTATAAAATCTAAAGGGCATTTTACTGTCATCAAATTTTTGTACTGTTACAAATTCCTTTATATCTCCAGCAATTAAATCAGAAAAAATTATATATTTTGGTTTTAATTTACAGGTTTTTCTTAACAACATCTTCCAATCATCTATATACTGTAAACAACTTCCATAATGAAAAACGTCGCAATTATATATATTTGGTATTTTTGTCATAAAAAATAAATTTTTATTATATTTAAAATTTTTTTTTGCAACGCTACATACTTCTGGAATATCTACAATATAATATTTTAATTTTTTTAAATTTTTAATTCCATTAGTTAATTGTAAGTAACTTATTCCAAATCCACCACCAAAATCTATTATTTTTAATAATTTTTTACTGTCATAAATTATAGATGTTGCAATCAAAAATGGGTAATCATTTGCCAATGTTATTTCATGCGATTTTAAGTTTTTTAATTTTTTGATTTTAGTAAATTCTCTGCTTATCCATTTCTTATTATGAAAAATATTTGAAGATTTATTTATTTCATTAAAACTTTTAAAATAACCTTGAAACATAGTTGATTTAGACATAATTATTTATCATTTAATTTAAAAATATTTCATGCGCACAGAATATATTCTAATATTTTCAAGTTTTTTAATACCTTTTGTTCAACTAACAATCCTATTTATATTAAAATTTTTCCCAAGTAAAATTCTTTTTCACACATCTAGATTTAGAATATCAGTGATTTTTACATGGATAATTTTTTTCCTAATAATTATTTATTTTGAAATTAGCAATCCTATTTTAATATTATCAAATTTTTTATTTATACTTAGTCTAAATTTATTTATTTATACTTTTTGGTCATTAATAACTCATGGTTTTACTATCAACATATTAGTTAATCTAACAAAAAATAAAAATGGCGTTACTCTTAATAGGTGGATTCATAAATATACAAATGGCAATGATCTTAATTATTTTACTAAAAATAGATTAAAGATTTTAATTGGATTACTATTTGTTAAAAAAAAAAATAATCAAATTATTATTACCAATCTTGGTATTGCTGTTAATAAATTTATATCTATTTTAAAATATTTAATGTTAATTAAATGACTGAATACTTGAAACTATTTTATTTAATTATTGCATATATCATCATTGTTCCTTTTTGTATTAAATCATTAAAGATAAATGCAATAGTAACAAAATTAATATGTTATTTTTTTATATTTATTTTAAACTTTTTTATTTTTGAATATGATAATATTGAATTAATTTGGATAATTTATTGTTTCTATTCTTTTTTTGTTTGTATTTACATTTTCATTTATGGAGCATTAGAAACATCAATTTCAGTAAGAATGTTAAATTACTTATCTAAAAAAAAGGTGGTAAATACCTACAATTTAACGAATAAGATAATTTTAAAAAGTTTATATAAAAGGATTAATAATCTTATAAAAAAAAAAATGATTATAAAAAAAAGAGAAAAATATTTTTTAACTCATTCAGGTATTAAGATGATTAATAAATTAAATAAAGTTAAAAAATTGTTTAAATTAAAAAAATTAGGTTTTTACTCATGAATAAATGCATTGTAACAGGAGGTTGCGGTTTCATAGGTAGTCATGTTGCTGAAAGACTAGTTAATGATGGTAATAAAGTTATAATCTTGGATAACTTGAGTAATGGAAATTTAAAAAATATTGAAAAAATTAAAAAAAAAGTAAAATTTGTTAAATGTGATATTTCAAAAAAAGGTTTGTGGTTAAAAAATTTCAAAAATGTGAAATACGTTTTCCATTTTGCTGCTCTTGCAGATATTGTACCGAGTATATTAAAACCAATTGAATATTTTAATACTAATGTTCAAGGAACATTAAATATTTTAGAAATTTCTAGGTATTACAAAGTTAAAAAAGTAATATACTCAGCATCATCATCTTGTTATGGAATTCCAAAGAATTATCCAACGAATGAGAAAGAGTTTTTAAATCCAATATACCCTTACGCAATAACAAAAAAAATGGGTGAAGATTTAATCTTAAAATGGTCAGATATGTATAATTTAAAAGTAATATCACTAAGATTTTTTAATGTATATGGATTAAGATCAAGAACATCGGGTACTTACGGTGCCATGTTCGGTGTCTTTCTGGCGCAGAGAGTAAATAATTTACCTTTGACTATAGTTGGAAACGGCAAACAAAAAAGAGATTTTTTAAATGTCAGGGATGCAGTAAATGCTATAATTAAAGCATCAAGAATTAAAGAAAAAAAATTAATTCTCAACATAGGTAGTGGTAAATGTTACAGTATAAATTATATTGCAAATTTAATTTCAAAAAAAAGAATTAGGATCCCTAAACGTCCCGGAGAACCAGATATAACATGGGCAAATATATCAAAAGCAAAGAAGATATTAGGGTGGAAACCAACAATTACTATTGATGATGGTGTAAATGAGTTAATTAATAACATAAATTACTGGAAAAATGCTCCAATCTGGAATAAAAAAAAAATTAAAGAGGCGACAAAAGATTGGTTTAAATATTTATCATAATAGAAGGTTCCTTTGAATAATAAAGTTGTTAAATATAATGAGTTAGAGAAAAAAATTTTAAAATTAAAATCTCAAAAGAAAAAAATTGGACTATGTCACGGTGTTTTTGATTTAATTCATATTGGTCATATAAAACACTTTAGATCATCAAAGAAACAGTGTGACTTTCTAATTATTTCTATTACAAAAGACGAATTTATTACAAAAGGTCCTAATAGACCTTACTTCAATGAGAAATTAAGACTAGAAACTTTATCTGAATTGACGTGTCTAGATGCAGTTGTCTTGTCTGAAGGAAAGACTGCTGAAAGTATAATCAAGCTCGTAAAACCTGATTTTTATTTTAAAGGTTCTGATTACAAAGATCACAAGAAAGATATAACTGGAAAAATAAAAGAAGAGAGTAAATTGGTAAAAAAATTCAAAGGACAAATCATTTATACAAAAGATATAAAATTTAGTTCATCAAAAATTTTAAACAAAAATTTTTTGATATTATCTTCTGACCAAAAAAAACTTATCAACAATATTAAAAAAAGATATAGTTTTTTGAAAATAAAAAAAATTATAGACGAATTTTCTAAAGTTAATCCACTTGTTTTAGGTGAAACTATAATTGACCAATATTTTTTTTGTGAAGCCCTTGGTAAATCTGGCAAAGATCCTTTTCTTGCATTTAGAGAAATTTATGATGAAAAATATTTGGGTGGAACAGGATTAATTGCTAGAAATTTAGCTAGTTTCTGCAATAAGACTCAATTATTAACATCTATAGGCGAAAAAAGTGACAATCTTTCTTACATAAAAAACAAAGTTCCAAAAAATGTCTCCATAACTTTTTTTAGAAAAAAAAATTCTCCTACAATAGTAAAAAAAAGATTTTTAGATTTTAATACTAAATCAAAACTATTTGGAGTCTATGATTTAAATGATCAATTAATTTCAAAACAAGATGAGGTAAAATTTATTAATTTGTTCAAAAAAAATAATAAGAAAACTGATTTTACAATAATCGCAGATTATGGGCATGGAGTAATAACAAAAAAAATTTGTGATATAATAACAAAAAAATCAAAATTTCTTGCAGCAAATGTTCAAATTAATGCAGCAAATAAAGGTTATCATAGTTTGCTAAATTATAAAAAGGTTGACTGTGTAATAATTAACGAAAGCGAATTAAGAAGTGAAATGAGAAATAGAGAAGATAATATTAAAATTTTAATAAAAAATTTATCTAAGAAGTTATCACTTAAATATTTAGCTGTAACAAGAGGATCAAAAGGCATTTTATTATTTGAAGCTAGAAAAAATAAATTTTATTACTCGCCTGCATTTGAAAGTAACGCGACAGATAAAATTGGAGCAGGTGATACTGTTCTGTCATTACTTTCATTATGTATATATAAAAAAGTTGATCTTAACTTGAGTCTATATATTAGCTCGTTAGCCGCAGCATTATCTGTTAGGATAATAGGTAATAAGTATGCAATATCAAAAGATAACTTATTAAAGTACATATCACATACTTTAAGTTAAATATTTTTGTTCATCCAAATTTTTTCTATCACTTTTAAATCAATTATTGTGTCACTTGCATCAGAAATTGATTTGTTTCCATATTTTATTGTCTTAATCAAATCAACACATTGATTTTTAAAGGACCAAGTCCAATCAAATTTTGGTTCAAATATTTTTTTTAGACCATTATCAAAATATATTTTGACCGACGCTGGTTGATTTTTCAAAAATGCAGGTGGTAAAGAAATTTCTATTTTTCCATTATCAAAATTAATTTCAATGCCTTCTCTCCAAATTTTATTGTTAGAATATATAAATTCAAATGTGCCATAAAAATGTTTGTAATCAAAATATATATTTCCACAATTTCTTTTTAAAATTCCATTTACTTTAAAATTATTTCCGAAAAAGTATCTTATTAAATTTATATCATGCGAAAAGTAATTTAAAAATTTTTCAAACTCCAAGCCTTCTTTTTTTGATTTAATCCAAACAGGATATTTGGGCCAGTTTGTATTTGTAGGAGGAGGTTCATTTGTCTTTATGTCTCCATCAATATTACAATAATCATATCCAGCGTAACAAAATACTTTGAAAGAGATAATATTTCCCAATTTTTTTTTTGAATTTTCTTCTGAAATAAATTTCTTTACATACTGAACTCCTTTATCAAATCTTCTCATGTTGCCAATAATATATTTAACTTTTTTTTTCTTAGATAATTTAAGCAGTTTATTTGCCTGATAAAAAGATGGAGCCATAGGTTTTTCAGTAAAAAGATTAATTCCTTTTTTTAATACCCTGTAAGCAACTTCGGCAGTATGATACCTTCTTACTATTGCGACTACTAAATCTAATTGATTTTCATCAATCATTTCCTCAAAATTATTATAAAAATTGTCTATTTTAAATTTATTACATACCTGAAGTCCCAATTTTTCCCTAAGTTCTGACAATGCAACTATTTTGACATCTTTAATAGATGCTAATGAAGATATGTGTGCTACTTGACCAACAAATCCTGAACCGATCAAACCAACTTTAATTTTATTTTTCAATATTATTTATTTTAAAAAGTTTTTATAATTTTTTTTATTTAAAATTTTTACTTTTGGTAAAGGTAAAATAAATTTACCTCCTTTATTAATGTAAGAAATATTTTTTTTTATAATTTTTTTTGCATAACGCCAAGCTAAAATTAAAACATAATCTGGCATGTCTTTTAGTAGTTTTTTTGATGAGTATACTGGTATCTTAAATCCTGGGCTAAAAAGATTAATTTTAGCTTTAAAATCATCAACAAGATAATCTAATATTTTATTTAATTCATAATGATAAATTAAAGTTGTTGATGTAGCACTTGCTCCATAGCCTGCAATTTTTTTATTTTTCAATTTTTTCGAAAATTTTAAAAAATTATTTTTTGATTTTTTTATTCTATTTGAATATTTTTTTATTCCACTCAGTGAATTAATTTTTAATTTTTTTTCATCATTAAGACATTTTTTTACACTTGGAAAAATTTTTCTTTTTGCTCCAATTTTTTGAAGTACGACTCTCATAGATCCACCCTTAGTATTATTTTTAACAATATCTATTATTTCAAGATTAAATCTTTTAAAGTATCGAATTAATGGCCCTACAGTGAAGTAAGAATAATGCTCATGATATGTGAAATCCCATACAAAATTTTTTACCTGAGAATAAAAGTAAAATGTTTCAAAAAAGAAAATAGTATCATCAGTCATTAATTCCTTAACGCCAATTATGAAATCGTCTAGATTATCTGTATCTGCAACTAAATTATTAGATGTTATAATTTCAGCACTACCAAATTTTTTTCTTATTTTATTTGCTTCTTTTTTGTTAAAAAATATTTCTAGTGTCTTAACACCATATTTTGCAGCTTTTTTTGATATGCCGGGCATAGGATCAACCCCAAGAACCTTCATTCCCTTATTTTTAAAAAAATGGAGTAATATTCCATCGTTACTACCAATATCAACAACAAGACCACCTTTGTTAGGTTTATAGGCTTTATAAACTTCATCAGCACATTTTTTAAAATGGTTATCTAGACCTAGAGTGCTAGCTGTTTCATAAATATAATTTAAATAAACTTGTTTAGCGTTAATGACATGACTTAGCTGTGAATGGCCACAACCTTTGCAAAGCATCACTGTTAATGGTATTTCTTTTAAAATTTTAGAAAGTTCATTTTTTTTTAAATAAGAGTCAGCTGGCGGAGTAGGAGTTAATCTGACTGCAGCAATTAATTTTTTTGATCCACATAGTCTGCAATTATTTCTTCTATAATTTATCATTTTCTACAAAATAATTTATATTATCTGTTATATATTTAATCTGACCTTTTAATAACTTTTCATTTAAAGGCAATATAATTATCTTCTTTATTAACCGCTCAGCGTTTCTCATTTTGGAAGATTTATAATTTTTTAGATAAAAAGGTGACTTATTAATTAAGGGTAAATGAAAAATTTTTGTCTCTATGCCTTTTTTTTCCAAATAACGCCTTAACTTATCTCTTCTATTTACAATAATAGGATAAACATATCTGCCATTTTTTTCGCCTTTATACATATAGTCATCTTGTTTAATTATTTTTGGAGACAAATTTTTATTGTAGTACTCAGCAATAATATTTTTTTTTTCGATTTTTTGTTTAAATTTTTTAAAAGAAATTAATAAAAGAGATGCATTAATAGTATCCATTTTATGATTTAAAGATGTATCATTACAAAAGTTTGTAATTTTTTTTTTAGGATCTGATGTTGTACCAGCATGTCTCAAAGTTTTTAACTTATTAAATATTTTTTTATTGTTTGTAACCACTATCCCATTTTCACCGTAGCCTGATAAGGTTTTCATTGGATTCATGCTAAATGAAGCTACTGAAGAAAAATTTCCACTTTTAATTTTATTTAAACTTGCTCCAAAAGATTGAGCAGCATCCTCAATTATTTTTAATTTATATTTTTTTGCTATTGCTGAAATTTTGTTCATGTCACACATATGTCCAGCATAATGCATTGGCACAATAGCTTTTGTTTTTTTTGTGATAGATTTTTCAATTAAATCAGGATTAATATTTAAGTCATCTGCGACATCTACAAAAACCGGTGTAGCTCCACATTCAATAATTGCATTTGAGGTAATTATCCAACTTAGAGGGGTGGTTATAACCTCGTCGCCTTGTTTAATACCACATGCTTTTAAGGCTAAATATAATGCGCTGCTTCCTGAGCTTACACCAAGAGCATATTTTACATTAAGAAATTTTGCAATTTTTTTCTCAAAATCGAGTACCTCTGGTCCCATAAAAAATTGGCCATGATCAAACAAGCGGTTCAAAGATTTTATTAGATCTCTTCTTAATAACTTATCTTTTATTTTGAGATCAAACATTTTAACTTTCATTTTTTTTTTATCCTTCTTAGCATTTTTTTGTAAAGTGTATTCGCATCTAAATTAAAGTATTTTAATAATTCCTCTTGAGATCCATATTTTTCAACAAAGTTATTATTTAATCCAAACCTATTTATTTTTGGTAAATTATTTTTCATATTGTCACTACAAAATTCTAAAATGGATGAACCAAATCCCCCATTTAAAACATGCTCCTCTAAGGTAAAAACTATTCTTGAATCTGATATATTTTTTTTTAAAGATTTTATATCTAAAGGTTTTATAGTTCCTAAATGAAGTACGCTACATTCAATTTTTTTTTCAAGGAATTTTTTTCTAATTTTTAAGGCAATTTGCGTCATAATACCTGTTGAAATTATTAGAATATTTTTTGTTTTACCAAATTTGATAGCTTTACCTAAATTAATATTTTTAAATTTATTTGTTACAATTTCATCTCCTCCTTTTGCCAATCTTATATAAACTGGTCCTTTAGTATGAACTGTATCTCTCATTAATTTTTTCATTTCATTAGAGTCACATGGGCAAATAATTTTCATATTAGGAATAATCCTCATAATTCCAATATCATCTATTGCTTGATGTGTTGGGCCTAAAGGTGCATATACTAATCCACCACCATTCCCAATAAGTCTTACGGGCAAATTATGCAGTGATAGATCAATTATAAGCTGCTCATAACATCTTCTAGTTATAAAAGTACCAATTGTATTTACATAAGGAATAAATCCATTTAACGCCATGCCTGCTGACATTCCAATTATATGTTGCTCCGAAACACCTTCCATAAAAAATCTTTTTGGTATCTCATTTTTAAAATTATCCAATACTCCTGGTCCTAAATCAGATCCAATAAAAATTATTTTTTTATTTTTTTTCGCAATTTTAAATACTGAGTCTAAGCAAGTTTTTCTCATTTATTTAATTTCTTCTCTCATATTCATGATTTCTTTTTCGGTAAAAAAATTTTTATGATGCCACTTAGGGTTATTTTCAGAAAAACTAAAACCTTTTCCCTTAATTGTATGACAAATAGTTAATCTTGGCTTATTTAATTTGGACTTTAAAAATGATTTTTTTAGTTGTTTTAAGTCATGTCCATTTACTTCACTTACGTCAAAATTAAAACTTTCCCACTTATCTCTTAATGGTTCTAAATTTAATACCTCACTAGTAAATCCATAAGATTGAATCTTATTATAATCTATTATTACATGTAAATTATCTAATTTATGTTTTGATGCAGAAAGTGCTGCTTCCCAGTTTGAACCTTCGTTAATTTCACCATCTCCTAAAATGACAAAAACTTTGTTCTTTTTATTTTTAATTTTATATGACAATGCGGTTCCAACAGCTATTGATAGACCATGACCTAGAGATCCGGTTGAGGCCTCTACTCCTGGGATTTTATTTTCAGGGTGACCAGCTAGCTTTGAATGTAAACGACCAACTTTCTCTAACTCATTTGTTCTAAAAAATCCTTTATCAGATAAAATAGCATACAAACCTAGGCATCCATGCCCCTTGCTTAAAATCATGATATCTCTATTATCTTTTAGTGGTTTTTTAGGGTCAAACTTTAAAATATGATCATAGAGAACTCTTAAAATTTCTATAAGTGACATAGCTGATCCAAAATGTCCTCTTCCAGATTTAATTAATCCTTCTACGATTAAAGATCTGAGTTTTTTTGATCTTTTATCAAGTTTTATTTTTTTTGAGTTGTATACAAGTAATTTATTCATGGAATTTATTTATAATTTTACAAATATACAAAATATCTTTTTTTTTTAGATATTGGTTAATAGGCAAAGTCAAAATTTCTTTTGCATGTTTTTCGGTAGTAGGAAAATCACCCATTTTATATTTTAAGTTTTTTGCTGCTGGTTGTAAATGTATTGGTATTGGATAATGAATCGCTGTCTCAATACCTTTTTTTTTTAAATAATCTTTTAGTTGATTTCTTTTTTTTGTATGTATTATAAAAGTATGATATGTATTAAATTCATTTCTTTTTTCATTTACTAAATTTAATTTTTTTTTGTTTAAGTTTTTAAAATATATTTTAGCAAGTCCTCTTCTTATTTTTATAATTTTGTTAAGTTTCTTAAGTCTAAAATCTAAAATTTTTGATTGAAGTACGTCCATCCTTGATAGATATCCAAAATTTTTAACAATATTTCTATTTTCGATACCATTATTCCTTAAGCTTAGTGCTTTTTTGTAAATTTTTTTATCATTTGTTGTCAAAAATCCTCCATCTCCTGATGCATTTAAGTTTTTTAAAGGATGGCAAGAAAAACATCCAACTTTACCAAATGATCCGGCTAACTTTCCGTTATACTTAGATCCAATAGATTGTGCTGCATCCTCGATAATAGGAATTTTATATTTTTTAGAAATTTTTTTTATTTTTGACATGTTTGCTACTCTTCCAGTTAAATGAACTGGCATTATTGCTTTTGTCTTTTTAGTAATTGCTTTTTCAATTAAATTTGCATTTATGTTCTGATCATTCTCTACATCAACAAAAACAGGTTTTGCACCTATATGAATTATACTGCTTGTAGATGAAATAAAAGAATTGGGGGGAGTAATCACTTCGTCCCCTCTTTTAACTCCAATCAATATTAAACCTAAAGTTAATGCATCAGTTCCACTATTCAGGCAAACAGCGTATTTAACTTTACAAAATTTTGCTAATTTTTTTTCTAAATGTTCAACTTCTTTTTCATTTACAAATTGACCATTTTCATAAACTTTTTCAATAATTTTGAACAGATTAGATTTTTCATCTAACCATTGTTTTTTAAAATTAGTATAAGGAACAATCATTTTATTGATAAAAATTTTTGACAGTTCTTATTATATAATCCAATTGATTTTTAGCTAGGTGTTGATCGCAAGGAAAGGTTATAATTTTTTTTACATGCTCGTCTGTAACAGGAAAATCTCCTTTTTTGTGATTTAAGTTCGATAAAGATTTTTGTAAATACATTGGCTTAGGATAGTGAATTTTTGCCTCAATGCCTTTTTTAATGCAATAATTTAGTAAACCATCTCTATTTTTTGCAAAAACAATATATAAATGAAAAACAGATCTAATTTTTTTTAATCTTGGTGGTATGGTTATTTCATTTATTTTTGATAAACCATTATCTAAATATTCTGCGTTTTTAATTCTTTTTTTTGCTATGTCCTTTGCTTTAGGTAAAATCCAATTTCCTACAACAGCTTGAAATGTATCTAATCTTGAGTTAAATCCACTTATCTGAACAGTGTCTCTATCGGAAAGACCATGATTTCTTAATAATTTAAGTCTTTTATAAATTTTTGAACTATTTGTTGTTATAATACCGCCATCTGACCAAACATTAATATTTTTTAAAGGATGCAAAGAAAATGCCCCGGTAATTCCCCACGTTCCTGCATTTTTGTTATTAAATGAACCTAGAATAGACTGGCAAGCATCTTCAATGATAGGAATTTTATATTTTTTTGATATTTTTATAATTTCTTCCATATCTGGCATATATCCAGTGAAATGAACAGGCACTATAGCTTTCGTTTTATTTGTAATTGATTTCTCGATTAATTTTGAATTAATGCAAAAAGTATCATCACAATCAACAAAAATAGGTTTTGCTCCAATTTCGACTATAGCTCCAACAGTGGCTACAAAAGTATTTGCAGCAGTTATCACCTCATCACCAGGTAAAATTCCAATTGATTTTAGAGATAATTTAAGTGCATCAGTTCCCGAATTAACACCTACAGCATATTTAGTTCCTATAAGCTTTGCAAAGTTTTTCTCAAATTTTTTTAATTCTTTTCCTAATGTGAAATCGGAAGTTGCCACAAATTTTTTTAAATTCCTCCATAAATCTGGACAATTTGAAAACTGTTGTTTTAAATATGAGTATCTAACTTTCATTCTATTTTAATTTAATTTCATTCATTTTTTTTACATTAAAGTAATTAGAATTATTAAGAGGATCACTAAAAATCTTTTTTTCAAATTTATCTATTAAATCTAATACTGCATTTGAGATATTTTTTTTAGGCAAAAAATTTAACTTATCTAAAATTTTTTTTGATGATATATGATATGATCTATTATCATTACTTTCAATTATTTCTTTTGTTATTTTAAAAGGCATATTTTTCTCTACTATATCAGCTATTTTATTAACGGTTTGATTTTCAAAACCTACATTAAATATTTCACCCGATATTTTATTTATATTAGACTCTAATATTTTTATATAAGCGTCTGCCATATCTTCAATATGAATATTTGGTCGTAACTGTTTGCCACCCATAATTTTAATATTTTTTTTATGATATGCTAAGTTTGTCAAAATATTTACAACCACATCTAATCTTTGTCTAGGAGAATAGCCACAAACTGTAGCAGGTCTTATAATTGTTGTGGTGAAGTTTTTTGAATTATATTTTTGTAAAACTTCCTCGCATTTTACTTTAAATTTAGAATAATCTGTTAGAGGTTCTAAAGACATTTTTTCGTTTACGTTTTGCTCATTTTTTATTCCATAAACTGATGATGAGGATGCATAAATAAATTGGTTAATTGAAGAATTTTCACAAATTTTTACGAGTGGTTCAAATGCATCAAAATTAATAGATTTTCCTAAGTCTGGATTCAATTCAAAGCTTGGATCATTTGATATGCAAGCGAGATGTATAACTGAGTCAAAATCTTTGATTATATTTTTTAATAAATTTTGATCTCTCATATCTCCTTTAATTATTTTTAAATTTTCGTGTTTTTTCAATAAATTTTCACCATAAATCATTAAGTCAAAACAGGTGACTTTATAATTTCTTTGTAATAATTTAGGAATTAACACTGAACCAACATATCCGGCACCACCAACTATAAATATATTTTTCATATTGAAAGTTTCTATACAAAAAATAAAAAAAAGATATAGTTAAGT